>Ga0187777_10000863_pt1 | contig 19958 bp, 17 predicted proteins | sample 1015_Q2_SP5_10_M_FD_132416 | JGI IMG/M metagenome (GOLD analysis project Ga0187777, IMG submission 132416) | Tropical peat soil microbial communities from peatlands in Department of Meta, Colombia - 1015_Q2_SP5_10_MG | ecosystem: Environmental > Terrestrial > Soil > Wetlands > Peat | place... | reverse complement strand
GTGCTGGCGGTGGGCTACGACGACGGAACGCAGCGCTTCCTCTGCCGGAACTCGTGGGGCGCGCAGTGGGGAAGGCAGGGCTACTTCACCATCCCTTACGCCTACCTGCTCCACACCGACCTGTCGTCCGACTTCTGGACGGTGCGGCTCACCGAGTGAAGCCCGTCACTTCGCCGCGGCGGTGACCGGGAGCTCCTCCCGGCCGGACACCCGGCTCAGCATCCACACCGAGATCATCCCGGCCAGCCCACACAGCGCCCAGAGGGTGACGCCACCCCAGCGCTCGAGCGCCAGCGTCCCCAGCCAGGGGCCGAGGCTGAACGCCACCCCGAAGGCCATGGTGTAGAAGCCGAGGTACTCACCGCGCCGGGAGGGCGGTGAGATTTCGGCGAAGTAGGCCGATGCCGTGGGGAAGAGGATCATCTCGCCGACCGTCCAGATCACCACCGTCAGCGCCACCGCCAGGATGGATCGCGCCACCCCCAGGGCGGCGAAGCCGAGCGTGGCCAGCAGCGCTCCGATGGCCAGGGCACGCGCGAAGGGCCAATGCCCGGTCACCGTGTTCAGCCGCACCTCGGTGAAGACGATGAGCAGTGTGTTGACGGTGAACAGGGCGCCGTAGACCGAGGGGCGGAACCCCAGCGAGTCGACCAGGAAGAGCGCCATGGTCGAGGTGTGCTGGAAGAAGACCAGCAGCACCGGGAGGAGGGCGAGGACGGCATAGACCAGCTTCCGGTCGCCGAGCGCCGCGCCGGTGTGCCCGCCGTGCCCCTCGTGAACGTGATCCGGCGCTCGGAAGGGGACGACCGCCAGGAAGATGCCGGCCAGGAGCGAGGTGGCGGCGTCCACCCAGAAGAGCGACTCGAAGGAGACCTCGGCCAGGAGCCCGCCGGCGGTGGGCCCGATGCTCATGCCCAGGTTGACCGCCAGGCGGTTGAGGGCGAAGGCCTGCCGGCGCCGCTCGGGCGGAGCCAGGTGGCTGACCAGGGCCATGGCCGCCGGCCGCACCGGCTCGGAGACCAGGGCCAGCACCACCAGCGAGGCGAGGATGGCCGGGTAGCTGCGGAAGAGGGGGACCAGCACCATGACCAGGGCGCTGGTGAAGAGCGAGGCCTTGATCATCCGCAGCTGGCCCCAGCGGTCGCCGAGCCGGCCGGACACGGGCGCCCAGAGCAGCGCCACCCCACCGTAGACAGCGATGGCCAGGCCGGCCCGGGTCGGCGGCAGCCCCCGGTCGCTGGTCAGGTACAGGACCAGGAAGGGCATGACCATCGTCCCGGCGCGGTTGACGAACTGCGCCAGCGCGACCAGCCACAGCTCGCGCGGGAGACCGGCCAGGTCCTTCCAGGGGTTGAGCGACGACCAGCGCATGGGGACCGCTCTGGCTAGCCCTGCCCCGGACGGTTGTCGAGTAGCGTCCGGAAGCGGTGCGGCAGCTGTGCTGCCCGGGCGGAGCGACCGCGCCGCAGATCCCGGGCCCCGCCCGGCCGCCGCGCGCCGGCGCCCCCGCCCACCGCTCCGCTGGTCTAGCCTCGCCTCCGGCCCATGCCCGAGCTGGACCTCAAGGCGATCCTCGAGCTCATCCTCGGCCTGCTCCTGGCGGTGGTCGTGCTGGCCACCATCGCCCGCCGCATCGGGGTGCCCTATCCCATCCTCCTCGTGGTCGGCGGGCTGGTCCTGGCCCTGGTGCCGCGCGTGCCTCAGGTCCAGCTCAACCCAGATCTCGTACTGCTCCTCTTCCTTCCGCCGCTCCTCTACGCCGACGCCTGGACCATGTCCTGGCGCGACTTCCGGAAGAACAAGCGGGCCATCGGGCTCCTGGCGGTGGGCCTGGTGTTCACCACCGTGCTCGTTGTCGGATTCGTGGCGCGGGCGCTGCTGCCAGGAATGCCCTGGGCGGTGGCCTTCGCGCTCGGGGCGGTCATCTCGCCCACCGATGCCGTGGCCACCTCCGCCATCGCCGCCCAGGTGGCGCTTCCCCGTCGCCTGGTCGCCATCCTCGAGGGCGAGAGCCTGGTCAACGACGCGTCGGCCCTGGTGGCCGCGCGGTTCGCCGTGGTCGCCGTGGCCACCGGGACCTTCTCGGCCGGGCACGCCGCGCTCACCTTCCTCTGGGTGACCGTCGCCGGGGTGGCGGTGGGGCTCGGGGGCGGATGGCTCATCGCCGAGATCACCAAGCGCAGCCGTGACCCGTACATCCTCATTCTCTTCTCGCTGGTCAGCCCCTATCTGGTCTGGCTTCCGGCCGAGGCGGTGCACGCCTCCGGCGTCCTGGCCGCGGTCACCGCCGGGCTCTTCGTGGGGTACCGGGCGCCGCGCATCCTCCGGGCGGAGGCTCGACTTCCCGCCTACGCCGTGTGGGAGACCTGGGTGCTGCTCCTCAACGCCCTGGCCTTCATCCTCCTCGGGCTCCAGCTGCGCACGGTGGTCGCCGGGCTGGAGGGCGGCAGGCTGGCCTCGATGGTGGGGGTGGGCCTCCTGGTCAGCCTGGTGGTGATGCTGGTGCGCATCGTCTGGGTCTACCCGGCCGCCGTCCTGCCCCGGGTCCTCATCCCGGCCATCGGCCGGGCGGTCCCCATGCCGCCGCTGTCCACCCTGTTCATCATCGGCTGGGCCGGGATGCGGGGCGTCGTCTCGCTGGCCACGGCGCTGGCCCTGCCGCTGACCATCGCCTCCGGGGCCCGGTTCCCGTACCGGGCGGAGGTCATCTTCGTCGCCTTCGTGGTGGTGCTGGTGACGCTCCTGCTCCAGGGGTTGACGCTCGGGCCGCTCATCCGCTGGCTCCGGGTCATCGACGACGGGGGCGCCGAGCGAGAGGAGCGGCACGCCCGCCTCGAGGCGGTGAAGGCCGGCCAGGCCCGCATCCGGGCGCTGCTCGACGAGCCCTGGACTCCCAGGGCCCGGGCCGAGGCAGTCCATGCCTCGCTCGAGGAGCGCCGGAAGCGGCTGGAGGAGAAGGTCTCGCTGGGCACCGCCGCCGAGAAGGGCACCGGCGACGGCTACCGCCGGCTGATGCACGAGCTCATCGATGCGCAGCGGCAGGAGCTCATCCACCTCCGTGACCAGGGCGTGATCAGCGACGAGGTGCTGCACCGCATCGAGTTCCAGCTCGACGTGGAGGAGGCCCGCATCAGCGGGTGACGGCCGGCCTGCTCAGGCTGGGGTGATCGCCCCGTTGAGCACCTGGAAGGCGGCGGTGGTGAACTTGGTGTCCAGCGAGGGCGAGCCCGGCTTGGAGTAGTCGGTGGTCACCTCGCTGGCCAGGATGCGGTGGAACGTGCCGGTGGCCGCGCCGCTGCCCACCTCGAGGACCAGGAATCCGTGCGTGGTGGTGTTGACGTCCACGATGGCCGGGTTGCTCTCCTTGAGCAGCGCTTCCAGGTTCTCCACCACCTCGTGATAGATGGACGTCCCCTGCGGGAAGCCCGCGGCCACCACCGCATCCTGGATCTCCGAGGCCAGGTGCTGGGAGCTGATGGCCGCCGAGGTGAACTCGGCGATCTTCCCGGTCGGCCCCCCGGCGCTGAGGAAGGAGGCGTGGATGTCCCCGGCCACCACCACCGTGTTCGGCGCGTTGGCCTCGATGAAGGCGAGCAGCTCGGCCCGCTTGTCCGGGAAACCATCCCACTGGTCGACGTCGAAATAGAAGTTGGTCTGGTAGAGCGCCGGGACGTTCTTGGTGGACAGGTTCCACTGCATGGAGGTCATCGAGGTGCTGGAGACGAGCACGTTCCACGTGCGCGTGGACTGGGCGAGCGTGGTCCGGATGAACTGCTCCTGCTCGGCACCAAAGGCGTCCTCGGAGGCCCCGGGCGCCTCGCCGAAGAGCAGGCCGGCGTAGAGCGCTCCGGCGTACAGGTCGTAGAGGTCCTTCACCACCACGTAGCGCGATCCGATGCTGCTGCCGATGAGGGACTGCTTGCCGATCTGGGCGAAGGCCAGGCCCCGGTCCTGGCCGGTGGTGGGGACGGTGGGAGCGCCGGCGGCGGTGAGGATCTGGTTGACCACGACCAGTGCCAGGTTTCCGGTGACCACCGACTGCGCGCGCGCCGTGGCCTCGGCGGCGTCCAGGCCGGCCTGGATGTAGGCGAAGGGCAGGGCGGTGAGGAGAACCCTCTTCACCGCGGCGTAGGGCGCCGCGTCGATGTCGACGTAGGCGAAGAGGCTCTCCGGAAAGCTCTGGTCGTAGGCGGCCTGCGCCGCCGCCGCGCTGCCCAGCTGCACGGTGAGCACGCCGAGCAGCGTGGTCTTGTCCAGGACCACCGTGCCCGGGAAGGCGTCCTCGGGGACGGGGTGGTCCGGCCGCTTGCTCCGGTAGTCGGTCACCACCAGCTCCAGGTGCTGGCCGAACTGGAAGGAGCGCCAGAGCTTGGCGTTGGGCCAGAGCTGGTCGCTGCCCGTCTCGATGACGCCCTCCGGGCGACCGTCGTCGACGGGCATGGACTCGAAAAAGGCCTGGTCGGCGTTGACGCGGCGCTGGGGCTCGGTCTCGTCCTTCAGACCGTTGGTGTAGGTGGCCACATCGCCGTGGCAGTCGTCGGAGAACTCGTGGTCGTCCCAGGTGACGATGAACGGGTAGCGCTCGTGCACCCGCTGGAGCACCGGATCCGCCCGGTAGGTCTGGTAGAGCTGGCGGTAATTGGAGAGCGACTGCGCTGCCTGGTAGGCGGTGGAGCCGCTCCCGAAGGTCAGCGCTCCGGCCGAGTCCGTGAAGCCGATGGACCGGCTGCTCCCCGCGATCTGGAAGCTGGGATTGCCGGTGGTCTCGTAGATGTAGTCGCCGATGGCGAGGACGAAGTCGAGATCGAGGTTGAGCTCGCCGAGGTGCTGGTAGGTGTTCCAGAAGCGCCCGATGTAATCCTGGCAGTTGACCACGGCGAAGCGCACCGGCGTGTCGTCCCCGGGGTCGGGCGCCGTCCTCGTCTGCCCGATGTGGGACCGGTAGGTGATGCCGTCCCGGCTCCGGTAGCTGAAGCGGTAGAAGTAGGGGGTCCGGGCGGTGAGCTGTGTGACCTTCACCTTGATCGCTCCGTCGTGCTGCGCCTTCGCCGGAAGCCCGCTCTGGTCGACGATCACCCGGGTGAAGTCGAGATCCGTCGCCACCTCGAGGCGAAGGGTCTTGTCCGCCGCCCAGACGGGGTCGGTCACCCGGGTCCAGAGGATGACGCTGGTCGGCGTCGGATCCCCGGAGGCGACCCCCTGCGGGAAGAAGGGCTGGGCAGGCGCGCCGTCCACCACCCCCCCGGTGCTGGACTCGCAGCCCTCCAGGGCGGTGGCCGCCCCGGCGACGACGATGCTCCGGAGCACCGACCTGCGCGTCAGCTTGGCCTTCATCGTGCCCACCTCCGCTGCCGAACGACCGGCCACTGTGGCGAAGCCGGGGACGGCCGTCCAGGCTTGTCGCGCGGCGGGTCGATGCGCGTCGCGTCACCGGGGAGCCTCGCGCAGGCCACGCACGTGCCGGGTCGCCGCCGCACCCCGCGTCCGGAAGGGTCCCCGCGTTCCTCGTTTGCCGGGAGGGTGGTGTAGGGTCGCGGCCAGGACATGTCGAGCGACAGCGGGGTTGCAGCGTTCCGCACGGTGCCGCGCACCGGCGTCATCTTCGTCACCGCCGAGGCACAGAAGCGCGGCTTCACGCCGCAGGACCCGGCCTGGTGCAACCTCGGCCAGGGTCAGCCGGAGACGGGGGAGCTCCCCGGGGCCCCCCCGCGCGTCGGGTCGGTGGTCATCGACCCCGGGGACCAGGAGTACGCGCCGGTGGCCGGCCTGTGGGAGCTCCGCGAGACCATCGCCGCCCACTACAACCGCCTCTACCGCCGCGGGCTCCCCTCCCAGTACGGCCCGGAGAACGTCTGCATCTCCGGAGGCGGTCGGGCGGCCCTCACCCGCGCCGCGGCCAGCCTCGGGCCGGTCAACCTGGGCCACTTCCTGCCCGACTACACCGCCTACGAGGAGCTGCTCGACGCCTTCAAGGGATTCATCTCCATTCCCATCCTTCTCGATGCCGAGCGCGGGTACGACTTCTCGGTGGATGACCTGCGCAAGGAGATCCTCGGGCGCGGCCTGTCCGCACTGCTCCTCTCCAACCCGGCCAACCCGACCGGGAAGGTGGTGACCGGGGACGCGCTCGACGCCTGGGTGCACCTGGCGCGCTCGCTCGATTGCGCGCTGCTCATCGACGAGTTCTACGCCCACTACGTGTGGGCCGATCCGGTCGCCCCGCGCAGCGCCGCCGCCTACGTCCGGGACGTGAACAAGGATCCGGTGGTGCTCTTCGACGGGCTGACGAAGAACTGGCGCTATCCGGGCTGGCGGGTCACCTGGACGGTGGCCCCGAAGTCGGTCATCGACGCCGTGGCCAGCGCCGGGTCCTTTCTCGACGGCGGGGGGAGCAAGCCGCTGCAGCGGGCGGCCATGGCGCTCTTCGACCCCGGCCACGTGGAGCGCGAGCTGCAGGCGATCCACGCCGCCTTCCGGCCCAAGCGCCTCCGCCTCCTGGACGGGCTCCGGGCGCTCGGCGTCCGGGTGGACCGCGCGCCGGAGGGGACGTTTTACGTGTGGGGCGATCTGTCCGGTCTCCCCGCCCCCCTCTCCGACGGCATGTCCTTCTTCCGGGCGGCGCTGGAGCACAAGGTGATCACCGTCCCGGGCGAGTTCTTCGACATCAACCCCGGGAAGCGGCGGCGCGGGCGCGCCTCCCGGTTCCGCAACCATGCCCGCTTCAGCTTCGGACCGGCGATGGAGGTCGTCGAGCAGGCGCTGGAGCGGCTCCAGGCGGTGGTCCAGGCGCGGGCCGCCTGACCCCGGACGCCGCGTCCGGGTGGCGGCCGGGCGGTGTTGACAGGCCGAGGCCGGCGGTGGGATTCGGGCCCCATGCGCGACCAGGAACTGCCGGTGACGGTGGCGGTGCCACGACCCGATGGTGGAGTGGAGCATGTTCGCGTCGGGACCGCCGTCCGCCAGGGGGAAGGGTTCAGTCTGAAGCTGGGCGAGCTGCAGATCGGCGGCGAGAGCCGCGGTTCCGACTCCCGGCGCCGGCCGCCGCCGCCCGGGCCGGGAGAGACGCCCACCGTCTTTCCGCCCTACGGGAGGAGCAAGGGCGCACCCATCCACGGAGCGAGCAACCAAGATCTGGAGTTCTACGCCAACGGCGCCCGCCGGACGCTGGCCGACCCGGGCAAGAGCCGGTTCCACGAGAAGGAGCGCGCGCTCCTGGCGGCCATCGAGGCGGAGCAAGCGCGCCAGCGAGCGGAGGGCGGGGAGGATCCGGCGCCGCCGGCGGACGACGAGGGCTGAGGCCGCGGGGGCGCTCAGTACGGCTCGTAGGTGGGGCGCTTCTGGTCGAGCCAGGCCCGGACCGACGGCCTGGCCCACTGCGCGTCGACGAAGGCCTGGATCTTCGCAGGCGCGGGGTGCCCGTTGACGAGCAGCCGCTGGAGCATGAGCGCGAAGTCCGTGTCGGCGATGCACCAGGCCGCGAAGAGCGTGGTGCGGCCCGGGGCGAGGAGCGCGTCCGCCACGGCCAGGAGCCGCGCGGCCACTCCCTCGGCCCTGGCCGAGAGCGGCTTGCTCGTTCGCTCGTAGAACAGGTTGTAGGTGGGGCGCTCCTCGCGGATGGGCATGAGATCGCTCCGCACCCAGGCCATCAGCTGCCGGGCCCGGGCCCGTTCGCGGATGTCCGCCGGGAAGAGCCGCGGGTGCCGGGGCGGCGGGAACGCATCCTCCAGGTACTCGTCGATGGCGCTGCTCTCGGAGAGCCAGAAGTCCCGGTGGCGCAGCCTCGGGACGCGGCCGGTGAGGGAGGTGGCGAGGTAGTCGGGACGGTGATGCTCCTTGCGCTGGAGCGCCACCGGCTCCACGTCGAAGGGGAGGCCCTTCTCCCGGAGCGCGACGAAGGCGCTGAAGGCGTAGGGGCTGGTCCAGTGCACGTCGACGGTCAGGGCGAGCTCTTCCATGGGCCCGGGGAGACTGGCATGTCCCGCCCGACTCCGGCCACCGAGCTCTGGGGCGCCCCCGGAGAACCCTCGAGAAGCGGACTGTACGGATGCGCAACAGCCGGCACGCCGCTGTAGCGCCGCGCGCGACAACCGGCGCTCTCCAACCGGCCAACTGCCCGTCGCGACAGGGTTCTCACCCTGGCATCGGTGGTGCACTGTGGTCGGGCGCTCGCACCGCGAGTCCGCGGCCGGGCTTTGCAACCGGAGCACTGCAGTCATGGCAAGCGCGTTTCACATTCTCGGCGTCCGTCACCTCCGCCGGTGGGCATCCGGGGCCCTCCTCGCCGGCGGCATCCTCTTCGTCATCGGCTTCGGCGCCTCGGGGGCGCTGATGGGCATCCGGGATGACGGGATGACCTGGGGCGTGCCCGTCCTGGCGCACGTCGCCTCCTGAGCCCACGTCCGCCGGTCGGTGGTTGGCGCCACCCCCGGGGTGGGCGGGCGGAGTAGTCTTTCCCTCCGTCCCGTGGGCCCGAACCTCATCGCCCTGGCCATCCCGGCCTTCTTCGTCTTCATCGGACTGGAGCTTCTCGTCGCCCGGCGCAGGCGGGTGCGCGTTTACCGTCTGGCCGACGCGCTCGCCGACCTGGGCTGCGGCGTGGGCCAGCGGGCGGTGCTCGTCCTCGGAGGCGCGGCGGTCCTCGCCGTCTACGCCCTGGTCTACCAGCGCGCCCGCCTGATCACCTTCGCTCCGGAGAGCCTCTGGCCGTGGGCTCTGGCGGTGGTGGGGGTGGAGCTCGGTTACTACTGGTGGCACCGGCTCTCGCACGAGGTGAACCTGCTCTGGGCGGTGCACGTCGTCCACCACCAGAGCGAGGACTACAACCTGGCGGTGGCGCTCCGGCAGGCCATCCTCTCGCCCCTCACCGTCCTGCCCTTCTACCTTCCCCTGGCCGTGCTCGGCGTCCCGCTGCTCCACTTCGCCGTGGTCGAGGCGCTGGTCACGCTCTACCAGTTCTGGATCCACACCGAGCTGGTGGGCCGCATCGGCCCGCTGGAGGCGGTGCTCAACACGCCCTCCCACCACCGCGTCCACCACGCCGTCAACCCGCAGTACCTGGACCGGAACTACGCCGGGACGTTCATCGTCTGGGATCGCCTCTTCGGGAGCTTCGCCCCCGAGCGGGAGCCCTGCATCTACGGGGTCAGCCACCCGCTGGCCAGCTTCAACTCCGCCTGGGCGCAGGTGCAGCCCTGGGTGGCGCTCGTCCGGGATGCCGCGCGGGCACCCTCGCCCGGCGCCGCCATCCGCCTTCTCTTTTCCTCCCCGGAGTACCGGCCCTCCTGGCTGGGACCGGCCGGGCCGCTCCGGGGCCAGCCCGGGACGCCGGGGACGAAGTACGAGGTCCGGCCCGGGCGCACCCGCGAGACCTACGTGCTCCTCAACTTCGTCGTGCTCATCGCCGCCACCTTCGCCCTGGTGATGTGGGGATCGGCGCTGAGCGTCGCCTGGCAGGTGGCCGGGGTCGGGCTGGTGCTCCTCACCCTGACCACCCTCGGCGGCCTGCTCGAGATCCGCCGCTGGGCGCCCGCGCTCGAGGCGGCCCGCTGGGTGGCGGTGGCCGGCGCCGGAGCGCTGGCAATGCTCCAGCACACCCTCTCGGGCTGAGGGCCATGGCGCCCGGGAGGGGAGAGGTGACGACCAGCGCTCCGCCACCACAGGGGTCCCGCCTCTTCAACATCGGCCTGGTCCTGGCCTCGCTCATCCTCCTGGGGATGATGCTCGTGCCGTTCGGCTCGGCGCTGTTCCTGGCCGCGGTGCTGGCCGGATCCTTGCTCGGCATCCACGATCGGCTGGCGGGGCGGCTGCGCGGCCGGACGGGCATCGCCGCCGGACTGCTCACCTTCCTCCTGGTGATGGCCATCGTCGGGCCTCTGGCCAGCCTCGGCGCGGTGGCGATCAGCGAAGCCAGCCAGGGCATCGACTACGTCAGCCGGGCGCTGCGGGTGGGCGGCTTGCACGAGCTGACGACGCGCCTCCCGGAGAACCTCCGCGGCCCGGCGGACCGGGTGGTCGACTCCATGCCCGACCCGACGCACCTCATCGACACCCTGACCGAATCGGGGAGGAGCGCCGCCGCGGCGTTCGGCGGCGTGCTCACCGCCACCGGGCGCGTCCTCTTCATGGCGCTGGTCATGCTGGTGGCGTTCTTCTTCTTCCTCACCAACGGCCGCGAGCTGGTCAGCTGGCTGGAGAAGGTGGTCCCCCTGGCTCCCGGTCAATTCCGCTCCCTGATGGCCGAGTTCCGCAAGGTCACCCGCGCGGTGCTCATCTCCTCGGTGGCCACGGCGCTCGTCCAGGCGCTGGCGGCGCTCATCGGTTTTCTCATCGCCCGCGTCCCCCAGGCGCTCTTCTTCGGCATGGTGACCTTCGTCGCCGCGCTCATCCCCATCGGGGCGGCCGGGGCGGTGTCGATCATCCTGGCCGTCACCCTGCTCCTCGGAGGGAGGACCGGGGCGGGCATCTTCCTGCTCATCTGGGGACTCCTGGTGGTGGGGACGATCGACAACTTCGTCAAGCCGATCTTCATCCGCGGAGACGTGGAGCTGCACGGGGCGGTGGTCTTCTTCGCCCTCCTCGGAGGGCTGGCCGCCTTCGGCCCGGTGGGAATCATCGCCGGTCCGCTGGTGGTCGCCTTCTTCGTGGCCATCACCCGCATGCAGCGGGCGACGATGTAGGTGGGGGGTGCTTGAATTCGATGCCGTCGGTGACGTCCGATCTACCCGAAGGGAGACCTGCTTGAGACGAATCGCGTGGTGTGGAGTGATTCTCGGTGCCGTGGGCTGCGTGACCACCGTCGCGGCACCACCACCGCCGCCGGAGGCCTACCAGCCTCCGCCGCCCGCTCCGGTCGAGCCCCAGGTGGTCTCCGAGTACGTCGAGCCGCCGGTCGGTCAGCCGCCGGCGGTGGCCGTCGAGTACGCGCCGCCGCCCATGGTCTACGATCCTCCTCCCCCGGCCCCGTCCCCCGGGTGGGTGTGGGTCGGCGGGTACTGGCACTTCTGGAGCGGTGAATGGATCTGGGCGCGCGGGCACTGGGTCGCTCCGCCGAGCCCGGCCTACGTCTGGACCCCGCCGTACTACGAGCTGCGCGGAGGCAACGTCATCTACGTGGCCGGGTTCTGGCGGCCGCCGACGGTGGTCTTCGTGCCCCCGCCACCGACCGTCTACATTCCCGTCCAGCCGGTGCGCCCGGCGCTGGTGGCGACCTATGCGCGCCCCATCGGACCGCCGGGCGTCTTCGTTCCCGCTCCGCCGGGCTCGCACCGCGGGGTCATCGTGCCGGCGCCCATCGGGACGCCGCCCTCGGTGGTGGTGACCGCCCCGCCCGTGGTCCGGCCAGGGATGGTCGTTCAGCCCGGGGGGAGCGGCGTGGTGGTGGTGGCTCCGCCCGGGGTCACCCGCCAGGGCACGGCCGTCCAGCACCCGGTGCCCATCGACTCGCGACCGATGGGCCCACCGGTCGTCGCCGCGCCGCCGCCTCCGCTGCGCACGCCCGGCCCGCAGGCAGTCCCGCCGCCGACGCATGCGCCGGGGGTGAGCCAGCCTCCACCCCCCGCGTTCGGATCCGGAGCCCCGGGGATGCACACCCCGGCCCCGGCGCCGGCACCGCTCACTCCGCAGGCTCCGCCCACGGCGACGACCTACCCCGGGGGCGGCAGCCCCGGTATTCACCCTGCGCCGGGCGCCCCGCCGCCCAGCGCCGGGATGTCGCAGCCGCCACCCAAGCTTCCGCAGCAGATCGACCAGACCCCGCTCCGGCCCACCAACTTCCGTCCGGTCCCCACCTCGCCTCCTCCCTCCCCGGCGGCCAAGGCCCCTCCTCCGGCCAAGCCGGCGAAGCCCGCCAAGCCGCCGCCGCCGGAAAAGAACGAGAAGGGCAAGCCGCAGAAGGAAAAGACCAACTGACGCCCCGGGTCGCCGGCGCCGGCCGGCGGTGGTTGGGCTACGCTCCGGTCCGAGCGTGTACCCCGATCGCTTCCGGTTGCCCTTCCTGGCCGGCGTCCTGATCTCCGCGGCCGAGCGCGTCCGGCCCGGCCTCGGCGCCTGGGGCCCGAAGGTGGAGACGCGGCTCAGGGAGGTCTTCGCCACCGAGCTGGCCGACGTGAGGCCGCGGTTCCTCGAGCTCTTCGACGACCCGGGCTACTTCGACCGGGTCCAGGAGACGCTGCTCGGCGTCGCGCTCCCGCGCTACCTGGCGGCCGCCGAGCGGCAGACGGCGCTCGAGCAGCGAGACTACGGCCTGTGGCGGGGGGGAGACCTGATTGCCCGGGGCGTGTACGCGGCGGTCGGCTTCGCCGTCGGGCTCTTCCTGGTCAAGGCCCCCTTCATCCCCATCCCCACCACCTGGGACCTGCTCGCCTTCGCCTTCCTGCTCGGGGCTCCCTTTCTCCCCGAGGCCCAGGTCTGGCTGCTCCGGCGGCGGCACCGCGCCGCCCTGCGGGCCATCGTCGACGATCTCCGCGACGCCGAGGTTCACCGCGAGCTCTACCAGCCTCTCGCTCCGTCCCCGGCCGGCGAGCTGCCCTCCAGCGCCGAGCGGGCGGCTGACCGCGCGCGGGGCCGAGAGTAGGCTCCTCCGCGCCATGGCCGATCCCCGCCTTCCCATCGACCTCCGCGCCGCCAGCCAGCGCATCTTCGGGACACCGCGCGGTCGCCGCGTCTACCTGCTCGCCGGGGGGCTGTTCCTGGTCCTGGTCGCCTACGGGCTGTGCACCGTCTACGTCCACCCCGGCGAGCGCGGCGTCAAGCAGGTCATCGTCGGCAGCACCAAGGGCATCCTCCCGGAGATCTACCATCCGGGCATCCACTGGGTGAGCCCGGGAACGGAGCGGATGCACCTCTTCCCGAGCGACATCCAGATCCTCAACCTCACCAACGACGCCAGCGAGCGCGGCAAGGCCGAGCAGTCGGTGCGGCCGGCGCTGAACATCCAGACCTCCGAGGGCTACACGGTGAGCGTGGACGTGTCCGTCGCCTTTCGCGTCGAGGACCCGTACCGGGTCATCACCGTGGCCGGCCCAGGCCGGCTCTACGAGGAGTCGCTCGTCTTCCCCAGGGTGGAGCAGATCCTCCGCAAGCGCCTCGGGGAGCTCGACGCCGAGCAGTTCTACGACGTCCGGCTCCGGACGACCAAGGTCCGCGCCGCGTTCGAGGAGATGAACCGCGAGCTCCTCCCCAACGGCGTCCGGGTGGTGCAGGTCTTCGTCCGCCGGTACATCTACGACGCGCGGTACCAGCAGGCCATCGAGCAGCGGAAGATCCAGGACCAGACGGTGTTCAAGAACAAGGCGGAGGCGGAGCTGGCCACCGCCACCGCGGAGCGGGACCGCATTGCCGCGGTGGGTGCGGCGGCGGTGAAGGTCGAGCTCGCCCGGGGCGACGGCGAGAAGAAGAAGCTCGAGGCCGAGGCGGACCTCTACAGCCGCAAGCGCCATGCCGCCGGCGAGCTGGCCGTCCAGCTGGCCGAGGCGGAGGGAACCCGCCTGGAGAACGAGGCGCTCCGCGGGGTCGGGGCGGAGAACCTGGTCGGGCTGAAGATGGCCGACGTGCTCAGGGGCACCCGGATCATCGTCGTCCCCACCGACGGCGAGGCGGGCTTCGAGCCGCTCGACCTCAAGGGAGCGCTGAAGCGCTTCGACGTGAAGGAATGAGCCCGATGCCCCGCCGCCCGGTCCTCGCCCTGTGCCTGCTCGCCCTTCCCCTCAGCGCCTGCACCTGCCACTCCACCGGCAGCACCGAGGTGGGCGTGCTCACCAAGAAGGTGGCCCTGGGCGGGCTGTACGGGAGGCCCGGGGTCCAGCCGGAGATCTACGCGCCGGGCGCCAACTACTTCTTTCCCGCCCTCATCACCGACTGGAACACCTTCGACGTCTCCCTGCAGAACCTGGCCATGGTCAGGGACCCGGCGCGCGGCGACCGGACCGGCGAGGACGACCTGAGCTTCAAGACGGTGGACGGCAACGACGTCCGGGTGGACGTCACCGTCGCCTGGCAGGTCGACCCGAAGCGGGCCCCCTATCTCCTGAACAAGGTCGGGGAGAACGTGACCGAGGTGAAGGAGAAGCTCGTCCGTCCGGCCTGCCGGAGCATCGTCCGCGACGTCCTCAACGAGCTCCGGAGCGAGGAGTTTTACGTCTCGGAGAAGCGTTTCGCCAAGGCGGCCGAGGCGCGGGATCGCCTCCAGGCCGTGCTCGAGCCGGAGGGCGTGGTCGTGCGCCAGGTGATCCTCGGCGAGCACCGCTTCAATCCGGACTACGAGAAGGTCATCCGCGACAAGAAGCTGGCCGAGCAGAACAGCGAGCGGATGCGCAGCGAGGCCCGGGCCGCGGCCGAGCAGTGGAAGAGCGAGCTGGAGAAGGCCAAGGGCACCGTCTCGCAGCAGCTGGCCGCTGCCGCCGGCGCCCTGGACACCGCCCGCCTCGGCGCGGACGCGAGCTACGTCCAGAGCCAGAAGCAGGCCGAGGCCATCGTCGCCGAGCGCAAGGCGCACGCCGAGGCGGTGCGCAAGCAGAACGAGGCGCTGGCCGGAAGCGGCGGCCGGGCCCTGGTCAAGCTGCGCATCGCCGAGGCGCTGGCCGGTAAGCAGCTCGTCTTCCTCCCCACCGGCAAGAGCGGGGTGGGGGTTCAGACGTTGAACCTCAATCAGCTCCTCGGGGCGCTCTCGGCCGGGGCGGAGCCTCCGGCGGCGCCGCCCCCCGCGCCGTAGCCGGGCGCCCGCCCGGGGCCGGCCAGAGCGCAGGCCGCGACCCCGGAGGCGCGAGCTCTGCCGGGCGCCGCTCTCCGCAGCGCCGTCCGCTCAGTTCCCGGCGGCTTTCGCTGCCTTGGCTGCCTTCTTGGCCTGGGCGGCGACGGCCTTGCAGGAGTCGCTGAGGTTGGCCTCGTTCTTCTTAAGGCACTGGAAGATCCGCCCCTGACCCTTCTCCACGCCGGCGCAGAACTTCTCCACGTCGCCCTTGCATGCGTTGTAGATGGCCTCGGCCTTGGTCTTGATCTCGTCCTTGCAGGCCGCCGAGACCTGATCCGACTTCTCCTCGAGGCAGGCGATGATGCGCATGTGCCCGGGCTGGATCCCCGGACAGAGCTTCTTGACGTCGGCCTGGCAGGGCTTGCCCGGCTCACCCTGGGCGAAGGCCAGAGGTGCGGCGAGAAGGGTGACGGCGCCGACGAGCGCGGACCAGAAAGTCGAACGGCTGGACATGATGCCTCCCGGGGGGGTGCGGTGCGCGACGGGAGCGGCATCCAGACGACCTGGCTCGGCCCCGCCGGGCCCGGCAGGTTAGGCGCCGCCCCGGGGTTGTCCAGCGAATTCGGCGTCAGCCAGCGCCGGTGGTCACTTCGAGGCGGGCGGTTGAGCCGCCGGCGGCGGACCGCGCTTGCCCTGGTGCGCCGCCTTGCAGGCGTCGCTCAGCTCGTTCTGGTGCTGGCGGAGGCACTGCATCACCTGGCCGCCGCCCTGTGGAACGTTGGAGCAGAACTTCTCCACGTCGGGCTGGCAGGCCTGGCGAGCGGCCTCGGCCTTCGCCTTGCGGGCGTCGATCTGCGCCTTGCACGCCGCGGAGAGCTTGTCCTGCTGGCTGTCCAGGCACTGGGCGATGGCCTTGTGCGCCTCAGGTCCGGGCTGAACGTTGGGACAGAGGGCAGCGATGTCGTCCCGGCAGGCTCCGCCCTGCTTCGGCGGCGGGCCCCCCTCGGCGAGGGCCAGGGGGGCGACGAGGAAGGCGGCTGCACCGAGGAGTGCGCCGAGGTGAGAGCGTGATGCAGTCATGCGTGGGCCTCCGTGTGTCCAGTGTCAGAACCCCTCCGTCGAAGCCCCGGTTAAGCCGGGGCGCGGTGGTTCCGCGGGTGCGCTCCATTACACTCGCTGGCGCCCCAGATGCCCCGCCGCCCGCCTCCTCCCGCCCTGGTGCTGGCCGATTCGCCGCTGCGTCGGCGGCTCGGCGAGCTGCGTGCCGAGGCGGAGTCGCTGCGGGATGCGGTGGGCGCGCTGGACTTGGAGATCGAGACGCTGCGCACCACCCTGGCCGTGTTCGACGCCCGGGTCCGGGGAGAGCTCCGGGAGCCCCACGCGCTCCTCTCTCGCATCGAGGCGGTGGTCCGTCACCTGGAGCGCTGGGCGGAGCTGCTCGTCACCGCTCCTCGGGCGGAGGTGGCGCGGCGGGGCCGGCGGCTCGATGCCCGCCGGCGGCGCCAGCTCCGGATCCGGCCGGAGGACGACGCCCCGGAGCCGGCGGAGGCCCTGCCGGCGTCGGAGGAGGCGAGCGAGCTCAAGTCGCTCTACCGGCGCCTCGCCCGCCGCCATCACCCGGACCTGGCTCGGGACGAGGAGGAGCAGCTCCGCGCCGCCGGCCTCATGTCCCGCATCAACGCGCTCTACCGGGCCGGGGACCTGGCCGGTCTGCGGGCGCTGGCCGACCAGGCGCTGGGGGCCGAGGCGGAAGACGAAGGGCTCTCGCTGGAGCGCGAGGTCGAGCTCCTGGCCGAGCGCTGCACGCGCTTCCAGGCGGTCCTGGAGGGGCTGGAGGAGGAGCTCGCCTCCCTCGAGGACTGTCCCACCTCCCGCCTCTGGCGGGCGGTGCAGGCACGGGAGGCGGACGGAGTCGACGCCTTCGCCGAGCTCCGCGCCGAGCTGGCGGACCGCGCCAGCCGGTCCTACGACGACGTCCGGGCCGCCAGCCGGACCCTGGAGGAGGCCGTGCGCCGCTACAACCGCAATGCCACCGAGCTGGACGCCGCCCGTGCCCGGACGATGGGGCGGAGCTTCGACGCCCACCTCCGCCAGCCGCTGGTGCGACTCTCGCTCGAGTCGCTGGCCACGATGCGCGCCTCGCGCGAGGTCCGGGCGCGAGCCGACTGGCTGGTGGAACAGTCGGACGCTCGTCCAGGGCTGGTCCGGCTGGTGCTCTTCACCTACGCCTCCGAGCTCGTCCCCCACGGGCTGGAAGGCCTGGCCACCCTCGAGGCGGTGCGGGAGCGATTCGTCGGCCACCCGCGAGAGGTCTCCGGGCGGCTCGAGGAGATCCTCGTCGACGCGGCCGACCTGGTGGAGCTGGGGGTCAAGAGGGCCGGCCCGCGGACGGTGCAGACCGGGCTCGTGTTCCGGGACCGCACCCTGGCCGAGGCCGTCCCGCTCGCCCTCCGGAGCCATGCCCTCCGGGAGGAATTCCGCGGCGTCCTCGCCACCCTGGGGGACCGGGTGCGGTGCCCGGAGTGCCGGAAGGACGTCTTTGCCCTGCCGCTCTACCGGCTGCGGGGGCTGGACGATCTCCACGCCTCGGCCTGCCCGGGCTGCGGCCACGTGCTGAAGAGCTACTGGATGCCGCGCGGCAAGGACGTGCAGGCGGTGCTCAACGACGCCTTCCTGGACCTGGAGCTGCTCACCGAGTGGACCTTCCGGCTCGGGCGGGCCTCGGTCAGCACCCAGCTCCTCCCCGGGCAGCTCGACTCCCTGACCGTCGCCGGGCTGAGAAAGCGCTTCGTGGACGACGTCCTCCTCCGGCACGGGGTGGAGGTGCCGGAGCGCGAGGTGAGGCTCCTCCAGGGCCGTGCTCCGGCGCCCGGCGCGCGCGTCCTCGCCGACTGCGAGGTCCGGACCTTCATCGTGGCCTTCGGCCCGGGCGCCCCGATGTCCGTCGCCGAGGCGCTGGAGCGCGTGCGCTACCGCATCCGGACCCGGTTCCGGCCGGAGGACTAGGGGAGCGGGCGTGGCGCCCGGCGCCTCGCCGCCCTGCGCGGCCCCGCGCCGGACCGCTCCGGTCAGTCGTCGCCGCGGCCCCGGCGCTCTACCTTTCTCCGGGCCCGGTGCCGCTTCTGGCGGAGCCGCCGCTCCTCGGACGCCCGGGTGGGCCGCGTGGGGCGGCGCGGGCGAGGGACGTGCGCCAGGGCGCGCAGGGCGCCGCGGAGCCTCCGCAGCGCGGCGCCCCGGTTCAGGGCCTGGCTCCGCCGCTCGGTGGCCGTGACCGCCACGCCGGTGGGCAGGTGGACCAGCCGGACGGCGGTGGCGGCCTTGTTCCGGTGCTGCCCACCCGGTCCGCTTCCGACGAAGAAGGATTCCAGGCAGGCAGCGAGCAGCCCCCGGTCATCGAGCCGCAGTGCCTCCGCCGCCTCCCGTCGCCGCTCGGAGAGGGCGTCGCCGCTGTCCCTTGCTGCCAACGTCCCCTCCCTCGGCGGACCCACCCGGGTGAGCGCCGGCGCGCCGGTTCCGCTATTTACCCTCCTCCCGCCGCCGATGCTGAAGACCCATCTCGTCCGGGCCCGGACCCACAACCTCAAGGACGTCTCGCTCGACCTCGCCGAGGGGGAGCTGGTGGCGGTCACCGGCGTCTCCGGAGCCGGCAAGAGCAGCCTGGCCGTGGACACCCTCTATGCCGAGGGCCAGCGGCGCTTCGTCGAGAGCTTCAGCCCCTACGCGCGGCAGTTCCTCGAGCGTCTGGAACGCCCCCCGATGGAGGCCCTCGAGCCGGTCGCTGCCGGAATCGCCGTGGACCGGCGCGCGCCGGTGAAGAGCTCCCGCTCGACGGTGGCCACCCTGGCCGACCTGGAGGCCTACCTCTGCGCGCTCTTCACGCGCGAGGCGCTTCCGGTGTGCCCCGACGACGGCGAGGAGGCGCGTCCCACCGACGCCCGGGCCGCGGCCGCCGGGCTCCTCGCCGGGCGGAGCGGGAGCCTGGGCGTGCTCACCCACGCCATCCGCATGGCGGACACGGCCGATTTCCTCGACGCCCGGGAGCGCCTGCTCCGAGACGGCTACCGCCGGCTCTACGTGCAGGGTGCCATCCGCGAGCTGGAGACGCTCCGACCGTCGGAGGCCATGGGCGCGGCCGGGACGGCCGAGGTGGTGGTGGATCGCCTGGTCCTCGAGCCCGGCGCGCTCGGCCGGCTCTCGGCGAGCATCGAGGAGGCGTGGGCGCGGGGGGCCGGCACCGCCGGACTGTGGGTCGACGGCGTGCGCATCACCGTCCGGCAGGGACTGTCCTGTCCCGCCTGCGGCCGTGGATTCGAGCCGGCGTCGGCGGGACTGTTCAGCTACCAGTCGGCGGTGGGAGCCTGCCCGGCCTGCCGGGGATTCGGCCGGACGCTGGGCATCGACTGGGACAAGGTCATCCCCGATCCCTCGCTGAGCATCGCCGGCGGCGCGCTGCGGCCGTGGAACGGCCGGTCCAGCGAGTGGGAGCGCTCCATGCTCGAGCGCTTCGCCAGGAGCCACCGAATTCCGCTGGACGTCCCCTGGCAGGACCTGTCCTCCGGCCAGCGGGAGGCGGTCCTCGAGGGCGAGGGTCGGTACCGGGCCGGCCGCTATCCGGGGCTGCGCGCCTGGTTCCGGTGGATGGAGGGGCGGACCTACAAGATGCACGTGCGGGTGTTGCTCAGCCGCTACCGGGCCTACGCGCTCTGCACCGCCTGCCACGGCGCCCGGCTCAACCGGGCGGCGCTGGGCTACCGGGTGGGGGGCCTCGACCTCGCCGCCTGGCATGGCCTGGAGGTGAGGGATGCCCGAGCCCGGCTGGAGCGGCTCTCGGCGCGGACCGGCCAGGGCGAGCTCGTGCGCCGGGAGCTCGGCGGCCGGCTCGTCTATCTCGAGCAGGTGGGCCTGGGCTACCTGACCCTGGACCGGCAGAGCCGGACGCTCTCCGGGGGCGAGGCGCAGCGCGTCTCCCTGACCGCGGCGCTCGGCACCGGGCTCACCGGCGCGGTCTTCGTGCTCGACGAGCCGACAGTGGGCCTGCATCCCTCGGACGTCGCCCGCCTGGCCGGCGCGCTCGACGAGCTGGCCGCCCGCGGCAACGTGGCGCTCGTGCTGGAGCACGATCCGGTCATCCTCCGGCGGTGCGCCCGCATCCTCGAGCTTGGTCCGGGGGCGGGGCCGGCCGGCGGCAATCTCTGCTTCGACGGAACGCCGGCGGCGCTGGCGAAGCGGCCGGACCTCGCCACCGGCCGGGTCCTCGCCGGCGCGGGGAGCG
>Ga0187777_10000860_pt1 | contig 19976 bp, 17 predicted proteins | sample 1015_Q2_SP5_10_M_FD_132416 | JGI IMG/M metagenome (GOLD analysis project Ga0187777, IMG submission 132416) | Tropical peat soil microbial communities from peatlands in Department of Meta, Colombia - 1015_Q2_SP5_10_MG | ecosystem: Environmental > Terrestrial > Soil > Wetlands > Peat | place... | reverse complement strand
GGCCGCACCGGCGGACCACACGGGATTCGTCAAAGCCGCTCCCGGGCAGTGCTAGTGACCTTGGAGGTCGCTTTGTCCGTGGTCTTGTTGATTAGCGCAGGATTATTGATCCGGAGTTTTTCGGCAATGCTTCGCGAACGACCGGGCATTGATCCGCGCGGTGTAACCGTCGCGCAAATCTGGATCCCGCGGCCAAACAATCCCGACGCCAATCATTATTTGAATCCGCCGCAGCGGGCGCGACTCGCACGCGAATTGGTTCAGCGCTTGGAGGCCGCACCGGGTGTGCAGAGCGTTGCGGTTGGGTTGACCACAAGTGTTCCATTCTTGAGCACACGTGCGCTCAACTTCAGGAATTTGATCGCGTTCTCATTTCCAGACAATGCTACTTCCGCCCAGGAAGAGTACACCGCTGATTTCGGCGCGGTGAGCCCAAATTATTTCGGTCTCCTGAAGCTTCCGCTAAGGAAAGGACGCGTCTTCACGGATCATGATGATGATAAGGCACCCAATGTTGTCGTTGTGAATGAAGCGTTCGTACGAAAATTCTTTCCGCAGCAAGATCCGATTGGACAACACGTGCGTGACTCCGGCAGAGACGCTGGCAGGGCAACCACCGACTCTGAAATTATCGGCGTGGTCGGCGATGTTCGAGACCACGGGTTGGATCAAGCGCCAGAACCACGCTTATACGGATCGATTCTTCAGCGCTCGGGTCAATTGTTTGCAGTCTTTCTTCGCACCTCTGCGAACCTTACCACAACAAGACAGCTCGTGACGCGCACTATGGAGCAAATTGATCCGGAGCTTCCGGTCTACGGCGTAACAACCATGAACGAGTTGGTCTCCAATTCTATGGCACGACGTCGATTAGCTTTATTTCTGATGTCCACATTTGCTGCCCTAGCGCTGTTTCTCGCCAGCCTGGGCATTTACGGCGTCACCGCTTTCCTGGTGAAACAACGCGTCCAGGAGTTTGGCATTCGGATGGCGCTTGGTGCGCAAATTCGCGATATTTTAGTCCTTGCCGTTCGCCCCGGATTAGTTCTCGTCTCGATCGGCGCGGCGGCCGGTGTGGTGGTTTCAATGTTCGTCACGCGTGTGATGTCGAGTCTGCTGTTCGCCGTGTCCTCCACCGATCTGTTTACCTTTATTACGGTGCCGTTGGTCCTTGCCGTTATTGCCGTGATTGCATGTCTAATTCCAGCGCGTTATGCCACGCGAATCTCTCCTGCCGAAGCACTCCGGCACACGTAAAAAGGCAATATGCGGATTCTATTAAGAAAGCGTCAGGATAGCGGTGCCCGCGTCACCCTTCGGTTAGTCGCCGACTTCCTACGTAAGTATAACTCTACGAGCAAAATGCTCCAGAGGTAGGATTCGAACCTACGACCAATCGGTTAACAGCCGACCGCTCTACCACTGAGCTACTCTGGATCGCGATGCGCTCGAATGAGCGGCGTTGAACTTTTGCGCACGACGTCGCGTGCAGCAAGTAAATTGGTTGCGGGGGCTGCCCCGCCAAGGCGGGGAGCGACCGTTACCGACCGCTAGTATTAGGATTTCCGCAATCCGGTCAACTGATAGAAACCGTTTCCACCTTTCTGCCGCTTCAAATCTAATTCGAGACGTCGCGCATCGCTTAGCTCAAGTTGGTCACTCTGCCAGAGCAACTTCCACGGACCGCGTCGTCGCGTTGAAGTGGTTATCCCTGAATTGTGCTGTCGAACTCGAACAGCCACGTCTTCGCTAAGGCCGATGTAACGGCGTCCTTTCGAATTCTGAAGAACGTAGACCCGGTAAACGCCAGGCATTAGGGGGTTGGTTGCGGGGGCTGGATTTGAACCAGCGACCTTCAGGTTATGAGCCTGACGAGCTACCAGGCTGCTCCACCCCGCGCTCTTATTATGTCGATCTTAGGGCCGGAATCAACCTCGGACACCGTTGCCGTCGTCCAACACGTAACAAGCTACCGCCAAGCGGATTCGAACCTATTCGGAAGTAGCCGTTTGTGTTTTGGACCAATCCGGGTGATAGTTAGGCCTTATTGGATTACTCTGTTTAACTCCACTGCACGGTAGATCGTCAGGTGAGCGTCGCTCATTGATGGTTTGAAACCCGATCCCCGGGAACGGCTCTGTAGCCCTTAGTTTTTCCAAAATTCAAACACAATGAAAATGTACGTAGGTAATCTCTCTTTTGAGACCACCGAGAACGATCTCCAGGACCTGTTCGAACAACACGGTACCGTTAACGAAGTCCATCTCATGATGGACCGTATGACCGGCAAATCGCGCGGGTTCGCGTTCGTCACCATGAACGACGATGAGCAGGCCAAGGCCGCCATGACCGCGACGAATGGCAAGGAGCTTAACGGTCGCGCTTTAAATGTTAACGAAGCTCGCCCACGTGAAGATCGCCCACGGCCAAATGGCGCAAGACGGAATTTCTCCGGCTTTCGGCGCTGATGACGAACACTGAGAAAGCGATTCAGATCGAAGGCACGATTATGACCGTGCTGCCCGGAACGATGTTCCGGGTGGCGCTGGCGAACAAGAGTCTGGTGCTCGCGCACATTTCCGGTAAAATGCGCAAACGTTTCATTCGCCTAACGATCGGCGATCGCGTAAAAATGGAAATGTCACCCTACGACACCGCGAAGGCGCGGATCGTGTACCGGCTCTAAAAGATGGCAAGACGATTTTATTTCGAACCGCCGCAGCGGCGAGGGAAACCGAAGGTTGGCGCGGGACTAAAAAGTTTGCTGGTGCGTTGTCCTTCGACATCGAGGCTTACCGATACTGGCCGCACTATTGAAGAGAAGCGCTGGCCGTCCGCAAAAGTGAAGGGACAGAGGTTTACCTGCGCCCACTGTGGCGCTGTCCATAATTGGACGAAGGATGATGTTGTCCTCGGAAGACCAATCGATTAACTGATTTTAGCGCAACTCCGCTTTATTGCAGAGTTGGTGACCTCCTAGCGGCGTCATATTAACGTATGAAACATGCCGTGGTCATAGCCCTGTTCGCGGCCGCATTGTGGCTCTCGGGCTGTTTGCCTTTCCCTCTGCCTGCGGGAAGGACGTCCGATCGGATCACGCAGCAGAACAACCAACAAGTGACCATCCGGACCAATCAAACAACCAGTCAGGTTGCCGTCGATGCATCGAACGCCGCGTCAGCGAACTAAAATTAATAACAAATAGTCGTGCTTTTTGTCGTCGTCGGGTCCGTAGTCGCGCGACTTCCATTTCCGAGCCACTTTGGACATCGAAATGGCCGGTAAGATTCTCATTGGAACGGCGAGTTGGTCCGATCCTGGATTTGTCGAGCGCTGGTATCCAAAAAAAATGCCGGCGCATGAGCGTTTGGGATGGTACGGGCAGCAGTTCGAGATGGTCGAGGTCAATTCGACTTTCTACTCCATTCCAGATGCACGAACCGTTGAGCGCTGGTGCGCAGCGACTCCTGATGCTTTTACATTCGATGTAAAACTGCATCAGCTTTTCTCATTTCACTCGACTCAAGTGAAACTTCTGCCGCGCGAGTTACAGAGCGTCGCCAAGGTCGACCCAAAAGGGAAGGTGGAAGCCTCTCCAGCACTGCGCGATGCGATGCTGGAGCTTTTTCTCCAGCCGATGTCGATCTTGCGAAGCTCCGGCAAGCTGGGCGTGCTTTTGCTGCAGCTTTCGCCCGCGTTCTGCCCCCGAAAACATAAGCTGGTCGAGCTGGAGCCAACAATTGACAGGCTCGCCAGGTTCTCGCTAGCGATTGAGTTTCGAAACCGCAACTGGGTCATTGGGGATCAACTGAAATCGACGACGGAGTTTTTGCACGAGCGTGACGTGGCGTTTGTGAACGTTGACACGCCAAGCGTCGATCACTTCTCAATTATTCCGCCCGAGTTGAATGAGATCACCACTTCGAAAGTCGGCTATCTGCGACTTCATGGGCGGAACGCAAAGGCCTACCTGACCGGAAAGACTGTCGCCGCGCGATTCGATTACGATTATTCCGAGACTGAGATTGAGGAAGTGGCAAAGCGAAGTCGCGAGCTTGCGCGCGACACGAAGGAATTACACGTCGTATTCAATAACAACAACCTGGATTATGCGCCGCGGGCCGCGATTCGGTTGCGAAAGGCCCTTGGCCAGAAGGTTGTCGCACCATCAGGACAGACAGCGGAATTATTTTAGGTTAAGCTCGCCCGTGACGGAGTTATCAACAGTTCAGCAGGGAAGGGCGGAGCCACCTCTGCCCGGTTGGCTGGAGCGACAAAAAAGGTGGTTGGCCGACCATCACATGACCCTTGTGACCATGGCCGATACGCCGCACTCCATCGCGCTCGGATCGGCGATCGGAATCTTTTTTGGATTCACCCCGTTGTGGAGCCTGAAGACGTTACTCTCAATTGCTGTGGCATGGGCTTGTCGATGCAACAAAATCGCCGCCGCGATTGCGGTCACGCTTCACGACGTTTTGATTTTCGTGATGCCAGCGGTTTATTTTGCCGAATACAAACTCGGCCTCTGGACCTTGCGCCGGCCGGTGCCGACGCACCGAATTCGATTTCATTTTGGATTGCATGATTATCTGAGCTGGGAGTTGTTCTCGCGGCTTGCCTGGCCGGCATTTATCGGCTCTCTATTCCTGGCAATTCCCTCCGCCGTGATCGTTTATTTCGGCATGCGAATGCTGATTAGTCGGGCGCGATCGCCTCAATCGACGACCTAGCGGGAAGGCTGCGCCGCCTCCGGTTTTTCTGCCTCGAACGGCATGATAGTTGCATCAGTTAGCGCGAAAACGGCTGCCTCGTGCCTCGAATAAGGCCGATGTGCCAGCCCTAAATCATATGAAATCTCTCATCGCTATCGCTTGCAGCATGGTCCTTTGTTCCTGTGCGGACATGTATGTCACTCAAACCCAGGTGTCCACGCCCGGTGGTCACAACGTGGCAGCCATCGACGCCAAGGATTATGGCTCCAAAGGAGTCCACATGATTACCAACTGCGGGGTCGGCGCTGCCAATCCCCATGCGATCTATATTAGACCGTTCTGTGTGGACACCGCTGTGTTCCAAGGCGACGAAGCGCTAAGTGATGGCGAGATGCCGATCCGAAAAGCGCTTGCCCCGGTGGAGTTTGCCAATGATTTAAAGGAACAACTGGAAAAAATTGCGCCAGCCAGAATTTTGAAGGACAGCGAAACGCCTCGGACCGGTTGGCTCGTAACCGGCGAGTTTACCCTGATTAATGGCGGCGACCCCTATGCCCGGTTCTTCGCGGGCTGGTTCGGGGCTGGTCAATCTACATTGATTCTCCATGTCCGAATTACTGATGTCGACCGCGGCAGGGTTGTATATGAATTCGATATGGCCGGTGGAAGCCGCGAACAAGGCCATTACGGGACCGTTCGGGCGAGTGGCCTCGGGCGCGCAACCCATTTCGATATGGTCAACGCCGCCGAGCGGATCTATATCACGTTAAGCGCGAATCCGTATCGCTACGGCGAACGCTCTAACATCAGTCTGCCAGAATAATTCCGCGATCGCTCGCGTCTGAAGGTTGCGAATCAAGCAGTGGCGATTAACGTCCTGCCGATTTGAAGTCCAAATCCGTGATTTTTCCGCACCGCTGCATTGCCCTCATCGTCTCGTCGGCATTGTTGGCTGGTTCAATGCGTTCTGCGGTTGCCGCTCAAGCTTTCATCATCGCCGATGCCCAAACCGGTTACGTCCTTCAGGAATCCAAGTCGAAAGATAAACGCCAGATCGGGAGCCTGACCAAGATTGCGTCCGCTATGGTTGTGCTCGATTGGGCCGAACGCAAAGGAGGAGACCTGAACCAGTTCGTCAGCATCCCGCCTTCCGCTTTTGTCGGCACGCTCGAAAACAACATCGGCTTTCGGCCGGGTGACGATATCGCCCTTCGCGATCTGCTCTATGCCGCCCTTATTCAATCCGATAACGTCGCCGCCTACGCCCTGGCCAGTTACGTCGGAAGCCAAATCGAGGCGCCAACCCCGCAGCTCTCAGCGATCGACATCTTTGTCACTCAGATGAATGCGCTGGCGAAACAGTTAAACATGGAGAGAACGCGATTTGTGAATCCACACGGCGTCGACACAAAGGTGAAGCCGTTGCCGTACGCAAGCGCCGAAGATATCGCGCGACTCACCCGCTACGCGTTGAACAAGGCAAGTTTTCGGTTTTACGTTTCACAAAAGGAACGCCAGATCTCGTGGTACCGCGGCGGGAAGGAACAGCATTACTTATTGCACAACACAAATGAACTTCTGGGCACGAATGGAATCGATGGCGTGAAAACCGGACAGACCGCGCGGGCTGGGCAGTGTTTAGTCTTGTCGTCGGCTCAGGACTCCGAGGTTGTCCAGGAAGGAACGGGCACTCGAATTTTTCCGCGTCGAATCATTGTGGTGCTGCTTGGTAGCACCAATCGATTTGCTGAAGGCGCACAACTCGTAGCCCAGGGCTGGCAGCTCTACGATCAATGGGCCGCAGCCGGTCGGCTTGTAGACCCGAAGAAAATGCTTTGATTAGTCTTCGTTATGAAGACCCGGATCGGCATTCTCACCAGTGGTGGTGACTGTCCGGGATTAAACGCTGTCCTTCGCGGTGTTGTGCTCGCCGCGGATAAACTTGGTTGGGAAGTAATCGGATTTCGCGACGGATTCGAGGGATTGCTGCCACCGGGCGATTACGTGGTGCTGGATCGCAAGAGCACCGAAGGCATCATGGCGATGGGCGGCACCATTCTCGGCACAACCAACCGAGGTCATTTCATTGCCAAAGTTGGCGCCGGCGATCGCGCGATCGTGGCCAGCGAAGTAATTGCTCGCGCCAAGGCAGTTTTGGACGATCTCCAGGTCAAGGCGCTGGTCATCGTTGGCGGAGACGGTTCGATGACGACCGCCTTGCAAATGCAGGAGGCGGGCATCAACTGCATCGGCGTCCCAAAAACCATCGACAACGATATTGAGGCCACGGCGATGACCTTCGGATTCGATTCAGCGGTCGCGGAGGTCATGGACGCGCTCGATCGTTTGCACACAACCGCAACCAGCCACAAACGCGTCATGGTCGTCGAAGTGATGGGACGTCACGCGGGCTGGATTGCGCTTCACGGCGGCATCGCCGGTGGCGCCGACATCATTTTGATTCCGGAAATCCCGTTCGATTACAATAAAATCGCGGCCGCAATTAAGAAACGTGATGCCGCAGGTCGGCTCGATTCGCTTGTGGTGGTGGCCGAAGGCGCCCGGCCGCGGGACGGTCAACAAATCAAGCGCGACATCGAAGGCGGTGAATTTAGGCTCGGTGGGATCGGCGATGTAGTTGCGCGCGAGATCGCTGAGCGCACCGGAAAAGAGACGCGCGCATGTGTCCTGGGACATTTGCAGCGCGGCGGCGCACCGACTCCGCTGGACCGCACACTCGGCACGCGTTTCGGAGTGAAAGCTGTCCAGCTGGCGAACGAAGGACATTTCGGTTCCATGGTCAGTTACCAGAATTATCAAGTGCGTCACGTTCCGATTGCGGATGCGGTGAATCGTTTGCGCCTCGTCCCGCCGCATGGCGAAATGGTCCAGACCGCGCGCGATGTCGATATTTCGTTTGGAGACTAATTTGATTTCCTCACACCACGGCCACAACGAAGATTTTGATTACAACTCGGTGGCCTTTGTGTGTTGAAAATAGCGTTGGCTTGGTCGGGGCGGACTCGACACCTCTGTCACCCGTTCGTTGTAGAGGTGCTTGTGCCAAGCACCTGTCTAGGTAAATAGGCGGTTGGCACAACCGCCTCTACAACCCGAGACGTGATGAAGATTGTTCTCGCATATTCCGGAGGATTGGACACTTCGGTGATCCTGCGCTGGCTTAAAGACAATTATCGCGCGCAGATCATCGCCTTCTGCGCGGACATCGGCCAGGAAGAAGAACTGGCTGGCCTCGAGGAGAAAGCGCTCAAGACCGGTGCGTCAAAATGTGTCATTGAAGATCTGCGGGAAGAGTTCGCTCGCGATTTCATTTTCCCGATGTTTCAGGCCGGAGCGATTTACGAGAATCAATATTTTTTGGGAACAAGCATCGCCCGACCGCTGATCGCAAAGCGAATGGTCGAGATCGCCCGCGCTGAAAGAGCAGTCGCGATTGCCCACGGCGCGACCGGGAAGGGGAACGATCAGGTCCGATTTGAATTAACTGCCGCAGCGCTTGCGCCGGAATTGAAAGTGATCGCCCCATGGCGCGAGGAACGTTTCCGCAAACAATTTCCGGGGCGAAAGGAAATGATCGCGTTTGCGAAGAAGAACAAAATCCCGGTCGAAGCAAGCGCGGCGAAACCTTATTCGACCGACCGCAATCTGCTCCACATCAGTTTCGAGAGTGGCGTCTTGGAAGATCCGTGGTTCGATGCCAGCTCAAAGAAAATGCGTGGCATGTACAAGTTGAGCGTCGCACCGGAAGACGCGCCTGACGAATCGGAGCATGTCGAGCTTGCGTTCGAAAACGGTAGTTGCGTTTGGGCTGGAGGGACGGGCTCCGTCCCGTCCCAAAAAGTGGGACGACACGGAGGTCGTCCCTCCATGTCGCCACTGGGCGTGATGCAAACATTGAACAATCTCGGCGGCAAACATGGCATCGGTCGCGTCGATATCGTCGAAAACCGGTTTGTTGGAATGAAAGGGCGCGGGGTTTACGAAACGCCTGGTGGCGCCATTCTGCATTTCGCGCATCGCCAAATGGAAACTCTGACCCTGGACCGCGAAGTGATGCATCTGCGCGACAGTCTCATTCCGAAGTACAGCGAGCTCGTTTACAATGGGTTTTGGTTTTCGCCCGAGCGCGAAGCGCTCCAGGCGCTCGTCTCCGAAACGCAACGAAACGTCACTGGACTCGTCAAGCTCAAGCTTTACAAGGGCAACATCATTGTCGCGGGTCGCAAAAGTCCGAACAGCCTCTACGACACAAAGATCGCGACCATGGAAGGCGAAAAGTCTGCTTACGACCAGGGCGATGCCACCGGTTTCATTCGCTTGAACGCGCTTCGGCTGAAGCTTCGCGTGGCAAAGGGTAGGGGCGGTTCACCCGAATCGCCCGCGGGCGATTGAGGTCAGTTCTGCCGCTCTGCGGCAATCTAAAAGCGGGCACATTCTGACGCACTAGCGGGAGCGTAATCGCCCCTACCTAACGAGATTGGACAAATCTGCGCTAGGGTGATCGAGCTCTCCGAACTCGTTTAGCGCCGCTTCGTTGGTAAAATACGATCGAGTCCGCAGAGCGCGATCCACGTTACCGCCAAAACAAAATGATGTAGAGGCGCCCATCAACCGCAGTTAGAGTTCGATTCAATGGCGGAAGCGCAGAAGAAAGAGATCACGCTGGAGATCGGCCACGTTCTCTTCATTGACATTTGCGGCTATACCAAGTTGCTGATTCACGAACAGCTCGAGCGGCTTGAAAAATTGCGCGAGATCGCGCGGGCTACGCCAACATTTCGCAACGCACAGGCTGACGGCACTTTGATGCGTCTACCTACCGGCGACGGCGGTGCGCTTGTATTTCGAAACAGTCCGGAAGAGCCAGTGAAATGCGCGGTCGAGATCGCCCGGGAATTGAAGAAGCATCCCGAACTTCGTGTTCGGATGGGAATTCACAGTGGTCCGGTCAAAGAAGTCACAGATTTAAGCGAGCAGGGGAACATTGCCGGCGCCGGTATCAACATATCCCAACGCGTCATGGATTGCGGCGACGCCGGTCACATCCTGTTATCCAAACGCGTCGCCGATGATCTCGAACAATACGCACAATGGCGGCCGCTCTTACACAATCTCGGCACGTGCCAAGTGAAACACAGCATGTCGCTCACGCTCTACAACCTTTACTCGGACGAATTTGGAAATTCGGACTGCCCGGACAAATTCAGCGACACTGGAACCGCTCAGGTCAACATCCCGGCGTCGGCGGCGCCGAAGAAGTCAATCGCGGTGCTCCCGTTTGAAAATCTGAGCGACGACAAAACAAATGCTTATTTCGCTGATGGTATCCAGGAAGAGATTTTAACGAGGCTATCACGCATCGGTGACTTAAAAGTGATTTCACGAACATCGACGCAGCGTTACAAGAACACCACCGAAGCGATAGCCGAGATCGCGAAGCAACTTGGCGTCGCGACGGTCCTCGAAGGCAGCGTGCGCAAAGCAGACCAACGGGTGCGCGTTCATGTGCAGTTGATCGACGCAGGAAATGACGCCCACATCTGGGCCGAGCGTTACGATCGACAACTTGACGACATCTTCGCGGTCGAAAGCGATATCGCCGCGAAAATCGCCGACGCCTTGCAGGCGAAATTAACCAGCGCCGAACGGCGCGCCATGGCGGCGCAGCCAACAAGAAATACCGATGCGCACGATTTCTATTTGAAGGGCAAACATCAATGGCGGAATTTTTATGCGCCAGGATATGAGCGCGTGCGCGATTACTACGAACAGGCGATTGAGCTCGATCCCTCCTTTGCGCCCGCTTATAGTGGATTGAGTCTATATTATTCATGGGGAGCGGGGAACGGCATTTTCCCTCCAGACGTTTGGCCGGCGGCTGAAGAATACCTCAGCAAATCGCTCGCCCTGGACGAGACGCTACCCGAGACTTACAACGCCCTCGCGGCGGTAGAACTTTACTACAAGCGCAATTGGACCGCGGCCGAGCGCGCATTTCGGCGAGGCATGGAGTTGGATCCGAACTTTTCCGATATACCCGCGCATTACGGTTTGTGTCTTTCCTATTTTGGACGCTTCGAAGAAGCGATTGCGAAGAAGCAGCGTTCCTACGAGCTCGATCCGTTTTTTCCAGGCACTAACTTCCACTTTGGCACGGTCTTGTTTTTGGCGCGCCAGTACGATCGCGCGGCTGCACATCTTGCCACTACTCTCGACTTATTTCCAAACTATGCCGCCGCTCACGAACTCTTCGGCGATGTCTGTGCGCAAAAGGGAATCAAACACGAAGCGATCACGCAATGGACGGCGGCGCTAGCCTTGAGTGGGCAAAACGAACCCGCGCAGCTACTCGAGGAGACTTTTGCCAGCGCAGGATTCGAAACTGCGGTGCGCGCGCTGGCCCAACGGCAGTTGGAGCAATTGGAACAGAGACGCAAGCGAGGCGATTACATCGCGGCCGCGCATTACGTGTTTGCGCATGTGCGCGCCGGAAACATCGACGAGGCGTTCGAATGGCTGCCGAAAATGGTGGAGGAACCGAACTGGTTTGCCCTGCAATTGCCGGTGAACCCTATTCTCGATCCGCTGCGCAGTGATTCCCGGTTTCAGCGGGCGCTGGCGTCGCTTAAGTTGAAATAAACTTCGCCGACGCGTTGCTCTCGCGGTAGGGCGAGACCCAGCAAAGAATAATGTAGTGCCGTTTCTGGCGCCTACATAAGATCGAACTTGCGTGGCGGCCGAAGGCTCTTCCAACGTCAAGTTCGAGATCGGGCATGTTTTGTTCATCGACATCGTCGGCTATTCGAAGCTGTCGATTAACGAGCAGAGCGCGCAAGTTGAGGCGATAAAGAAAATTGTTCAGGGGACCGAGCAATTCCGGCAGGCCGAAGCCGAAGGTAAACTGTTGCGCCTGCCGACCGGTGACGGCGGCGCGCTGGTGTTTCGGAATCATTCCGAAGCGCCGGCTCTTTGCGCGATAGAAATCAGCCGGGCGTTGAAAAGTCATCCGACAATCGGGGTGCGCATGGGGATTCACAGTGGACCGGTGAACGAGATCACGGACTTAAACCAGCAAGCGAACGTGGCCGGGGCAGGAATCAACATTGCGCAGCGGGTAATGGATTGTGGAGATGCGGGTCACATTCTGCTTTCGCGTCACGTGGCGGAGGATCTGGAGACTTTCGATCACTGGCGGCCGCTGTTGCACGATCTAGGCGAATGCGAAGTGAAACACGGTGTTCGCGTAGGCGTGACCAGTCTCTACTCGGATGAGGTTGGTAACGCGCAGCTGCCAAGCAAACTCCACGCGATCAATCAGGCGATTAAGAAACATCGCGCTCATGTGCGCTTGGCGTCTTCCGCCATCGCGGTAGTTGTCCTCGCTGCGATTTGCGTGGGCGCTTTTTTCCTCTTACGCCGTCCGCTTGGCTCGGCGGCAGCGGTGACCGACAAGAGCATCGCCGTTCTGCCGTTTGTGGACATGTCGCAGGCAAAGGATGAGGAGTATTTTTCCGACGGCATTTCGGAGGAACTGCTCAATCTGCTCTCCAAGGTGCCTCAGCTTCAGGTGGCGGCACGCACTTCGTCGTTCTCTTTCAAAGGCAAGCAGATCGAGATTCCGGAAATCGCGCGGCAGCTGCACGTGGCCAACGTTCTTGAGGGTTCGGTGCGCAAGAGCGGCGATCAAGTGCGGATCACGGCCCAGCTCATCCGAGCGGCCGAAGGTTATCATCTTTGGTCGGAGACGTACGACCGCAAGCTCGACGATATCTTCAAGATCCAGGACGAGATCGCGGGCGAGGTAGTTAAGCAGATGAAAGTAACACTGCTTGGCGCTAAGCCGACGGTGCGCCAGACCGATCCGAAGGCCTACACGCTTTACCTCCAGGCGGTGCAGCTTGGGCGGCAAAAGACTCCTGAGGCGCTTACCCAATCTGATGCACTTTATCGGCAGGTACTTGAGATCGATCCGCGCTATGCGCCGGCTTGGGACGGACTCGGAAACAATTTCATAAACAAGGCAAACGCCGGGCTGCTGCCAAACAGCGAAGGCTACGCGCGTGCGCGCGAGGCGAATGAGAAGGCGCTGGCGATCGATCCAGACTACGCGCCGGCGCACGCGGGTCTAGGTTACATCGCGATGTACAACAATGATTTCGTTAGCGCCGCAAAGCACTTCGAGCGCGCCCTCGCACTTGACCCGAGTGATCTGAACGTGGTCAGAATTAGTGCTGCGTTTCCTCAGAACGTGGGACGATCACAGGAGGCGCTGGCGCTCTATGAAGCTGTCGTGCGACGCGATCCGGTCAACGTGACGTCGCTTCATAATCTGGGTTACATCCAGCGAGTCACGGGACAGTTCGATGCAGCGATCGCCTCCTTTCGCAGCGTGCTGGGTCTGAGCCCGGGCCGCGGCGGTGCACATTATCAGATCTGCGTTGCAATGCTGCTCAAAGGTGACGCGTCTGCCGCCCTGACCGAGATCGAGCAGGAGAAGAGCGAGGTTTGGCGCCTGCTCGGCCTGCCCATGGCGTATCACGCTCTCGGGCGCAAGACCGAGTCCGATGCCGCGCTCGCCGCGTTGATTGCGAAGTTCGAGAAGGATGCCCCCTACAACATCGCTTACGTCTATGCCTTCCGCGGCGAGGCTGACACGGCCTTCGAGTGGCTCGACAAGGCGGTCCAATATCAGGATCCGGGACTCGCCGAGATCGTAGCGGAGAACCTGTTCGACAACATCCATTCAGACCCGCGCTGGCTGCCCTTCCTGCGCAAACTCGGCCGGGCCCCAGATCAACTCGCCAAGATCCAGTTCAAAGTGACGCTGCCGAACGAACCTGACAAGTGACCAAATTGCTGGTAGGGCGAGAACACGCGGTCGCGGGAGCGGCGCGGGTAGACATCAGCCTGAACCGTCAGGCCACGGGAGTGTGGCCGAATTAGTCCTCTCGAGGCGGCTGGTAGGGGCGGTTCACCGAACCGCCCGCGGGCGATTGTGGACAATCGCCCCTACCTGTCCGCCGGCACCATCCTTGCGACCTTGTGCCGTCGATCTTATATTCAGAGAGCGCGGCGAGCGCGCCTAACACCTCAGAGGATTTTCTATGAGTACAACTGCTGTTGCACCGAAGAAGAAACAGAGTGTAGCCGATCGGCTTAAAGCCGAGCACCAGCCGGAGCAGGATTTTCTCCCACTGAAAGGCACCGATTACGTCGAATTTTACGCTGGGAACGCCAAGCAGGCGGCACTTTTCTATAAGACGGCGATGGGATTTCAGAGCCTCGCTTACTCGGGACCGGAGACGGGCAATAAGGAATCCGCTCGTTACGTTATTCGGCAAAACAAACTCACTTTCGTGCTGACGACTCCAATAAAGCCAGGCAATCCAATCGCGGATCACGTAACCAAGCATGGTGACGGCGTTAAAGTGATCGCACTCACCGTGGACGACGCGAATTCAGCGTGGAAGGAAACCACGAAACGTGGCGCGAAGAGTTACATGAAACCGACGACACTCAAGGATGCTCATGGCAAAGTGGTGTTGAGCGGCATTCACACCTACGGCGACACTGTCCACGTTTTTGTTGAGCGCGGCGATTACAACGGAGTGTTCATGCCAGGCTTCGAGAAATGGGAGTCGAACTACAATCCGCCCGAAACCGGACTGCTCTACGTCGATCATTGTGTCGGCAACGTGGGTTGGAACCAGATGAACCCATGGGTAAAATTTTACGAGGATGTAATGGGCTTCCGAAACATCCTCAGTTTCGACGACAAAGACATTTCGACCGAATACTCCGCCCTCATGAGCAAGGTCATGAGCAATGGCAACGGATTCGTGAAGTTTCCGATCAACGAGCCGGCCGAAGGCAAAAAGAAATCGCAGGTGGAGGAGTATCTGGATTTCTACCTCGGCGAAGGTGTGCAACACGTTGCGATCGCGACAAGCAACATTATCGAAACAGTCACCGATTTGCAGAAGCGCGGGCTGGAGTTCCTCAAGATTCCGGGCGCTTACTACGATACCGTGCTCGATCGGGTCGGTCATATCGATGAAGATCTGAAACCGTTGCGCGAACTCGGGATCCTAGTCGACCGCGACGACGAAGGTTATCTGCTGCAAATTTTCACCAAGCCGGTGGAGGACCGGCCGACCTTGTTCTTCGAAATCATTCAACGAAAAGGCGCGAAGAGTTTCGGCAAAGGAAACTTCAAAGCGCTGTTCGAAGCGCTCGAGAAAGAACAGGAGCGCCGCGGAAATTTATAAGAAGATGCGAAGCACGACTCTAATTCATCCTTAAGTTTATGCCGTATTACCAAAGATTAGGCGAGATGCCGCGGAAGCATCACATCTGGTTCCATCGCAACGGTCAGGGGCCAGGTTACAAAAACGAAGGCATCTATTATGAGCACGTCTTCACGACCGCCGGGTTCGATGAAGCGTTCTCAATTTGTTATCACCTGAGGCCGCCGACGCGCGTGCGCAGCGTAAAGCTGCTCAAGTGCGAGGAACTGAAGAAAGCGGCCGAGAGTCCGCTTCGCCATCATCATTTGAAGACCGCGAACATTCCGCGCCGCGGAGATCTCTACAGCGGCCGCGTGCCGATTTTGTTCAACCAGGACATGACGGCCTGGCGGTGCCGGCCGGAGAAAGCCTACGGCAAATACGAGTATTACCGAAACGGCGGCGCCGATGAGATCATTTTCGTTTTCAAAGGCGGTGGTATGATCGAGTCGGTCTTCGGCAAGCAACGTTATCGCGCCGAAGATTACATCGTGGTTCCGCGCGGAATCACTTACCGCCTAGTCCCGGACAAAGTTGAAGAGGAGGATTATCTCATTCTCGAATCGGTTGGACCGGTCCGAATTCCGAAACGTTATTTGAACAACGAAGGTCAGATCAAAATGGGTTCGCCTTACTCGGAGCGCGATTTTCACGGACCGACCGAGATCAACGCAATCGACAAAGACGAGGATACACAAATTCTGGTGAAGGACGGACCGCGCTGGACGGAGGTGACGATGGCGCACCATCCCTTCGACGTCGTCGGTTGGGACGGCTATATTTATCCGTTCACGTTCAACGCTCAGGACTTCGAGCCAATCACTGGCACCGTCCATCAACCGCCGCCGATCCATCAGACGTTCGAGATCCGAGGTTACGTGGTGTGTACGTTTGCGCCGCGCTTACTCGATTATCATCCGGAAGCGGTGAAAATTCCGTGGGTCCACGACAACGTCGAAGCCGACGAGGTTCTGTTCTACGTGCGCGGCAATTTCGGTTCGCGCAAGGGAATCGAGCCGGCGTCGATAACGTTGCATCCGCGGGGAATCCCACATGGACCACATCCGGGAACGATCATGGCGAGCAAGAACGCAACGCGAACCGAAGAACTGGCGGTCATGTTCGACACCCAGCATACTCTCGAGCTGACCGAAGCGGCGGTCGCACTCGACGACGAAAAATATCCGTTGAGCTGGCTCGACTAACGTGAGCTCGTCAGGCAACGGCGAGACGGAATTGCAGGCGGCAGAGCGCCGTCTCCGCGCGATTCCGAAGTGCGGCGCGGCGAAAATCGCCCGGATGGAGGAGACGTTTCGCAATCTGCTGGAAGCGATCGGCGAGGATGTTCACCGAGAAGGGTTAGTTAGAACTCCGGTCCGCGCCGCGAAAGCGTTCGACTTTCTGACTAATGGCTACCGTCAGAACCTGGAAAAGATCGTCAACGACGCGATCTTCAGTTCCGATGCGAGTGAAATCATTTTGGTCAAGGACATCGAGCTTTACTCGATGTGCGAGCATCACCTTCTTCCATTCATCGGTCGCGCCCATGTTGCCTACATTCCGAACGGAAAAGTGATCGGCCTCTCCAAAGTTGCGCGGATCGTAGATGTCTTCGCGCGCCGCCTGCAAATTCAGGAACAGTTGACCGTTCAGATCGCTGACGCGCTGATGAAAACGCTTCACCCGTCTGGCGTCGGCGTTGTCGTGGAAGCGAAGCATCTCTGCATGATGATGCGCGGCGTGGAAAAACAGAACTCGGTGATGAAGACGTCGTGTCTGCTCGGGTCGTTCAAGGAAGACGCAAGAACGCGATCGGAGTTCCTCGCGCTGCTAAAAGAATGATTGTTGGGCGTCTGTGCCGGACGCCGATTTCACAGATGCCGTCTCGCAGAGACGGCCTACAATTATCATCATGCTCCTAACCGTCAGCAAACGGCTTGAATTTTCAGCCTCACGACGATTGTTCGTGCCGCGATGGAGCGATGCGGAAAACATCGCCGCCTTTGGCGAGGAAAGTCGCGCCAAACACGGAACTGGACGCAACTATGTCGTGTTTTTTGTTTTCAGCGGCCGCGTCGATCCGGTGACTGGGATGTTGATTAACATCAGCGAGATTAAACGTCGCGCAGGCGAGATCGTTGACGATCGCTTCGACCACAAGTTTCTAAATGAGGACAATCCAGTTTTTCGCCCCGCCGAGGCGGGGCCACCCACTGCGGAGAACATCGCGCGCCAGCTCTTCCATGATGTCGCGCCGCTGTTTTCCGATGCGGAGGCAAAGCTAGTCGCGGTGCATCTGATCGAGTCGCCGGACCGCAGCGCTACGTTTTACGGCGATGGCGTCAGCGAGGCGAATTATTGGTTCGAGTTTTCGGCCGCGCGCCAAACCATGTCGCCACGTCTAACTGCCGCCGAAAACGCGCGAGTCTTCGGTGCGTCTACCGCGGTGCACGGTCACAACTACCGGAGTCGCCTTACGTTTCGAAAAGAACAAGCCGACACCCCGATCGTGGGTCAGCGCGATGTCGATCTTTGTCGCAAGTCGCTGCATGATGAGTTCGATCACCGGTTTCTTAACGAGCTGCCATCGCTGAAAGACAGGCCGATTACCACGGAGAGCCTGGGTATTTACATACGGGAACGAATCGCGACCACGCTGCCGATTCATCGGGTACGTTTGCACGAGCGCGATGATTTCTTTTCTGAAGTCTGGCCGGATCAGAATGTTTTCCTGGGATTGCAAAAAAGGTTCAGCGCCGCGCATCGATTACACGTTCCGTCGTTTTCCGATGCCGAGAATCAGGAATTGTTTGGTAAATGCGACAATCCACGCGGTCACGGCCACTTGTATCTCGCGGAGGCGACCGTCGGCGGAAATTATGACGAACGAAGCGGAACGCTTTACGACTTCATTTCTCTCCAACAATCGCTGTCCGATTCCGTTGAGCCGTGGGAGAATCGGCACCTCGACCTCGAAGCCGAGGAGTTCCGAGAAATTTCGTCCACCGGCGAAAATATCGTTCGCGCTCTCTGGCCAAAGGTCGACGGCCGTGTGAACCAGCAGCTTGCGCGCTTGCGTTTGTGGGAGACCAAGAACAATCGCTTTACCTTGCGGCGAACTGCATAGCACAGATGCACACAGATTTTCACGGATTGGCATTCCAGGCCTTTCAAATCTGTGTTTCATCGGTGTTAATCTGTGGCTGAAATGAAACGCATTCTCATTACCGGGGCCAGTCGCGGCATCGGACGAGCCGTCGCGGAAAAACTGGCCGCGCCCGAAGTGACCCTGCTTTTGCATGGGCGGGACACGGTCGCTCTCGCTGAGACTTGTAAAGCCGTCGAGCCAACTTGCGCGGAAGTAGTGAAGCTCATTCATGATCTGGCGACCGAGAAAGGTGTCGCCAACCTAATTTCACAGGTTGGCAGCGAGCCGCTCAATGTCCTGGTCAATAACGCCGGAATCGCGATTGTGAAACCGTTTCGAGAAATCACCTCTGAGGAATGGAGGCAAACGATTGCCGTAAACGTGACTGCGCCATTTCTTTTGATGCAACGGTTCGCCGGGGAAATGCCACCTGGATCGAGCATCGTGAACGTCCTTTCGGTTGCCGCCAAAACCGCTTTCCCGAACTGGAGCGCGTATTGCATGAGCAAATTTGCCCTTGAGGGATTCTCGCAATCCGTGCGTGCCGAATTGCGCGAGCATTGCATCCGCATGATCAATATCTATCCGGCTGCAACCAACACTGAGATTTGGGATGATGTCGCAGGCGATTGGCCGCGCGAGAAAATGATGCCCGCCTCACAGGTCGCGGACGCGGTCGCTTACGCTCTGTCGCGACCGTCCGACGTTGCGGTAGAAAATATTACGCTCTCCAACGCGGCCGGAAATTTATAGTATCAACGCCCGTGATCTCTCCAAACGACATCACCGTGAATGTGATCGCTTCGATCATTGCGTCTGCGTTTTTCCTCGTCGCCGGGTTCATCTGGGGGAAATACAAGGAACGTCGCCGGCGTTTCGGACGCAACCTTGAGGAATACGATTTCTATCCGTTCACGATCACGCGGGAGAACTTCGGTGAGTTCAATCTGAACAATTTTCGGCTCGGGATGCATTACTTTCTGAAGAACGAAGACCACACCGCTGCTCGTCAACTGATTTTTATTGGCGAGCAAAGTAACGTGCGCGAGAAGCTGGAGCCAGCCGAACAAAAGGAATACGCGCGCTTGTTCGAAAAGTATGGTGGCAAGAAAATCATCGATGATACCCACGAATTCCTGGAGAACTACGAGCGCATCGTCAGGCTGGTCGGAAAATCGTTCCCCAACACCGGAATCGAAATTCTGCTGCACAATCTCGCGGATCCGGCGCATTCCCTGATTACGCTCGAAAACAACGTCACCGGCCGGCATCTCCGTGACGGAGCAACCAACTTGTTGATCGACTTCAAGCGCCGGCAGCTCACAAACGAGGACAAACTGAACTACGAGCTAAATATCGGTTCGCGAAAGTTCAAATGCACTTCGATTCCAATCAAGCGCAAGGATTTTGGAATCGTTGGCGGAATCTGCATCAACATCGATGCGAACTACATCACCGAAGAAGTGTTAAAAGATCGCCAGCGAATCGAGACCTGGTTTCAGAATTTCCTGCGGACCGATATGCAGCTCGATGAAAATATCCTGAGCAAGGACGAATATGCCAGGGCGCTGAAAGGCAAACGCCATTTTAAAGACGAATCAGTTTGATTGTAGCGGCAGTGTATGACCGCCGGTCGGCGCTCATAGAGCGCTACAAAGAACCTATTTCTTCGAAGCGGCAAGCGCGGCCTGATATTCCGGCTTCTTGTGATATTCGACCAGCCGGAAGCCCCAGCTAATTAGCGTCGCGAAGTCTTTGGTCTTGGCTTTTTTCTCGTTCAAGAATTTCTCGATCTTCGTCTTGAGC
>Ga0187777_10000859_pt1 | contig 19980 bp, 15 predicted proteins | sample 1015_Q2_SP5_10_M_FD_132416 | JGI IMG/M metagenome (GOLD analysis project Ga0187777, IMG submission 132416) | Tropical peat soil microbial communities from peatlands in Department of Meta, Colombia - 1015_Q2_SP5_10_MG | ecosystem: Environmental > Terrestrial > Soil > Wetlands > Peat | place... | reverse complement strand
CGCCTGCTTGAGCCGTAGCCCAGAACGAGGCTTGCCATCACAGGTATCCCGCGGGTTGACGGCCTTCGGGAGGCGCGCCGCCGCTTACCGCCGCTTAGCACCCGACTTTCGCGCAAACCTTTGGTTATGGTGGTTTTTGCGAGGGGATTCACAACAGTGCACTGCCAAACGCGCCTTGCCGCTGCCGGATTGATCTGAATCATTGCACAACGGGAGGGGCGGCGCATTCTGATAATTGGTGAGATTTACATGCGGAATTCGTCATGAGTGCACCACAAAAAGCTGTGCCGGCAGAAGCCACGTCCCCCAGACCCGGAAAGGTTCAATCTTTTCCGAAAAGATACGAACCTGTCGCGCCCACGGCCGCAGGGACGGTCAGCGAGTCTAAGGATCGGGACTCATACGCTACAACAGCCATCGCGGACATAACCGACCGTTCACTGCACGCAGCAGCCGCGCGCTTTACTCTCGGCCTGTCCCCGGCCGCTCTCACGCACGCTTATCTGGACTGGGCGACACATCTTGCCTATGCGCCCGGCAAGCGGTTGCAGCTCGCCGATAAAGCCCTGCGCAAGATGGTCCGCTTCGCCAATTACCTCTGTCGATGCGCAATGGAGCAAGGAAAAACAGATTGCTGCATCGAACCGCTGCCGCAGGACAAGCGCTTCGTTGCCGAAGCCTGGCAGCACTGGCCCTACAACTTCATTTACCAGGCGTTTCTGCTGCAACAGCAGTGGTGGCACAACGCGGCGACCGGCGTGCGTGGGGTTTCAAAGCGGCACGAAGACATGGTCGAATTCACCACGCGCCAGCTCCTCGATATGGTGTCGCCGTCCAACTTTATGCTGACCAATCCCGAGATATTGCAGCAGACCTTGCGCACTGGCGGCAAAAATCTGTTCCAGGGTTGGCAAAATTTCCTTGAGGACTGGGAACGTGCCGTAAGCGGCAAGAAGCCCGTTGGCACAGAGCGGTTTGTTGCCGGGCGTAATGTCGCGGCGACGCCGGGAAAGGTCGTCTTCCGCAACCGGCTGATCGAGCTCATCCAGTACGCGCCTGCAACCGGCAAGGTGCGGCCCGAGCCTTTGCTCGTCGTTCCGGCGTGGATCATGAAATACTATATTCTGGATCTGTCGCCACAGAACTCGCTGGTCAAATACCTCGTCGATCAGGGTTTCACGGTGTTCATGATTTCCTGGACCAACCCCGGGCCTGACGATCGCGACCTCGGCCTCCAGGACTACCTGACGCTCGGCGTGATGGCCGCGATGGATGCGATCAATGCCATTGTACCGGGCAACAAGCTGCACGCGGTCGGCTATTGCCTTGGCGGAACGCTGCTGGCGACAGCGGCGGCTGCGATGGCGCGTGACGGCGACGATCGTCTCAAATCTGTGACGCTGCTTGCCGCTCAGACCGACTTCACGGAAGCCGGCGAGCTGATGCTCTTCATCAATGAAAGCCAACTCGCGTTCCTCGAAGACATGATGTGGGAACAGGGCTTCCTTGACAGCCGCCAGATGGCCGGCGCCTTCCAGATGCTGCGCTCGAACGATTTGGTCTGGTCCCGCGTGGTCCACGAATATTTGATGGGCGAGCGCCAGCCGATGATCGATCTGATGGCATGGAACGCCGATGCCACGCGCTTGCCCTATCGGATGCACTCGGAATATCTCCGCAACCTTTTTCTCAACAACGATCTGGCGGAGGGCAGGTTTCCGGTCAACGGCAGGCCGGTGGCGCTCAGCGATATCCACGTGCCGATATTCGCCGTCGGCACGGTGAACGATCACGTCGCGCCGTGGCGCTCAACATACAAGATCAGTCTTCAGACCGACACTGAGCTGACGTATCTGCTCACAAGCGGCGGCCACAACGCCGGCATTGTTTCGGAACCAGGTCGCGATGGCCGCAGGTTCCAGGTCATGACCAAGCAACAGGACGACCGTTTCATCGATCCCGAAACCTTTCTCAATATCGCGCCGCGCAAGGAAGGTTCCTGGTGGCCGGAATGGGCCGCCTGGCTGGTTGCGTCTTCCGGCACGCCGGTTACCCCGCCGTCGATGGGCGCACCCGATTCCGGATACCCGCCGATCTGCGATAGCCCCGGCACTTACGTGCACCAAAGCTGAGCGCCTGCGGTCATGATTTTGGTCAGAAAGTCTGCGGGTTACTTGCATTCCGTGGATTCTGGCTTAATCAGGCTCGGGCAGGATTTGGCGCGCGTCCCGAATGGCGGTTCGAACGTGTGTCTTTGGGCGCGCCACCACTTCCTCCGAGGCGCCGGTAGCTCAGCTGGATAGAGCACCAGACTTCGAATCTGGGGGTCAGGGGTTCGAATCCCTTCCGGCGCGCCATCAACGTCCACGAAATCCACAGCGATGTCGCGAGGCAGCGCTTCTGCAAAAAATAGCGGAAAGACACTGGCAACCACATGGCAACCGTGCGCTGGCATAGCCTCCAAGTTCAGTGACCGGCACGGCGCAGGAATCCGCCTCCAAATTGCCCAATTGTTTGACATGCTGACGGTTGCGGTATGGGCACATTTTCGCCCAAGCCGGTTCATTCGACTAGCACATGGAGATAAGCAATGACCGATATCGTTCGGATTGCCGTCTTCTATGACGGCGGCTACTTCTATCACGTCAGCAACTACTATCGCTACAATCATCCCCGCAGCGCCCGACTTCATCTTGTGGGCCTTCATAGGTTCATTCAGAACCATGTAGCGAAGTTCGAGCAGTCAGACCCACGTCTCTGCCAGATCGTTGAGGCACACTATTTCCGTGGTCGCTTCAGCGCGGCAGACATTGAAAACAAGGCCGACCGTGACGGTGATGACGAATTCATCGTTAAGCAGCTCAGGAATGACCGAGTTTTCGACGATGTCCTGATGCGCGCAAACATTGCGACGCATTTTTTCGGCATCGACACGCGCCGTGAACCAGCCAAGGAAGTGGGAATTGATGTCTGGCTTGCGCTGGAGGCATATGACCTGGCGGTGCACAAAAAGTTTGATGTGCTCGCTCTTGTGGCCTGCGACAGCGACTACGTGCCATTAGTCCGCAAGCTGAACAGCATCGGAACCCGGGTTGTATTGCTGGCATGGGACTTCCGCACCGAGCGGTCGGAGACCCGCACATCCCAGGCCCTGATTAATGAATGCTCTTATCCAATCATGATGCATGAGGAGATCGACAACCGAGCTCGTCAGCGCGATCCACTGATTGATGGATTGTTCGTCGATATGCCTCAGCGGGTTCCGGCATAACCAGCGGGACGACAACCATGGCCTCGCGTCAGACCCGCATCCTGGTCTTGTGCAAGACGTATCCTTCGCCCAGTAGCAACCACGTGGAAACTTCGTGCGTGGCCGGAATAGAGGAGGGCGGCGGGCTTGTCCGGCTGTTTCCGATTCCGTTTCGGCTCATCGATGACGAGAAGCAGTTTAAAAAGTGGCAGTGGATCAGCGCCCGGATCGCCAAGGCACCGAAGGATCACCGACCAGAAAGCTACAAGGTCTATTTGGACACCGTCGTTTGCGACGGCGAGCCTATCTCCACCCGCGAGGGATGGCAGAAACGCCGAGTGGAACTATCTGCGATCCCAATCTATGGAGACTTCGCCGAGCTTGATGCGGCGCGGCATTCGGACGGCACGACACTTGGGCTCGTCCGCCCCACGCGCGTGCTAGCTCTCGACATCACGCCCACCAACAAGCCGAACTGGACGGAAGAGGAAAAGAGCAAGCTCGTCCGACAGCGGCAGCGCGGACTATTTGAGCAAACCGATTGCAAGGTGATCTCACAGCTGCGGAAAGTGCCGTTTGACTTCCACTATCGCTACGTATGCAACGCCGGCGATCGGGACTGCGAATACAGGCACAAGATTGTAGACTGGGAGGCTGGCGCCCTGTACCTGACTTGCCGTGCGCGATACGGTGAAGATTGGGAGCGGGCATTTAGGACGAAAATCGAAGAACAGCTACCGGCGGCGGACCTCATGTTCCTAATGGGAACGATCCACCGGTTTCCTGACCAATGGTTGATCGTTAGCCTGATTTATCCGCCTAAGCAGCTGAGCGAACCGCCGCGTCAGCTAGTTCTGTTTGATCAGTGAGATGTGCGACGCGAAGGTCACCGAGCTGGGCGGCCGCGCGCGCGACATAGGTGCGGTGGCATCGGTTGAAATCCGCCTCAAAGCATACCAAGCAGGACGGCGAACCTGCGGCAGTGACAGCTATTTCTAGTAAAGTTCCACTCTGACCCTTGAGGTACGCGAGAAAGGCGCACGTATATGCGCTCCAATCCGCGTCACGCTTGTATTGATTGCGAATATCCCTGGGGCATCCCACCGCAGGCAGATGCGCATAAGCAATGCCGGTGGACTGAAGCGCGGAAGAAAAGGCCCGCTTGGAAAACCCGCGCTTTCGTGAGAGAGGGGTGGCGCGAACGTCGAGTACCGTCTTAATGCCCGCAACCTTAAGACGCCGGATAAATGTTTCGAGGGACAGGCCCTCATAGCCGAAAGTGAAAATACGGTCCGTCATCGCTCGGTCCCTTCGAGATTGCATTTTGCCCAGCGACAGGAAACAACCCGTTAACCCCTCCAGTACCCCGGTCATCGGTGATTTGGCCAGAAAAATAGATGACCTAGGGAGGGCAACGCCCCTATGAGGCCTGCGGCTCAATTGTGGCCATGGCCGCAATGAGTGTGGCGTTGTAGATATGACCGTCGGCGCCAAAATGGACGCGTCGATGGCAATTGGGACAAAGAGCGATCACGTGAGCCGGGTGGTCCGGTCCACCATCACTAAGTCGGCGCAAATGATGCGGTTCAAGGTAGGGATTTCCATTTGAACGACGGAATGGTGCCGGCGAACTACAGCCCTCACAATTTCCGTCGGCGCGCGTCAAAACATAATTTCTAACGTCTCGGCTGCGTTGATACACATTCCGCGGACCTTGTGTTGATGGCTGTAATGGGACGCTTGCCGCCGTCAACGCTCGCTCACGCAGTCCTTGCAAGTTTGCACCCGAGGGCACTACTTCCGTTTCAATAATTTCTGCAATGGCTTCTAACGGCCTAAGCTCAAAAACGATCGCATTGCGCTGGGCTCCGGTCCGGTCGGGAGCTCGTTCAACATGATGGCCCTCATAAACCATTTCCCCCTCGAAACGGATTCCATCAGCAGTTTGGCGAAACAAAAGTAAGCTTTTACCCAGTGCTGAATGCTCGGAGATCGCGCGGTTACCGCGCTGAAGCTGCATGTCACCGACCTGACCTTCACCAAAATACTCAAACACTCCATCGGGCCGGTACCGATCCGCGTAACCATGCTGAAGTCCTTCTTCCCCAGTGATGATAATCACCACCGCATGATCTGCTGGCGTGATAATTCCACCTTGTTGCTGGCCGCCGAAACGCGCGTGAATATCACTGCGCCGATTGTAAACGCGGCCAACCTCGAAGCCCCAACTCATCAGCTTCCCTCCGGCGCTGTCGAACGCGGTGCGCACAAGCCTAAGAACTCTCAATGCGAGGGCCAAGACCACTTGCCCAAAGGATAGGAAATTCGGTTCTTCTTGCTGCGCGTTCTAAGTGCATTTCAGCAAGCATCAGGGGTGGGGGTCGACCATCTGCACTTGCTTGCCGCGGGAATGCGAGAGACGATCCAATGTCCGCTTTCGCGGTCGCTATTGGGGGTAAAGCGGACATGACGTTTTGCACTGCAAATGTCCGCTTATGACCCAAAGCGGACATGCCTTTGCACTGCGCAGCGACGGCTTCAATTTTATTTGGTGATCATGCGCCTGGCTGATGGCGGCGCCTCTCCCGGCGCCGCCGGTGAAATGGCGAAGGTGAGCCAGGCGTTCCAGCCATCCGGCCGGTTCTCCGCGGCAAATTCCTTATAGCCCTTGAGATTGATGTATCCTTGCCACTCCTTGCTGATTGGAATGACATAACCGATCTGGGGCCCGATGCCGGCTACGCGCGCCTCGAAGCAGCCGAGGCGGTCGCCGGAACCGCTGTCGCAGGACAGTTGATTGTACCAGTAACCAACAAGGCCGACCTGCCACTGCTTGGTCAGGAATTGTGATGCGCCCCAATCCAGATGCATGTCGACGCCATTCTGATAATTGGTATGAACGTTTTCAAAGTTGTAGGTGAAGCCGAGTGTCGCCGAAAATTCGCGACCCGTCTTCGGGTCGAAATAAGTATAGGCTCCGCCCGCATCGAGCGCATTGTGACCAAGGCCGAGATTTGCAATTCGTGCCTGATCGTATCGGCCGACCGTCAAGTTTCCGTCGATGAACGTCATAAAGTTATGGACACCAAAATTCCATCGCAACGAAGCCATCGGCGCCAGATCGCCAAAACCGGTAATCGCTTGTGTTAAGCTGCGACCTACGGAAAATCCGGGACCACCTAAGCCTAAGTTGCCCGTAATGCTGGCGTCGACGCTACTCTCGATGCGACCGTATGGGATCGCAACGGTAACGTTGAACTGGCCGCCCAGGACTGGGGTCGCAAAAGTGTACCCGGGCGCCGCAAGATACAACGGCTCAGCGCTACCGTGGACGTTTGCATTCAAATTTCCATTGAAGTTCACATTGATGTTGCCGAGCGGGACCTGCTTTGCAAATGCGACATTCCCACCAGCGGAGACTTGGGAGTAGTAAAGAACATTTGCGAAAGCAAAGCCCGGCACCTGCGGGGCCGCCGCAAGGCTTCCAAAAAAGCCCGGCACCCAAAAGCTGACGCCGCCTTCGTCGGCCACCGCCGACCTGACGCCGACCAGGCATGAGCCTGTGAGCGCGATTAAAACCGCATATCTCGTGAACATGAGCCGGCCCGCTATGTCACTTACCCGGTCTCACAAGATTAAGATGGTCTTTCACCGGGTGCGTAGTCCAGAAAAAACTCGCTGTTCAACGGTATTTGATTGCCGGTGAGATACACAAAGCGGATATGTTCCGGGCAAAGCCAGTACTGTCGGTTCCCTAATGCGTGGGAGCGCCGAGTGCGGTAGCCTTCGCGCATGACGACGCGATAGGAGCCTAGCCATGAAAGTCAAAGCTCATCTCCTCGCTTTGGGTGTGGCGCTGATTGCTGTGAATGGAGCGCAAGCGCAGCAGTCGACCAAGCCGAACATCCTAGTAATTTTCGGCGACGACATCGGTCAGACCAACATCAGCGCCTATACGCATGGCCTGATGGGCTACAAGACGCCGAATATCGACCGTCTTGCTCGCGAAGGCATGATGTTTACCGACTACTATGCAGAACAGAGCTGCACCGCGGGCCGATCGAGCTTTATCACAGGACAGGCGACGTTGCGGACTGGCATGTCCAAGGTAGGACTTCCGGGCTCCCCGCTTGGCTTGCAACCGCAAGACATCACGATTGCCCAAGCGCTCAAACCGCTCGGGTACGCCACCGGCCAGTTCGGCAAGAACCATCTCGGCGATAGAAACGAATTTCTACCCACTGTGCATGGCTTCGATGAGTTCTTCGGAAACCTCTATCACCTCAACGCAGAGGAGGAACCCGAACATCCCGACTATCCGAAAGATCCGCAGTTTAGGCAACGGTTTGGGCCTCGTGGCGTGTTGAAGACCAAGGCTACTGATCGGGATGATCCGACTTCCGATCCGCGGTTCGGAAAGGTCGGCAAACAAACAATCGAGGACACCGGTCCACTCTCTCGAAAACGCATGGAGACAATCGACGACGAAACCACTGATGCGGCGATTGATTTCATTAAACGCCAGACACAGGCCAACAAGCCATTTTTCGTTTGGATGAATACGACGCGTATGCACGCCATCACCCACGTGCGTGCGTCAATGCGCGGGCAGAGCGGTATGCCGGACAACGAATACGGCGATGGAATGGTCGAACACGATGGTGACGTCGGCAAGCTGCTCAAGTCACTCGACGACCTCAACATCGCCAACAACACGATCGTTGTTTATACGACCGACAACGGCCCGCACATGAACACATGGCCCGACGGTGCCATGACCCCGTTCCGCAACGAGAAAACGTCTAACTGGGAAGGAGCTTATCGTGTGCCGGCAATGGTGCGTTGGCCGGGGCACATCCAGGCTGGACTTGTGTCGAACGATATTGTTTCAGGGCTGGATTGGTTTCCAACGTTACTCGCGGCAGCAGGTGACACCGGGGTGAAGGACCGGCTACTCACAGGTTGGCAAGTCGCCGGAACCACCTACAAGGTTCATCTCGATGGGTACAACCAGCTTCCTTACCTGACCGGCCAGCAGACCAAGTCGGCGCGTAGGGAATTTTTCTATTTCAACGACGACGGCCAACTCATGGCGGTCCGTGTGGAAAATTGGAAAATCGTATTCTGCGAACAGCGAGCCGAAGGAACGATGGCTGTCTGGCGTGAGCCATTCGTCTGTATGCGCGCTCCAACGTTTACCAACATACGCATGGACCCCTACGAACGAGCCGAAATAACGTCCAATACGTACAACGATTACATGTTCAAACGAGCGTTTATTGCCGTGCCGGTCCAGGCTCTCGTGGCGCAATTTATCGGCACGTTTAAAGAGTTCCCGCCGCGGCAAAAGCCCGCAAGCTTTAGCGTCGATCAGATAATGGAGCAGCTAGAGAAGCCGCAAGCCAATTGAATGACAAACACCTAGCGGATGTCCGCTATTGGCCCAAAGCCGACATGGCACGGTGCACTGCACATGTCTGCTTTTGACCCAAAGCGGACATCGCACGAACTGTTCCCAATCACGAAAATGCAACTTGTGCACCCGCAATGGGAGAGCCTCTAATTGATGCGTGTAGAGCGATAGGTATCTCAGCACAGCTTGTCAGAGCGGAGCGGCAGGATGCAAAAAATCCGAATCGTAGCCGTTGGTGCCACGCTCTTGTTCCTCTGCGTGAAGGAGGTCGTCGCGCAACCCGCACCGGACCCGACGATTGTCCAGATTTCCTCAGGCGCAATCCGCGGTGCCGTCGCTGACGGCGTGATTAGCTTTAAAGCTATACCGTATGCCAAGCCGCCATTGGGTCCATTGCGGTGGCGGGCGCCGCAACCAGTCGATCATTGGGACGGAATTCGGGACGCGACCAAGTTTGGTCCCGAGTGCATGCAAGTCGACAACGTACCGAAGTCGGAAGACTGCCTTATATTGAATGTATGGAAGCCGCGGGACACCGCGGGACCACTGCCGGTCATGGTCTGGATTTATGGCGGTGCACTCGTACACGGCCAGACCTCACTCTATCCGGCAGACAATCTGGCAAAGCAGGCCGTCATTGTCGTCAGTATGAATTATCGTATGGGCCGTCTTGGTTTTTTTGCACATCCGGCCCTGATAGCCGAATCTCCAGATGAGATTCACGGCAACTATGGATACCTGGATCAGCGCGCGGCTCTGCAATGGGTCCAACGCAACATCAGTGTCTTTGGCGGCGATCCAAACCAGGTGACGGTTTTTGGGGAATCCGCCGGTGGCGGTTCCGTACTTGTCCATCTGACGTCGCCGCTTTCGCGCGGACTGTTCCAGCGCGCCATATTGCAGTCGCCTGGCATTCCCACGCCCCGCGCCAAAGTGGTTGGTCTGACCCAATTTCGCAGCGCCCAGCAGATGGCGCTGGATTACGCCAAAACGGTCGGCGTGACGGACAGCGGGCCGGAGGCGCTCAAAGCGCTTCGTGCACTGTCGGCCGAGAAGCTGACCGAAGGAACAGATGCCAAGGTTGAGGTTGCGGCGCTGTCGGCTGGTAAGCCACTAATTGGCGTGGCCGGGTCGATGGTTGACGGAAAAGTGGTCGAGCAAACACCTGAAGCGGCAATCGCCGCTGGCGAATGGGCCAAGGTGCCTGTCATCGTCGGAGCGAATAATCGCGATCTTTCGGTCGGCGTCGCCAACAGCAAGGACGAACTTTTCGCAATCTTCGGCGCTTCTGCCGATGAGGCGCGCAGGCTTTACGACCCGAACGGCGATCAAAGCTTCGAAGAGCTGAAGCAACAGGTTTTTGCCGACCGAACCATGACTGAGCCCGCTCGTCATCTCGCTGACCTGGTCGCCAAGGCCGGCCAGCCGGTTTGGCTGTACCGGTTCTCTTACGTGGCCGAAGCTTTACGGAGCAATCCAGTCTGGAAAGGAACGCTGCACGGCTTCGAAATTCCCTATACCTTTGATCTTCCGGCGGCGGTGGTGAAGGACAAGGTAAGTGCAGACGACAAGGCGATGGCTGAGACTGCGAGCGCCTATTGGGTCGCATTCGGCAAGACGGGCGATCCAAATGGGGGCGGACGGAAGCAATGGCCCCGATATCAGTCCGGCGTAGATACTCTTATTGATTTCACCAACGCTGGTGTGACCGTCGGACCGGACCCGATCAAGGCACGGCTCGACCTCTGGCAAAAAGTGTGGGGCCAAGCTCGATAGTCCGAAGGAGACACCAATGCCGACTCTGCTTTCTCGATTAAGTCTCTTATTCTTTTGCCTCGCGCTTCTTTTTGTAGCCGAGCTCTCCGCCGCGCAAACTAAAGCGCCCGCGAAACCGATTTCCGTAAACGTTCATAACTTCGTGCGCGCCGAGAGCGATCTCTACTTTGCTAAAACGGCAATCGGAGATGGAGCGTTCGGCAAGCTCAGTCATCTTCGCGCCATGGCCTCAATTGACAAGCAGGACGTCGTGCGCATGAACCGCGATACGCTATACTCGCACGGCGTGTTCGACCTCGATGCGTCGCCCGTCACGATTACTTTGCCGGACGCCGGCAAACGCTTCATGTCAATGCAGGTAATTTCCCAGGACCACTATACGACTGAAGTGGCCTACGGACCGGGTACGTTGAACTACTCGAAAGACAAAGTCGGCACGCGCTACGTTTACATTATCATTCGCACCCTCGCTAATCCCAATGACGTCCAGGACGTAAAGGCCGCGAATGCAGTGCAGGATGCTATTAAAGTTGAGCAGGCAAGCGCCGGCAGTTTCGAAGTACCGAACTGGGACAAGAATTCGCAGGCGAAGGCGCGCGACGCACTCTCCAACTTGGGTGCTCTCGGCAATGTGGTCAAAAGGTTTGGCACGAAGGACGAGGTCGATCCGGTGGACCACCTGATCGGGACGGCAATTGGTTGGGGCGGCAATCCGCCTAATGCAGCGGATTATCAAAGTTTCTATCCCGCGCAGAATGACGGCAAGACGGTTTACCGAGTGACAGTCCAGGACGTACCCGTGGACGGGTTTTGGTCGGTGAGCGTCTATAATGCCCAAGGCTTCTTCGAGAAAAACCCGCTTGGCTCCTATTCACTGAACAACCTTACGGCGAAAACCGGTGCCGGAGGCGCGGTGACGATTCAGTTCGGCGGCTGCGAGAAAACGACGCCGAATTGTCTGCCGATCAAGAAGGGCTGGAATTACACAGTCCGGCTCTATCGACCGCGCAAAGAAATTATCGACGGCACATGGAAATTCCCAGAGGCGAAACCTGTGATGTGATAGCTCCCTGACCGGAGTCCGCTTTTGGCCCTTAGCGGACACTCCTGTTTGCACCGCACACGTCCGCTTTCGGGGGTAAAGCAGACATGACCTACCTTTTGCGAAAATCCGCTTTTGCGGTCGCTATTGGGGGTAAAGCGGACATGGGTTGGTGCACCGCATATGTCTGCTTTTGACCCATAGCGGACATTGAGGCGTCACCGCTCCTCACTGACATCGCTACAGCCTCTAGAGGGCGCCAGATACCTCTATCGACATCTTCAAAAAATAAACGCCGTATAACTTTTCTACTCTTTGATACTGATCAAACAATTTCGCGCATAACATGCGACGTGTCCTTTTCGCGCTTTGGGGAAGGACAACAACAATGAATTGGAAACGTGCGCTGGTTGCCACCATGAAACATCGAGATGTGTTGACGCTCGCAATCACCTTGTTGGTCGTAAGCACACCAGCAAGCGCCCAAGATGCACCCAAGATGAAAATGACCACCGACATTCCGCGGTCGATAACGGCGCCGAACTCAGTGGACACCCGCATCGGAACGCTCAAGTTCTTCGACGGCTTCCCCGACAAAGCCACCGTTGAAAAAGTCTACGACAATCTCGATTTCCAGCGCGGGGTGCAGGCGTACCTTACTGCGCTGCCCGCCGTTTCGATTGAAGGCGGTCGCAAAGGCATTTCCGGCTTCGGCCCTGACAATCAGACGGTTCTCATCGCCGAGCAGCTATTGGACTCCAAATCGCTGTTCCTGACGGCCAACACCACTACCCCTTACACTGTGGTCTACCTGAACACGAAGGATGGTCCGCTGGTGTTGGAAGTTCCCCCGGCCGTCCTCGGTCCGCTGGATGATGCTTGGTTTCGCTGGGTGATTGATGTCGGCTTCACCGGGCCAGACAAGGGCAAGGGCGGAAAGTACCTGCTGCTGCCACCCGGCTACACGGGCAATGTCCCCGAAGGCTATTTTGTTGCGCGAACGCGCACCTTTGGCAACCTGCTGTTCTATCGAACCTTCCTAAAGGACGGCGATCCAAAACCGGGCGTCGATAGCGTCAAAAAGAGCATGCGAGTGTACCGGCTCGATCAAGCTAGCAACCCCCCGCCGATGAAATTCGTCAACATATCCGGAGTGGCGTTTAACACTATCGGTCCGGGCGATTACTCGGCGTTTGAGTACGTCAATCGCACCATTCAGGATGAGCCTACCGATGCGATGGACCCCGACACGCTGGGCTTATTCGCTGCCATCGGGATCGAGAAGGGCAAACCCTTCAATCCCGACGCTCGCATGAAAAAGATACTCGTCGAGGCAGCTGCGGTAGGTGATGCCACAGCACGCACTCTGACTTATCAAAATCGGATCAAGGAGGCCTATTTTTATCCGAACAGCGCATGGGTGACGCCGTTCATCGGCGGCAGTTATAAATTTGAGCAGAATGGTGTGCTCAATCTCGACGCGAAAAATATGTTCTTCTTCTATGCCACCGGTGTCACACCCGCGATGACGGAGAAAATGGTCGGCGAAGGCTCGCAGTACGCGGGCGCATTCGTCGATGCCAAAGGTGATCCGCTCGACGGCGGCAAGACGTATAAAATTCATATGCCGCCCAATATTCCGATCAAAAACTTCTGGTCGTTCACTGTATATGACAACCAGACGCGCTCCATGCTCCAGACCGATCAACAATTTCCGGCCGTCGGGAGCCTGACCAAGGGACTGCTGGTCAATGCGGATGGCTCAGTGGATGTCTATTTTGGACCGAAGGCTCCGGTCGGCAAGGAAAACAACTGGGTGCAGACCATCCCCGGCAAGGGTTGGTCCACTCTGCTTCGCCTCTACAGTCCGCTGGAGCCGTGGTTCAACAAGACTTGGCGTCCGGGAGAGATCGAGCCGATGTAGAGACACGGAGAGATCGCTGCGAGACGGTCTTCCTGTCGTGTTGTGAAATGTCCGCTCTTGGCCCAAAGCGGACATTCCCTTTTGCGGCGCACATGTCCGCTTTTGGGGGTAAAGCGGACACGCGTTTTTGCGCTGCATATGTCCGCGTATGACCCAAAGCGGACAAGCGAAGCAACGGTAAGTGGTCACCGTTGTGCGATGCACATCTTGAACGATTTCGCGCAAGGGCTCGCAAGCTTCTTGGTGTTGATGGAATAAAAAGTCGGGCCAGATGTTCTCGTGCTGCGCACAATGCGGGTCACCGGGCCAAACATCACCCAATCTTTAGGGAGGAAACCAGATGAGTAATGGAATGCGCCTTTCGGTTGGTGTGTTAACGACCGTAGCCTTTCTGGGCTTGAGCACGAGTGCCCAGTCGCAACAGGCTGACATGACCTTCTTTGTGACAAGTGCGGGCCCGGGCAAGGGTGCAGACCTTGGCGGATTGGCCGGTGCAGATGCGCATTGTCAGTCGCTGGCGCAAGCAGCGGGCGCGGGTAATAAAACGTGGCGGGCTTATTTGAGTACAAATGCGCGTGGCGGCGCGAACCCGGTTCACGCGCGTGACCGCATCGGCAATGGACCTTGGAAGAACGCCAAGGGCGTGGTCATCGCCACCAGCGTCGCCGATCTACACAGCGACAATAACAAGATCAGCAAGGAGACCGCATTTAATGAGAAGGGTGAGGCCGTTAAAGTCACCGGTGACACACCCCTTATGCACGACATCCTGACCGGTTCAGACAAGGACGGTCATGCCTTTCCTGCCAACATGGACCTCACCTGTAGAAACTGGAGCAGCAGTGGCCCTGGTGTCGCCATGCTCGGACACGTTGATCGCTCGGGACTTCCTCCAGTGGCCGGTTCCCAGAATGCGGAGGCCTATATGGCATTCGCTCGTTCCTGGAATGCTGCCCACACGTCCCGCGGGTGCTCTCAGGAAGACCTGATCGCCACCGGCGGCAACGGGCTCTTCTACTGCTTCGCTGCCCAGTAGCGAAAGAAGACTTAACCGTTGGCAGCGTGGTGCAGGTCGATGTCCGCTATTGGCCCAAAGCGGACATGAGCCTGTGCGCTGCACATGTCTGCTTTCGGGGATAAAGCGGACATGGGCTGGTGCAGTGCAAGTGTCTGCTTTTGACCCAAAGCGGACATACGCAATTTTCTGAATGTCACTTGGGAAGTCCGGTGCTACATCTCCGGCTAGTCTGCCGAGCCCCAGAATTCGCGCGCCGCTTCGACAACCAGTGCCAGCTTGCGGCGCTCATCCTCTTCGGTGACCGGGTTGCCGGCAACCGTGCTGGCAAAACCGCATTGCGGGCCGATGGCGAGCTGGTCGAGATCGATGTGACGGGTTGCTTCGTCAACGCGCCGCTTGAGCGCGTCGAGACTTTCAAGCGCCGGCACTTTCGAGCTGATGAGACCCAGCACCACGCCTTTGCCCTTCGGGACGAAACGCAGCGGCGTGAAATCGCCGGCGCGCGGCGTGTCATATTCGAGCAGAAAGTGATTGACCTTGGTATCGACAAAGAAGCGCTCGGCAACCGACTCGTAGCCGCCGGCGCCGAGATAGTGGCCCTTGAGATTGCCGCGGCACATGTGCACGCCGATCGTGACATCCGATGGACATTCAGCCACGGCATCGTTGATGCTCTTGATGTAGAGATCGACAAGCACGTCAGGCTCGCTGCCGGAGCGCTTGATCTCCTCGCGGATGGTCGGGTCGCACAACAGCGCGACCGCTACTTCGTCGAGCTGCACGTAGTGGCAGCCGGCCCTGACGAGCTCGGCGATCTCCTGCCGGAACACTTTCGTAAGATCGGCGAAGAATGTGTCGACGTCGGTGTAAGCCGCGCGGTCGGCAAAATCGTTGCACCGGTAGAAATGCATGGTCGATGGCGCAGGGAGGGTGATCTTGCCGGTGAGCTTCGAGACACCGTGAAGGAACATGAATTCATCGAGTGCAAGCGGCTGCAGCCGCTTGATCTTTTTCGTGGCGTAGGGGGCTGTGAATTCGACCTCATGGCCGGCGCCGTCGCGGAATTTGAACGAGGCAGGCTTGATGGCGAAACCGTCGGTGCGCTCGACGAAACGTCCCCAGTAGGAACCGCGGCGGAATTCGCCGTCGGTTACCACCTTGAGCCCGACCCGCTCCTGCATGGCGACGACGTCGCGGATGTACTGATCCTGTAATTTGGCGAATTCGGCGTCGCCGATCTCCTTCGCGGCATGGCGGCGAAAGGCCTGGCGCAACGTTGCGGGGCGCAGCAGGCTGCCAACGTGGTCGGCGCGGAACGGCGGTCGGCCCTTGGCGCTCATGTAGGTCCTTTCCAAAAAATTCTATAGTCCAATAGATGGAATTTAGAGCGCCGCCGTGGCAGAAGACAATGGCCTTGTCGGCGGAAAGCATGTGACAATTCCCGGGTCTGCTCAACGCGGCCCACGCGAGGGTTCGGCATGAATGTAGTCGCCCTGCCATCGGCTCGGCGCAACGCCAGTCAGCGTCGTCGCGCGCCGCAGATCATCGATGCGGCCGCGCGGGTCTTTGCCGAGCGGGGCTTCCATGGCGCCACAACGCAGGACATCGCCGACGTTCTGGGCATCCGGCAGGCGAGCCTCTACTATTATTTCTCGTCGAAGGAGGCGGCGCTGGAGCTCGTCTGCCTTAGGGGCGTCGAGGGCTTCTTCGAGGCCGCCGAGGCAATCGCGGCGCGGCCAGAAAGCGCGCAAAAACGTTTGATTTCTTTGATTGAGTCCCACCTGTCGCCGCTGGTCGACCGGGCCAATTTCGTCAAGGTATTCCTCAACGAACGCCAGCATCTGCCGCGCGAAAGCCGCCGCCGCATCGGCCGCTGGTCGCGCGGGCTCGAGCGCATCTTCGAGGACGTGATCAAGGAAGGCGTGGCCAAAGGGGAATTCCGCGCCGATCTCGACTTACGCCTCGCTACGCTAGCAATACTCGGTATGTGCAACGCGGCATCGAGTTGGCAGCGAAAGGAAAACATCGACGTTAGCGATATCGCCGAGGAATTCGCGCGCTTGGTGACCGACGGGATGGGCAAACGCCCCACGGTGCGGCGGAAGCGCCGCTGAACCGTTGCGCTGCTTGACGCACGCCCGGATATAGAATTCGATAGAGTTATAGAATTTTGGCCAAGCGCGGGAAGAGCGGACGATGACCGTCATGGTCGATCGCGACAGGCTGCGCCGCACTACTGCACCGCACCTTCTGTGCGAGCGGGCGCGAACGATGCCGGATTTGGTTGCTTTCCGTTCCAAACATTTCGGAATCTATCGTGAGCGGCGCTGGCGCGATTACGCCGCGCTGGTCGCGCATGCGGCGCGCGCGCTGCAGGATCTTGGCATCACCCGTGGCGAGCGCGTCGCCATTATGGGCGAAGTCTGCGAAGAGTGGATGATCTGCGATCTCGCCGCGCAATCGCTCGGTGCCATCACCTACGGTATCTATCCGACGGCATCGGCGGCCGAGGTCGAGTACCAGATGCGCGACGGCGGCGCCTGCCTCTTCATCGCGGAAGACCAGGAATATGTCGACAGGATCCTGCCGATCGCCAACCGACTGCCGGACCTACGCGCAATTATCGTGCTCGACGATTCAGCGATGTTCGGTTATGCGCACGACCAGCTGCACCGTTTCGAAGATTTGCTTGCCGCGGTGGACAAGCCAGGCATCAACTGGCTCGAGGACCAGTTGGCGGGACTCTCGCCAGCCGACCCCGCCTTCATCGTCTATACCTCGGGAACGACCGGTCAACCGAAGGGCGCGCTGGTCAGTCACGGCAAGCATCTTGCCGCCACCGACACCGTTATCGCGCATTATCCGACGCTGCGCGAGAAACTGCATCGCACTGTCGTGTATTTGCCGATGTGCCATGTGCTTGGCCGCGATGTCGCCATCACGCTGCCGCTGATGTCGCAGCTGGTGCCGCATTTCGGCGAGGACCCCGAAGCTTTCGCCGCGACGCTCTTCGAGGTCGCACCGACGGTGATGTTCACCGTCCCGCGTTACCTGCAGAAATTCGCCTCGCGTGCGCTGATCGGCGTACTCAATTCCAGCCGCATCAAGCGCGCCGCCTACGAGTTTGCAATGCGGTTCGCGCGCCGGCACACGCGCCTCCGCTGGGATGGCACGGCGACCGGCCTGCAAGAGGCCTTCTACCGTACGCTGAAGGCGCTGGTTTTCCGGCCGATTCTCAACAAATTCGGGTTTGACCGGCTGGAGCTTGTAGTCAGCGGCGGCGCCTCGCTGCCGACCGAGACCGCGGCGCTCTGGCAGATCTACGGCGTCAACGTGGTCGAGATGTACGGCCAGACCGAGGAGGCAGGCGGCATTATTGCCGGCCAGCGCGGGCCTTTCGCGCGGCCCGGGAATGTCGGTACGGCCGTCGAAGGCGTCGAGGTCACGCTTGCGGACGACGGCGAGGTGCTGGTGCGCAGTCCGGATCTGTTCGACTGCTACTGGCAAAACGATGAGGCAACGCGCGAGATCAAGCGCGCCGACGGCTGGCTCCGCACGGGAGATATCGGCGAATGGCGCGACGGTGCCTTACGGCTTGTAGACCGCGCTCGCGACTTCATTGTTACCGTCGGCGGCAAGACAATTTCGCCGTCCTTTATCGAGAATGCGCTGCGCGCGAGTCCCTACGTGGCGGAAGCGGTGGTGTTCGGCCACGGGCGCAAATATCTCACTGCGGTCATTGAGATCGATTTCGACACGGTCGCCGACTGGGCGCGCAGCAACAATGTCGCCTACACCGGATTCACCAGCCTCACCACGCATCCGCAGATCGAAAAGCTCATGCGCGCGGAGATCGACCGCGTCAACGTCGAACTCGCGCGCGTTGAGCAGATTAAGTCGTTTCGCATCCTACCGAAAGCGCTTGACCCGGAAGAGGAAGGCGAGCCCGTGACGCCGACGCGCAAGGTCAAGCGCAAGCTGATGTACGAGCGTTTCCGCGATCTCGTCGACGGGATGTACGACGACAGCGAAGAACGGCTGATCGCCGCCGGCGCGGGCGAAGTGAAGTTCTAGATGTAGCAGACAATGACAACGGGAGGGATCACCATGTTCAAGAAGGCTTTGTTCGGCGCCCTGGTGGCGACCGTTTTTGCGCTGCCTGCAGCCGCACAGGATTACGTTGTCGGCGTGACGGCCGCGCTCACCGGGCCGCCGTCGAGCACCTATGCGCCGGCGGTCGACGCGATGCGTCTCTATATCGAGCGTGTCAATGCCGCCGGCGGGGTCAACGGCCGCAAGGTCAAGCTGGTGATCGAGGACGACGGCGCGCAGCCCTCGAAGGCCGCGGCGAACACGAAAAAGCTGATCACGCAGGACAACATCATCCTGATGGTGAATGCTAGTCTGTCCTCGACATATGCGCCGGTGATCGAAGAGACAAAGGGCGCGGAGGTGCCGTTGTTGTTCGCAAGCGGTGTCTGCCCGCAGAGTGTCTATCCGCCGGCCGATGCTTTGCAGTTCTGTACCACGGGTTATGCGTCGCACTTCGACAGCCAGGCGACGCTCGATTTCATCAAGGCTACCGCGAAAGGACCGGTGAAGATCGGCTTCTCGGCGATGGCGATACCGCTCTCGCGCGGCGAGATGGATTACGCCATGGAGCTGTCGAAGAAGGTCGGCATGGAGCCGGTCGATCAGGAAGTGATCCCACCGCCAACCGCCGACTACACGCCCTTCGCGACTAAACTCAAGGACGCCGGCCCGAACTGGGTCTATTCCTGGGCGCCGTGGGTGACGCAGGTGCGCACGCTTGAGGCGCTGCGCAAGCTCGGCTGGAGCGACGACTACATTGCTTGGGGCCATCTCGAGGCCGAGGCCGAACTGGTGCGGCTGAAGGATGGCAAATTCTATGTCGTCAATTCGAACGCGCTGTTCGAGGACAATCTGCCAATCCAGAAGGAGATCGAGGCGGCTGCCAAGCAGGCGGGCTCAAAGTATCCCGCGCAGACTATGACCGAAGGCTGGATCGGAGGCATGGCGATTGAGGCGGCCCTGAAGGCGGCCGGTGCGTCCGCCGATCGCGCTAAACTGCGCGGCGCGATGGAAAACCTGACGATCGACACCAAGGGCCTGCGCGGCGGGCCGATCATGTGGACCAAGGACAATCACTTCCGCACGCAGCTCTACTACCGCGTCTACAAGTGGGATGGCAGCAAGATCTCGCGCGTGCAGGACTGGAAGAACTATGCGGTGAAATGACCCGCGTAGCATAGTCATACGGCGGCGCGGGCCGGAGTGTCTGCGCTGCCATTACCAGTCTGTTCGGACACTTCTCGTGCAGCTTGTCGTCAACATCGTTGTCCTTGCGTCAATCTACGCTCTGATCGCATGCGGCTATGTCCTGATCTACCGCGTCAGCCGCGTGCTCAATCTGGCGCATGGCGAGTTGATGATGCTCGGCGCCTACATGGTGCTGGCGACCGCATCGCTCTTCAACGGGCACCCAGTCATCGCGCTGGCCGCCGCCATTCTCCTGAGCCTGCTGGTCGGCGCGCTG
>Ga0187777_10000857_pt1 | contig 19991 bp, 16 predicted proteins | sample 1015_Q2_SP5_10_M_FD_132416 | JGI IMG/M metagenome (GOLD analysis project Ga0187777, IMG submission 132416) | Tropical peat soil microbial communities from peatlands in Department of Meta, Colombia - 1015_Q2_SP5_10_MG | ecosystem: Environmental > Terrestrial > Soil > Wetlands > Peat | place... | reverse complement strand
ATGGTCAGGTTGTTCATGGTGCCGCTGGAGCCGGCGGGGATGCGCTCGGGCATGGCCACCGCCAGGGCGCGCAGCAGCACGTCGACGATGCGCTGCGAGGTCTCCACGTTCCCTCCGGCGACGGCCGCGGGCGGGCGCGCATTGACCACGCTCCCCAGCGGCGCGATGACCTCGATGGGCCGCATGAGTCCGGCGGTGGCCGGCACGTCTTCGCTCAGCAGGCAGCGGAAGACATAGAAGCAGGCGGAGTAAGTGATGGCCTCCACCGCGTTCACGCTGCCGGCGACCTGCGGCGCGCTGCCGGTGAAATCGATAGTCACCAGCCGCGCGGAGGAGCTGCGGGCCGGGCGGAAGGTGATGCTGACGGCGATGCGGATGGGCGCGGCCGTGATGCCGTCGTCATCGAGAAAATCCTCGCCGCTGTAGCGGCCGGCAGGGATGCCGCGCAGAAAGGCGCGCATGAGCTCTTCGGAGTAGGCGAGCAGGTCTTTGGCGGCGCGCTGCACGCGGGCTGCGCCATAGCGCTTGCAAAGCTCGCGCAGGCGCTCGGCCCCGGTGTGGCAGGCGGCGAGCTGCGCCCGCAGGTCGCCCTCGCGCTCCTGGGGAGTGCGCACGTTGCCCAGCAGAAGCGCCAGCACATCACGCTGCAGCCTGCCGCCGCGCATCAGGTGCACGGGCGGGATGCGGACGCCCTCCTGGTAGATCTCGCGGCACAGTCCCATGGAGCCGGCATAGGCGCCGCCGACATCGGCGTGATGCGCGCGCGCGGCGACGAAGAAATCAGGCCGTGCCACCTGCTTGCGAAGGAAGACGGGCGCGACCAGCGTGATATCCGGCAGGTGCGTGCCGCCGCAGAAGGGATCGTTGAGCATGGCGACGTCGCCGGGCGCAAGCGCGAGCGACTCCACGGCGGCGCGCACCGACATGGGCATGGAGCCGAGGTGGACGGGCATGTGATCGCCCATAGCGATCACCTGGCCGCGGGCATCGAAGACGGCGCAGGAGTAATCGCGGCGCTCTTTGATATTGGGAGAGAAAGCGGTGCGGCGCAGCGCCGCGCCCATCTCTTCGGCGATGGAGTGGAAGAGGTTCTTGAAGATCTCGGTCTCGACCGGGTCGCGCCGGGCTGGCATGACGCTCCGATGATAAATGCCGCGCAGCGCCCGGCGGCGGCGGCCAAAAAAATCTGAAATTTTTTATTGACAGCGAAACTCGCTAGTCCCAATATCGTTTTCAACGCATCGTTCGGCAGACGGCAGAAGTGGCGATGCGGAAACGACCAAGGGTGAATACGTTCACGGAGGAAAGCGATGAAGAAAAAAGCAAAAAAGAAAAAGAAGTAAGCCAGGCGAGGGACCTCCCTCGCGAATTTCCCAAGCGAAAGCAGGGCCTTCACGACTGTGAAGGCCCGTTTCTCTTGCGGCGACACTTGACGCTGGCTGCGGCGCTCAGTACTATCGCGGCTACGCCCCTTCGTTGCAACGAATCCTGCACCTCAGGATGAGATCATTTTGAGCGCCAAGGCCGCACACGCCACGAAGCCACGCACGCGCAGGGCCGCCGCCGGACGGCACGCAGCCGAAGAGACCATAGTCCCCGACAAGCTCTACTTCCGCATCGGCGAGGTGGCGCGCCTGTGCAAGCTGCCCGCCTACGTGCTGCGCTTCTGGGAGACGGAGTTCGCCCAGCTCAAGCCCAACAAGAGCAGCACCGGCCAGCGCATGTACCGGCGGCATGAGGTGGAAACCGCGCTGCGCATCAAGCAGCTGCTCTACTCCGAGGGATTCACCATCCCGGGCGCGCGCCAGCAGCTGCTCAGCGAGCGGAAGAAGCGGGCGCAGGCGGAGCTGGGATTCAGCGGCGTCTCCGGCGTCTCTCCCGATGGAGTCAAACGGGTGCGCCAGGGACTGAAAGAGATCCTGGCGATGCTCTCTACGCGGCCGAAGTAGGCCGACTTACCCAACTCAGCATCAGGCAGATTGCAGATATTGGTCCATCCAATCGCGGATGGCGCCGCGGCGCTCATCGCCCACCGCGAAGCGAACGCCGATAAGATCGGGATGATGCCGCCACACGATTGTTCCGGTGATGCTGGTATCGGAGCCGTTGGGCAGGCGGAAGGTAATCTCGACCTCATTGTCAGGAAAGATCTTCTCCTGGGTGCTGACGGACATGCCGCCGTAGCTGACATCGTGAGTGAGAGCGGTGAAGGCAGCGCCGCCGGTTATCTGCACCTGGGCCTCGAGCACGATGGGGATGCGGACGTGGCGGCGCAGCTCGCGCAGGATGAGCAGATGAGTCGAGTGCACGGCTTTCACGGCGTCTGTGCGCTGCACGGGCTCGACCATGATGGCGTTCAGACCGAACTGAGCGAAGTTGCGAGGCGCCACGTTCGCCGGGCAGATACCGAGGATGGGGATGCTGTGGTTGAGGATCGAGTTGCGCACGGTGTGGATGAGCTGCTCGGCGTGCTCGCCAAGACGCAGCACGCAGGCCTGGAAGTGGCGGTTCTCGAGCGCGGTTTCCAGATCGCCTTCGACCGGAAAGGTGCCGATGGAAACCTGGCCGAAGGCGGCGTGCAGGACCTCGCGACACTCAGGGCTAAGTCCGATGAGCGCGACGGTGGCGGCGGGCGCGGGTTTCGAGGGAGAAGATGAGCTCATAAGGCAAGCGGAGATGCTGGCAATTCTATGCCAGAGGTGCCATTTCAGGAGCAAATTGTGCTCCGAAGGCCAAAGACCAGTGCTTAATGAGTAAGGTTACTCTAGTAACCTCATAAAGGCGCATCGGCATTGCAATTGCACAGCCGGCGCGATAACGTTGCCATATTAGTGCAATAGTTTTCGTCCGGCTGCGCGCCAGTCTCCAGGATGAGTGAAAAAAGACATTCCGCCTCCCCAGCTATCCGACCGTCTTCCTCAGGAAAAGGCTCGGGTTCTGCCGCAGCGGTCGCAGAGAGGCAGGAGACACAAGAAGCCCAAGTCACCAAAGCGCACTGGGAGCAACTGTTTGAGAATTCTCCGGAAGCGATCGCCACGCTGGACAGGAATTTTCGCATCCAGCGGGTGAACCGGGAGTTCGTGCGCATCTTCGGATACCCGGCAGATGAGGTTCTCGGCCGCGACATCGAAGACCTCATCACGCCGATCGACCGGCGGAATGAGGGGCGCAAGCTGTCTGAGATCCTGGCAGCGGGCGGGACCATCAACGTCGAGACCATCCGGCGTCGGAAGGACGGGACGTTCGTCGAAGTCTCCATCCTGGGCTCGCCGGTGCTATCGGCGCGCGGGCAGCAGATCGGCTTCCACTCGGTCTATCGGGAGATCACAGAGCGAAAGCACACGGAGCGGCTGCAATCGGCGCTGTATCGCATCGCCGACCAGGCCAATTCGGCGGTCGACCTGAGCGAGCTGTACCGCTCGATCCACGCCATCCTCAAAGAGCTGATGTACGCGAAGAACTGTTATGTGGCGCTCTATGACCCGGCGAGCGACATGGTGAGCTTCCCGTACTTTGTAGACGAGAAAGACGCCCCATTCCCGCCGCACAAGTTCGGGCGAGGACTTACGGAATATGTGCTGCGCACGGGCGAGCCACTGCTGGCAACGCCGGAAAAGTTAGATGAGCTGATCCGGCGGGGCGAGTTCCAGCGCCTGGGAACCCCATCGCTGGACTGGATGGGCGTGCCGCTGAAGAGCGGCGACAAGACCTTTGGAGCGCTGGTGGTGCAGTCGTACCGCGAGAACGTGCGCTACGGGGAATACGAAAAGGAGATCCTGGTGTTCGTTTCGCAACAGATCGCGCGCGCTATCGAGGCGCGGCGCATTCAAGACGCCATTCGCGAGAGCGAGAACAAATTCCGCGCGATGGCGGAGACCGCGGTCACAGCGATCTCGATCCACGACGAGCACCGATTTCTCTACTTGAACCCGGCGGCGGCGGGCATCACGGGCTACACGCAGGAAGAGCTGATGGCAAAGAACCCGGTGGAGCTGGTGCATCCGGATTTCCGCACTACAGCCGAGGAGAGGCGGGCAGCCCGGCTGGCGGGCAAGGATGTCCCCACGCGCTACGAACTGCACCTCATCACCAAGAACGGCGAGCCGCGATGGCTCGATTTCAGCGCGCGGCAGATCCAATTCGAAGGGCGAGCGGCCATGGTGGCCACGGCAGTCGACATCACGGAGCGCAAGCGGAGCGAGCTGCTGCAATCCGCGCTGTACCGCATCGCGGAGCGCACTAGCGCGGCCGGCGACCTGAACGAGTTCTACGCCTACATCCATCAGGTGGTCAGCGAGCTGATGTATGCCAAGAACTTTTACATCTCGATCTATGACGACACCACGGACACGCTGACCTTCCCCTACTTTCAGGATGAAGTGGACAAGGCGCCAGAGCGCAAGCAGCTGGGCAAGGGACTCACGGAATATGTTCTGCGCACAGGCAAGCCGCTGCTGGCGACGCCGGATGTGTTTGAAGAGATGGTGCGCAGGGGCGACTGTGAATCCATCGGAGCGCCGTCACTGGACTGGCTGGGCGTGCCGCTGGTGATCGGAGATACACCCATCGGCGTGCTGGTGGTGCAGACCTACAAGGAGAACATCCGCTACGGCGAGGCAGAAAAGGACATTCTCACCTTCGTTTCGCGCCACGTGGCAGCTGCCATCGAGCATAAGAGGAACCAGGAGGAGTTGCGCCTTTCAGAGGCGCGCTACCGTTCGCTGGTGACCAGCGCGGTGTACGGAATCTTCAGCGCCACCATGGACGGCAGATTCCTGGCGGCGAACCCGGCGATGGCCTCGATGCTGGGCTACTTCTCAGAGGCCGACCTGCTCAACCTGGAGCTGGACAAGGACGTCTTTCTTGATCGGCGGGCGCGGCAGCGGCTGCTGGCGGAGTACAGCGGCCGCCCATGGACAGGCGTGGAGATGGAGATGAAGCGGCGCGACGGCTCACATGTGGCGGTGCGCGTGAGCGGACGCGTGGTGGCGGACGAAGGACGGCAGCTCTACACCGAATGCATCGTGGAGAACATCACTGAGCGGCGCGCGCTGGAGCAGCAGCTGCGACAGGCACAAAAGATGGAAGCGGTAGGGCGGCTGGCCGGCGGCGTAGCGCACGATTTCAACAACCTGCTCACCGTCATCAAGGGCTACACCGAGATCGTGAAAGAGGACCTGGGCGAGCGCTATGGGCACCGCGAAGAGCTGGATGAAGCATTGAAGGCGGCAGACCGCGCGGCAACCCTGACGCGCCAACTGCTTGCCTTCAGCCGGCAGCAGGTGATGGCGCCGCGCATCCTCAACCTGAACTCAGTCGTGGGCAATATGCAGAACCTGCTCACGCGGCTGCTGGGCGAAGATGTGCATCTGGAGATCAAGCTGGATGAGAAACTGGGGAATGTGAAGGCCGACCCCAGCCAGTTCGAGCAGGTCATCATGAACCTGGCGGTGAACGCGCGTCATGCCATGCCGAACGGCGGGCGGCTGAAGCTGGAGACGGCGAATGTGGACATGGAAGAAGCATGGGCGCGCGAGCATATGGGCGCGCACGCCGGCCGTTACGTGATGCTCTCGATGACCGACACAGGCACGGGCATGGACGAAAAGACTAAAGCCCGGCTGTTCGAGCCTTTCTTCACCACGAAAGAGCAAGGCAAGGGCACAGGGCTGGGGCTTTCGACGGTGTACGGAATCGTGAAGCAGAGCGAGGGCTACATCGCGGTCTACAGCGAACTGGGCGTAGGCACGACCTTCAAGGTGTACCTGCCGCGAGTGGATGCCGCGGCCGAAGCCACAAAGACGACGACGGGCGTCATGACCGCGAACCGCGGGCACGAGACGATCCTGCTGGTGGAGGACGAAGAGGGTGTCCGCCGGCTGGTGCGCGACATCATCAACCGCCAGGGATACAAGGTGCTGGAAGCGAGCAGCGGCGAGGAGGCCTTGAAGGTGGTGGAGAAACACACCGGCGGCATCGACCTGCTGCTCACCGACCTGGTGCTCTCGCAGATGAGCGGGCGCGAGCTGAGCGAGCGCATGCGCGCGGAGCGTAAAGAGCTGAAGGTACTTTTCATGTCGGGATATACGGACGACGCGGTGCTACACGCGGGCATGCTCACCAAAGACGCGGGCTTCATCCAGAAGCCGTTCACAGCCGGCGTGCTGGCGCAGAAGCTGCGCGAGCTGCTGGAAATGAAGAACTAATCTCTTCTCTCAACAGGCGCTGTTGAGACCATCCCACGCACTCTGGCCATTTCTCCAAGAGTTCAACGGCGGCCGCGGGAGAATGGGCGGGCGGGAGCGAGCGGCTGCTTGTAATCCTTGGGGTAAACCACGACACTGCGCGAGGGGCCGACGCCAGAGCTCTCGGTCCGCAGGTCGCTCTGGTCGCGCAGGGCGAGATGTACGATGCGGCGCTCGCGCGAGGACATGGGGCCGAACTGGTAGGGAGCGCCTGTCTTGCGAACGCGCTCAGCGGCGACATCTGCGGCGGCGCGAAGCTCCTGCAGGCGGGCGGCGCGGTATCCCCGGCAGTCGAAGCTGACCAGTTCGTGCTCATCGGGCGCGAGACGCAGCATCTCCTGCACCAGCAACTCGAAGGAACGGAGCAGTTCGGCACCGCGATCGAGGACGGCAGGACTATCGGCGCCGGCAAGCTCGACGAGAATCTCGGGGCGCTCCCACTGGCGATCGTCGGTGAACTGCGGGTCCACGGTGATGCGGTATTTTAGATTGAAGCCCCCGCTGGCCAGCAGCTGCTTCATCATGTCGTTGATCTTATGGGCGGCGGCGACTTTATCGGCAATCGGCATAGGCGACAGGGGACCAGAAACCGAATTAAAAAATGTATCAGAAAAGCGCGAGAGTGCACAGCGGGTGACATTCAGTGTCCCAGATGATAAGGATGGCCCTGCAGGATGGTGAGGGCGCGGTAAAGCTGCTCCATTAGAACGACGCGGGCCAGCTCATGAGGCAAGGTCATGGAACCGAGGGAAATCGTGGTGGACGCCTGGCTGCGCGCGGCTGAGCTGAAACCCGAGGCCGGCCCGATGGCAAACAACAGCACCTGCGTGCCCCGATTCTGATGCTGCCGGAGAAAGTCAGCGAGCTCCTCTGAGGAGAGCTGGCGGCCGCGGGAATCAAGCAGGACCAGATGAGGCGCAGTGCGGGACGATTTCTCCAGCGTCTTCAGCAGGGCTGCTTCGCTGGGGAGTTCCGCGGAATCGACCGTCGTGTAGCGAGCAATGCGCTTAAGGTAGTCAGCGGTGAGCGAGTTGATGGCCGGCTCTTTGGTGCGGCCTATCCAGGCGACTCTGAGCTTCATGGTTCAGCGTGCCGCAGCCTGAGCGGCGGTCACGATGACATCGAAGCTGACGGGAAGCTTTTTCGGCGGGAAGCAGGCGCGGTCGCTACAGGCCTGGTATTGCAGTTCGCCGGTCACGCGGTACCTGCCGGGCGGGGCGGAGCGCACGACGCCGAGCGTGACCTGCACGGCGAAGTCTCCGCTGTATACACTGAGCTTTTCGGTCGGGTCAAAGCTGAGAGTGAAATCGCTGCCCGGAGGATAAGCGGCAACCGCAGTCACCTGCGGGGGCGGCTCGAGCTTGAGCTGAGTCGGGATCAACAGGTCAGATTTGGGTTTGCTGGAGTTGATGTGGTATCCGCCGGCGACGTGAAAGGTGAGGGCGGCGGTAGCAGTTTGCCCGGCAGCAACCGAGATACCGCTCACAGGAGAGACTGTGACCCATCCGGCCGGGGCGGGTGTGACAGAGGAGAAGACACTTGTGACCAGCAGAACTGAACAGAGCAAAGCCAAAGAACGACGGCTCACTTCTGGCCTGCCTTCTCGGTCGAGGGCTGTGTAGCTGGCGGAGTACCAGTGGCCAGGGCCCTCTTGATGTTGTCCTCGAAATCGCTGGCACTGTGAATGCCGATAAGAGTATTAGTGACAGTACCGTCGCGGCCGACAAAGAAAGTCTCGGGGAGCGACTGCACACCACCGAAAGCGTCACCCACCGCTTCTTTTCCCTGAAGGATGGTGTAGTCGACCTTCATCTCTTTCACGAAGCTGGCGATAGCGGACTTGCCGCTGTCATCCATAGCAATACCGATGACTTCGAGCCCCTGCGGGTTGTACTGCTTGTGCAAATCCACCAGCCAAGGCATCTCAAGTTTGCAGGGGGCACACCAGGTGGCCCAGAAGTTGATGAGCACGGCCTTGCCGCGATAGTCAGAGAGCTTTACTTTCTTGCCGTCGAGAGTTTCGAGTTCAAACTCAGGGGCGGGCTTGCCCACGGTGGCGATCATCTCCGCCGAGGGGCTGGCGCTGACGGCGAAGCGGGCCGAGCGAGATACAAAGAATATGGCGACGGTGACGGCGATGATGGCCGCGACCAAGATGTAGGCGTTACGCTTCATGCGAGACTCACTTTCATAAGAATCTTTCAGCCAGATCGCGGAAGAACGGCAGGCGGTTGAGCCATGCGTTCAACAAAGCAAAGTGGCGGGTGAAAATCAATAAGCCGATGGCAATCAGCAGGATGCCGCTGGCGACCTCCAGAGTATGCAAGTGGCGGCGAAAGCGGCCGTAAAAACCGAGGAAGCGATCGATCCCGACTGAAGTGATGAGAAACGGAACCGCCAGGCCCAGGGAATACACGGCAAGAAGCGCCACACCTTTCAGTACGGTGGCTTCGGCGGCGGCGAAGGTGAGAATCACGGTCAGAATAGGGCCGATGCAGGGGGTCCATCCGAAGGCAAAGGCAAAACCGACGAGAAAAGCCCCCGCAGCAGTGCTGCCACCCTGCAGGCCATGCAGGCGCTTATCCGCATAAAGAGCTTTGATGGGAATCAGGCCGGTGAGATGCAGACCGAAAACAATAATGATGACGCCGGCGATCTTGCTGAGCAGGGCGATGTGCGAACGAACAGCGTGTCCGATGGAGCTGGCAACTGCGCCAAGCACCATGAACACCAGGCTGAAGCCAAGAATAAACATCAAGGAATTGCGCATGACGGCGCGCATGAGCCGGGAGTCCTGCTGGCGGAGCTCTTCCACGCCGGCGCCGGAGATGAGAGAGATATAGCCGGGAACCAGGGGCAGGACGCAGGGCGAGAGAAACGAGATGAGTCCGGCAAAGAACGCCGCTATGGGCAGGGGCAGCGAGGACATGAATTCCTATAGATGTAGATATTGTAGCAACGGCGCGGACCTGGCACTCGTTCGCCGCTTACAGGTTTGAAGCAGTGAGTAGCCGCTAAGTTACAGCTATCTGGCGGTCTAGGAGGCCAGAGCTGGTTACGTTAGTTACCCAGGCCGCTCCAGCCTTCGGCGACAACGATGGAGTTGCCGGGGTTCTGGGGGTCATATTTTACGGAAGTGTGGATCCCGAGACGGCAGGTGTGCAGATCAACCAAATGCCGGAGCCAAGTGACATCCTGCGAAGCTTCATAGGTCACACCGGCGACATCGTAGTGGAAGATGAGCAGCTGGGTGGCGATGGTCTTGCCCTCGGGCGGAGGCAGCTCGCGGACGTCAATGACCGTACCATCGGCGAGCCGGCCGAGCGACGCGAGGCGCAAACGGCGCTCGCGCTCGCGCTGCTCCGGAGTCTGGCGGCGCGACCGCAGCAGATAAACCAGGCTGACGGCGAGCACGGCAGCGACTCCGCCAGCCAGCAGAACGAGACGAAGCGAGGGGAACATGGAAATCAGGCGCTGGGAAACATTACAACACGAGCGGGCGGGAGTTTTTTGCAAGGGCTGCGCGGGCAAGTTCGTTGACAGTGCTTTCTGCAAGAGAATAGGATGGTTGGCTCGCATCTTCCCTAAAGAGCTACTGGCTTAAGAGCCACTGGGTCCTCTCGTCTCATGATCGGCAAGAAGGTTTTGCAGTACGAAATCATGGAAAAGCTGGGTGGCGGCGGCATGGGGGTGGTATATCGCGCCGAGGATTCGAAGCTGGGCCGCCATGTAGCGCTTAAGTTTCTGCCGGAAGAATCCATCCAGGACAAGCCGACGCTAGAGAGGTTCGTGCGCGAGGCGCGAGCCGCAGCGGCGTTGAACCACCCCAACATCTGCACCATCCACGAGATCGAAGAGTACGAGGGGCAGCCCTTCATCGTGATGGAGCTGCTGGTGGGCGAGACCCTGAAGCGGAGAATCGCGGGGCGCGGGCTGAGGATGGAGGACCTGCTGCCTCTCGCCATCCAGATCGCAGAGGGGCTGGAAGCAGCGCACGCCAAGGGCGTGACGCACCGTGACATCAAACCGGCCAACATCTTCGTGACCCAGGGCGGACAAGCGAAGATCCTCGATTTTGGACTGGCCAAGCTGCACTCTGCACGTTCGCAAAAGATGGAGGCAGGTTCGGGAGCCGCCACCGCGGTCTCGCGCGACGACCTTACGAGTCCGGGAACGGCGTTGGGGACGGTGGCCTACATGTCGCCCGAGCAGGCGCGCGGCGAGGAACTGGACGCGCGTAGCGACTTGTTTTCCTTCGGTGCGGTCTTGTATGAGATGGCAACGGGTTCGCTGGCTTTTGAAGGCCCGACCACAGCCATCATCTTCGATTCTATCCTGCACGGCACACCGAAGGCGGCTTCTCAGCTCAATCCCAAAGTACCGCCGGACCTGGAACGCATCATTTTCAAGGCCATGGAAAAAGAGCGCGAGCTCCGATACCAGAGCGCCACGGAGATGAAGGCTGATCTGAAGCGGCTGAGCCGCGACCTGGATTCGAGTGCGCGCAAATCCGGCGCCAAAGCGGCGGCGAGAGAGGGCGGAGCTGAGACGGGCGCGGCGGAGAAATCAGTCGCTGTGCTCTACTTTGAAAACCTGAGCGGTTCAAAAGAGGATGAGTATTTCCGCGATGGTATGACAGAGGACATAATCACGGAGCTCTCGAAGATCACCAAGCTCCGCATCTTTCCACGCTCTGAGATGCTGGCCTACCGCGACAAAGCCGCGACGGCGCCGCAGGTGGGGCAGCAGCTGAATGCCGCGTATGTATTGGAAGGCTCCATCCGGCGGGCAGGCAGCCGGCTGCGCATCACGGCGCAACTGGTGGAGACGCGGACGCGACATTCGGCCTGGGCTGAGCGCTACGACCGGCAGATCGAAGACGTTTTCGCCATCCAGGATGAGATCGCGCGCAGCATCGCGCAGGCATTGCGCATCACGCTTTCGCCCCAGGAAGAAAAGGTGATCGCGCGCAAGCCGACGGAGAACCTGCAGGCCTACGATTTCTATCTCCGCGGCCGGAGCTATGCTCGGCGCGAGAACCTGGATTTTGCCCTGCAGATGTTCGAGCAGGCCATCAAGCTAGACCCGGGATTCGCGCTGGCGCACGCCGGGATCGCCAACGTGTGCGGCATCCTCTACGAGATGCGCGGGCAAAAGGCTGAATTCCTGCTGAGAGGAACGGCGGCTTGCGACCGTGCCCTGGCGCTGGACGGGCAACTGGCCGAGGGGCTGGCCGCGCGGGCGCGGCTTTTCTATTCGCAGAAGGAGTACGAAAAGGCCCGGAACTCTGCGCTGAAGGCCCTCGAGAACAAGCCTGACTGCGATGGCGCATATAACATCCTGGCGCGCGTGTACTTTGTCACCGGCCAGTATCAACAGGTGGCGGATCTGGCGGAGCGGGCCATGGCAGCAAGTGGCGACGACTACAACGTGTACGTGCCGCTGATCAATTCCATGAGCAAGCTGCAGCAGCCGGGGCGCGAGGCGGCGATCCTGGCACGTTTTATCCAGGCCCTGGAGCAACAGCTGGAGCTGGTGCCAGAGGACGTGCGGGCACGCATCCTGCTGGCGGGAATGTGCGCTCGCGAGAAGAGAGATGCGGATGCGATCCGGCACTTGGAGACCGCGGTGGCGCTGCGCCCTGATGATTCCAATGTGCACTTCAATGCGGCTTGCTGTTACGGATTGTTGAACCGAAAGGCCGAGGCCATGGAGATGCTACGCCGAGCGAGAGAACGGGGCTACGGAAACTGGCAATGGGCAGCCAGCGACCCGGACTTGAAGTGCCTGCATGGCGATCCCGAATTCGAGAGCCTGGTGTCAGCGGGTGTGGCCAGCAACCAGGGGAAATAGCTCTCCGGCAGCATAACGTTGTCATTTGAACCACAAGAGTCGCGGATGATCGGGAAGAAGATCTCGCACTATCGGATCGTGGAAAAGCTGGGTGGCGGCGGCATGGGGGTGGTGTACCGCGCCGAAGACACCAAGCTGGGCCGCAATGTGGCGTTGAAGTTCCTTCCCGAGGAGTATGCGCGCGACAGCCAGGCAGTGGAGCGATTTCAGCGGGAAGCTCGGGCAGCTTCGGCCCTGAACCACCCCAACATCTGCACGATCTACGAGGTGGATGAGGACGAGGGCCAGCACTTCATCGCCATGGAACTGCTGGAAGGCACCACGATGAAGCACCGCATCGCCAGCGGGCAGTTCTCAGCCGATGATCTGCTGGAGTTCGCCATCCAGATCGCTGATGCGCTCGATGCGGCCCATTCCAAAGGAATCATCCACCGCGATATCAAGCCGGCCAACCTCTTTATCACGCAGCGCGGGCAGGCAAAAATCCTCGACTTCGGGCTGGCCAAGCTGATCCCGCAGCGGCAGGACCTGGCCATGGCGGGCGCCTCGAAGACCGCGAGCGGATTGGCCGACTCGCATCTGACCAGTCCGGGCTCGGCGGTCGGCACCATAGCGTACATGTCTCCGGAGCAGGCACGGGGAGAAGTGCTGGATGCGCGCAGCGATCTGTTCTCTTTCGGCGCCGTGCTCTATGAGATGGCGACGGGTGAGCTTCCCTTCCCGGGCAACACTTCGGCTGTGATCTTTGACCGCATCCTGCACAACCCGCCCAAGAGCGTTACGAAGACGAACAGCGAACTGCCGGCAAAGCTGGATGCAGTCATCAGCAAGAGCCTGGAGAAGGAGCGGAATCTTCGCTACCAGACGGCGGCCGAGATACGCGGTGACCTGCAGCGCATCAAGCGCGACCGTGACTCCAGCAAAGGCCGTTCCGCGGCCGCAGTCATGGAATCGCAGGTGGCGATCCCCATCGCGAAAGAAAAATCAGTGGCCGTGCTCTATTTCGACAACCTGAGCGGCGCGCAGGAAGATGAATATTTTCGCGATGGCATGACAGAGGATGTGATCACCGAGCTTTCCAGCATCAAAGACCTGCGCGTCTTTCCGCGTTCGGCGGTCCTCGGTTACCGCAGCCAGCAGATCACGGCGCAGGAGATCGGGCGCACGCTCAACGCCGCCTATGTGCTGGCAGGAACCTTGCGCCGGGCGGGAAACCGCTTGCGCATCACGGCGCAATTGCTGGAGACGCGCAGCGGAACGGCGGTATGGGCCAAGCGCTATGACCGGGAGATGAAAGACGTTTTCGAGGTGCAGGACGAAATCGCACAGAGCATCGCCAGCGCGCTGCAAGTGGCGCTGAGCGACACGGAAAAGAAGGCGATCGAGAAGGTCCCGACGGCGGACATCCGCGCTTACGACTGTTATCTGAAGGGACGCCAGTTCTTCCACCAGTTCCGCCGCAAGGGCTTTGAGTATGCAAGGCAGATGTTCGAGCGCGCCATCGAGATCGATCCCAATTATGCGCGGGCCTACGCCGGCATCGCCGATTGCTGCTCATTCCTGTACATGTACTGGCACGGCAGCCAGGAGAACCTCGACGGCGCCGATGCGGCCAGCCGCAAGGCCCTGGAGCTGGATCCCGACTCCGCAGAGGCGCACGCTTCACGCGGCCTGGCTGCTTCGCTGAAGAAAGATTTCGCCGGCGCGGCCAAGGAATTTGAGACAGCGATACGACTGAATCCGAAGCTGTTCGAGGCTTATTACTTCTTTGCGCGCGCCCGTATCGCCGAAGGCAAGCTGGAGCAGGCGGTCGAGCTCTACCAAATGGCGATGAAGGTGAACCCGGATGACTACCAGGCCCCGACTCTAATGGCCAACGCCCTGGCCGGTCTGGGGAGGAAGACGGAGGAGATGGCTGCTTACCGCCGCGCGCTGGAAATCATCGAGAAACATCTGGAGATGCACCCTGATGATGCCCGTGCTCTTTATCTGGGGGCGATGCCGCTGGGCAGGTTCGGTGACCGGCAGCGGTCGCTGGAATGGGTGGGGCGGGCGCTGGCGGTCGATCCCTCAGACTCCGGGGTTCTCTACAACGTGGCTTGCTGTTACGCCTGCCTGGGCGAGACTGACCAGGCGCTCTACTGCCTGGAACGCGCCGTGGAAAACGGCTTTGGCCACAAAGCGTGGCTGCTGCACGATTCAGACCTGGACCCGGTGCGCAATAGTCCGCGCTTCCAGGCGCTGCTGGAAAGACTCTAATCGTTGAGGACGGTGTTGGTCAGCGTTCCAATGCCCTCGATCTTCACCGCCACCACATCGCGCGCCTTGAGCGGCCCTACGCCCCTGGGTGTGCCGGTACAAATGAGGTCGAAGGGAAAAAGAGTCATGATGCGCGAGATGTAGCGGATGATGAAATCCACGGAAAAAATGAAATCGCGGGTGTTGCCGCTCTGGCGCGGCTCGCCGTTCAGCAGGGTCTGCACCTGCACACCGGCAGCTGGGTCGATCTCATCCGTAATGACCGGGCCGACCGGACAGAAGGTGTCGAAGCCCTTGGCTCGCGTCCACTGATTGTCTTTTTCCTGCAGATCACGCGCAGTCACATCGTTCACGCAGGTGTAGCCGAAGATGAAAGGCTTCACATCCTGATTGTCGCGCAGATTACGGCAGGTCTTCTTGATGACCACGCCCAGCTCGCCCTCGTAATCCACCCGTTTAGAGATCTTCGGAAGAAAGATGTCTGTTGCGGGGCCGATGACGCTGGAAGGCGGCTTGAGAAAAAGCAGCGGCTCGGTGGGCACGTCGTGCCCCAGTTCAGCGGCATGCTCGCGGTAGTTGCGACCCACGCAGATGATCTTGTGGGGATGCACCGGCGCCAGCAATTCGGCCTCGGAAAGAGGAATGCGCTCAGGAGGGATGTAATCGGGAATTATGGTGCCGATAGGGTCGGTATCATGCGGAGGAACCCCCAGCATGACAGAGATCATGTCGCGGCCCTCCACGTCTTCAATCAGACCGTGGTGGACCCTTTTGCCCAGCCTGAAGCGGCAGTACCTCACGATGCGTGGATTTTACATGAACAGCAAGGCGCAGCTTAGCTCTAAGACGGTTTGGCGGGACGGACGCCGGCGTTCTTGACCACGCTCAGAAATTCAGGGTCGTCATGCAGGCAGGCAAAGTCGGGATCCTGAGCGGCCCAGTCAAGATTGCCGTAACCCGCCTCCCAGGAGCGCTTGAGCAGTGCCAGCGCCTCTTTTTTACGCTTGAGAACGCCGTAAGTACAGGCAGCGTTATAGAGGATGTTGGAGTCTTTGGGACGCAGAGTAACGACCATCTCCAATTCTTTGATGGCAGCATCAGTCTGGTGGGTCTCGGCGTAGATGGCGGCCAGAAAGACGCGGGCGCGCAGATCCTCAGGGACCAGGTCGATCTGCCGCTCCAGTGCCTGTTTCCACTGGTTGCGCAGCTGGTTCGCTTCATCCGTGCGATCCAGCGCGATCAGTGAATTCGTATAGGGCGGGTACATGTTGTAATCGTCGCCATTGGCGGCAACCGCCCTCTCCACCAGGTCGGCGGCGCGCTCGAGCTGGCCGGAAGCAAAAAGACAGCGGCCCATCACATCGTAAGCGCCCTCGCAATCAGGCTTCAGCTTGAGCGCCTGCTCGATGTAGCGCAGCGCTTCCTCATACTTCTTCTCGACGTAGGCAAGGCGGCCTTTGGCGGCAAGCAGATCGGGCAGGTTCGGCTGCAGAGATAATCCGCGCTCACAGGCAGCCATCCCCTTCTCGACCCAGCGCGAGTGCTGTTCGCGGAATTCGGCGTAATAGCCGCAGGCGTGGGCCAGACCCGCGTAAGCGAGCGCAAAGTTGGGATCGAGAGCGAGAGCGTGGTCGAACATCTGAATGGCGAACTCCACGCTCAACTGGCGCGAATAACTGCGCGCGCGCAGGTAGTAATCGTAGGCCTGAAGGTTGGCGGTCGGCTTTTGCGCCAGCGTCTTTTCTTCCTGGGGAGAGAGCGTCACGCGGAGCGACTGCGCAATGCTGCGCGCGATCTCATCCTGCACCTGGAAGATGTCTTTCAAGTCACGGTCATAGCGTTCGGCCCACAGCGTGTGCCGCGTTGCAGTTTCCACCAGCTGCGCGGTGATGCGCATGCGGTCCCCCGCCCGGCGGATGCTGCCGCTCAGCACAAAAGCGGCCTTGAGTTCCTGGCCGACCTGCGGCGCGGTCACGGGCTTATCGCGATACATGAGCATCTCAGCCCGTGGGAATGTCTTGAGGCTGGCAATCTTGGAGAGCTCAGTGATGATGTCTTCGGTCATGCCGTCGCGGAAATACTCTTCTTCTTTGGCGCCGCTGATGTTCTCGAAATACAGAACGGCAACGGATTTTTCATCCGCGCCCTCGCCCGCGGCGCGGCGCGAACCAGAGGAAAGGTCGCGCTTCAGGCGCTGCAGGTCGGTGCGGATATCACTCGCGCTCTGGTAGCGCAACTTGCGGTCTTTCTCCAGGCACTTGGAGATGATCTGGTCCATCTCAGCCGGAAGCAGGGGGTTGAGGCGCGCCGAAGACCTTGGGGTTGCATTCAAAATGGAATCGAAGATGACGGCGGTAGTGGTCCCGGGAAAAGGCAGAGAGCCGGTCGCCATCTCGTAGATGACAGCGCCCAGAGAAAACAGATCACTGCGCGCATCGAGCGCTTCGCCGCGCGCCTGCTCCGGCGACATGTAAGCCACCGTGCCCACGGCTGAGCCGGGGCTGGTGAGATGCGCCGCGCTTACGGTGGCAGAAGCTTCGTTCTGGCGGCCGGGTATCAGCTTGGCCAGCCCAAAGTCGAGGACTTTGGCCCGATTGCGCCTGGTGACGAAAATGTTGGCGGGCTTGATATCGCGGTGCACGATGCCTCGGGCGTGCGCCGCCTCCAGAGCATCGGCGATGTCGATCGCGATCTCCAGCAGCTCGTCGAGTCTCATAGCGCCGCGGCTGATGCGGTGCTTGAGGGTCTCGCCCTCGAGCAATTCCATGGCGATGAAGGGCTGGCCCTCAAACTCGTCGACTTCGTAAATGGTGCAGATATTGGGATGATTCAGCGAAGAAGCGGCGCGGGCCTCGCGCTGGAACCGCTCTACCGCCTGCGAGTCGCCCGAGGTATCAGGTGGGAGAAACTTGAGCGCGACGGCACGACCCAGCTTGGTATCTTCGGCGCGGTACACCACACCCATGCCGCCGCCGCCAAGATGCTCCTGAATCTTGTAGTGCGAAACAGTGCGACCCACCATAAGAAGCAATCATATTAAGCTGCGCGCTGCAGGGCGTCAACGCAGGCATCTCACGGTTGTGGGATGGTCTCGCTGGCCTCCTCAGACTGCGCACTCTCGTTGTTACGGACGTCGGAGGCTGACACGGAATAGAAGTAGGTATGACCGGCTTTCACGTCGATATCGCGAAACGCCGGCGTCTTGACCAATTCCCGGCTAACCCTTACCGGCGCTGCGCCATCCTCGTGGCGGAAGACGGAGTATCCGGCGAGGTCGCTTTCCGTGTTAGCCGCCCAGGTGACATCGATGAAAAGTTGCTGCTGATCGCCGGAGAACACCGCCTGCACGCCGGAAGGAACGGCGGGCGGGAAGACATCGTGCGTGAATACTTCTACGGGAGCGGAGTCCTCGCCCTCCACGTTGAACTCGGCTCTGCCATCGTGCAGAAGGCCACTCACCGCGGTCGCAAAGTAGAGATACTTCTTTTCCCAGTCAAGACTTTGATCCACCAGAGAAAGTTCGTCGCCGATATTCCTGGTACCAATCAGTGCGCCGCCAGCGCCGGGAGCTGACGGGTCTTTGCGATAAAACGCGTAGGCAAAGGAGATTTGTGACTGCAATCGCGCCAGGTCCGGCGAAAGTTGCGGGACCGGCAAAGATAGATGGACCCCATCTGCGCGGAGCTCTGCCTTGGGGGCTGCCGGCGCTGGCAGTGTGGGCGCAAGCGCGACTGTAGCTGGGTTGGAGAGGCCGGCGCTGCGGCCGCGCTGGTTGAGGGCCTCGACCGCGTATTGCGCGAAGCCGGTGGGATGGGCCAGCGGAAGCTCGTCCGGCAATGAATCGGTGAAGGAAAGCCTGACGGGTTGTCCACTGGCGGGGACTGGTTGCGGAGAAACTTCGCCGATGACCGGCTCGCAGAGCGCCATCTCGTTTGCTTCTGCCCGCTCTACGATGCTGCGACAGACGCGTATCTTGCTCAGATGTTTTGCGCTCTCGTTGTCCGTGGTTTGCACGGGCTGCGTGAAAGTAAGGGTTACTTTGCCTCCCTTGCGAGCAGCACTGAGGTCCTTTACCGGCCTAGGCAGCTGAAGCGAGGGAGGCATCGGCGCTCCCGGCGTCCCACACCCGATCAGCAAGATCAGGCAGCTGAGCGCGACCAGGAGAAAGAGATTCTTCATGCGAGCGTTACAGGGTAACACGGCGCTTGAAACTCCCGATTCCGCTTTTGCGAACAAGAGGGGGAAAAATCACGGCACAAGATGACGCCGCTTAAGCTGAGAGGCGTGAAGCGCATCCCTTTCCTGCTGGTCGCGGCGGCAGTCGCGTTTGCGGCCGGCAAGCCGCATGTCATCAGCTTTGGCCGCGTGATGGTGGTCGCCTGGTTCACCGGCGAGAACGAAGTCCAGAAGCGCGAACTCAAGGTCCGGGGACTCTTCGTTGATTCCAAGCTGCGCGAGTATACGATGGGCGAGATTCACGAGGTGACCGACCGGCTTTTTGTGGTGCGGCGCGTCTATCGCATCAACGATTCCCTCCCCGGCGAAACCAGCGCGCCGCGCTGGAAGTGGCAGCGCGATGGCTGGCTGCTGGTTGACCGCGAGACCGGCCGCTTCGCGCAATTGAAGCTGCCGGAATTCGACGCCACTTATTCCGCCGCCAGCTGGTACCGCGATTACATTGCCTACTGCGGCGTCTCAGAAGATGGCTCCAAGCTGTTCGCTGTAGTCGCTGAGCTTGGCCGCCACAAAGCTGTTGTCCGCAAAGCGCTGGGCACGGCGCATGGCACCGGCGAGCCGGATTCCGAGTGCCCGGCGCCAGAGTGGCAGCGTCAACCGGCCCAGGTTACGTTCCACGTGCCGGGAGCGGCGCCGCTCAGCTTCGAGGTGCGCGGAACAGCCGCTGAGATCGTGGTGCCCGATGAAAGCGGAGACGAAGACAAGTAGCGGGCAGAGCCAATCACCAGGTGTCACCGCCCCCACGCGGAGGCCACACGCCTAGCGCGCGGCGAAGCAGCGCGATCTGCCCGGTGTGATAGCTGTTGTGCGCTGCCATCTGTAATATCACCGCCAGCACCGAAGATGAGAAGCGCTCCTGGCTGGGATGCATGGCGGGAACTTCTCGCTCCAGGACTGACTTAGGCGAGCGCGCCAGAGCCGCAAATTCATCCAGCAAAGAGACGAAATCGGCTACTGTCTGTTCCCACTCTTTCTGGCTGGCGGGAGCAACCTCTGTGGGCCAGCTCTCAGAGGCATGCATGGGATAGACAGGCTTGCGGCCGGCGATCCGCTCACGCTCGTAGGTCATCCAGTAATTCATGTGAGAAAGAAGCTGAAAGATGCTATGCGGATGTCCGCTCGCCCACCGTCCCGCCAGGTCTGCGCTCAGGTCTTCGACGCAGGCGACGGGATCAGCGTGCGCGCCCTTGCCGCGCAGCAGTTCGAGCAGCACGGTCTGGCTTACGGGCTGGCTGGGTGTCTCCATGGGGCGCGGAGCTGCTAGTGTAGAATAAATTCTGCCCCAGCTCCGCTGCCTGCGGAGCTTTTCACACCGTCGGGACGTGGCTCAGCCTGGTAGAGCACTCGCTTGGGGTGCGAGGGGTCGGCAGTTCAAATCTGCCCGTCCCGACCATTCTT
>Ga0187777_10000856_pt1 | contig 20002 bp, 16 predicted proteins | sample 1015_Q2_SP5_10_M_FD_132416 | JGI IMG/M metagenome (GOLD analysis project Ga0187777, IMG submission 132416) | Tropical peat soil microbial communities from peatlands in Department of Meta, Colombia - 1015_Q2_SP5_10_MG | ecosystem: Environmental > Terrestrial > Soil > Wetlands > Peat | place... | reverse complement strand
GCCCGATTATCGCGCGCCGTGGAACGCGGGAGCGCTGCAGCGCGGCGTCGGCGCTGGATTTGTGATTGATGGGAATCGAATCATGACCAACGCGCACGTGGTGAGCAACAGCCGCTACATTACGGTTGAGCGCGATGGCGACCCGAACAAATATCCGGCGCGAGTTCTATTCGTTGCGCACGATTGCGATCTGGCGCTGGTCACGGTCGATGCGCCGAATTTTTACAAGAACATGGTCGCGTTGAAGCTCGGCGGAATTCCCGAGCTGGAATCAACCGTTTCGGCTTACGGTTACCCGATCGGTGGCGAACGTATGTCGGTCACCACTGGAATTGTTTCACGCATCGACTTCCAGCTTTACACGCATTCGTCGATTGATTCCCACCTTGCCATTCAGATCAGCGCGCAGATTAATCCCGGCAATAGCGGTGGACCGGTAATGCAGAACAGCAAGGTAGTCGGGGTCGCGTTTCAAGGGTACAGCGGTGATGTCGCGCAAGGCGTGGCATACATGGTGCCGACGCCGGTGATTCGACGCTTTCTCAAAGACATCGAAGACGGTCATTACGACAAATACGTCGATCTTGGGCTTACCTACTTTAAATTACAGAATCCAGCGCAGCGAAAATTTCTCGGACTGAAAGAGGATGATCGCGGCGTGCTCGTCTCGACTGTGATCTCGGCTGGTCCGTGCGCGAATGCCTTGCGGCAGGGCGATGTGCTGTTGTCGATCGACGATCACCCAATTGCGAGCGACGCGACGGTGGAACTGGAGGGTGAACGCGTTGAGATGCCTGAAGTGGTCGAGCGCAAGTTCAAAGGCGACAAAGTGAAGTTTGAAATCTGGCGCGATAAGCAAGCGGTTTCCGCGACGGTCACGCTGACCACAGTCCAACCTTACTTTCTTCAGGGCCACAACTATGACATCCGGCCGCGCTACGTCCTCTACGGCGGTTTGCTGTTTCAGCCGTTAAATCTCGATTTAATCGAAGCTTATCAGCCGACCGATCTGCGCATCCGCCACTTTTTCGATTACTACGTGCTGGAACAGATTTATTTGCAACATCCGGATGTGATCGTGCTGACAAACATTCTACCGGATCCGAGCAATACGTATCTCGCGCCGTACCGGGGAGCGATCGTCGATGAAATAAATGGCGAGAAAGTTCGGACGCTGGATGACTTGGCAAAAATGTTTTCTGCGGCGTCTGATCGCGTGGTTGTAAGAATGATCGGCGATGGACCGCCGCTGGTGCTCGATCCAAAACAAGTTGAGGCCGCGCGCGCGCGAATCAAAACGCGTTACAACGTCGTCCGCGAACAAAATCTTGAGGAACAACCGGTCAGGACCGCCGCGATCGACCAAAAGAAAAACTCAAATGCGCCGTAACACTATCTTTGCTCTCTCTGTGATCATTCTGACCGCGACCAGCGCGCTGGCGAAAAAAGAGACGGTGGTGCCCGCGGCGCTCGCGAAAGAAAAACAACTGGCGCTGGTGCGCGTTAACGTCACGGGCCAGCCGTACGATTATTTTCGGCCTTGGCAAAAGAAAGCGCCGCTCTCAAAACGCGCGCTTGGGGCGGTTCTCTCCAAGGGACGCGTGCTGGTCACCGCCGATTTGGTTGCAAACCAGAATTTTGTTGAGCTCGAGCGCGCCGAGTCGGGCGAAAAGAGTGCGGCCAACGTCGAGGTGATCGATTACGAAGCCAATCTCGCTGTGCTTGTGCCGGCCGAGAAGAATTTCCTCAATGGAATTACTCCGCTTGATATTGCGACTGACACCGTAGTGGGCGATCGGCTGGCCGCATGGCAACTGGAAGCGACCGGCTCACTGATTGCGACCGAAGGGCTGGTCACGACCATTCAGATGACGCGTTATCCCGCCGATTTGGAACAGTTCCTCACCTACCGAGTCAGCATCTCCATGCAATATCGCGAGAACAGCTACACCATTCCGCTCGTTAAAAATAACAAGCTTGCCGGTTTGCTGCTTCGCTACGACCCGCGCGCGCAGATTGTGGACGCGATTCCCGCGCCGATCATCATGCATTTTTTGAAAGAGGCCGAGAATCCGCAGTATCGCGGTTTTCCGTCAGCTGGGTTTTCATTTTTTCCAACCCGCGACCCGGAGCTGCGAAAATTTGCAGGTGAGACAGGTAAACCGTCGGGGGTTTACGTGACGAGCGTAGAACCAAACATGCCGGCAATGAAAGCCGGGCTTCGGGTGGGCGACATCGTGACGTCGATTGCGAATCACGAGATCGATCCAAACGGCAACTACGTCGATCTGCTCTACGGCAAACTTGAGTTTACCAATTTGATTACCAGCCGCGCTTTCGCGGGCGACGTTGTGCCGTTTCAAATCCAGCGCGATGGAAAACCGATGCAATTAAACGTTACTCTCGAGCATCGCGCTCCGAAAGAGTACGTCGTGCCGCCTTACAGCCTGGACGAACCGCCTAACTATTTGGTCGTTGGCGGTTTGATTTTCCAGGAGTTGTCGCGCCAATATCTCAAAGAATGGGGTCCAAACTGGCAGCGCGAAGCGCCGCAGCGATTTGTTTACCTCGATCATTTTCAATCGGAGCTTTTTCCAGAGGGCGGCCGTCACATCGTGATTCTAAGCCAGACACTCCCGTCGAATGGTACCATCGGATACGAAGAATTGGCTTATCTGACAGTCAAAAAAGTGAATGGCAAAGAAATCAAATCGCTTAGCGATCTGGCCGAAGCGGTAAAGCAGCCGCTCGAAGGCGGCTTTATCAAGATCGAAACCGAAGAGGACCCGAAACAAATCGAACTCGACGCTGCGGCTGTCGCTGCCGAAGCGCCGAGCTTGCAGGAGAACTACGGGATCTCCTCGTTACAACGGCTCGACTAAACTTCTATCGCGATTCCGTCGCGGCTCGCCCTCGGTGGTCACGGAATCAGCTTGTGCGGCGGAATCTTTTTGAATCGTCCTGTCTGTCTTCCACCATTGGCCAGGACGTACCATCGATCCGGCTCAGTCTTGCCGCGAGATACGCACAGTCCGCCTTGGTAGGCGAAGACCGCAATGTCATCGACAATCACTTTTTGCGGCGCCTTGAAATAGTAACCACTCCGGTCTTGATCAATGAAACGATATTCGCCTGCTGGAAACGTAGTCGCTTTGCCCTGTTGATTCACGGTTACCGGGGCTGTGAGAAGGATAGCCGATGCCGGCGGCTTGGATGAAACCGCTTGCGACGACGATTTCGAGTCAAGGCCGCTGCAACCGACAGCTACCGCGATCATCGATCCGGCGATGGCGAAGCGGATCCGAAAGTTCAGTTTTGCGGCCAAAACGACGCGTTCGTTCATAATTGATCTTCAGCTTCGCTGTCTTCGATAGCCGGCGGCTTGGAGACGAATTTCTCCACTTCGTTATTGTATGTTTCAAACGGATCGCCCATGACCAAAAAATCGCGGCTGTCGTGGGCGATCGAATCCCAGTTGATGACATAAGGCTGTTGTCGATCTTGAAAATAAGCGACCGCGCGAGCGCGGCCGGAGGCGCGCGTGTTCGCCGGCGGCACGCGGAGCGCATCGCGGGGACGAACGCTGTTGTTCCATTCGCCAATCCGCTTCCCAGGGGTCACGCTAAAAAATAAACCGTTGTCGATATTGTGATACTCCAAATCGAGACTAAGCAGCCACGGATCGCTCCAATCCAATTTCTCCCCCGCGATGAACGCTTCAAGCAGCCATTTCTTTGTCACCCAATCGACCCCGCCGATGAGCGTCGCCTGATTTTGCTCAAGCGCTTCCAGCGTGAAGCTCCAACTTTCGAGCAACCAGTCGGTCTCGGCATCACGGCCGCCCAGATGGCGTTGGGCGAGTTCGTGAAACTGCCACTGGACATCGAGCGCGCCGATGTTTTTGCCGTTTTCGAGATCGACCATCCATCGTCCGGTCGGATCGCGTGAAATGTCGCGCGTACTGCGAACGGCGTCGTTCAAAATGAGATTCCGTGGCAATTGCCGATCTTCCAACAATGCCAGCACGCAAGCAGTGGTTCCAATTTTTAGCGCGGTCGCAAACGGGCTCATGTTCGAATCGCCAATGAGCAAGTGGAGCCGCCGGTACTTCCGATAATCGGCCAGCGGCTCGTCGCGCGCATTAATGATGGCGCGATTAAACTGCACCCATTGATAAATGTCGTTTACGATATGATCGGCCCGCTGGCTCAATTGAAATGCGACCGGGGCTTCCTGCTGCGGCGGCTCAAAATCGAACGCCAGCGGATTGGCCTGCCCGACTCGACCAGCGCCGGTGAAAATCTGCCGCGTCGCCAGAAATGCGAGCAATGTGCCGAGAATGGCGGGCGTAAATTGGGCTTCGCGCTTCATCAAATAATTCTCGTGGCACCCAAACGTTGCGCCGGTGTGATGATCCACGTTGTTCTTGATAAAAGAGACGCGACCGTTGGCTTCCAGCGCGGTCAATGCCGAACGCAAAAGCTCATCGCCGGCGAGATCGTAGGTTACGAGATCATGCAAATGCAAACATTCGGGAGAGGCGTATTCGATGTGACCCATGTCGAGGTAAAGCCGGCCACCATTTAAAAGAAAACCGCCATTACCCGGCGGTTCTTCATAATCGCGGTAGTGGAGATCGATCGTCCCGGCGCGGGCTTTGTGAAAAAGGTAATTCTTTACCTTGGCCGGCCAGATTTCGGAATTGTTCCGCAGCTCCTCGTTGCCGACGAGGCAACCGTACTCGGTTTCAATGCCAACAATCCGGTCCATGCCGGCGGCACCATCGCGCCGAAGAACGAGTCGAACAAGCGGCAATCAGCCTGCGACTTGCCCTTTGACCGACCATAAGGAATTAACCGCAACGCTTGGCGATCACTTCTTCCGGCCTAACGACCTTGCCGCGCCAGAGAAAGCCCCGTTTCAGTCGCATCACAATCCGGTTGTCTTCTTCCGGACAATCGGCCGGCTGATAACTGATCACTTTGTGCAGCGACCGATCGACAGATTCCCTTGAATCAACTTCGCGCACGTCAAAACGATGAAGAATTTCAAATAACGACTGGATAGCATTCTCGAGATTATCACGCCATTGGGCGATGTAGCCACGCTTCCCACCCTTTTCGTCGGCGGCGCTGCGCAATTGGACAGCGAGACTGCTGAGATCGTCGTATAAGATGATCAGATCGTTAATGAACGGTTTCTGGAGAGATTCGTGCAGAAAATTGTCGCGATATTTCCGCAACTCAGAATGAAGCGAGTCGAACAATTGCTGGTTCACGCTTTCGTTGCCGCGAATGGCCGCCAATTGCTCGACGATTCTTTCAAAGCGCTTGGCTGACTCAATTGGTTGAGCGGCGAGGTCTCCTGAGATCTTATCCAGCCGTTCCACCAGCGACTTTTCGAAGCTTTGCAAACGTGCTTCCAATTGCTCCAGCGGCGCCTGATTGGCACGAACTTCGCCTGCACCCGAATAAACTCCAAGAGCAACCGGAGGGTTTTTCACCGCCTCGGCGCTGAGCTGCTGCATGGCGGCCGCGAATTCGTCTGCTTGAGCCGGGGCTTTCGCGGTTTTTGTCATTGATAAAAGTCCTGAATCGCCTCCACCAAGCCTTCGATATCATGTCGCTTGGCTTCGATATCCACCTTCAGGCCGAAGTCGCGAGCCGTTTTCGATGTAACCGGACCGATGCTCGCAATTTTCACTTCTTTTGGCATCGGCAAACCGAGCGCCAAGAAATTTTCGACCGTCGAAGAACTTGTGAACGTGATCAGGTCAGCTCCATCCTTCAAAAAGCGCCCCCGTGCGCCAGTAATGTCGCGCGTTTCCGGTTCCGTCCGATAAGCAAAAGCTTCGTCCACAATGCCTCCCAGCCTCGAAAGCTCCTTCGGTAGCACGTCCCGCGCCTTTTCTGCGCGAGCGAGGAGAATTCGCAGGTTTTCCACGCCGCCGTGCTTTTGAAATTCGCGAACCACCGCTTCGGCCACAAACTCGTCCGGTTGAAGATCGACGTGTAGGTGAAAGTCCTTCACTCGTTGCGCCGTGGCCGGCCCGATCGCGGCAATCTTCGCGCCCCCAATCTCACGCGCGTCATCATAGAGTTTGAAAAAGATTTCGAAGAATGCATCCACGCCATTCGGACTGGTAAAAACAATCCAATCGTAGGCATGCGCGTCCTGAACGAGCTCGGCGAAGTCACGCAAATCACTCGGTGGAGCGATTCGGATCGTTGGGAGTTCAACAACGTCCGCGCCGAGCGCTCGCAGTCTCGAGCTTAAAGCACCCGCTTGCTTGCGCGTTCGCGTAACAACGATTCGCTTCCCGGCCAGCGGGCGATTTTCATACCAATTCAAATCCTTCCGCAGCGAAACCACCTCGCCAAAGATCGCCACCGCCGGCGCGTCGAATCCGGCGGAGGCGGCACTCTTCGCGATGTCTTCGAGCGTTCCGACCAGTGTCCTCTGTCTGCCGGTGGTGGCCCACCGGACCAGCGCAGCGGGCAGATCGCGTCGCATTCCGTTCGCTATCATTTCGCGAGTGATCGATTCCAGCCGCTCGATGCCCATCAACATCACCTGTGTTCCGCCCAGTTTGGCCAGCGCGGCATAATCGATCGCGCTCTGCTTCTTCGCCGGATCTTCGTGTCCGGTGAAAAAGGTGACATGCGAATTGTGCGCGCGATCCGTGACCGGAATTCCAGCGTAAGCGGGACCGGCTGTCGCCGAGGTGACGCCGGGCACAATTTCAAAATCCAGGCCGGCATCGGCAATGGCCTTCGCTTCCTCAGAACCGCGGCCGAATACGAACGGGTCTCCACCCTTTAGCCTAACGACCTGCTTTCCAGCTCGCGCAAGATCGACCAGTCGGGCGTTGATCTCATCTTGACTCATGGTGTGAGCGCCGGCCCGTTTTCCGGCATCAATTATTTCGATGTCGTCGCGAGCCCAGCCAAAAATCTCGGGGTTCGCAAGCGCGTCATGAACGATCACGTCAGCGCGTTCAATGCATTCTTTCGCTCGCAACGTGACCAGGCCTGGATCCCCCGGCCCAGCACCGACCAGATAGACCTTTCCACGCCTGCTCTTACTCGCGCTCATGCTCGACCGATTTTCTGAAACAACTCCGCGGCGAGCTTTTCTGCATGTTGCGATTCTCCTTCTGCGCTCGCCGCGCGAACCTTCGCTGTGTCGTCAAACACCTGCGCGCGAATCTTCATCAGCGTATCCCTCGTTGTCGCCAGCACACCGATCGGTTGATTGCAGTCTGCGTCGAGCAGTCGCAAGAATTCGCGCTCCGCCTGCAAACACATGCGCGTGGGAGAGTCGTTGACGCGACCGAGCAGAGTCTCCAATTCCTTGTCGCAGGAACGGATTTGCATCGCGATCACACCCTGCCCTCCGGCTGGCAAGAATGATTCGGGCGAAAGAAATGAGGCATAAAATTCGCGCCCCTGGCTTGTGCGAACACCTCGCGGCCAGACAGTGTAGCCGAGTCGCTCAAGCCCTGCGCGTGCAAGAATGATCGCGTGCCACTTGTTTTCTGCGAACTTTCGCAACCGTGTCGGAACGTTGCCCTGCACGCTAACGACCTGAAGATCGGGACGTATCGAATAAAGTTGATGCTTTCGACGAACACTTCCGGTCGCAACCATCGCGTTGGGTGGCAGCGATTCCAAATCTTCCTTCTGCATGGTAATCAACACGTCTTCCACCGGCCCACGCGGAAGAACAGCGCCAATATCTGTCCCGTCGGCAATCTGACTCGGCAGATCCTTCGCGCTGTGGACCGCCAAATCAATCTCACGGTCAACTAGAGCTCGCTCGATTTCTCCGGTAAATAATCCTTTTCGTCCGGCCCGCTGATCGGCAATCGCCGATTTGGGATCATCGCCGCGCGTCTTAATGACTTTGGTTTCAATCTCAAGCCCTGCCCAACGCGTCTTTAATTGCTCGGTAACCATGCGCGATTGTGCGAGCGCGAGTTCGCTTCCCCGAGTTCCGAGAACTATTCTTTGGCGGTGCGCCACGCTTTCTTCTGTAGCGGCGGTCTATGACCGTCGCAAGCAACGTGACGGCGTGCTCGCGAAAACTCCCGGAGTCTGCGTCCAGTTCCCGGGAGCGGGACTACAGGCCTCACAACGTCTGCGAGGCGGTATCGCCAATCGACAGCCGCTCGGAATTTCTCGCGCCGACATTTAATCCGCGCATGAGTAATTTTGAAAATTCAGCCACGTGCTCCGCGATGATTTCTTCGGCAGCGATGACTTGCTGGCGGCGCAGCGCGAGCGACTGCTCGGCGATGGATTGCAACGAATCGATGTCATAAAGATACACGCCATCGAGCTCGTTCACTCCCGGGTCGACATTGCGAGGAACGGCGATATCGATGATAAAAAGTGGCCGATCAATTCGCTCGCGCAACACTGGTTCAAGTGTCTCGCGCGTAAGCAGCGGCTTTTCGGACGAAGTCGATGTAATCATAATGTCGACCTCGCGGCATTGCTCCGGCCATTGCGGAAACGGAATGGTGCGAGCTGCAACCAACTGCGCGAGAGTTGCAGCCCTCTCTTCCGAGCGGTTGCTCACTCGAAGATCGTTGACACCTCGCGAGGCGAGGACGCGCGCCGTTCGTTCGCTCGTTTCGCCCGCGCCCAGAAGCAAGACCTTACATTTCGCGAGATTGCCGAAAATTTTCTCGGCAAGATCAACCGCGATTGAACCGACTGAGACCGAACCACGCGTGATCTCAGTGTGCGTCCGAACCTGTTTCGCCACTCGAAATGCTCGCTGAAACAACCGATGCAAATACGGTCCGACCGCACCTCCCACGCGCGCCAGCTCGTAGGCTTTCTTGGCTTGACCGAGGATTTCCGTTTCGCCGACAACCATTGAGTCCAGGCCCGATGTGACGCGGAAGAGATGTTGCGCACATTTTTCGTCCTCATATCGATAAAACGGCGGAGCGAAATGGTGGGGATCTTGGTCGATCTGTCGTGCGAGACATCGCGCAACGTCATCGGTCGAGACTCTTTTATCGGATGCTCCGTACACCTCCACCCGATTGCAAGTCGCGAGCAAAAGCGCCTCTGCGCAACCGACTTCACGCAAAATGCCGTTCGTTTCGGCATGGCCGGCGAAGCGCTCCCGCGCTTGGACGTCGGTTTGATGATGGCTCAGTCCGACACAAAAGAGATTCATGGCGAGCTCATCTGTCCGGTAAAAGTGATTCCCCAAAGTAGCGTCAGCGCCGCACTGAATCCGATAATGCATAGTGCAGCCACCGATTTCGGTGCGAGCCGGCGCAGATAACGGCCCTGCAAAATCGCCGCGTAAAGCAACCAGACGCCGATCGCACAGACCACCTGTCTTGTCGGCAGCGGTTGGTCGATGAAAAATCCGGTCACCAAGCCGAGTGTATAGAGCGCGAAACCCCACCACAGGAGCCGGATGATCGCGGCGAAGAGGTCGCTCAGCGGCGGCAGATGATAAAAGATCGAGCGCAATTGATGAGTTTTCAGTTGGCGCTCCTGCAACAGGTACATTACTCCGGCAATGCACGCGAGCGCAAAAACGCCATAAGCGAACAGCGACATTGAAGCGTGAAATTCCAGCCAGGGATTGACCGGCATTTTCATCGCATGCGGCTTATCAATCGGCGCCAGCAAAGCGATGCCTTGCAGTAAAACCACCAGCGGCGCAGTGAACGCGCCCATGAGCGATAGCCGATAAACTGGACCGACCAGCAGGTAAATTAATGCCACCGACCACGCGAGAAAAACCAGCACCTCGAACAGGTTTGTCAGTGGGCAGCGACCGAGGGCATGTCCGCGGATCGATAAGAACGCCGTCTGAAAAACAAATCCCAGGCCGATTGCAAAGAAGTTAAAACGGACCGGTCGGAAGATCTTGCCCCGCAACTCAACGATCGTCCGCACGACCGCGGCCAGGAAACAGATTGACGAAATGAAGAGTATTACTCGATCCACCGGACCAGCATCTTAGAAGTGTCCGAGCGGCTTGGCAACGCTATGACGCATTGACCTTTTCCAATGGCCTCGTTAGCGTTCGCGCCGATGGGTTCCGATACGATTGATGACCTGCGCGCGGGCGTGCGCGATGTTCCCGATTTTCCAAAAAAGGGAATTATTTTCAAAGATATCACGCCGATCCTGAAAAACGGCGAACTGTTTCGCGCCTCGGTCGATCTTTTTCTCGAGCAATGCCGCGGGAAAAGGGTGGACAAAATCGTCGGAATCGACGCCCGCGGGTTTCTCTTCGGCTCGGCCGTCGCTTACGAACTGGGAATCGGCTTTGTCCCGTTGCGTAAAAAGGGACGGCTCCCATACCAAACTGAAAGCGCAAAATATTCTCTCGAGTACGGCGAAGCGGAGATGGAATTGCACATCGACGCAATTACTCGCGGCGAGCAAATCGTCCTGATTGACGATTTGCTCGCAACCGGCGGAACGTCTGCCTCCGCCGTCACCTTGATCAAAAAGATCGGTGGCGAACTCGTCGCTGCGCTTTTTTTGATCGAGCTGGAGTTCCTGCACGGGCGGGAGAAGCTCAGGCCGACTCCAACCATCTCGTTTTTGAAATACTAGGCTGTCTCCTTCACGACCACTTGCACGTCGATCTCCTGATGCGCAAGTTGATCGCGAATTTGGCCTAACAATTCAATCGTACGCGGATCGGGCATTTGCGCGCAACGGAGCTCGATCCGCGCCCGCTTTTGCGCCAACTGGGGATTCCATTCGGCAAATTCGCCGTCGAGCAGGAACGAAACGTAACAGTTGAAACGTTCCTGCAGTTCGTGCAGACGCTGGTCTGTTCCATCCCAGAGCCGCGACTCTTTCATCACCAGCACCGCTTCATCCGCTTTCGGATCGTGCGCGATCAGGTCGATCACGCCTGCCGGAGGGTTCTCTCTTTCACCTGCTTCGTCAGAGTCGGCATTCAATCCCGGAGAATCGATGGTCGGAGCCAGCTGTTCAACCGGAGAAGACCAGCTCGGTCTTGAACCAGTCGGATAAAAAGCCTCTAATTAAAGAATGGCGAAAAAATCGCGACTCACTCTGCTTGGCCACGCCGGAGCGAAAATTCCCGCTTCGCCGGCCGAAGCAACTCTCGAGATCTTTCCGAATCCGGCCCGGCGCAGTTACTCGATCCATTTTGAAACGGACGATTTTACTTCGCTCTGTCCCATCACCGGTCAGGCCGATTTCGCCAGAATCGAGATTGAATATGTCCCGGATCGCGTCTGTGTAGAAAGCAAGTCACTCAAGTTCTATCTCGCATCCTACCGCAATGCGCGCTCGTTCGACGAAGCGATAACGAATCGCATCCTGGACGATTTTGTTGCGGCCTGCTCGCCGCGATCCGCAATCGTGACAGCCCGATTCTCAGCGCGGGGCGGACTCGCCCTGACGGTTCGAGCGGAATATGCGAGCAAAGGGATCCGTCCTCGGGTTCAATGAAACACGGCGTTGTTCTTTTGAGCGGCGGTCTCGATTCCGCCACGATTCTGGCGATTGCAAAGGATCAAGGCTACGAAACGTACGCGGTCTCATTCGATTACGGTCAACGACACAAGCTCGAGCTCGAGGCGGCGCGAAAAATCGCCGAATCGTTAGGCGTGCGAGAGCACCGCGTGGTCAAGATCGACAGTTCGCTTTTCGCCGGTTCGGCCTTGACCGGCGCCGCAGATGTTCCGAAGAACCAGGCTAAAATTGGCGCCGCAATTCCGGCAACCTACGTCCCGGCCCGAAACACAATTTTTCTAGCGCATGCATTGGCTTGGGCCGAGACGATTCCGGCCGCGCATATTTTCATTGGCGCCAATGCGATCGACTACAGCGGTTATCCCGACTGCCGGCCGGAGTTCATCGCGTTGTTCGAAATGCTCGCAAACAGCGGAACGAAAGCCGCGACGGAAGGATTGCGTTTCCAAATTCACGCGCCTCTAATCAAAATGACAAAGGCGCAGATCGTTCAAAAGGCGGTCGCGCTTAAGGTCGATCTCTCGCTAACACGCAGCTGCTACGATCCGCTACCGGATGGACGCGCCTGCGGCCAATGCGACTCCTGCCAGTTACGGTTAAATGGATTTCGCGAAGCAGGCGTAGCCGATCCGATCCCGTACGCGACGACGTGAGCAGACTGGCGCGGATTTTTGTCTTAACCAAGAGCGAACAGCGCGTGGTCATCGTTGTTGTCCTTCTCCTTGTCGCGATCGCGCTGGCGAAGCGCCATTACGACGAACGCGGTTCGGTTTCATCGCCAGCACTCTCGCCTTCGCAAACGGCGCCCGTCAGGCCAAAGAAAGAATCGGTGCGATCGGACGACGATCAATAGCGCAACGATTTTCAGTCTGCGGGCAAACCGGGAATCCGGGCGTAACCGACAAACATCGGACCCGGCTCGTCGCTCTTCGCCACTTTGGAGCGGCCGATCTTGAAATCGAACACGCTTACTCCAAAATACGGTTGCCCCTTATAGGACAGACCATCGCCCGAACCAATCATGATGCGTTGATTCGTTCCTTTTTCGCGGCCGAGATAAATCATGGCCTGGGTTACGTCCGGATCGCGCTTCGCTCCATAGGTATTCGCCCAAAAAAGGAGATCGCCCGGCTTGAGCGCGTTCAGCTCGGACGTGTCCTCATGCTGCGAAAGAACCGCTTGAAAATTTCCGGCATTGCGGGCCCACGTGTACTGATCGCGAGCGTCACGCGGCACGCCTTTAATTCCGGCTTTCGAAAGCACGTAATAAATAAAACCCGAACAATCCATTCCGCCGAGGGCCGGGTCGGCCGAGTTGTATTTGTAACCCAGGTTTTGATCTATTAGGTCCAATGCCAGATCAACCAATTTGCGAACATCGACCGAATAGTTGTCATAATCTTTAATCTCCGACGGTGCGATTGTGGAAACTTGGGAACCCGTTTTATCCGTTGGAATCGAAACAACCGGTGTCGAGCTTTCTGACGGCGCAGCGCTCTCTTCCGGCCGCGATGATGCTTCGCGTCTGACCGTCGGAGACTTTACCGGGCGAGCATGGGCGGCGTTTGGTTTTGGCGGTGGACTGATCGGACGAACCGGTTCAAAGTATTGCGTCTTTGAACTTCGGGCTTTGCGCGGAGCCGTCGCCGTGGGCGTGGGCAAAGCGTCCGGCGATTCAGGCTCGCTTGCGGCTTGAGCGCAAAATGCCGTTGCGACCGCCAGGAAACCGGCGAGCAGCGTTCGCAGTTTCATCTTCGAGTTCGTTTACCCGGCGAGTTCGGCCAGAACCGCCTGATTCATTCGAATGCCAGCATCGAAATTCTCCAGCGGAAAGTTTTCGTTCGGCGAATGCGCGCGGCAGTTGGGCAACGCAAGCCCAATCAAAAGAGTTTCCACGCCAAGAATATTTCGAAAATCGGCCGTTATTGGAATGCTGCCGCCTTCGCGAATGAGGGCCACGTCATGATTGAACGTTTTCCGAAGCGCGCGCTGCGCCGCCTGGGCAAATTGACTGTTCGGATCGGTCAAATACCACGGACCGTTGTGACCGCTGGTCATTTCCAATTTCACTCCGGGCGGCAAATTATTTTGCAGGTGTTTTTTCGCCAGATCGATAATCACCTCTGCGTTTTGTTTCGGAACCAATCGAAAAGTCAGTTTCGCAATCGCGTAACTTGGCAAAACTGTCTTCGTCCCCTGTCCCTGGTAGCCGCCACCCATGCCGTTGATCTCCGCCGTCGGCCGGACCCAGATTCTCTCAAACGTGCTGAATCCTTTCTCGCCAAACAGCGATAACGAACCGCTCTCCTCTAAAACCAGGGCGTCGGCGTCGACCGAAAGCTTGCTCCACATTTTACGTTCCCAATCTTGGACCGCATCGACTTCGTCGTAAAAACCGGGAATGGCCACGTGGCCATCACGGTCGTGCAAACTGGCAAGCAATCGAGCCATTGCCGCCAGTGGGTTGGCAACTGCTCCCCCGTAGATTCCGGAATGCAAATCGATTCTTGGGCCGGTCACCTTTAATTCGAGAGCCGCAACTCCACGCAAACCATAACTGATCGTTGGGACGCCAGGCGCAATCATGCCCGTATCCGAAACAACCACGACGTCGCATTTCAGAGCGTCGCGATTTTGCTTGAGAAAATTTCCGAGATTGCCGCTTCCAATCTCCTCCTCGCCTTCAATCACAAAATGTAGATTCACCGGAAGCTCGTTCGATTTCTCGATCGCTTCCTGAACTCCGAGAATGTGGGAAAGAATCTGGCCCTTGTTATCAGTGGAGCCGCGGGCAAAGACGAAACCGTCTTTAACGACTGGTTCGAATGGCGGCGAATCCCACAATTCCAGTGGGTCGGGCGGTTGCACATCGTAATGCCCGTAAATCAAAACCGTGCGCCGGCCAGGCTGATGTTTGTTTCGCGCCCAGACCACTGGGTGTCCCGGTGTCGGCACCAGCTGCGCCTCCAAACCGATCCGCGTTAATTTTTCCACCAGCCAATTCGCGCACTCGCTCACCTTCTCCGAATAATCGTCGTCGGTTGAGATGCTCGGAAACCGCAGAAATGTATAAAAATCCTCAAGATGACTGGCGCGCATGGCCATCACTGTAGCGCGGAAATTACTTCGGCGAACAAAGTTTTTGCTCACCGGACAGGCAGCGACCAGAACGGCTCTAATTATTAGACCTGCTTGACGTGCGGATTCAGGGCAGTCCGCCGGCAAGCCACAAAATCTAGCGGTTTGGCCCACCCATACCACTGTAAATTGTATCATTTTCAACTTGTCACGCCCAAAGGCTGACTATATTCAGACTTCTAGACCGAGCTTTCGGCCCGCCCATGCATTTACAATCGCTCGAGCTGTTCGGCTTCAAATCGTTTGCCGATAAAACGATTTTCAATTTCCACGAAGGAGTCACGGCAATTGTAGGCCCAAACGGCTGCGGCAAATCCAATTTGCTCGACGCCATCCGCTGGGTCCTCGGCGAACAATCGGCCAAATCGCTCCGCGGCGGCGAGATGGCCGACGTGATATTCAACGGGACTGATTCGCGCAAGCCGCTCGGGTTCGCCGAGGTTTCGGTCACCTTCAGCGACTGCGCGACCGAACTGGGCGTTGATTGGCACGATGTGCGCGTGACCAGGCGCGTTTATCGGGATGGCAATTCGGAATATTTTCTAAACAAGATCTCCTGCCGGTTGCGCGACATCCAAAATCTTTTCGCGGACACCGGCGTTGCGCGTTCGGCCTATTCAATGATGGAGCAAGGCAAGATCGACATGATCTTGAGTTCCCGGCCGGAAGATCGGCGCGCGGTTTTTGAAGAAGCGGCCGGGATTACGAAATACAAAAGCCAAAAGCGAGAGGCGCTCCGCAAGCTCGAAGCCACCGAAGCAAATCTTCTTCGCATTGGCGACGTAATCAAGGAAGTGAAACGCCAGATCGGTTCGCTTCAGCGTCAGGCTGGAAAAGCGCGGCGATATCAGGCGCTGCACGCCGATCTTCGAGTTCTCGACACGCATCACTCCCGAAAACAACTGGATTCACTCCAAACTCAACTTCAGAATTGCCGCACTGACATTGGCGGATCGAGCAGCCTGGAGGAAGAGATTAGGGGTAAGATCGAAAACGGCGAAACGGAAATCGCCCAACAGCGGCAGGCGCTCGACAAAATCGACGTCCAGATCGCAGAAATGCGCAGTGAAATCCAGCGCTTTCAAAGCGAGATGGCTGCGCATCAAAGCCGAATTGAATTTAATCGCCAGCGCGGAGATGAATTGCGTGAATTGATTGAGCGGGCTCGGGACGAAATCGCAGCGGCCGAGGCGCGCCGGGCGCAACAATCAGCTCAAATGCGCGAGGCCGATTCGGCCATTGAAAAGAGTCGTTCGATTTTAAAGAGCCGGGAAGAGGATTTGGAAAAATTGACCGCTGCCTTGGCCGAGGCTCGATCGGAACGCGCGAAGCGCGAGGAGGAAGCAAAGGAACTGCAACTTGCAATCGCGAAATCGGAGAGTCGAATTTCGACTTTCGGCGAAGAGTTGACCGGAACAATTGCGCGCCGTGATGCGACGCTCGCTCAAATCGACGCGCTCGCCATTTCGATCAAAGACGCGACCACGACCCGCGACAAGATCGCAAGTGAGATCGAGACGGCGCGCTCGGCAATGGCGACCGAGCATGAGCAGGTGGCGGGTCTTCTCGTCAATTCGCAGGCTGCCGAGAAGGAATTGGAAGGAGCGAACGAACGCCTGTCCGCGGCGGGAAAAGCTTTAACAGAGCTCGAGCGAATACTGGCCGAAAAGAGATCGCGACTCGATGTTTTGCGGCAATTGAATCAGCAAGGCCGGGGTTTGGCCGAGGGCTCGCAGGCTGTCCTAACCGAATTAGACGGTCGCTTGCACGAATCTGTTGTTGGGCCGCTGGTTTCGCAGCTCGATGTCGATCCAAAATTTATTCCGGCGATAGAAGCCGCGCTTGGCTCCAATTTGCACGCGATCGTTTTGAACAACGCCGGCGCCGCGGCCGACATCATCGCTCGACTGACGCGGAAGAAATTAGGGCGAACTGGACTGCTCGTTCCGCAGTTGAGCCCATCGTTTCAGCATTCGGTCCGCAAGGTTCTGCCTAAAAACGCGACAGCATGGGCGATCGACAAGGTGGCGGCGCCGCGCCAACTCGAGCCCTTGATTCGGCATTTGCTGGATGGCGTCGCCATTTTTTCGAAGCTCAGTGACGCGCTGGAATGCAAGAAGAACGATCCGTCGCTCGCGCTGGCCACCTTGAATGGTGAATTCATCTCGACTGCAGGTGTGGTGTTTGGCGGCAGCGCGACAACGAAATCCGATTCGCTTTTGGAACGGAAAGCTGAAATCGCAGATCTGGAAAAGGAAATCTCCGGACTCAATGAGCAGAGGAATGTTCGCGAAGACCAATGCCGCCAAGCTGAAACGGCAGTAGCGGCGGCCTTGGAAAAAGTCGCTCAATCGCGAGAACATCATTACACGGCGCACATTTCCCATTCCACTTCGAATGAGCGAATCGCGCTGCGTCAACGCGAGCAAGACGCCGTTGATCGCAAGATTGTCGATCTTGCGTCTGAGAAAACCACGCTCGAGCAGCAGGTGGCGGCCGCCGGCAACCGGATCGCAGAGGCGCAAAAAGAAATAAAAGACGTCCGCGCGCTGCTCACCGGGCAACAATCCAGTCACTCCTCCGCACACGCTGCGCAGGAAGAAGCGGCCAGTGACGAAGTCGTGGCAACGGAAAAAATCAATGAGCTACGTTTGGCCATCGCGACCGAGCGTCAGCGGCAGGATAGTTTTGTCGCGCAACGGGCACCGATGGCTGCACGCGAAGTGGAGTTGGCGGAATTGATCGCCACCCGGGAAGCGGACATTTCGAATTACGAAAGAAAGATTTCGAACCAGGAAACAGAATCAAGCGATTCCGAAGCGAGCATCGAGCAGCAAAAACGGCGCTCCAAAGAGACAGAATCAGCTGCCGCCAGGATCGCGGAGCAGCGCGGAGGCCATCTTACTCAGATCAGCGAGTGCGAAGCAACTTTAAGGCAATTGCGCAATTCTCTCAGTGAGAGCCACGACCATCGTGGTCAACTGCAAGTGCGCGAATCGCAATTGCAAATGCAGATCGACAATCTGACCGAGAATGTCCAGCGCCGTTATCACATCGATATTCGAGGTTTTGCGCCGGATCCGCCTGCCTTTGAAAAGATTCTACGCGCGGTGTTGAAGCGGTCAGAAAAAGAGGCCGCGCCAACGGCCGATCTCGCTCTTGCAGACGAGGATGTGCAAAAACTTATCGGCGATCTCACCCGCCAGCTCGAGAACATGGGACCGGTCAATCTTGAAGCGGTGCAAGAGTACGACGAACTGGAAGAGCGTTACAAATTTCTCGAAGCACAAAACAACGATCTGACCAATTCCCGCCGGGAATTACTCGACGTGATCGCGCGAATCAATTCCACCACGAGAAAGCTGTTTGCGGAAACTTTTGCGCAGGTTCGAACAAATTTCCGCGAGATGTTTTCTGAATTGTTTGGTGGCGGTCGCGCCGACTTGTCGTTGATGGATGAAAACGATCCGCTCAATTGCGGAATTGAAATTGCGGCCAAGCCGCCGGGAAAACAGTTGCAAAGCATTTCTCTCCTAAGCGGCGGCGAGCGGGCGATGACCGCAGTCGCGTTGCTCTTTTCCATTTACATGGTCCGGCCGAGTCCATTCTGCGTGCTTGATGAGATGGACGCGCCGCTGGATGAGAGTAATATCAATCGCTTCGTTCTGGTGCTCGACCGTTTTGTTACGCAGAGCCAGTTTATCATCATTACTCACAACAAGCGCACGATTGCCAAAGCCGATGTGCTTTACGGCGTGACGATGGAAGAGCGCGGCGTCAGCAAACTGGTGGGAATGAAACTTTCCTCTCCGCCCCTGGCCGGGGAATCTCCAATTGCTAGCCAGCCGGTTCCGGCACAACGGCAGTTTTCGCTAGTAGAAAACGGAAACGGCGAGCACAAGGCCAGTCGCGCAGCCCGATAAGCTTGTTCGGGGGAACCCACAGTTCGCAGCCTGCGGTCGTTGGAGATATCGGTTAAACTTCCACGCAAAAAAATTTTGCGCGCGCTGGTCGATCTTGGGTAAAATCGGTGAATGCTTCAAACGGCGCAGCGCAAAGGAAAACGATCAACAGTTAAAGGCGCGCCGGAAAAAGCAGCGAAACCGCCAGGACGTGGATCGCCATCAAAAAAGCCAACGCACGAGCGATTTTTGGAAGCATTTCGCTGGATGCTGCTCGCTCGGACGTTTGAAGAAAAGCTAGTCAGCCTTTATCGCGGCGGGCACATCACGGGCGGGGTTTATATCGGCAAAGGCCAGGAAGCGGTCAGCGTCGCTTGCGGAATGTTTTTGCAGAAAGGCGACATTTTTTCGCCGCTCATTCGGGATCAGGCCGGCCGCTCCGCTTTTGGCGAACCGCTGGTCGACGTCGCCCGCACTTATTTGGGCTCGCGCCAAGGCCCAATGCGCGGACGCGACGGCAACATTCATCGCGGAAAACCGGCCGAAGGTCAGCTGGCAATGATTAGTCACCTCGGCGCGATGGTCTCGGTCACGGTCGGCACACTGATTGCGAAACGATTCAAGGGCGAAAAGAATTTTGTCGGCCTAACGACCATTGGCGAGGGAGGAATGCAGGCCGGCGCCTTTCATGAAGGAATGAACCTTGCCGCGGTCGAGCAGGTTCCGCTGGTCGTTGTTGCGACCAATAATCATTACGCATACTCGACGCCTAACGAGCGCGAATTCGCCTGCGCCGACCTGGTCGAACGCGCTCAGGGTTACGGATTTGAAGGCTACAGCATCGACGGGACCGATCTCTCGGCCTGTCTCGAAGTGATCGGCAGCGCAGTGAAACGGGCGCGCGCCGGCCGGCCGCCGCAATTGGTTGTGACCTCGGTTTTGCGGCTTTCCGGCCACGGCGAACACGACGACGCGAGTTACGTCACAGATGAAATCAAACGGCAGCCGTTCGCGCAGGATTGCCTCACTCGCACGGAGAAAACAATCGCTGATCTGGAGTTAGCCGATGCCGAAACCGTGCAATTATGGCGCGACAATGCGGCCAAACAGGTCGAAGACGCAATCACGCAGGCGCAAACCGAGGCGGCGCCTGATGGGGAAAAAGAAGATTGGTGCGCGATGTCGGTGCGCGAATTGGTCGATCACCCGGAATGAGCATTACCTATCTCGAGGCTATCCGGGAAGCACAGGCAAAACTGCTGCGCGACGACGACCGTGTTTTTATTTACGGCCAGGATGTTGGTGGAACGTTCGGCGGCGCATTCAAAGCGACCAAAGGTTTGGCGAAAGAATTTCCCGGCCGAGTATTGAATACGCCGATCAGCGAGGACGCGATGGTCGGGACGGCGATCGGCGCTGCGCTGCAAGGCATGCGACCAATTGTTGAGATGCAATTTGCGGATT
>Ga0187777_10000855_pt1 | contig 20006 bp, 9 predicted proteins | sample 1015_Q2_SP5_10_M_FD_132416 | JGI IMG/M metagenome (GOLD analysis project Ga0187777, IMG submission 132416) | Tropical peat soil microbial communities from peatlands in Department of Meta, Colombia - 1015_Q2_SP5_10_MG | ecosystem: Environmental > Terrestrial > Soil > Wetlands > Peat | place... | reverse complement strand
CGTGCTGCCCACGTTGGCCGGGTTGCCCAAGCTGTCCTGGGACTGCACCCCCAGCGCCGCCGAGCACACCCCCGTGGTCAGCGTCTGCGCCGCGCTGCTGAACACCAGCTTGGAGGCCGCGTTCACCGTGAAAGTGACGGCGTTCGACGTGCCGCCACCCGGCGCTGGGTTGGTCACCGTGACGTCGAAAGTGCCGGGGTTGGCGATGTCGGAGGCCAGAATGGCCGCGGTGAGTTGCGTCGCGCTGACGAACGTGGTCGCACGAGGGTTCCCATTGAAGTTGACGGTCGAGGTGCTGATGAAGCCCGTCGAGCTGGCTTCGGTCATGCTATAAGCGACGGAGTAAGAACCCGAATTATCGCCATAGGCGCCCGGCGAGCCGTTGTAAAACGGCGCGTCGCTGATACCCAGGTAGAGCTGGGTCGCGCCGGCCGGAACATTGAACGTCTGTACCGTACCCGTGCCATCACCGGTGAGACCGTCACCGATGAAGAACACTTGGTCGAGGAGCGGTGACAGCGTGGTGAACGAGGTACCGATGCCGGACGACGTGAAGTCGAGCGCAGGTGGCGCCGTTCCCGAGGGTCCGCCGGCAGCGACGAACACACCCACCAGGGACCCGGCTCCCGGCAGCGTTATTCCCGAGATGCTGCCAGAGCCGGTGTTGGAGGACGTGGAGACGGCGGCGAAATTACCGTCCGAATCGTTCAGGTTGCCGCCTCCATTGAGCGTAATGCATCCCTTCAGCGAAGCGCACCCACTTGTGAGCGATCCCTGGACGCTCGTGAAGGAGACGGAGCTGGCCTGTGACGGCAGGCTGATAGCGCCCGGTACCGTGCCGTTGGCGCTGGCCGCGAGCGAACTTTGGTTGCCCGCTGCGTAGATGACGTCGGTCGAAAGTACGGTCATGTTCCCGCTGCTGGTCGTTACCGGACCGTTGACGGTGAGCGTGAAGGGTGCGCCTCCAGCCGCCGCGCTGGTGGGCGAGATGGTCGAGATCACAGGAACCGGGTTACTCACCGCAGTGACAACAGTGGCGCTGTTGTCGCCAGGATTGAAGTCAGGCTCATTCTCCGTCACTTGGGCATTGGCGGTAATGCTGCCGCTCGTTGGCGCGACGGCAGTGATCGTGACCGTCACCGGGGTTCCCTGGTTCACTGTGCCCAAGTTGCAATTGAGACTGCCGACGATAGCCGGCAAGCCGGGCGCATTACACGTGCCCTGGCTCAGGGTGACGCTGTCTAGGGTGAGGGAAGGCGAGAGTGTCGTGGCCAGAGAAACTCCCGTCGCTGGCGTGCTGCGCGCGTTGCTCACCGTAATCGTGTAGTTGATGCCGCCGCCGGGAGACACACTCGTGCTGGGATTGGTGCTGATGCCCACCGACAGGTCAGGTTCCGCGGCCGTAACGCTGCTGACGGCCACGCTGATGGGGTTCACACCCGCCGCCAGACGGGTGACGATGGGATTGGAGCTGGGGTTAGCGGCCGTGGGCATGGCGCTGGTGCTTAACACCAGCACCTGGTCCTGTCCTTCCAGAACCACATAGATCAGCGAGCCATCGGGAGTGACCGCCAGGTCGGCGTCTAACCGGCCGGTCTCGCCCGGCACCGCGAACGATGCGACCTGAGAGAAGTTGTTGCCGGCACGATTGAAGTTGAAGACCAGCACCACTCCATCAAAAGAGTCATAGGCGAACAGCGTCGTTCCCACCACCTGGTAGGAGTTCAAGAATAGCGAAGTGAAACCGCTTTGTGTGCCGGTGATGGTGGTGACTGGCTGCGGGTTGGTGCGGTTGGCCCCGCTGATGTCGAATACGCCGATGCCGCCGTTGGTGCTTTCCAGCAACAGGGAATTGCCGTCCGGGGTGACGTACACCTTCGATTGAAATGCGTTCACGCCCAGGGTGGCGGTCGAGAGTATGGTTTTGCCGACGGGCGAGGTCGAGAGGTTGAAAACGATGAGGTCGCCGACGCTGTCATTTGCGTAGAGGTAGTTGCCGTCGGGAGTGCTGCCGATGCCACCGGTGGCGCCGCCGTTGGTGATGCCCGCGGTGAAGGAGTTGATCACCGTCTTGAAGGTGGGCGAAGGAGGGTTGGCATCGATGATCGAGACTTGATCGTCGGTGCCCGCCGCGCTGACCAGCGTCGAGAGCACCGCCATCACTGGGCTGCCGTGACTGACGGTGGCGACGATGGCATCGTTCTGGCCGAAGATACTTCCCCCGTTGGTGCCATAGGGGCCGAGCAGTGCGAGAGACGGCTGTTCCTGAGTGAGGTTGTCCAGCCGGAAGAAGTCGATGTTCCCTGGAGCGAACGAGGTGGTGTAGGCGCGGACGCCGTCTGGCGAGATAGCCACACTAAGCGGGCGATCGCCGAACGGAAGCGGGAATTGGGTGAGGAATTCGCTCTTCAGGTTTAGCAGGCCGACCTGGTCGCCACCGGTATCGGTTACCGCCACCTGATTCAAGGGGTGATAGGCCGGCGGATTGGTGATGGTCAGCGCGTTCGGCAGAAGCGTGCTCTGGCTCTGCGCTTCCACGGGTCCGGCTGCGTTGCGGAAGGTAACGATAACGTCGGTGACTCCGGCTCCGACATCAGTGGGCACGGTAACCTGGTAAGTCGAACCACTCACCTGCGACGCCGCTACCGGATCATGCGTGCCGATGCGCACCATTACATCGCTGCCCAGGTTGGAGCCCGTGAACTGAACCGCGGTCGCGGCGTTGTTGACCACGGTTGCCGGCGAAAGCGGGCCACTTACGACCGGCGCCGTGGCAACCGGCGCCATTTCGACGAAGCCGATCGCCGCCCCGGTCAGTTCGCTCTGCGTGTCTCCGATGCGCTGGTGGAAAAGGATGTTGGGGGGTGCGCACGCGGCGGGTGTGTTCGAGCAGCCGCGCACCGGCGTCGTGTCCAGCACGGCCAGATTGTCGCCGCTTCCGTTGGGGACAGCTATCACCGCCAGGCGGCTGCCATCCGCGTTCGACGCCATTTTCCAGATGCTGGAGAGCGTGCTGAGGACCACGTCGGTGCCGGGTAGCACCTGACCGTAGGTTGGGGATCCGGTCCGCAGATCCACCGCGCTCACCGTCAGGCCGGAGGCCCCGGTGTGGGCCAGGAACGCAAAATTATTGGCAACGCTGGTGGGATGGGGTATGGTCGCGATCCCCAGCGGCACAAACGGCAGCGCCATGTTCTGGGTGACTGTTGCCGAAGCTGCATCGATGATGAACAGTGTGTTTGGGACCAGCCGGACAGCCAGCACCTGCGACCGGTCCGCCGTGGCAGCGATGCCGCCGGCGAACAGTCCGAACCCGGCTGCGGTGCCGTTCACCGGCGAGACCTGGAACTGGGTCAGGTCGAGGGCGAGAACCGGCAGAGTAGAAGTGGAGCTATTGATGTTGGCGAATGCCTTGTTGCCGGCTACCGCCACTGATCCCAGGTAGTCGCCGGTCGCCCCGACGCCCAAAGCGCCGTCGAACGGCACGTGCGCCAGTACCTGGAAGGTGGCTGCATCCACCACTGCCAGTTCATTAGTATTCACGTTCGGTACCACCACCTTGGTCCCGTCCGGCGTGAAGGCCAGGTCCCACTCGGTCTGCAGGCTGTGCACGCGGGCAGTCTCCCGCTGAATACTGGTGTCCACTACCGAGGTGTAGTTGGAATTGCGGTCGCCGACGAACGCCAGCCGCCCGTTAGGAGAAACCGCTATCCCGGCCGGCGACCTTCCCGGACGGATCGTGGCCACGGAGCTGCCATCCGCCAGGCTGATGACGCGCACGGCATCATTGTCAAAGTCCGTGACCAGCAGGTTCTCCGATGCCGTCGAACTGACCGTGTAAGCGTTATTCGACGCATTCGGATCGGGGGTCGTGCCGGTTACGCTGGCGGTGTTAACCACGCTTGCGCTGGTCGGAACTACAGTCACGGTCGCGATAAAAGTTCCGCCCACGGCCAGCCCGCCGATAGCGCAGGTGATGGGGCCGGAGTTGTTGGTGCATCCCGCCCCAGTGAGCGAGCTGAAGGTCACATTGGCGGGCAGGACGTCGGTCAGGACTACGCCGGTGGCCGGCGAGGGTCCAAGATCAGTAACGGTGATGGTGTAGGTGTACGGATTCCCGGCGACCGGCGGATGCGGGGAGTCGGTCATGAACACGGCCAGGTCGGCTGCGGCCGCGAGCAGCGGCGTGGTGATCGAGTTGGTGTTGTTCACCGGGTTGGCGTCGATCTCGTTCTCGGTGACGGTGGCGCTGGTGGTGATGCATCCTAGGGCGCTGCTCGCGCATGCATTGCCGCTGGCCGGCGCCGCAGCCACGACGATGATTGTCACCGGCGTTCCCTGGGTCACACTCCCCAGAGTGCAACTGAAGCTGCCGAGGGTAGCGGGTAAGCCCGCGGCGCACGCCCCCTGGCTCGGGATGACGCTGGTCACCGTCAAGGAAGGTGAGAATGCGGTGTCCAGCACCACGCCGGTGGCGGCAGTGCTGTTCGCGTTATTCACGGTTATGGTGTAGCTGATCGTGCCGCCGAGATACGCTGCGGGATTCGTGGTGAGGCCCACCACCAGATCGGGCTCGGCGCCAGAAGTACCGGTGCTGTTCTGGGCGTCGATCAGGAAGATGGACGGAGCAGTGGTGTTGGGATCTACGCTAATTGTTATTCGCCGGTTAGGGTTGACGAAATAGCCCACTCTCGGGCTACCGCCGTTACTACCGTCCAAGAAGGTAAAGCGACCGGTCGTCTGATCGAGATCGTTGATAGCGAAATTGGGAAGCGCCACGCCTTCGTGGAGGCCGCCGGCTATGCTGTTGCTGTCGTTCGTGTTGCCCGTAGCAATCGCGGTCGTGTTGGAGGTCGCGGTGATGGTTTGGACCTGGTCAAAGACCGGTGTCCCGCTCACCGCCGGCGCTTGAGTACCGATGGCACGGAGGCTAGACGTGAACTGGATTGGACCGACCTGAGGCTCCGCCGCGCCGGCCCAGACATTGCTATCGCTCCCTACAAGAAACGCCTGGTTCGTGTTCACAAGGTAGAAGTACGGACTCTTTCCTCCGCCACCGGTGATCGCCACCCGCCCATTGGCCGCAACACTAAAGTTGGCCGAGACGCCGTTGTCAGAGGGCGTACCGATTGAGCCGCCGTCGTTCTCGTCAAGACCGCCGGTTATGGTGCCGGTGGGGCTTCCAGGCGTGAAGGTCAGGGTTCCGACTTGGACCGCGGAGCCGCCAGCGACTGAGGTGGCGTTGCCTTGGAGGTAGACCACGGCGTTGCCGCTCAAGACGCTGCTAGTGAAGGCGCAATTGCCGGAAGTCTTGCACCAGGTGGTGTTGTCCTGTCGCAGCGCCGAGCCGGCGTACAGCGGGTTGACGTTGATGGCGTCGGTGCTGATGAACAGCGCTTCGTTGGCCGAAACGATATAAACCGCGTTGTCGCTCGATCCGCGCCCCGGGGTGGTTGTGGTCAGAGGGGCGCGACCATTGGTGGTGTCGAGTGCGCCCAGCGATCCGGTGAACGAAAGAGCCGTCGTGGTGTTGTTGTCGAACACTCCGGCGTCGTTGAAGTCCTCGGTTCCCTGGGTGAGGTTGCCGACGTTCAGTGTGAACCTGCCCGCAGAGACGAAGCGGGCCCCGTTTGCGTCCGTGCCCTCGTCCAGGAAGGCCCAATCACCATTGAGGGCGGTCAATGAGAACGCCGCGGTGTTCTGCTGCTTGAGGACACCGCTGATGGCGGACCCAATACCCCCGGCTGGGTCTTGCCTGCTGATGATGTGTCCCAACAAGGCCCCGCCTGACGAAGTCGGTACCAGGGCAACGTCGAAGGTCTGTGTTCCCGCCGAGGTGTTCAGCGTCAACTGGCCGCGGTTGTCTGCTCCAACCGAGTAGAAGCTTGCATGCGCCCCATTGATGGTCAAATCGATGCTTGGACCAGAACTCGCGCTGTTGATGTCCATCACGCCGCCGGTGATGTTGCCGGCGCCGTCGGCCACGAAGCTGCCGGCAATGGCTATCGCCTGGCCGCTGGGGTCGAATCCCCGCAGCACAAAGGCGTAGCGGCCGCTGAGTTGGGCGTTGTTAGCGCCGGGGATAGTCCCGGTGGTCAAGCTGAGCGAGTTGTTTACGGGATCGGGATCGGCCTCGGGCGAGTTGCTCACCACGATCGTCGCCGTGATGGGCAGAGAGTTCACGGTCACAGCGATCTTGATGGGTGCGGCCGATGTCCCCGCGGCTACCGGACCGACAACGCAGGTCAACGTTGCGGTGACGGCGTTGGTGCACCCTGCAGGAAGCGGAAGAACGAAGGTAGCGGCCGTGGTAGGCGCGAAAGTGAACACCGCGGCAACGTTCGAGGCGTTCGAAGGCCCGAGGTTGGCAATGTTCGCGGTGTAGGTCAAAGTGCTGCCGACCTGCGCGGGCGAGGGCGAGGCCGACACGTTCATATCGACGGAGAGATCCGCGCCGGGCAGGAAAGTCAAGGTGGTGCTGACGCTGTTGTCGGCGGGATTGGCGTCCGTCTCGTTCTCGCGCACGTCTGCGGTCACGGTAAATGAGCCCGGTTGCGTTCCCAGGAGTGTGACCGTGATCTGCGCGTTAGCGCCCGGGGCCAGCGTGCCCAGGCTGGCAAAGCCGCCGTTGGGAATGGCGGTGCCGCCGGAATTATCCGACTCGCAGATACCTACGCTCACCGTGCAGGCAATCGCCTTGATGCCCTTGTCGCCTCCCCGACCTCCGACCACCACTCCGGTTGCCTGGTTTTGGCCATTGTTGGTCACCTTCAGATTGAGCACGATGTCGCCACCGGCGGGCACCGGCGCGGGCGGTGTGGCCGTGCATTTTCCGGAAGAATCGACGAAGCAGATCGACAGATCGGTGGTCGTCGCACTCGAACTGATCTCAGCTATGAAGGCATCGTAGCCGCCGCCTGGGGACGGTTGGAGCGCACTTGCGGTAACGAAACTGCTGTCATTGGTGAACCCCATGACAAATGCATCGCCGTTATTGTCAACGGTGATGTCCACGCCCTCGCTGTTGACAGGTCCGTTACAGTTTTGGTTGCAATTCCCTTCTCCTCCCAGATAGGTGGAGAACAACAGGCCGGACCCTGTGGCATTGAATTGAGTTACGAATCCCTCGTTGCTGTTCCCGCTGCTTCCGGGGTTCTGCAGCCATATCGCGTTGGCGAGAGGAAAGTCGAAGGAAGACGTGGCGCCAGTCAGCCAGGCCTGCTGATTGCTGTCCAACGCGATCGAATAGGCAACGTCGCTGCCGCTTCCGCCCAGGTAGCTGGCATAGGTGAGGGAGTTGCCGGAGGAATTCAGCTTCGCGACCAGAGCGTTTGTGCTCCCCAGCAGATTTTTCTGAAATGCAGTCGCCGAAACCGGGAAGTTGCTGGCGTAGGTCTGGCCGCCCAGATAGGCATTGTTCGATGAGTCGAGGGCGATTCCCCACAGGTACGTGGCGGCGTTTCCGCCAAGTAGAGTTGCGTAGGCCAGCGAACCGCCATCGGAATTGATCTTCGCCACGAAGGCGAACTCATAGCTGGTCCCGGCGTATATGGTGGTCGGTGATCCGGAAACCAGCACGAGCGCTGTAACGCCATGCGGTCCCAGGTTGTTGAGAAGCGACCACGAGGTCCCGCCGTTGCTGCTGAAGAACAGTCCCGCGCTTCCTGAGCCGGCATAGACGTTCTGCGAGTTGGCGGGATCGACGGCAATCGTTCTGATAGCGATCGTTCCGATTCCCTGGCTGAGTCCGTTGTTCACTTGCGTCCAGGTGCCGGCGGCGCTCGTCGTCTTGAAAACTCCGGAGTTGGTGCCGGCGTACAGCGTAGTGTGACTGTTGGGGTCGATGGCCAGGGCGCGGACGGTCGGCGTACTCCCGCCATTGCTCCCGACCAGTCCGTTATTCATCTGCGCCCAGTTGGCGCCGCTGTTCGTGCTGACAAACACTCCCTGGTCGGCGGAGCCAACGTAGACGACGGCGGAATTGGTGGGATCAATCACAATCGAGTTGATCAGCGCTGACGTCAGGCCGCTGCTAGGCTGGATCTGGGTCGAGGTTGTTCCACCGTCGATGCTCTTCCAGACACCTGCGCCCTGGGTGCCCACGTACACCGTGCCCTCGTGGGTGGGATCAACTGCAATAGCAGTGATGCCCCCAGGTAGTGCGGTGGGACTCCAGGTGGTCCCGCCGTCGATGCTCTTGAAGCGGCCGGCATAGACGGTCTGCGAGTTCAGAGGATCAAACGCGATGGCTGTCGCATTACGCGTTAACACCTGCGTCCAGCTCGTGCCGCCGTTGGTGCTTTGGAAAGTTCCCTGTCCTGTGCCTGCGATCAGAATTTGGCTATTGGTGGGATTCACCGCGAGGCTCAGGACATTGAGCCCGGTCAGGCCGCTGTTGAGCGCCGTCCAGAGGGTGCGGTTCGTGCTGGTGTAGACACCGCCGCTCGTCGCAGCGGGAAGCAAAGTCTTCTGGCCGGGGAAATCGGTCGAGAAGGTTGCGCCGACGACGTAGATATTGTTGTTAATGTCTAACGCCAGCGCATCTACGTAATCCTGTCCTGAACCGCCCAGGAAATCGGAGAAGACCTGGCCGTGGCCGGTGCTGTTGATCTCGGTAATGAAACCGGTGACGCAACTGGCTGCGGGAGCACACGGGCTGAGCGTGCCGCTGGCCGGATAGCCGCTCTCGGCCTGCCCGATCACATACACATTGCCCAGGCTATCCACTTGCATCTGACCGGCCTGCGATGTGCCGTTGCCGCTCAGATAGGTGGAGAAGAGGAGCGAGCTCAGATTGACGTCCAGCTTGGTGACAAAGCCGTCTCCATTGTTGTTGATGGCTGTGCAGGCGGCCTGGTTCGTCGTGCAGTTAGGGTTTCCCTGGAAGGCGCCTCCGGTGGTTGGAAAATCTGAAGAAAACGTGGTGCCGCTCACGTACACGCCGGTCGCATCCACGACCAATCCACCGCTGGCGCTGGTGAGCGCCAGAATGTCCCTGCCGCTTCCGCCCAAGTAGGTGAAAGCGAGAACCATCGATGCCGTGGGGTTCAGCTTGGCGATGAAGATGTCACTGTAGGGCCCGCCGGTGCTGTTGCACGTGCCGTCGGTGCCGCAAGTCGCCTTGTAAGGTTTGCCCGGAGGAGGGAAAAACGGGAAGCTGGTGGAGAGGGTCTCGCCGGCCACATAAATGTTGCCGCCGTTATCGAGGGTGATGCCGCCGTCGACATTGCCATTGATGAACACCTCGTCGCCGCTGCCTCCAAAGTAGCTAGAGAAGGCGAGAACGGGATCGATGATCAGCGGTTGCCGGTGATCGTAATCACCGATGCGGAAAGTGACGCGGCCTTTTTCCAGCAGGTAGCCGCTGCCGGCAATCTCCCGCCGTTGTCCTTCGATCTCCTGGTACACCAGCGGCTTCTCAAAACGAACCGCGCCGCCGTCGATGTGCAAGACCAGATCGCCGGCCGCGTCGATTTCAAGTTTCTCCGCTCCCTCGATCGTCAGCGCGATCTGCTGCGGCTGCGCCCCGGCGGCGACGACGAAGTCATACTCCAGCCGGCCTTGCTTGCCGTAGTAAACCAGGTCAATACCGGGATAAATCTCCTGATAGCGAACGCGCGCATAGTTCGGAATGCCAGTGCGCCATTTCTGGGGATCCTTGCCGAGGAAGTAGTTGCTCTTGCCGGGCAGCTCGTCTTCGCCGCTCATCACCGTATCAGGATTCGCGCGCTCAAAGCGGACGCGCACCAGATTCGGGGGACCATCACTCTCCAGCGCCGCTTTCTTCCACCCGGCTGCTTGGTCCTGCTGTCTGAACCTGCGCTTCTGCAGCGACAGCACAGCTTCGGCATTTGTCAGCAGAAGGTCGTAGGCTGCTCCGCGGGAAAGGAACCTGATGGGGCCGGGAGCCTGTCCCCTGTTAGCTTCGAAGTTGAGCGGAAGGCGCGAGTAGCTGGCCAGCGCTTGCGCTTTTTGTGCGGAAGGAGCCAAGCTCGCAGATGGTTTCTTCGCGACGTCGACGGGCGAGGCAGCGGAATTGTGGGTGACGGCAGGCGAGGCCTGCGCCTTCATCTTGACTGCGTCATCCTGACCAACTGAAATGCCGACGAGGAGCAGAACTCCGGCAAGGACAAATGGACCCCTGCGCTCTGTGGCGCTCCTACCGTAGGTGCGGGAACCGCGCGGCACAACCCCGGGTCGCTGCCTTTCTGGTGCCGGCCTGCGAGCGTGGCCAGCCCTCCGCGCGCCTTGGCGCAAGTCGAGCGTTTCTACAGACTTGGCTAACTTCTACTGTTCGGGGGAAGGGAGCCTCGAAAGCTAACACGCGGCTCGGAGGGTGTCAATCAATACCTCCTGATTTTTTCCCACGTGGCGTAACTTTTGCCCGATAATGAGTTACTCCGGTTTAACTGCGGGAGGTTACATGGGTAAGCCCATCCTGCGCTTGGTGGTTGTCTTCATGCTGTTGTTGTTCTGGGGAGCTGTCTGCCCGGCCCAGAACTCGGGCTCATCTTCCGGTTCCTCGCAGAATCCCAATGATTCCTCCGGGCAGCAGCAACAGCCGCCACCGGAGCAGCCGAAGAAGAAAAAGAAAGACAAGAAGGACTCGCAGGACGTTGTCAACACCGAAGTGTTTTCGACCGCGGTGGCCAACAGCGTTCTGAACGATATTCGTGACGGCCTCGAAGGGCACACGCAGCGGCTGATGCTCTCCGCCTTCGACGCCGACAAGATGGACGGCTATCTCGAATTCGAAGACCAGATCGAAGCCTTCTTCAACAAGTACAGTACCTTCAGCGTGTATTTCCGCATCGCGCAGACCGCCACCGATGGCCCCAAGGGGATCGCCCTGGTGGACATCCAACTGGAGGAAATTCCGCGCGGCTCCGCCTCGCCGCCCATCCGCAAGAACGGCCAGATGCGCTTCGAGCTGGAACGCGGCAAGAAGGGCTGGAAGATCGTGGACTTCAGCCCGCGCAACTTCTTCTCTTAGCCTGTCCCTGGCATGAAGCGCGACTACCCTGACCGGCCGATCGTGGGCGTGGGCGCGGTCATCATCGAAAGCGGCCGCGCGCTCGTAGTCCGCCGCGGCACGGAACCCCTTAAGGGCGAGTGGTCGATTCCCGGCGGAGTCGTGGAGCTGGGCGAGACCCTGCGCCAGGCAGCCGCCCGCGAGGCTAAAGAGGAGACTGGCCTGGAAGTCGAACCCGGCGAAGTGCTTGAGGTTGTGGACCGCATCATGCGCGACGCCGGGCGCAAGATCCAATACCATTACGTGCTAGTCGATTTCCTTTGCCGCCGGGTGTCCGGGGAAGCGCGCCCCGGAGCCGATGCCAGCGAACTGCACTGGATCACAGCCCGCGAACTGGAGGGTTTTCCTATTGCCGATTCGGCCGCCGCGGTCCTTCGCAAGGGGTTTGATGTGGCGGCACAAAATCAAACGGCCCGCAATTCACCAAAGATTGCGGGCCGCCGGTAGTCTGTTGGGATTGGCCTGAGGCGGTCACGCTATAACGGTGGCGCCTAGCAAGCTCCCGAACGACTGGAAGTTGCGAGGAAGTTAGAGCGATTCGCCCTAAGCCTCAGCCACCTCACCTGATCTACTATTACAGTCGGAATTGTTCACTGGATCACCTCCTTTCTGGTGTAAGCCCACACTAGTACATCTGTACCCCGCGGTCAAATTTAGCTTCGTGAAAACAGCTCCCTCAGTGTTAACGCCTTGGGCACGGGCGGACTGTGCCGGTATTGCTCAGTCAGGTGTTAACGAGCCTGATTCTCCCGGGCTCAGGGAACCGCTGCGAGGGCTGTTGGAGGCAGTTCGGGGGGCCTTGGCAGCTGCCCTAACCCTGGGCCCGTTTTGCGGTTTCGTAGCGTCGCCGTCTCGGCGGCTGTGCGTGTGGGCGTCTCGCCCACACGACCGCGAGGACAAACCGCCTCGGGACAGCCGCTTAGAAGAAGGAGCTCATCGGGAGGGTTCACCCCATCCAGCGAAACGCCCCCGGCTGGGGCAGGCCGATGTGCGCCAGCACGCGGTTGGCGAACTCCCGAGCCATCGCCTCCAGGCTCTCGGGCTTGGTGTAGTAGGCGGGGATGAGAGGAAAAATCGTCGCGCCCGCATCGGCAGCAAGGGACATGTTGCGGATATGGATTTTATTCAGCGGCGTCTCGCGCACGCACAGCACCAGCGGCCGCCGTTCCTTTAGACAAACGTCGGCGGCCCGCTCGATCAGCTTGTTGGAGGTCCCATTCGCGACGCGCGCCAGCGTCCCCATGCTGCAAGGGATAACGACCATCGCATCGACGGGATAGGAGCCGCTGGCCACGTTGGCGCCGACGTCATCGTTGTTCTGCTGCTGGATCTTCGGGCTTTTCTCTACCAGTAGCTGCTCTAGGAGCTTGCCGCGCCCTTTTATCCCGAGCTCCTCCGCCATCACCCGCAAGCCATTATCGGAAACGATGAAGTTGACGGTCCTCACGCGGCTCTCGCGTTCCAGGGCCAGCAGCAGTTCGCGCGTGAACAGCGCCCCGCTCGCCCCGGTCACGGCGACCGTGACGTTCTCCGGATACCGCAGCGCGCCAAACCTGGGTGCGCCGGCAGCCTCGTTCTCGGGGGCCGCTGGCCGTGAGTAATCTGGCATCTAATGGGGTGTGGGGGGTACGCTCCCGGTAAACCCACGGCAGCATAGGGATAGGGCTCACCGAAGTCAAGGAAGGATCTCCCAACTTGCTGATGATGAGCCAGTTACGTGATTATGGCGTCTCCGTCTGCAGTCCGCTCACGTCGCCGCAGTGCCGGCCAGTTGCACGCGCTTGCCAGCTTGCAGCGTGAAATCCAGGCCACCGACCCCAACGGCCGCCGCAAGTATCTCAGGGACTTTAGCCAAGCCTTCCGAGACTACCAATCTCTTTTGACCCTCCCCCAGGTCGAAGCCGAGCTTGCGCAGGCCGACGTGGTGCTCATTGGTGATTACCACGCCCTGCCCACCTCACAGCGCTTCGCTGCGCAGATTCTGACTGGACTAGCGAAACGAGGCCGGCCGGTCGTGCTCGGTGTGGAGACGGTTTTCGCCCGTGACCAGCACATCCTCGACGAGTGGACGCGTGGCGAGATCGACGATGAGGAACTGCGCCAGCGCATCCGCTTCGATCTCGACTGGGGATACGAGTGGGAGCCCTTTCGCGAGCTGCTGGTCGCCGCGCATCAGCAGGCGGCCGGGGTCTACGGCCTTGACTGCATGCCTCGCGACGACCTCCGCAAGATTGGCACCCGTGATCGTCACGCCGCCCAGAAGATCGCCGAGATCGCGCGCCGTCATGCCAACACCACCGTCGTGGTGCTGTTCGGCGAATCGCATCTCGCGCCCCGTCACATTCCAGAGGTGTTGCGCGTAGCGCTGCTCGACGCTGGGATCGTCACCCTCCTGCAGAACATCGATCATCTCTACTGGCGCGCTGCCGGCGAGCGCCGCGAGCGCGTGGAAGCGGTGCGGGTCGAGAGCGACGTGCTCTGCGTCTTTAACGCTACGCCGCTCGAGAAGTACGAAAGCTATCGCCAGTGCATCGATCGCTGGCGGCAGCAAGCCGAGACGCCCGACCTGGCGCCCACCTTCTATAACCTGATGGACGCTTTGGCCCGCTTCCTGCGCATCGATAAGTACGCCACGCACAACGGCACGCAGCCCGTGTACCTGGTGGACCGCATGCCGGAGGTGTACAACCGCTCGTCGGACGAGGCCATACGCAAGCTGCTAGCGCGCAAAGGCGCCGGGGACCAGGAGATGACGGAAGTCCTCAGCCGTATCGAAAGCAGTGGGTGCTGCTACGTGCCGCGCATCAACGCCATCTTCGTGCGCGAGTTCCAGATGGTCGGCGGAGCCGAGGAAGCGGCGCGCTTCGTGCACCACGCCTGCCGCCCGCCAGCTCCGGCGAGCGAGGTGGCGGCATCCAGCGCCGAGGAGAAGTTCTATGCGCGCGTGGTTGAGAATGCGCTCGGCTATTTCGGTTCGCGAGTGCTCTATCCGGCGCGGCCGCCGGTGCGCGGGTTCGAGCTCGGCGCTCGACAACAGTGCACCTCCGACGGGGAGAAGCTCGGGTACGTGCTGGGTAGCCACCTCTACGACGCTTACGTGGCCGGCGTCATTTCCAAGCGCTACATCCGCTCCCTGTTCTTCCGCAAACTCAGCGGTCCCGCGGCCTGCAGCACCTATTTGCAGATTGCCCGCAAGGTACGCGCGCCGGGTGGGAAAACGCCCGCGTAAAGAAGCACTCAGCCATCAGCAACTCATTCATTTGAGCCCGGGGGTTGCCCAACCCCACCTCGAACGGTAAGCTGACGTGCCGGTCTTGCTGAGTGCTGATTGCTGACTGCTGAGTGCTCCCTTGAATCCTGACGCGATCCGAGAACTTTTCGAGGACGTGCGCCGAGGTAAGCTGGCGCCCGACGAGGCCGTTGCGCGCTTGCGGCACCTGCCGTTTGAGGACTTGGATTTCGCCAAGGTGGACCATCACCGCGCGCTGCGCGCCGGCTTCCCCGAAGTGGTGTTGGCCGACGGTAAGACCGCGAAACAAATAGGGTCGATTTTTGCGCGGCTGGCGCGGCATGAGTCGAGCGTTTTGGCCACACGAGCCACTAAAGAACAATTCGCTGCCGTGCGGCGTGCGGTGCGCAAGGCGGAGTATCGCGAGTTGGCGCGCGCCATCGTACTGCAGCGAGACCGGACAAAGTACGGCAAGGGCAAAGTCGTGGTGGTCTCGGCGGGAACCGGCGATATTCCCGTGGCCGAAGAGGCAGTCGTTACCGCGGAGGTGATGGGCAACGACGTCGAGCACCTGTACGACGTCGGCGTGGCCGGCATTCATCGCCTGCTCGCGCACCGCAAAGTGCTGTTCGACGCCCGCGTGGTGATAGTCTGCGCCGGCATGGAAGGCGCGTTGCCCAGCGTGGTGGGCGGCATGGTGAGCGTGCCAGTGATCGCCGTTCCGACCAGCGTCGGCTATGGCGCCTCTTTTCAGGGTCTCGCGGCGCTGTTGGGCATGATGAACTCCTGCGCCTCCAACGTCAGCGTGGTGAATATCGACAACGGATTCGGCGCCGGCTACGTTGCCTCGCTGATCAACCGCCTGTGAAGCCGGTCGCGCCTATCCCGACGCTCGAGACTGAGCGCCTGCGACTGCGCCCGTTCACATTTGACGACGAAGCAGCAGTGTTTGCGTTAGCCTCCGATCCCGCGATCGCTCGTTTTGTGCGCTTCGAAGCACATCGCACGCGTGCCGAAACGCGCGCCTTCCTTGAACTGGTTTTCGATCATTACCGCCGCGGCGATCCCTTTGCCTGGGCGATTGTGCTGCGCGAAGGCGGCTGCCTGATCGGTAGTTGCGGCTTCGTCAGCCAAGCTCCGGAGCGCAAATCGGCCGAAATCGGCTACTGGCTGGGCAAGCCCTATTGGGGCAAAGGCTATGCTGTCGAGGCAGCGCGCGCCCTGGTGCGCTTCGGCTTCGAACAGATGGGACTGGAGCGCGTCGAAGCCAAGTGCTTCCTCGAGAACCGCGCCGGCCAGCACGTTATCGAGAAGCTGGGCATGAGGTGCGAAGGAACAGACGGCAATGAGAGGATTAAGGGTGAGTACCCAGAGTTGCAGCTTTTTTCGGTGGCCCGTTGCGATTGGCTTAATCCCACAACAAATCAGTCCCGCAGGGACGACATAAGAAAGCCCGGCACGTAGGTGCCGGGAGAGGATCCATTTTGACTCACGAGTCCCTTTAGGGACGATACACGGCTGCGCGTTTCGGCCTTGTGCCGTCCCGGTCGGGACTCGATCGTCGCTTCGCATAGCCCTCGGCACTTACGTGCCGGGCTGTCTTATGCCGCGCCTGCGGCGCTCGATTGCCTTTGTACGGATTCCGTTGCGATCTCCTGAGTGTTTCTTCCCGAACACCCGCGCAAAGATTTTCTCCACATTGCGCAACTGGCGTTTGAGGTCGAAGGCCTGCTCGATCTTGCTGCGCGGCATGCGTGATGTGATCTCCTTGTCCTTCAACACCAGCTCGCGGAAGTTCAGGCCCTCTTTCCAGGCGCGCATGGCGTGACCTTGAACTAGACGATACGCGTCCTCGCGCGACATGCCGGCTTCGGCTAGATCGAGCAGTAGTTGTCCGCTGAACACCAGTCCGCCTGTACTTTCGAGGTTGGCCTTCATGCGCTCGGGATAGACGAGCTGCGTTTCGAGCAGGCTGGCCGCCTTGTGCAGCATGTAGTCCACCAGGATGGTCGAATCGGGCAGGATCACGCGCTCGACCGACGAGTGTGAGATGTCACGCTCGTGCCATAGCGCCACGTTCTCAAACGCAGCCTGCGCATTGACGCGGACCACGCGCGCCAGACCGCTGATCTGCTCCCAGTTCACCGGATTGCGCTTGTGGGGCATCGCCGATGAGCCCTTCTGCTTCTCGCTGAAGAACTCTTCGGCTTCGCGCACTTCGGTGCGCTGCAGGTGGCGCATCTCGGTGGCGATGTTGTCGAGACTGCAGGCGATCACTGCCAGCGTAGCCATGTAATACGCGTGCCGGTCGCGCTGGATCACCTGCGAACTCACCGGCGCCGCCTTCAGTCCTAACCGCTCACAGATCTTTTCTTCCAGTTCGGGATCGAGGTGTGCGCCGCTGCCCACCGCCCCCGAGAGTTTGCCCACGCGCATCTCTTCCGCGGCACGCTCAAATCGCTCCAGATCGCGCTCGACCTCCGAATACCAGTTGGCCAGCTTCAGCCCGAAGGTGATGGGCTCGGCATGGATGCCGTGCGTGCGCCCAATCATGGGCGTGTGCTGAAACTCGTGCGCGCGGCGGTCGAGCACTGTCCGCAACCGCTTGAGGCCTGCATGGAGCAGCGCGGAAGCTTCCTGCACGTGCAACGCCTGCGCCGTGTCCACCACGTCGTTAGAGGTGAGACCATAGTGGAACCAGCGCGATTCGGGTCCTACTTTTTCCGCGACGGCCGTGGTGAAGGCGAGTACATCATGCTTCACTTCGGCCTCGATTTGCGTGATGCGTTCGAGGTCGAAGTCGCCTTTGCGGCAGATGGCTTCGGCCGCCTCCTTCGGCACCAGGCCGGCCTCGGCAAGGGTCTCGGTGGCGGCGATCTCCACCCGCAGCCAGGTGCGGAACTTGTTCTCGTCGCTCCAGACGCGGCCCATCTCCGGCCGCGTGTAACGCTTGATCAAAGCTCTGCCTCCCGAACAGACCTCATTACGTGTCGAGAACACATGATTCTAAACGTTCCGGAAAATCGCGGACAAAAACAATCCGCCTGATTGCATTCCGATGGTCAAAGGGTAAAATTCTGCCGTGGCGAAACCAGCCTCCACAGTGGATTATCAGGCGCTGGCCGAATTCCGTTATCAGATTCGGAAGTTCCTCACCTTCAGCCAGCAGGCCGCCCGCGCCGCCGGGATCGACCCCCAGCAGCACCAGTTGTTGCTTGCCATACGCGGACTTCCCGAGGGAATCAAGCCCAGCATCCGCGCGCTGGCGGAGCGGCTGCAGATCCGCCACCACAGCGCTGTGGAATTGATCGACCGCTCGGTCGGCCACGGGCTGGTGCAGCGGCAGCGCGATGGCGTCGATCGCCGGCAGGTCACCATTCACCTGACCCCCAAGGGTGAGCGGCTGCTGAGCGAGCTTTCCCTTCACCACCGCGACGAGCTGCGCACCGCGGGACGGGAGCTGGCGCGCGTGCTGCGCTCCATCATTGCCGGGACCAACGGCTCGCCGCGCCGGAAGCGAGCAGCCAGCACCAAGTAATAAGCGAGTACCCAGTACCAAGTGCCAAGTATGACTGGGATCGGCAGCCGTGACCCGATACTGGATACTTGGTACTGGGTACTCGGTACTTTCCCATGAGCACGGACGCGCGAATCCGCGAGCTGTTGAGCCGGCTGCGCTCGACGTTGATTTACTGGCCGCTGACCATCCTCTGCACGCTGCTGCTGGAGCCGGTTTCGCTGGCTGCGGCGCTCCTCGATAAGACCGGCCGCGTTTCCCATCGCATAGTGGCGTTCTGGTCGGGGCTGCTGCTCCGGCTCTACGGTATGCCGGTGAGGGTCACCGGCCTGGAGCGGCTCGACCTCAGCCGCCCGCGCGTTTACGCCGCCAATCACCTTTCGGCGCTCGACATCCCGGTGCTCTATCGCTATCTGCCGTTCCAGTTTCGCATCATCGTTCATCGGCTGGTGTATCGCGTGCCGCTGGTGGGATGGCACCTGCGCGCCGCCGGACAACTCATGATCGATCCCGACAGCGTCGCACTCTCGCGCCGCGCTCTGCAGGAGGCGGTTAAGACGCTCGAACGCGGCATGCCGCTCGTGGTCTTTCCCGAAGGCGAACGCTCTCCGACCGGCGCGATGCAGCCGTTTCGCCGCGGCGCCTTCTACATGGCCGTCGAAGCGCAGGCGGACATAGTGCCGATGGCGATTCTGGGCACCTATCAGGCATTTCCCATCGGCTCGGCGCACCTGCGGCCGGGGCCGCTGCAGTTGATCATCGGAGACGCAATTCCTGTGGCGGGATATACAAAGCGCGATCTGGCTGCTCTGGCAGACCGCACTCAAGCAGCGGTGGTGGAGCTGCTCCGCTCGGCGGAGCCGAACCAGCAATTAGCAGTTGGCAGTTAGCATTTAGCCCGCAACAGCAAAAGCCGCCAGCTTTCGCTGACGGCTGAATGCTGACTGCTGAGCGCTACGAATACAGCAGCACGCCCTCCTGCCGCTCCGCGCCGTCGGCGACCTGGCGGTAGAACAGCCGCCCGTTCTCGAGATAGACCTCGAGGAACGCGGGGCGCGTGGTGATGGAGCCCTGAATCAGCGCCTCCGAGAGCGGGTCCTCGATGTACTTCTGCAGGGCGCGGCGCAGCGGGCGCGCGCCATAGTTGCGGTCGGTGATCGTCTTGTCGAGGATCCACTTGCGCGCTTCCTCGGTCACCGTGACCGTGATGTGGCGCTGTGCCAGGTTCTGGTTGAGCTGCTGGACCATCAGCTCCACGATCTGGATCAGGTCCTGCTCGGTGAGCGCGTTGAACAGGATCACTTCGTCGAGGCGGTTCAGAAATTCGGGGTTAAAGGTGCGCTTCACCTCGTTCTTCACCATTTCCTCGACCTTGTCGGAGATGGTCTCTTCCTTCTCGCTCTGGAAGCCCATGCCGGTGCGCTTCATCAGGTGGCGGGCGCCGATGTTCGAGGTCATCACCAGGATCGTATTCTTGAAGTCCACCGTGTTGCCCAGCCCGTCGGTGAGCTGACCGTCTTCAAACACCTGCAGCAGGATGTTGAACACGTCCGGGTGCGCCTTCTCGATTTCGTCGAGCAGGACGACCGAATAAGGCGCGCGCTTGACGCGCTCAGTAAGCTGGCCGCCCTCCTCGTATCCCACGTAGCCCGGAGGCGAACCGATCAGCTTCGAGACTGAGTGCTTCTCCATGAACTCGGACATATCGAAGCGAATGAGCGATTTCTCGCTGCCGAACAGAAACTGCGCCAGCGTCCGCGCAACTTCCGTCTTGCCGACGCCCGTCGGGCCGAGGAACAGGAACGAACCCACCGGCCGGTTCGGGTTCTTCAGGCCGGCGCGCGAGCGGCGGATGGCGCGCGCCAGGGCGGTGATGGCGTTGTCCTGGGAGATGACCCGCTTGTGCAGCTCTTCCTCGATGCGCAGCAGCTTCTGCGATTCCTCTTCCTTGATCGAGGTGATGGGCACGCCCGTCCAGCGGGAGACCACTTCTTCGATGTCCTCGCGCCCGACCACGCCGGTGGTCGAATCGTCGAGGTGATATTTCTCGCGCAGAGCGCGCAGGTTCTCGCGCTCCTTGCGCTCCTCGTCCGAGTAGAAGCGCGCCTTCTCGAACTCGTGATTCGCGATGGCGTTCTCCATGCGATGGACGATGAACTTGATCCGCTTCTGCACCTCGGTGATCTCTTCCGGCAACGAGGTCTGGCGCAGCTTCACGCGCGCCCCGG
>Ga0187777_10000854_pt1 | contig 20013 bp, 22 predicted proteins | sample 1015_Q2_SP5_10_M_FD_132416 | JGI IMG/M metagenome (GOLD analysis project Ga0187777, IMG submission 132416) | Tropical peat soil microbial communities from peatlands in Department of Meta, Colombia - 1015_Q2_SP5_10_MG | ecosystem: Environmental > Terrestrial > Soil > Wetlands > Peat | place... | reverse complement strand
TCTCCCTCTACGATTATGTATTGTCCTATCTTCACTTGTCCAACGTCAACTGGTTTGCTCAGTCTTCATCGCCTAACCATTCAACTAGTAAGCTTCGAAAGTAACGATTGCTCTATCTCTAAAAAGCCTTGCTTGGCAGGATCTATTCGCAAACCGAATTCGCATCATCTGAAAGTGGATTACTTAATTACTTTGTTGTATGTGTCTGTTTGGAGAATCCACACTTGGTCTTCAAGATCGGCCTTGTCTCGCGATTAGACGATCAACGCGCGCTTGATGTGGCCGCTACTCTGGCGAAGCGATTGAGGAGAGACGGAATACCAATCGCCGCGGAGATAGAATTAGCGAAGCGAGGACGACTGGGTGGTGGGAAGAACCTATCCGACCTGCGTGCCGATCTCATAGTCACCGTCGGCGGCGACGGAACCGTTCTGAAGACGTGCATGAGTATCCCTGATCCTGAGACTCCTATTCTAGCGGTCAACATGGGAAGACGCGGCTACCTTACTGAAGTGGAACCGAATAAGGCGTACAAAGCGATTAGGCTCTTCATGAATGGCAAGTGCTGGCTTGAGAGACGAGCAAAACTAGCAGTTCACCTTGACGGACGACACGTAGTTGACGCTCTAAATGAACTCGTGGTATCGTCCGGGAGCTCTTCCAAGATGCTTGATTTACTCCTCGACGTCGATTCGCAGCAGCTCGTAAAGTTCAGAGGAGACGGAGTGATCGTGTCAACAGCCACCGGCTCAACCGCATACTCTCTTTCAGCCGGAGGGCCAATAGTGGATTCGTCAGTTGATGTTTTTGTTGTAACCTTCATCTGCCCTCTAGGCCTTGTTAGGCCAACGGTCGTCTCTATGGAACGTATCCTATCCGTTCACCTAGGAAATCCAAGGCTCAAAGCGCAAGTTGTGGCTGACGGACGACTCCAGCGGGAATTGAAGGAACACGCAAAACTTGAACTTCGAAAAGCGGAACGATCAGCCATATTCGTAAGGATGAGTCCAACACCATCTCTCGGAAGCCTATCGCGCCTTCAAGAAATGGAAAGGGCTGGATTGTGAAGGTTCTCGTTCTAGACACTTCAGCACTAATCATGGGTCTTGACCCCTCAGGCCTAGACCTTCAAAGTTATTCGGTTCCAGAAGTGACAGACGAATTACGAAACCAAACAGGGCCATCCTACAGACTCTCACTCTCGACTTCATCTGGTAAGCTAAAGATTCAAAACGCCACATCGATTGCCTTGAATGAAGTTAGAGAAAGATCCAGAATGCTCGGCGACAAGCCAGTGCTGTCAAAGACTGACGGATGTGTTCTTGCACTCGCTATGGATCTCAAAAGAGAAGGATATGATCCGGTTATAGTTAGCGATGATTACGCAGTGCAAAATGTGGCAGAAGGCATGAATCTCTCCTACCAGTCACTCGCATCATTAGGAATTCGTCAAAAATACAATTGGATACATTACTGTCCTGCTTGCTATCGTCGCTACTCTGGTGAGCTTCAGGTTTGCAGAATATGCGGGACAAAACTCAAACGAAGACCAACGGGAAAACAGCGGGCAGTAATGCACGCAAAAGGCTAATTCGGTTTTCTTGCTCTCAACGTCGAAGGAGTCATTCGTCTAGCGAAATCAAATAAGTAAAGCTGCGCATACCCTGCCCATCCATCGAAATGATCTCTGAGAAACTCAGCACTTTTTGACTTAGAAACTCTCTTGTTCTTGAAGTAAAGTTTCTCGACTATTCTTTGGATCCACACGTCTACTGGTGCAGCCTCGAATTTTGCCATTCCATACAGCAAAAAGCAATCAGCAACCTTCGGGCCAACGCCGTAAAGATTCAGAAGTGTCTCCATCGATTCCTCATATGAACTGGAGAGCAGCCTTTCAAGCTCCAGAGCACCCTTAGTGATCAAACGTGACGCTTCCAAGACCGGCCGCGCTCTATAGCCTATAGATGTTCTCGCGCGTAGTTCTCTGGCCTTGACTTTGGCAAGTCTCTCTGGAGTGGGGAAGAGAAAAAAATTTGATCCGTCAGGTAACCGAACTTTCTTTCCGTAGTATTTCATTAGGAACCTTGCTGTCCGATTCCACAACAACACCGAATTATTCTGAGAAAGAATCGAACATATCAAACTCTCGAACAGATTCGTTCCTCGCATAAGACGCAAACCTCGAAGCCTCAGAAAGGTTTGTGATAACGGTTCTTCCGGATGATCGAATTTGCGATAAAAAGCACAGAGGTCATCTTCTAGTCCAAGTACTTTCTTTAGGTGCTCCTTGAGCTGCCCTGATGCTAGGGTGTTGCCAAAGTAATTCACCTTAATGTTGAATTCATCAACCGTACCCACCTGAGTGACAGTGTATTTCACCGGGACACCGTCAAATTCCTCAACATCCATGAAATACTCGCCATCCTTACTCCATTCTGGTTCAGAAGTTTGCGCACTCGCCATGGTCTCCGCTAAATTCATCGGTCCGTTCACATCCTTCTTTGAGATTTCAAATGTTTTCTGATTCAACGAAATCCTACCTGAAACAAGATAGACGATGATGTATCGAATCAAATTTCATTTATTCAGTTTCGTAGTCATACGCATTAAGAGCGTTCCTGAATTGTAGTTATCGTCGAAATTTCGCGATAAAGTAGCCTATCTCATCCCTTATAGGATCAAACCTTTGGCACGGCCGGCTTAGCTGTGTCAGACCACTACTTGACCCCACGATGTGATTCTGTTCCATGACTTCCAAATCCAGCTCCTTAACGACTTGTTCTACAACTTGTTCACATTCTTCGAAACTAAAAGTGCAAACACTATAAACGATCACGCCGCCTGGCTTGACGAGCTTCGAGGCTGTTGAAATAAACTGTTTTTGATAATGCGACAAGTTCTCAATTCGTCTCATTTCACTATAATCGTAGATCTTCGGTCTTAATCCGAGAGCACTGCACGGAGGGTCAATCAGGATCTTATCTGGCTCAAGAGAAACCATGTCTTCATGTAGGTATCTTGAGTCATGGATTGAGAGAGTTACGTTCGTGCAACCAAGCTGAGAAATTATTTTTCTGGTTTGAGATATCTTCTCATGATTCCTATCGAAACCGTAGATCTTGCCCGAATTATTCATTAATTGACTCATATGCGATAGTTTCCCTCCAGGGGCACAATTCATGTCCACAATTGTGTCTCCAGGCATGGGATCGAGAACTTTCGAGGTCGTCATGGCTGCAAGGGATTGGGGATAAAGCAGGCTTGCCTGAAATTCTGGCAGCTCACGAATCTGGACACTATTGAATCGACGCTTGTCGATGTGAATCGCTAATCCTTTTTTGAATGTTAGCACTTCGGTTGCACTCATCCGCGCCCTGCCTGATGCTAGGAGTTCGCCAAGTTCAGATCTCACACTAACCTCGTCGCCGGCTTTCATCGAATTACAGCTAGTGATACCCGGTGCGTAGACGTGCGCTCCCTGAAGCACTGATTCTGCAGTTCTTTTGTCCACAATGACACTTCTCGAGAAGGAAGGAAGGTCGAACGGGCCGTCAACGGGAAAACTTAATGCCTCTTCAATCACGGGATGTCGTGTAGTGACGAGACCTCTTTCTTCCAGACGGCGCTTCAATTCGCCAGGCGATATTTTGTGGGTGTTGCAGCGAACAAAATATTGACCGACAGGTAAAGAGAGCGCTTCCAATGTTCCTTCTGCTTCCGCTCCGAACACTTCTCTGGCAATGTACCTAACGTCCGCGGAATATCTGTTGAAACTCGACGGCGGATTACTGGTAACCGTATGCAACTGATAGGTTAGATCTCCAAAATCTTGACACTACGGCTCGATGTTTCAAATGTTGCGATGGTCGCCTTACCGCTCAAATAACCGCAAATTTCTCCCGGGTTGAGTATTATGGTCTTTCCATTCCTTGATTGACTTATGGAATGCGTGTGGCCGAAAACTACAAGGTCGTACACTTGAGAGTTGGTTATGGCTTGCAATAATTCGCCTTCATCGCCATGTAAAAGAGCAATTTTAACCTCGTCAAATTTGAAACTTGCAAATTGCCCTCTCAATTCATGGCCTAGCGTTTGGAATTTGGATTGTAACAACTGCTTCTCAGCATCGTTATTCCCGAAGACACCATACATCTTCGACTTCAGCCCTCCAAACCGGAGCGCAGCAAAAGGTGAACAATAGTCGCCGGCATGAAGAACGTTTTCGACAGCTAATGAGTTCAGAAGAGTTACTGCTTGGTCAATTTTAGGTAGGCAGTCGTGAGAGTCTGAAACAATACCGATCAACAATGCGATCTAATCCCAGCGATAAGTAGGCGTGCGTTATCAGGATTCTAAAGGAATTGCGGTAGATGGAAGGAACAAAGATATAGCTACCCGGATCAACACATCAGACCGTGTTGTAGCCGTGGGACCTGGAAGTAGAATGGCTCTCATAAATTTGGCAGGACTCTCTGCGTTAGTTGCATTCACTGCGCTCGTATATCTTCGAACTCAAGAACCTTTAATTCTTCTAATCGGTGGATTAATTTCGGTCGTCTCCGTAATCGGTACCACGATGGGAAAAAACAGCTGAACTCACAGCGTTATCTTGATCTTCGAACCAATTCTTTCCGTCAACCTGAGCCATCTGAAGGTGCTTCAATATGCCGCAATCATTCCCTGAAGCGACCGTGGGCGCGCTCGTCGTAGATGAAAATAACGGCGAAGTGCTCATAGTTCGATCAAGCAAATGGGATAACAAGTACACCGTCCCCGGTGGGCATATCGAACTCGGAGAACGAGCGGAAGACGCTATCAAACGAGAAGTCAAGGAGGAAACCGGGATGGACGTGGAAGTGCACGAATTATTGCTGGTGCAGCAGGCAATCTACCCGAGATATTACGTCAGACATGAACATTTTATCTTCATGGATTATCTTTGTAACGCGAAAGAAAGAAACGTGAAACTGGACGGAAGAGAACTTCAAGAATATGTTTGGATCAAACCGCAAGACGCTTTAAATCTGGATTTGGAGGATTTTACTAGAAACTTCGTCGCGAAATACTTGGAAAAGAAACGAAGCGCACAGACTTAGGTTCGGCTCGATTTCGTCGATCCGTTATTTGACTTGACACCAAGTGTCTTCAGCAAGCGTTCATGTTCTACCGATGTTATCCATTCCACGTAAATATAATCCGCGATCGCGTCCTCAGACATCCCCAACTTACGGGCTTCATCTACAGCACCCTGATACGCTTCAATCTCAGTGGGTCGATCTACATAGTTGAATTTTTCATCAAAAAGTTCCTTCCCTTCAAGATATTGTCTCACGTGTATCAATTCATGGATTATATCCAAATACAGGTGATGAACCTCTCCCTTCTGCAAATAGTCCAGCCCAACGAATAGGCTTCCGTCCTTATCATTGACATGCATATAGTCTGCTTGGCTAGTAACAGTAACTTCTGTCACTGAGAGTATTCTTTCCAGCAGAGACGAATCTTCAACATATCTGTTGAGCGTCTCTACATTCATGAGACCGGAGAAAATCTCGCCCAGCTTGTATCGGCCTTCAGGAAGGTCTCTATTTACGGTAAATGACTTCGTCGACTAGTTCTCCTGTTCTTGGGTGTCTTGCGGGATGTAAGCTCACATTATTACGGGTATGAATCTCTCTTCATTGACGGCGTCACTCAAATGTCCAACAATCGGAATAGCGTTGCCACAAGATTTGCAGCGATTCTGATCGTCAAGGTGCCAGCCGTTTATGTCGAAACCAGACCTGTCGACGACTATCGTCCCGCATCCGGAACAATATGTATGTTCAAGCGGATGTCCAGGAACATTTCCGATGTAAGCGTAGTTTAGTCCGGCTTGTTTGGCCACGGCATGGTGTTTTTCTAGAGTCTTGATCGGCGTGGAAGGCAGATGCATTAGTTTGTAGTCAGGATGGAACCTTAAGAAGTGAATAGGAGTATCAGGTCCAAGGTTGTCATAAATCCAAGCGCATAATTTCTTTGCAGAAACCAAATCGTCGCCTATCTCGGGTACAACAAGGTCGGTAATTTCTATGTGGACATCCGTCTTGTCGCGCATCTCCAGAAGAGTTTGAAAAATCGGATCTGAATTGGCGATTCCGATGTATTTGCGAACGAATGATGTTTCACTGTTCCCTTTGAAATCAACCGTTATGCAGTCAAGAAAGTCTCGCATTAGGTCAACGGTCTGTGGCGTATCATACCCATTCGAAACGAAGATGTTTATGAGTCCACTTTTTCGTGCTTCGACCCCAATGTCATGTGCGAATTCCATGAATATTGTTGGTTGATTGTATGTGTACGCCAATCCCTGGCATCGATATCGCTTCGTCATCGCTACGACTTCTTCTGGGGTGACATCTATTCCTTCAATTTTGCGTCGTTGGCTTATATCGAAATTTTGGCAGTAATGACATAGCCAGTTGCAGCCGGTTGTTGCAATCGAGAAGATCTTCGTTCCGGGCATATAGTGCGTGACAGGTTTTTTCTCGATCGGATCAATGTTTCCAGCAATTATTTTTCCGTAGACGAAGAGTTTTAGTTTTCCTCCTTCGTTGCCTCGAACTCCGCACAGTCCTATCTTGCCATCAGGGATGTTACAATATCGCGCGCATGCTGTGCATCGCACTCTGTCGCTCGGTAACTTTTCGTATAAGATGGCCTCTTTTCCCGGCGTCGTCGTCCTCACCTTTGTAATTTCAGATTTTGTCTCTAAGGTAGGAGTTTGAGTCCGGATTGGAATAAACATATCCATATGCGTCACAATTCGAGATGCAACCGAAAGTTTGAAGCCGTTCGGATCGATCAACTAAATTTCGCTGGAATGGTCTGATTGTCACGAACCGTCGAATCTGAGAGAAAGGCGAATTGGGCTTATTCCGTTCTGCCCATAAACATGGCAATGGGGCCAATCAGCACATTTGTTCAACTCTATATTCTTGAACTTCACGGCTCAGTCATCGACATCGGAATCGCAGCTACACTATTCAATGGAGTAAGCATACCTGCCGCGATGCTTTGGGGTGTGGCCACTGACCGCTTCCATAGAAGGAAAGCCATTGTAGTCATAAGCTACTCGGCGGTCGCCGCAACTTCATTCCTTTTCTTATTCAGCAAAACAATCGAAAGTGTAGAAGTACTGTACGCCGTGTTTTCTTTTGTTTCCTCGGCTGCAGCCACTCCCATAAACCTGATAATAATGGAAACTGAACAAAAATCAAGATGGACGCTCGCGTTCGCAACTTTTTCGATGATCTCAGGTGTCGGCGTTACGTTGGGCATGCTGCTAGGTGTTGTCTGGGGAGACTTTTTGCCACTATATCTTCTAGCAATTCCATTCGCTGTTCTCTCCGCTCAATCCGCGTTAATGGCGGCAGTGATGATTCCAGAATCTCACATTGGTTTCGAGCATGAAATGATAGTTATGATCAGGCGTAGTTTCTATGAACGACTAAAAGTACTCCCGATGCTTTTCCTAAGGATTCCGCGGGCAGTGGATTTCAGAAGGGTCTTCAACACTCTGAGATTTGAGTTATCGCGGGATCCGTTCTTCCTCTACTCTTCGATAGTTCTTTTCTATTTCGCAGCCGGGGTCTTCAATACTTCTCTTATCCCATCAATGTATCAGGCTGGGATAACAAATAGTCAAATTTTCTTGGTCTTCCTGATCGGAATGATAGTTCAGACGGTCTCTTTCAATTTCGTGGCTCCACGTGTTGAGAAGAGGAGTCTGAGGAGCACTGCCGTTCGAGGTCTTGTCTTGCGTGGGCTGTCTTACGTATTCATCGGCGTTTCAGTATACTTTCTCACCGGTGTGCTTTATCTCGGTTCTTCGCTATTGTTATACCCCTTGGCAGCGGGTATAGCTTATGCCGAATATTATGCGGCGTCGAATGTGATGGTTTTCAATAATCTTGGAGTAAACCATCAAGGCTCAATGCTTGGTGTCTACAGTGCACTGGTGGGATTAGCTACAATGCTTGGCTCTTTCATCTCTGGTTTCGCGTCGTTCTATCTCGGTTATCTAGTTACGTTCGCGGTATCAGGAATCCTAGTGCTCTGCGCTGCTACACTAACCTCGATGATAGCTTTGACAGGAAACTCTTAGACGCTTTCAACGAACTCTCTTCTTCTTGCGAAGCTGTTGACAAAGTTCAATCCAGTTTCCATCTGGGTCAGCAATGTAGGCAAGCATCCATCGCCCCTCCTGAAATGGTTCAATCAATCCGCGGTATTTCTTCATCATTTCTTTGTATGCAGCGCTGACGTCTTTCACCTCGAATGCTAAATGATCAAGTCCGGATTTGCCACCGTACTTGAATGATCGTGGGTACCAATTCAACTCAAGCACCTGTTTTGATCCTCTGGCTCTCAACCAGGCTACCTTTCCACCAGTCTCCTTGATGTTTGCCGTGAAGAGCAATCGCATGCTCAGCGTCCCTGTGTAGAAGGAGATTGCTTTCCTTAAGTTGGAAACATGAATACCCGTGTAGATGAACGTGGATCGCAATGTCAATTATTGAATCACTAGTGTAGGCTGCTAAATGGTTTGCACTCTTAGAAGATCGGTGGTTCCGCGTGGTGTCGATGGGTCTCCGCATACAACTACAATTCTGTCGCCTTTCTTAGCAATTCCAGAACTAATCGAAGCATGTTTTGCTGCAGCGAAGATTTCGGCTGTAGTCGAGAGTTTATGGACCCGATGAGGATATATCCCCCAAGGTAAGCTCAGTCGATTCATCACCCACTCGCTGTACGTTAGGGCTATTATTGGCACTGGGGATCGGAATTTTGAAACTCTCTTAGCTGTCACGCCTGTTCTTGTGTTTGCCACTATGCAATTCGCTCCGAGCTCATGTGCAACTCGACAGGCCGAGAAACTAATTGAGTCTTGGACTATCGCGCGTAACATCTTTCGTTTCGAATCAAGAATGTCCATGTACGGAAGACTACGCTCGGTCGCCGTTGCAACTCGTTTCATCACCTTTACTGCTTCGATTGGGTATCGACCGACAGCTGTCTCCTCTGATAACATGACTGCGTCGGTGCCATCGATAATGGCGTTAGCGACATCGGTAACTTCAGCGCGAGTTGGGATCGGGTTGTTAACCATGGATTCAAGCATTTGTGTCGCCGTAATAACCGGTCGACCGGCTGCATTTGACTGTGCGATGATCGTCTTCTGTAGTTCAGGAATATCTTCGACTTCCATTTCTACTCCCAAATCTCCACGTGCAACCATTATTCCGTCTGCCTGTCGTACGATTTCATGGAAGTTTTCTACCGCTTGCCTTTTCTCGATCTTAGCAATGATCCATGCATGCGAATTCGCTTTTTTAATTAGCCTCTTAGCTCGTTCAACATCACGTCCCGTCATTGTGAATGATAGGCCGATAAAATCGACGCCGTTCTCAACAGCGAAGTTAAGCAATGTCACGTCTTTTCTAGTAAGAGCGTTAAGCGTCAATTCCTTGTCAGGCAAGTGTACCCCCTTACCCGACGATAAGCTCCCGCCCTGGATTACTCGGCATACTGCGTTTCCCTTCTTGAGATCGGTAACCTTCAATCTAACCGTACCATCTTCGAGGAAAACGAGGTCTCCTTTCTCGAGTTCTCTCAGAACTGTGGAGTGACTTACAGATACAATCGTTTGATCACCTACCACTTGGCGATCAGTGAGGACAAGTTGGGATCCTTCTCTAAGTATGACTGGATCTGGCGAAACTCTTCCTACTCTAATTTTTGGGCCAGGAAGATCAACGAGAATTCCGATTGGCACGTTAAGGGTACGCGAAACTTCTCTTATTGACCGAATCCTTGATGCATGATCTGACAGTTGTCCATGAGAGAAGTTGAGTCTTGCGACATTGATGCCTGTTCTAACCAGCCGGGTTAACATGGGTTTAGATGACGTCGCAGGTCCGATCGTGCAAACGACCTTAGTTTTCGTCTTCTCTGAAATCATAACTCTCGCTCCGCCGTTTTGAATCTCTGTAGACTATTTCTTTTTGCTGGATTCGTAAATGAATACATCATTTAACCGCACTCACAATCGAACCTAAGTCTATCGCAACAAGTTCATAAGTTCGATGAGTGCGCTTGTTCTGCTTAATGTCACACGCATTCTGATCATGGAGTGTAGACGCTAATCATTTGCTGTCTAAAATCAAAAGGTGAATGCGGTTGCTTGTCTCACGGCTGGTTGGCTTGATTTTGATTATCGTAATTGGGTTGTCATCGATTATGTCTACAACCGCCACCGTAGCCCAACCTACTAATAATTATGGTATCGTCGATCAGGCATGCCGAACAGTTGATTCATTTCACCTAAGGTCACCAGGCGCCGAGGCGCCTGCCGGTCAAATATTTGCACCGACTCAAACATCTATAGTTGGTTTTTCGATTGATATTCAATCACAATCCGGTGATCCTGATGTTCTTGCCCAAATTTATTCAGGTGGGTTGTCTAGAACTTCAGTAATTGCACAGGCTCATTTCTCGATCCCTGTAGGATTCGGATCTAATTCATCGACAGGCGCCTGGTATCATGTCAGCCTTCCAGCTGGCGTTTCAGTCACACCCAACGCGCCATATGCATTACAATTAATTGACAACGCTTACTCTTCCAACGTGCTCTTCCTATGGTACCAGTGTTCCGACAACTATGCAGGAGGATCATACTACATCTGCCTGGGTAATTCAGGGCCCGAATGTGGACCTTCCGTAACCGGTAGCAGTTTCTCATTCATCACCTATTCAGGCGACTTCGGCATATCGTCCACTAATCTATTGATCGCTCGGGGATCATCCAATACGACACAGGTATCAGTGAACTCCATCTTTAATTTCAGCTCACCAGTGGCCTTGTCCGTCGGGAAATCTGCTGACGGAGTTACAACAGAGTTTGATATCTTGACGGTGGCACCTGCGTCGAACAGTTCCGCTACCGCAACGCTAACTGTGTCTGTAGTAAAGACGATCCCAATCGGAACATATTCAATCACGTTGGACGCGACTGATGGCGTTCTTATCCACTCGACCGAAATCAATTTCACGGTTGAACCGTCAGATTTCACGATAGGTCTGTCGAGAGGATCCGATACACCGATCCATCTAACTCAGGGACAGAATATTACAACAACGATCAGCGTTGCTTCAATTTACGGATTCAACTCAACAGTTATGTTGACGCCATCTTGGAATGGACCTGCGCCATCAGATGTCGACATAACTATTCTTACTCCACTGATATCGGCGCCTGGAACATCAGAATTGATTCTGAGCGCCGGTCAACATGCACACACCGGAAACTACAGTTTAAGAATCAAAGCTTCGAGCGGCGCGGTAGATCACAATGCGAATATCCAGCTCGAAATAAGTCCGAACGCCACAAATACGGCTACTACCACGGCGAATGGTACTTTCTCAAAAACCACTCTCGCCTCTGCGTACCTATCAGTACCCTGGTCAACGTTCGAGTCACTGATAGGGCTGGTCCTAGCTTTCACTGTTCTAATGACACTTAGGATTCGTAGAATTGAAAAGAAAACACGATCACGCTGAGTCAGGAAGAGGTAAGTTAACTTCGGTTTGCTTATCGGCAACATCCAGATAGTCAACGTACGTATTGCAAGGTCTCACCCAATACTGCAGATGAAAAGAGGTTGAAGATTTTATCGCCAATCAAGGCGCCGAACAAGCTTCCCAACATCAAGCTCACAACGACGAGAGGATTCACGGTCCCTGGAAACAAATACGCCGAGTAAGGATAGTATGTTACATAGAATAATGATCCGAAGATTACCGACGTTAGCAAAGTTACTTGGTGATGCGGTAGTCTAATGCTGAAGCAAATTACCAGCACGTCGAAGATGAAACCCGGAAGCATTCCGATCGGAACGTAATACGAATTTCCAAGGTAGATCACTAACATGAAATAACCGAATGCATTGAAGACCAATGAAATCAAACCAGCTGTTCCGAGGTTCGGAAGTACCCTCTTAGCTGGAACCAGGACTAATGTTGCCGAAATCGACATCAGTATACTCAGAACCCATCGATCCTGAGGCGAATGAAATATTCGCGCGACAAAGATCAGCGAACCTGCCGTAGCAAGCCAAACTGACGCAAATAGCAGCACTAGTAGTATGAATGTTAAGGCACGCTTCAAGGTGTCAACAACCAAAATGTCTCGTTTGATCATCCCATACTCAACTGACAACCCAACTAACATCCCTAGATTGATCGTCAACATTCCAACTACAAGTAGAGCATGAGCCGGCGCTACCTTAGGTTCATATTTGATAATGTGATGAACAACTTCATTCCATATTCCAGCAATAATCTGAATCACGGAACCTACCCCTGCCAACTTTAACCCGGCAACATTCACAAACCGGATAGGGCCAATTTTAGGTGGACGAGACTTATTGCGCAATCCACGCCAAACTGCAACAATCACAACTCCAACTCCAAAATATAACGTAAGATGAGCTGGATTCCACCAAGGGTCCACAGCTCCAAAGAGTATATGAGAGTAAACGTCCCACCAGCCAGCGAACACCTGTAGGACCGCACCGATTGAGCCCAGCAAGTAACTACTGTTTCTTGAGGCGTAAGACAATCAACGAAACTCCATCCCGCTCGATACTACGACGGTTCCGATTAGAATCAAGTAGCTCCTAAAAAGCGGAGGAACGGATTGACGATCTAGCTGAACGTAAGCTTAAGCGCTCCCGGAAATTGCTTTACCACATTTGTCACAATGTGCTGCGAAACCTGGAATCTGTGCATTACAGTTAGGACAAGCTTTGAGACGTAGACCCTTCGTCCGGATGTATTGGTGCATCATCTTCGTCAGCTCAGTATAACTCAGAAGCGCCCCCTTCGGCTGACCGGTAAGCAGTGAAAGTGTGTCATCAGCGACTATCGATCTTTGTGTAAGCATACTCTCTCTAGCCATCAAATCACCTCCAATCAGACGATTTCATTCGAGGCAGCGACGCCTATTGAAGCGCGAGTCCCCCGGGCCGATTTGGCGATTGGACGTTAAAATATAGCAAATTCGGTTAGCACAGTAATCTAAATTGCACACATTTCAGAGTGAATTAGAGCCGTACAGAAGCGTTTTTTCACTTAAAACATAGGGATTGAGTTCAGATCGCTTCCGAGTTAATAAGACGCATAGAGAGCTTCCCTCTCTCTGAGAGCCACCAACTCTCCCTCCCACCTTATACTCAGAACGACAAGAAATGGAACATTCCCCTATAATTTCGAGATAACACACTACCTCGAACGAAAATACAGTCTCTTCAAATCTCAAGACATAGCCTGACACAACAAAAATTAACAATCGAAACGAGCTTGAGTCCATAAGGCGATAACAGCTCAACCATTGTAGCCGCGGGAATTGAGATGAGACGGAAACAGATTCTAGTTGTAGGCTTCAACGGGGATACGTGCACTGAGATAGCCTCCAAAGCCGCATACGAGGTGGGTTTTGAAATCGCTCGAACCGGAGCGGTTCTGATAACTGGCGGGTTGGGTGGTGTTATGGAGGCTGCGAGCCGCGGAGCAAAAGAAGCCGGAGGTTTTGTAATAGGAATTATTCCGCAGGATAACAAAGATGAAGCGAATTCTTACTGCGATGTTGTTATAGCAACAGGAATTGGTTACGCAAGAGACTTCGTGACTGCTTCCACAGCCGACGCGGTCGTAGTAGTAGGAGGCGGAGCTGGCACACTAATTGAAGTCTCAGCAGCGTACCAGAAACGAATTCCAATCGTAGCCGTAAAAGGGACCGGCGGTATAGCCGACCGATGTGGCGACGGATATATCGATGACCGGAAATTAGAAAGGATCATCCTAGCCGAATCCCCTGCCGCTGCCGTAAAGAGTGCTGTTAACCTTGGCTGATCATATTCCCATTACAAGGATATTAGATGCCTACACCACAATGAGCCCATGCAGTTTCGGTACGAACGAGCTCCAGACGTATCCGAAATGGTCTCCACAATAATCGATAGGTTAACTTTCACGCACATACCAAAAAATCGAGTCTACTGCTATCGAAGCTACGGTTCCAAAGCCTCCCACGTCATCGCTAGAATACATTCCCTGCCTAGAATATGGCAGCAAGCTCTGAGCGAACCTGCTTACTACGCGGTTGAAGTGCTGTCAGAGCAGTATGATCAGCTACCGCTAGAGGAGCAGGAAAAGACATTGATCCATGAACTCCTGCATATACCCAACAGTTTTGGAGGAGGGTTCCGACACCACAAAGACTGGGTTACCAGGAGGCGGGTAGAATCGCTCTACTCAATCCTCAAACAGAACTCAAACTCTTGATTTTCGCTTCCGAGCAACAGTCTCAACGCTGAACAGACCCAACACTAGAACAACTCCGACAACCAACGGTGTTTCTTGGAATTCAGGAATAGGAACACCGATCTGGAGAACCGTTGCTTGACTTCCTGGACTGGGTGGCGCTCCAACAATCAAGCCGAATTGCGAAACTATGAAGATGCAGTTCAAATTCGGGTTTCCAACCAGCGGCGGTGACGGGAAGTATTGATACCAACTAACTCCATTCCACTGTTCAATCGTACCTGAGTCGCCTACCGCCCATGCATTGTTAGCACTAGTTTGAGCAACAGAATTCAAATTCGAAGACACGAAACCTGAAACTGCGCTCCACACGTTGCCATTGAAGTGTAAAATCGCCCCACCCGATCCCACAATCCAACCATGAGTCGAATCTAACATTGAAATTGAACGCAAGTCCGCACCACTCATGCTCGGAAAGATTGTCCATAACCCCCCGGATTGATAACGAAGAATCGTTCCGCTATCTCCGACAATCCAACCGTCAGACCCCCCCGGCAACATGAAGACGCCCCGGAGCGTTGTTGAGACCGGACTTGACATTAACGCCCATGATCCGCCGGAGTAACGCAAAATCACTCCATTATCACCCACCGCCCATCCGTCACTTGAATCGACCATGAAAACCGAACGTAACACATATCCAGCAGAGGGAGCAGCCACCTGCGTCCAACCTCCCCCAGTATAATGAATGATAACCGGAGTCGATCCAATTCCACCCACAGCCCATCCATCAGATGGTCCGACCATTGAGACTGAATAGAAGTCTGCAATAGTAGCAGCTACCGTTGTCGTTACGAAGCCATTCCCGTTCCAACTGGCAACCACATTAGATCCCGCACCCGAACCGCAACCACCACTTGAACAGCCCACTGCCCAACCATCAGACGAGTCCGAGAGGTAAACCGACAGCAAACTAGACTGCGGAACTCCAACCGGCTGAGGCTGTGACGTCAAAGCGATAATCGAACCGATATCCCCCACTGCCCAACCAGACCCGCCTGAAAAATACACTGAGTTAAGATTCTGATTAGTGGCCGCAAAATTCGGCGGCTGTTGAGTCCAAACCCCATTAGCATAATGAAGAACAGCACCCGCGGAACCTACCGTCCAACCTTCACTCTGACTCACCATGAAGACCGAACGCAAATCCTGCGAGGTTGATCCAGGTGACACAGGACCATTCCATGTTCCGGAAAGGTAATGAAAAATTGCTCCGCCATTTCCAACGGCCCAACCCTCACTAGCGCTAATCATGAAAACCGAGTTCAAGGTAACCCCCACATTTGTATAAGCGGTCCAGCCGCCTGTAAAATGGTAAATTACTCCACCGGTTCCGACCGCCCACCCGTCAGTAGAGGTGAGCATATCGATTGAATTCAATCCTGCAGACGCTGTAGAGATTAAACTCCAGCCGCCGCCCGCGTTTGGAACACCAGACCAATGCCAGATACCCCCAGTCGCGCCGTCCACCGCCCACGCGTCCGTCGAACCCACCTCAGAAACCGATGTTAGTCTCTGAGCCCCCGAAAGCCCAGTACTAATGGCTGACCAACCAGCACCACCCCAATAAGTCGCAACGCCAGCTCCGCCACTACCGCCCACCGCGAAACCTGAATTCGCATTCTCCGATCCAGCAGGACCGAACGATACGCCAAACAAATCTGAAGTTATACCTGAAGGAGTAATATCCCATGCTGTACCGTCATAATGAACGATACTCCCAGCATCTCCCACAGCCCAGCCGTTATTTTGACTCAGCAAAACCACACCATTCAAGTTGCTATTCGTTGGCGGGGAAGCGGAAACATGAATCGGCACAGCTGCAACCAAAGTTAGTAAAGTTACAAATACAACAATTCCGGAGACTGATTTCCTAACCATTCGCTCAACCGACACGACTATCTAACGCCACTTGTCACTTTTGGTCCAAAGTAATTATTCATATTGATGTACTCAATCGCTACCTCAGATGCCTACAATGCCGGATCGATTCAGCATTACAAATGTATATGCAAGAGAAATTCTTGATTCCAGAGGAAACCCGACAGTTGAAGCAATCCTAAACGCTGGAAATGAGCAAGCCGTCGCCGCAGTACCCTCAGGTGCATCCACTGGCATACATGAAGCGATAGAACTTCGAGACAAAGATCCGAAACGATACATAGGTCTAGGTGTTCTAAGTGCCATCCAGAATATCAAACAAGAAATCGCACCTAAAATTATCGGTTTCGATACAAGAAATCAGCGAGGATTAGATGAATTGATGATCAATCTTGATGGAACTCCCAACAAATCACGATTAGGCGCGAATGCAATTCTATCCGTCTCCTTGACCGCAGCTAAACTCGCGGCCAAACTCGAAAACAAGTCCTTGTACAATTACTTAAGCGACGGTGATGGCAACACGCTTCCCATCCCAGTCATGAATGTGATCAATGGTGGAAAACATGCCGGCACAGGACTAAAAATTCAGGAGTTCATGATCATACCTTCAGGCGCTAAGACATTCAAAGACTCCCTCAGAATGGGAACAGAGATCTATCATACACTCAAGCGAGTTATCCAAGCAAAGTATGGTAGGCAATCAGTTAATGTCGGAGACGAAGGCGGATTCGCGCCTCCAATAGCCAAGACCTCAGATGCTCTCCAAATCCTAACCCAAGGAATCAGCGAAGCAGGCTACCAGCCTGGAAAGAATGTGTTCGTCGGCTTTGACGCTGCGTCATCCGAATTCTATGAAAACGGAAGATACAACATTGACGGCGAAATGAAGTCACCCGAACAATTATCAGATTTCTACATAGGGTTAGCAGAACAGTTTCCGATCCGATACATCGAAGACCCATTCCAACAAGAAGACTTCGACCGAACAGCACAATTTACCAAGAAAATTGGAAACAAATTGCTAGTCGTTGGAGACGACATCTTCGTCACAAACTTAACGCGGCTCCGAAAAGGAATCGAGCTCGGCGCAGCAAACGCACTACTCCTCAAAGTTAACCAGATAGGCACACTGACAGAAGCAATTGACGCCGCGAAACTAGCGATCACAAACAAATATGACGTAGTTACAAGTCATCGCTCAGGAGAAACCGAAGATACAACCATAGCCGATCTTGCCGTAGCCCTCAACTGCGGGTACATCAAAACCGGAGCTCCATGTCGAGGAGAACGAACTGCAAAATACAACCAACTCCTCCGCATCGAAGAACAATTAGCGACAAACGCACACTTCCCCACGCTCAACTGATTAGGAATCTTTTTCCACACATCCGCGTATTCCATCAAGGGTTGAGATAATTGGATGCATACGATTGCATCGCGACAAAGCTAGATATTCGCGAGTTCAACTCGAAAGAAGTTCCAGCCGACGTCAAATTGAAGGTACTCGAAGCTGCAAGACTAACTGGAAGCGGAATGAACCTTCAACACTGGCATTACCTCCTAGTCCAAGAAACGAGCAACCTCAAGAAACTCGCTGAAGCCGCGACCACCGGCCCATGGGTTGCCGACGCAAACTTCGCAGTCGTAGTCTTCACCGACACACAATACGGATTTCATCTAATCGACGCCGGTCGAGTAGCTCAGGATATGCAGCTAGCTGCCTGGAACTTTGGAGTAGCCTCTGGACTGTACACGGGATTCGACCAAAAACGCTTACGCAAAAATTTCGCAATCCCAGAAAATATATCCGCAAGCATCGCAGTAGGATTCGGTTATCCAACCAGAGAACTGACAGGAAAAAAGAAACGCAAACCATTAAATGAACTTGCTTACTTAGAAAAATACGGAAACCCGTTCGATAAGAACAAACTCACATAGAGTATCAAAAATGCCACTTTCAAAATCCGAGCTGAAACGTTTCCTCGCGGAGCCGCGCATAGCCCACATAGCCACTACTTCCGTCCACGGAAAACCACGAGTGAACCCCATCTGGTACGCATACGAAGACGGCTGCTTCTATTTCACAACCCGAATGGGAAGAATCAAAGGCAGACACATCAACAAAAATCCAAACGTGGCACTAAGCATCGCGACCGAAAAACACCCATACAAAGCCGTATGTGTATTCGGAACTGCTCATGTACTGAACGAAGGTCGCGACCATTGGCTCATGAAAATTGCGTCGCGATACGGAAAGAAAGAAGCGAAAAAGTGGTTTCCTGAAGTTATAGCCCAGCCCGATCGAGTTGTAATCCTCGTAAAACCAACTCGAATCCTCAGCTGGCACTATGGACGCGGGGACGACAAACGCCAAAACAAAGGCGAATCGATGACTACTGTAACTTGAATTACGTATTGTGAATGGTCACGCTTTACGGCGTTGAAGTTACGTTGATGTAATTTCCAGGACACGCAGCACCGTTCGGACCCGTGTTGGCACCTTGGTGCAACGATCCGGTCACTGTCACCCACGTCCCTATTGATGGGTTAGAAGGATTCAGAGCTAGTGGAAGATCGTGCAAGGTGAAGAATTGAGTAGCCGAAGTTACCACATCATTAACCGAATTAGCCACTGGAACCTGCAGTTCTATGCACCCATTCGAGGCCTGAAACAAGTAACCTGAGCATTGTATCGTATTCTGACTCGTTGATTGGCACGGAATATAGTAGCAACCATTGGGCCCACATTGTCCTGGCGCGCAGTTACTGAATCCGCACAACTGGGTGTAACCTGCCGCGGTAGAGCAACCATTAGGCCCACAGACTTGGAATGAACAACCATTTGATCCACAATTCGGATAAACGCAACTATTTGATCCACAATTCTGCGATGAGCCTGGACCCTGGTATTGACCAGTCCATGTATACGAAGTACTCGTCCAGTACTGTCCCGGCTTAACCGCCAACACTTGAGAATTCAGAACACTGTAATCTGCGACAATCAGTCCTAAACTTCCAAGCAGGAGCATTACTGCGACTAATGCGAAAAGAGAACGACTTCTTCGACGGAGCTCAGCCTGACTATTGCTCATGACGTAATTCTCCATTCCAGCAAGTTAAAGATCTTACGCATATGAATTCAATGCGATGAAGATGAAATGATATTCAACAAAGAAGCCATCGAAATCCTTGACGGAAAAAATTTCGCTTACGTAGCAACCACGATGCCTGACGGCTCTCCGCATGTAGCACCCGTATGGATCGATCACAACGAAGACTTACTCTTGGTGAACACCGCACCCGGAAGACTGAAACAGAAAAATGTTTCACGAGATCCAAGAGTAGCAATCAGTATAACCCAACAGAAAAACCCCTATCGACATCTATTCATACGAGGCAGAGTTATCGAACAGACGAAACAAGGTGCGTTGGATCACATCAATTACTTATCGAAAAAATATCTGGGCAAAGATTATCCATGGAAAGATAGGAACCGAATCATACTCAAGATTAAACCGGAATCTGCTAGGATTTTGGAATAATGCCTCCCCACTTTGGTCGCAGGCTAAAGCGAATATACCCGACTACAGTCAAACTAATCTCTTCGGCTGCATATCATTGAGTAGAGGCCTACTGATTGGAAGGATTACGTGTTTTAGGGATTTCAACAACCACCATGAATCAGCAACACCCGCGTCCAAGCAC
>Ga0187777_10000853_pt1 | contig 20016 bp, 18 predicted proteins | sample 1015_Q2_SP5_10_M_FD_132416 | JGI IMG/M metagenome (GOLD analysis project Ga0187777, IMG submission 132416) | Tropical peat soil microbial communities from peatlands in Department of Meta, Colombia - 1015_Q2_SP5_10_MG | ecosystem: Environmental > Terrestrial > Soil > Wetlands > Peat | place... | reverse complement strand
CCGTCCCCTTCGACTCGTCGACCTCGAGCGCGAGGTAGATCCCGCCCTGGAGGTCGAGGCCGTAGCGGATGGGGATGCGCTTGACGACGGTGTCGCGCCAGGCGCCGCTGTTCTTGTCGATGACGCGCGTGGTGACGCTGCGCGGCACGAGAGCCCAGATCGACGCGACGGCGAGGACCGCTATCAGGATGAGTCGGTTGCGAATCGAGTCCATGCGGGGGTGCGAGGAGCGTTTTTTCGAGGGAGACTGTAAGGTTATCGGGCTAGCAGAGCCCAGTCAACGCGCGGCGCGCGTGCGCGGCGTCCTCTTGCAGCTGCGCCACCAGCGCCGCCGCGTCGGGAAAGCGCCGGGTGTCGCGGAGCCGCGCTACGATCTCCACCCGGACGTGGGCACCATAGAGGTCCCCGGTCTCGCCGAAGAGGTGCGCCTCGATCGAGGTGGCGGGATCGCCGAAGGTCGGGCGCGGCCCGAGATTCATCATTCCGCCGAAGGCGCCGTGCGGTGTCTGCGCGCGGACGGCATACACCCCTTCCGGCGGCAGGAGCTTGCGCGGCGGCGGAGCGCCGACGTTGATCGTCGGGAATCCGAGGAGCCGTCCGCGCTGATCTCCCCGCGCCACCACTCCCGACAGGGAGTAGAGACGTCCGAGGGCGCGGGCGGCGCGATGGAGATCTCCACCGGCGACGGCGCGGCGAATGAGCGTGGACGAGATGGGGAGGCCGTCGAGGGAAATCGCGTCGACCACCTCGACGCCGAATCCGCGCCCGGCGCCGAGCGCGCGCATCACCTCCACGTCGCCCGCCCGGTCGCGACCGAAGCCGTGATCGTAGCCGATCACCAGCCGCCGCATGTGGAATCGGCGCCGCAGCACCTCGTCGACGAACTGCGCCGGCGAGTAGCGCTGCAGGTTCTTGGTGAAGGGAACGACGGCGAGATAGCTGATTCCACTCTCGGCCACCACCTCCGTCTTCTCCTCGCCGATGGTCAGGAGGGGCGGTGCCGCAGCCGGGTTCACCACTTCGAGCGGGTGCGGCTCGAAGGTCACGAGGACGCTGCTCAGCCCCGTCTCGCGACCGAGCTCGCCGATCCGGGCGAGGACATCCTGATGGCCGCGGTGCACGCCGTCGAAGGTGCCGACAGTGACCACGGTTCCGGGGGAGTCGGGGGGGAGGCCGGAGTCCTCCCAGCCGGTGAAGCGCTCAGCCATCGGCGAGCACCACGCGCGGGTACCACCAGTCGCCCTCGTGGGCGGCGACGGCCACGAGCGCGCCCGCCGCGTCGACCAGCGCCACCAGGGGCGCGTCGGTCGAGGCCGGGATCGGTCGCCCGTGGGAGACATCGTCGCGCGCACGCTCATCGAGCGCCACGGCCGGGAGGTGCGCCACCGCTTCGACGGGCGGTTGCAGGCGCGCGCCCGCCGCGGCCAGGGCATCGAGCCGCTGGGCGTCGGCGAGCCGGAAGCGGCCGCTGCGCACGCGCTGGAGCGCCGTCAGGTGGGCGGCGCTTCCCGTTAGGCGGCCAAGGTCTATCGCCAGCGCACGCACGTACGTGCCGCCCCCGCAGGTGATCGTCACGTCCAGCTCCGGACCGCGGCGCTGGCGCACCTGCCACCCCTGCACGTGAACCCGCACGGGGGCGAGCGCCACGGACTCGCCGCGGCGCGCCCGCGCGTAGGCGCGCACCCCGTCGACCCGCTTGGCGGAGTAGGCGGGCGGCACTTGATCCAGCTCGCCGGTGAGGGCCTCGATGGCGGTCGTGATCGCTGCGTCGTCAGGCGGGGCGGCCTCGCGCACGATCTCCCCCTCCCGGTCTCCGGTGTCCGTCTCCGCACCGAGGCGGATCGTCGCGTCGTACACCTTCGGCTCGCCGTCGAGATAGGGGAGGAGGCGTGTCGCGCGGCCGGCGAGCATGACCATCAGTCCGGTCGCGAAGGGGTCGAGGGTGCCGGCGTGCCCGACGCGGCGCTGACCCAGGATCCGGCGCACGACGGCCACCGCATCGTGGGAGCTGACTCCCGCCGGTTTGTCGACCAGCAGCACGCCGTCAATCGTGCGAGTCTCCACCCGTCGGCTCCCGCTCCTCACGCAGCTGCTCGAGCAGAGCCTCGATGCGGGCGGCGCGCTCCACGGTCGGATCGTTTCGGAACTCCAGCTCCGGCGCAAAGCGCAGCCGGAGCCGCTTGGCGAGTCGCGCGCGAAGGTGGGATGCCAGACTCGCGAGCCCCTCGAAGGTGCTCGCCCGCTCGCTGTCGCTGCCCATGACGCTCACGTAGACGCGCGCGTGACGCAGGTCCGCGGTCACGTCGACGCCGGTGACGGTGACGAAACCGACGACCCGCGGATCCTTCGCCCCGTCGGTGAGGAAGGTGGCGATCTCTTCGCGGATGGCCGCGGCGACGCGATCGGGGCGATGACTGGGCATAGCGGATCGAGGGCGCCGAGGGAGGGCGCTACGACCACCCTACCCTCTCCATCTCGGAACGAGGCGCGCTACAACGTGCGGGCGATCTGCTCGGTGCGGTAGCACTCGATCACATCGCCGACCTTGACGTCGTTGAAGTTCTCGATGCCGATACCGCACTCGAAGCCTTCCCGGACTTCCTTCACATCGTCCTTGAACCGGCGCAGCGATCCCAGCGAGCCGTCGTACACCTCCACGCCATCCCGAACGACGCGCACCTTTGCCTGGCGAGTGATGACGCCGCTCCGCACGAAGGAACCGGCGATGGTCCCGGCCTTCGGCACCTTGAAGAGCTGACGGACTTCGGCCTCCCCCACCGCCACCTCGCGCTGCTCCGGACGCAGGAGACCCTCGAGCGCCGCACGCACATCGGCCACCGCCTCGTAGATGACGCGGTAGAGCTTGATGTCCACGCCCTCGCGCTCGGCGGAGGCACGGGCGTTATTGTCCGGCCGGACATGGAAGCCGATGATGATCGCGCCCGACGCCTTGGCCAGCAGGATGTCGCTCTCGGTGATCGCGCCGACGCCGCGGTGCACCACATCCACCTTCACCTCGGCGTTGGAGAGCTGGCCGAGCGCGTCGGCGAGCGCTTCCGCCGGGCCCCCCTGGTCCGCCTTGATGAGGAGCGGGAGGGTGCGAACTTGGCCGGCGGCCGCCTGCGACATGAAGTCTTCGAGCGAAATCGCCGCCCGCGACGTGCGCCGGCTCTTCGCCTCACGGTCGAGGCGCTGGCGCCGCTGCGCGATCTCGCGCGATGACGTCGCGTCCTCCACCACGAGCATCTGGTCACCCGCCATCGGCACGCCATCCATGCCGAGCACCTGCACCGGGATCGCCGGGCCAGCCTCCTTCACCGGCTGGCCGCGCTCGTCGAACAGATTGCGGACGCGCCCGGAGTACATCCCCATGATGAAGTCGTCGCCGACCTTGAGCGTCCCGTTCTGCACGAGGACGGTGGCGACGGGACCCTTCCCCGGATCGAGCTGAGCCTCGATGACCGTGCCGAGGGCGCGGCGCTCGGGGTTCGCCTTGAGATCGAGGATCTCCGCCTGCAACAGCACCTGGTCGAGGAGATCGCCGACGTTCGTCCCCTTCTTGGCGGAGATCGGAGTGGCCAGCGTCGTGCCGCCGAACTCCTCGAGCACGACGCCGTGCTGCAGCAGGTCCTGCTTCACCTTCTGCACATTCGCCGTCGGAAGGTCGATCTTGTTGATGGCGACGATCAGCGGCACGCCCGCGTTCTTGGCGTGGGAGATCGCCTCCACCGTCTGCGGCATGACCTGATCGTCGGCGGCGACGACGAGGACGACGATGTCCGTCACCTGGGCCCCACGAGCCCGCATCGCCGTGAACGCCTCATGGCCGGGCGTGTCGAGGAAGGTGATCTCCTTCCGAGACGGCAGGGTCACGTGGTAGGCGCCGATGTGCTGCGTGATCCCCCCCGCCTCGCCCGCCACGACGTTCGCCTTCCGGATGTAGTCGAGGAGCGAGGTCTTGCCGTGGTCCACGTGGCCCATGATGGTGACCACCGGCGGCCTGGAACGGAGGCTCTCCGGGGCGTCCTGGACCTGCTCGGCGGCATCGACGGCGGCGTACTCCTGCTCGCGCACCGCCTGGAAGCCGAACTCGCCGGCGATGAGCTCGATCTGGTCGAAGTCGAGCCGCTGGTTGATCGTCACCACGAGGCCGAGGTTCTTGAAGGCGAAGGCGACGATCTGGGTGGCGGGCACCTTGAGAATCGCGGCGAGCTCGCTCACAGTGATGAACTCGTTGACCCGGACGGTGGTGCGCTCGCGCTCGGCCTCGGCGGCGCGCTGCGCCTCCATCTCCTCGCGATAGGTCGGCTCGTCGGCGCGACGCGACCCGCGGCGCGCGGGGGCGCCGCGCAACGCGGTCATGGTCTTCGAGATGTTCGCCGACACCGCCTCCTGGTCTACGATCCCGCGCTTCCCCTTCTTCCGCTTCCCGCCGCGCTTGTCCTCGCGCCGCCCGGGGAGCGTCGGCGCGCCGCCGGGGCTGGCCGAGGCGACGGGACGCGGCGGATAGGGAGTGCCTGACGAGGCGGCGGGGCGCGGCCGGGGCGGCATCGGGACGACGGGGCGGGGACGCTGCCACTCCGCCGGCGCCGCGCGGCCGGTCGCCGTCGCGGCGTGATCGGCGGCCGCGGCCGGCCGCTGCATGTCGCCGACGCCGGGCACGCGACGCGGCTCTCCCGGGCGGATCGGCGTCGCTCCCGGACGCACGCCGGGATGCGGCTCCGCTCCTGGGGCACGCGCGCCATCGCCGGGGCGGGGCGCGGCGCGGCCGGGCGTCTCGACCTCGGGGCGCAGCACGGGCTCCTGCGCGACCTCGCTCGGCACGGGCGCCTCGACGACGGCTTCGGCAGCCGCCTCGGCCGCGGTAGCGGCGGCGGCCGCGATGTCGGCAGCCTTCCGCCGGCGACGAGTCGGCGCCGCGCCGCTCGCCGCGGGGGCGGCCGCAACGGGCGCCGGCGCGGCGACAGCTTCGGTCTTCGTCGTCGTCGTCGAGCGGCGCCGGCGTCCGGCCGTCGCGGCGGGTTTTTCCTGACGGGCGCGCTTCTCACGCTCCCAACGCGCGCGCAGCCGCGCCACCTGTTCATCCGTCAACTGGCTCAGATGGCTGCGCACGGGCACGTCCATCGACCGGAGCATGTTCATCAGCTCGTCGTTGGACACGCCGAATTCACCAGCGAGATCGTGCACCCGAAGCTTGATCAACCCAACCTCCTAACGAGTCCGGCTGGACTCGACGTGCACGATCCTCCGCACGCCGTCGGCCAGATCCTTGTCGACTATCCCCACCGCCGCCGCCGCCTCCCGCCCCACCGCCGCACCGAGACGCGCCGCCGATGGTCCGGCGATCGTGCCGATCCCCTTCGCGCGGAGCAGCGGCACTACCTTCTCGACGCTGTGCCGAGAGGCATCGGCCGCGATCACCGCCAGGGCCAACCGGCCACGTCGTGCCGCCTGTCGTACCTGCTCCACCCCTACCACCGCCAGCCGCCCGCGAACACCGAGACCGAGAAGGCCCAGTAGGCGCTTCTCCGCCGCCGCAGCGGTCACGCCGCTGCCGGGCCAGTCGGCGCTGTACCCGCGCCCTCCGCCCCGTTGTCGTCCGTCCCGCCCTCATCCGTCGTCAGCTCATCGAGCATCGCCATGATCCGATCCGCCTCCTCGGGAGCGATGCCCGGGAGCCGGAGGAAGTCCTCGCGCTCGCGATCGATGATGTCGTTCAACGTCCGATAGCCGGCTTCCTCGAGTACCGCCACCGTGGCCGGTCCCAGCCCCTCGATTTCCGAGAGGCGAACGTCGGCCGCCTCCGCCTCCTCCTCGGGGAGCGGAGCGAAGAGCGGTGTCTCGCCTCCACGCTCCAACCACTCGCGGCTCGAATAGAGATCGATCTTCCACCCGGTGAGCTCGGAGGCGAGACGGACGTTCTGGCCGTTCCGTCCGATGGCGAGCGAGAGCTGGTCCTCGTCGACCACCGCCTGGATCGTCTTCGCCGCCGGATCGCTGAAGACGCGCGCCACACGAGCCGGCGCCAGCGCGAGCTTGGCGAAGCGCTCGGGATCCGAGGACCAGGGGACGATGTCGATCCGCTCCCCACTCAGCTCGTTCACCACGGCCTGAACGCGTGACCCCTTGAGTCCCACGCACGCACCCACCGGGTCGATCGAGTCGTCGCGCGAGAAGACGGCGATCTTGGTGCGGCTCCCCACCTCACGAGCGGCCGCGCGAATCTCCACGATCCCCTGCTGGATCTCCGGCACCTCGAGCTTGAAGAGCGCCTTCACGAAGAGCGGGTCGCCGCGGCTCAAGATGAGGCGCGGCCCCTTGGGCGTCTCCTCGATGCGCTTCAGCACGGCGCGAATCAGCTCACCCTGATGGTAGTGCTCGCGGTGGTTCTGCTCCCGGTAAGGGATGATCGCCTCCGCCTCACGAAACTTGTTCAGCATCACCACGAGCTTGCCGCGCTCGATCTGCTGCACCTCGCCGGAGAGCAGGTCGCCGACGCGGGTCGCGAATTCGTCGCGAATGCGCGAGCGCTCGCGCTCCCGCACACGCTGGATGATCCGCTGCTTCGCCGCCTGCGCTGCCGTGCGCCCGAACTCGGCGAAGTCGACCGGCTCCTCCATCATGTCGCCGACCTCGAACCCCTCGTCGTAGAAGCGCGCATCCTCGAGGGAGATCTCGCGGCTGGCATCCGAGACCTCGTCCACGACCGAGCGGAGGCGGGTGATCTTGATGTCCCCCTTCCCCTCGTCGATCTGCACCTCGGCCTGCACGTTCGGCCCGTACCGCTTGGCCAGCGCGGCGAGAATGCCGTCCTGCAAGAGGCCGTGCAGCTCGGTGCGATCGAGCTGCTTCGTGTTCGTGATCTCCCGAATGGCACTCAGGATTTCGGAGGAGCTGACCATCGATACTCCCGCGTGTTACCAGTTGAAAGCCAACCGCGCATCCTTCACCGCGGCCAGCGCGACTCGTCGTTCGTCACCACCGGGTGTGCGAAGCCGCACGACCTCCGCTCCCTCATCGCCCTCGACGCCGAGGATCTCCACCTCGACGCGACCGGACAGCTCGGCACTCAAGACGCTCGCCCGCCGTCCGACGAACCGACGCCAGTCGGCCACCTTCTTGAGCGGCCGCTCCAACCCCGGCGACGACACTTCCAGCACATAGCGATCACCGAGTTGGCGCGTCCGATCGAGCTGCTCTTCGATCGCCCGAAAGGCGGAGGCGCAGTCGTCGACCGAGACGTTCGTTCCGTCTCTTCGATCGATCCGCACGTCCACCGTCGGGCGCGCGCGAGAGCCCCCGACGCGCAACTCGACCAAATCGAGACTCAGACTGTCAAGTGATTCAGTGACAATCTGTTCCAACATTTGGTTCATGTTCCGTAACAACCCAATAATAACAAAAAATGTGGGGGCGTCACCCCCACATTTGCGCCCGGCGCCCGACGGCGGCAGGCTACGCAACGGAAATGTAGACTTGCACTTATCGAGTGTCAAGCGCGTGCAACGGACGTCACGAAAGCGCTATGCCGCATTCTTCGAGGGCGGCTCCGATCGAAGCGAACGCGCGCGCGCCACGCGGCGTGCGACTCCGATCGCCAGGGCTCAGATCGGCGCGAAGATCACCGCCAGCTGGCGCCCTTCATCCCCGGCCCGATGCGAGAAGAAGAGCGTGTTGTCGCACCGCGTGCAGTGCGGGCTCCACTCGACCTCTCCCACACCGAGTGACGCGGCCTGGTCGGCGAGGACGGCGCGAAGGTCGACCCGTGTCGGCTCGGCCGCGCTGCGGCTCGTGATCTGCTCGTAGACGTCAGGCCCCACCTCGTAGCAGTCGCCGCAGACGCCGGGACCGAGGTAGACCCGGAGATCCCGCGGCGAGAGTCCGAGGCGGAGCATGCCCTGCACTCCCGCGGCCATCATTCCTCCGGCCGTGCCGCGCCACCCCGCGTGCAGGATGGCCACAACCCCGCTCGGATGGGCGATGAAGATCGGCACGCAGTCCGCCACCGACACGGCGATCGCCGTGCCCCGGGCGGGAGCGATGTGACCGTCCGCCTCGTCGGCTCGAAGCCAGCCGCGCCAGGAGTCGTTATGCGTCAGAACCCGCACGCCGTGCACCTGCCGCGCCGTCGCCAGGCGGGGAACGCTCGGGCCCAATCCCGCACGGAGCGCATCCCACCTCGCGGTGACCGCGGCGACCGGCTCGCTGCCGTGGAGCCCGAAGCTCCCGGCGCCACGCGTGGTGGTGAAGGCTACCACCCCCAGCGGGGCGAAGCCGGGTGCCTCGACCCGAGCCGCTGCGCCTTCAGTCGCGACGGACATCGCTGCGCGTGATCTGGGCACCGAGGCCGCGGAGTCGCTCGTCAATGCGCTCATAGCCGCGCTCGATCTGCCCGATGTTGTTGATCGTGCTCGTCCCCTCGGCGCAGAGCGCGGCCAGGAGAAGGGCCATCCCGGCCCGGATGTCAGGGGTCTCGAGCGTCGAGCCGCGAAGCGTGCTCGGTCCGGCCACCAGCGCGCGGTGCGGGTCGCAGAGGACGATTCTCGCTCCCATCATGATCAGCTTGTCCACGAAGAAGAGGCGCGATTCGAACATCTTCTCGTGCATGAGAATCAGCCCATTGCACTGCGTGGCGGTCACGATGGCGATCGACATGAGGTCGGCCGGAAAGGCCGGCCAGGGTTGGTCCTCCAGCTTCGGCACGTGGCCGCCGAAGTCGCTGCGGATCTCCCTCGCTTGATCGGCCGGGACGAGGAGATCATCGCCCTCCACCCGGCAGGTGATCCCCAGACGCTCGAAGCCCATCAACGTGGCCCGCAGGTGCTCGATCCCCGCGCTCTCCACTCTGATGGCCGAGTTGGTGACCGCGGCCAACCCGATGAACGAGCCGACCTCGATATGATCGGGTCCGACGCGATAGGTGCCCGCTCCGAGGGCGCGTCCGCCGTGAATCGTCAGGCAGTTGGTGCCGATGCCGTCGATCGATGCCCCGAGCGCGACGAGGAAGCGCGCCAGGTCCTGGACGTGGGGCTCGCTGGCGGCGTTCCGGAGCACGGTCGTGCCGCGCGCCGCCACCGCCGCCATGATCGCGTTCTCGGTCGCGGTGACGCTCGGCTCGTCGAGAAAGACGTCGGCACCGGTGAGGGCGCGGGCCCGCAAGCGGAAGACCGAGTCCGCGTCGAGAGTGGCGCCGAGCTGCTCCAGCGCGAGGAAGTGGGTGTCGATGCGGCGGCGCCCGATGACGTCGCCCCCCGGCGGCGGCAGCGTCACCTCACCGCAGCGCGCCAGAAGCGGACCGGCGAGGAGGATCGAGGCCCGGATGCGCGCGCACAGCTCGGGATCGAGCGCGCTCGCCTTCACCTCCTTCGCCTCGATGGCGAGGGTGTTCCGCGCCGTCCAGGACACCCCGACGCCGAGCGACGCGACTAGCTCCACGAGCGTCTCGACGTCGCGGATCCGCGGCACATTCTCGAGCTCGACCGCGCGATCTGTGAGAAGCGTCGCGGCGATGATCGGGAGCGCGGCGTTCTTGTTCCCGGCCGGACGGACGGAGCCCGCCAGTCGGTGACCACCTTCGACGATGAAGCGCATGGTGTAGGAGTTGCCGGTCGATCGGAGAGCGGCTCGTGCGGTGTGCGCCGCCGCCTATTGAGACACGCGCGCGCATGCGCACGACGGGAGCGGCAAAGAATGACGACTCTCGAGCGGCGAAGTCAAGGAACCACCGCAAGTTACTGCTTGACATGCCTCGTTGGGCCAGATACGCTACGATTCCTCCCCGCTCATGCCCATGCAGCTGCTCATCGCGGTCATCAATCACGTCGAGCTGGTCGACGACATCCTCGCGGGGTTCGTCGAGCTCGGGGTCACGGGGGCGACCGTCGTCGATAGCGAGGGGATGGGGCATGTCCTGACCGCCGAAGTGCCCATCTTCGCCGGCATCCGCTCCCTCACCGCACGATCGCGGCCGAGCAATCAGATGCTCTTCAGCGTGATCGATGACGACAAGTCGGACGCAGCGATCGCCATGATTCAGGAGGTGTGCGGCAGTCTCGATTCGCCGGGGGCGGGGATCGTCTTCACCGTCCCGGTGACCAAAGTGGTAGGCCTGGCGGCCGAGCTGAGCGATTGATCGTGACGACACCGCTCGCGCTCCTCCTCTGGCAAACGCTGCGCACGGCAACGGCCGCCGATACGGTGGCGGTGTCGATCGTGGACACGCACGTCACCTGGTGGCAGGCCGCCCTCGGCATCACGGCGTTCGTGCTGATGGCCTCGCTGACCGCGCTCGCCGTGGTCCTCCTCGAGACGGTGCGCCGGATGCGTCGCACGAGCGATCGCTTTCATGCCGTGCTCGACAAGGTGCACACCGATCTGCTCCCTGTCCTCGCGCGTGCACAGCGGATCGCCGACAACATCGAGGCCATTTCCGGATCAGCGCGCGAAGAGGCCGAGGCCCTGCAGACCGAGGTGAGGCGGGTGACGCTCGGGGTCCGTGATGCGGTCGATGCGGCGGAGCAACGTGTGCAGGAACTTGGATCGCTATTGCGGGTGGCACAGGATGAGGCCGAGGAGGCCATCGTGTCGGCCGTGTCGGCATTACACGGCGTGCGCATGGGCGCCAGCGCCTTTCGGCGCCGCCGCTCGGGCGGGCTACGCCGTCGACGGGAGGCGGAGGAGTTGGAGGACGAGCTCGAGCGCGAGCTGGATGACGAGGACCTCGATGAGGATGTCGAATACGAGACGCGGGACGCGAGCGATCGGGTGGACGGTGAGGAGAGCGATCGGTTGGAAGACGAGGAGGTAGATGGCGATGATGATGCGGATGAGACGGGAGCAAGGGGGGAGCATGGACGACCACGAATCAGACGACCGGCACGACGACGAGACGAGTGATCGCGTCGACCTGCTGACGGCGCTCGCGCTCGGCATCGCCGTGGGCGCGGGCGTGGCGCTGCTCTTCCGGCGGGGGCCGTCGGGCGATCGGCCGGCGGACGCGTTGCTGGCGGCGACACGACGGGGGGCGGAGCGGGCGCGGCGGTCCTTCCGGCGCGGCGCGCGATGGGCAGCCGAGCATGCCGAGACGCTGCGGAATGGCGCCAAGGCGGACGACCTGAAGGATCAGGTGGGAGACTACATGCGCAATGCGCGCGAGACGATCGATGACGCCGTCTCGCACGAGCTGCGCGAGCTGCGGCGGGCGATCAGGCGCCGGCGGAAACGGCTGGGCGTCTAGGCTCGTCCGTTCTCCGATGATCCTTCTTCGGCCCGTGAGGCTGCGGCGCCGCACCGTCGTGTTGGTTGGGATCGCCCTCCTCGCCGCGGTGCTCATCCCGGCGACCGTGTATGCCTGGACGCCCGGTACGCACATCTTCCTCGGCGAGGCGCTCCTTGGCGCGCTCGACCAACTGCCGCGCGCCGTCGCCGACCTTCTCCGCGCCTTCCCGTACGATTTTCTCTACGGGTCGATCGCCGCCGACACGAGCATCGCGAAGAAGTACGCGCCTGTGGGCCGGCACTGCCATTCCTGGTCGGTGGGACTCGAGATCTACGACCGGGCGCGCGACGAGCCGCTCAAGGCGTTCGGCCTCGGGTATCTCGCCCACCTCGCCGCCGACACCGTCGCCCACAACTTCTTCGTCCCCCGCTATCTGATCATCGCCTCACGCACTACCGGCCTCGGACACAGCTACTGGGAGAGCCGGTTCGAGACGCACCTCGGAGCACGGGTGAGCCGAAGAGCGCGCGAGGTCGTGCTGCGCGATCACGGCCGCTCCGACGAGCATCTCGACCAGATCCTGAGCCCGACGATCTTCAGCACCCAGACCAATCGCCGGATCTTCCGCGGCATGGTCTACGTCACCGACACTGAGTCGTGGCAGCGGATCTTCCATCTGGCGGCGGAGAACAGCCGGTGGGACCTGAGCGTGCCGGAAGTGGTGCGCTACATGGAGCGGTCGTACGACTTCGTCGTCGACTTCCTCAGCCGCGTGGATCGATCGGAGCCGTACGCCCTCGACCCGGCGGGCGATGATGCCCTCCAGCGGGCCAAGGAAGTTCGGCGGGAGGCTCGTCAGGCTGGGATGTCGATGCACGTGGCGGAGGAGGCGGGACGGCATTTCGCCCTCCCCGACTCCCAGCTGCGGTTCGCCGCCCAGCTTCCCGAACCCCTCTACACTCCGGCGCGCGCCGCCAACAGCTGATTGACCTGGCGCGGATCGGCGCGCCCGGCCGACTTCTTCATCACCAGCCCCACCAGCACCCCCTGGAGCTTCCGCTCGCCGGCACGGAAGCGCTGCGCCTCCGCGGGGTTCTCGGCCAGCACTTCATCGACCCACCGCGCCAGCTCGTTCTCGTCGCGGACCTGGATCAGCCCCTCCCGCGCGGCAATCTCGTCAGGCGCTCCGCCGGAGGCGACCATGACGCCGAAGATGCGCTTCGCCGCGGCGTGGCTCACCGCGCCCTCGCGCACCATCGCGATCAGACGACCGAGCGCCGTCGCCGGGACCGCGAAGGAGCTGATGTCCGAGCGGGCCGCGTTCAGCGCGGCCATGACCTCCCCCATGACCCAGTTCGCCGCCGCCTTGGGGTCGCCGGCGCTCCTGGCGACGCTCTCGAAGTAGTCGGCGACCCCGGGGCTGGCGCAGAGCACCTCCGCATCGGCCGTCCCCAGCGCGTAGGCAGACACGAAGCGAGCGCGTTTGGCGCGCGGGAGCTCGGGGAGCTCGCCCCGCACGCGCTCGCTCCATTCGGGGGAGAGCACGAGCGGCGGGAGGTCGGGCTCCGGGAAGTAGCGATAGTCGTGGCTTCCCTCCTTGGTGCGGGCCGGCCGCACCTCGCCGCGCGCGGCATCCCAGAGCATCGTCTGCTGCACCACCCGCTCTCTCCGGTCGAGCAGTCCCGTCTGCCTGACGAACTCGGCCTCGAGTGCCCGCTCCACGCCGGAGAAGGAATTGAGATTCTTCACCTCGGTCTTGGTGCCGAGCTCGCGGGCCCCACGCGGTCGGGCGCTCACGTTGGCGTCGACCCGGAGGCTCCCCTCCTCCATGTTGACGTCGCTGACATCGATGTACTCGAGGAGCAGCTTGAGCGCGCGGAGGTAGGCGCCCGCCTCTTTCGCCGATCGGATGTCGGGCTCGCTCACGATCTCGATGAGGGGGACGCCGGCGCGGTTGAGGTCGATCGCCGTCGCTCCCGCAAACCGATCGTGGATCGATTTTCCCGCGTCCTCCTCCATGTGGAGGCGCGTGATGCCGACGACCTTCGTCCCTCCCTCGGGGGCATCGATCTCGAGGCGGCCGTGCTCGGCGAGCGGGCGATCGTACTGCGAGATCTGGTAGCCCTTCGGCAGGTCGGGATAGAAGTAGTTCTTGCGCGCGAAGATCGATCGCTCATTCACCCGACAGTCGAGGGCGTGCGCGGCGCGGACGGCGTAGCGCACCGCCTGCTCGTTCAGTATCGGCAGCGCGCCCGGGAGCGCGAGACAGACCGGGCAGGTGTTCCGGTTGGGCGGCGCCCCGAACGCGGCGTCGCAGGCGCAGAACGCCTTCGTGCGCGTGCGCAGCTGGAGGTGCACCTCCAGCCCGACCACCATCTCGTAGCGGTCGTGCGGCGAGGTCATGACGCGCGCGCCTCCGCCCCCAAGGCATCCTCGAGGGCCGCGGCCACGCGGAACATTCTCGCCTCCTCGAAGTGCGGGGCGATGATCTGACCGCCGACGGGGAGGCCATCGATCCGCCCCACGGGGAGCGAGAGCGCGGGGACGCCGGCCAGATTCGCCGTCGCCGTGAAGATGTCGTTCAGATACATCTCGTACGGATCGGACTTCGCACCGAGCGGGAAGGCCGGCGTGGGGGAGGTCGGGGTGAGGAGCACGTGCACGCCCTCCGCGAAGGCGTCGCGGAAGTCGCGTGTGATGAGCGTGCGGACCTCCTGCGCCTTCCTGTAATACGCGTCGTAGTAGCCGGCCGAGAGCACGTAGGTGCCGAGGAGGATGCGCCGCGTCACCTCGGGGCCGAAGCCCTGGGTGCGCGTGGCGTCGTACATTCCGCGCAGCCCACCCTCCGGCGCCGCCGCGCGGAAGCCGTACCGAACGCCGTCGAAGCGGGCAAGGTTCGATGACGCTTCCGCGGGGGCGATGATGTAGTAGACCGGAATCGCCAAGTCGGTGTGCGGCAGCGAGACCTCACGCACCGTGGCGCCTCGCGAGCGAAGTGCATCGATCGCCCGGTCGCAGAGCGCGGTCATCCGGGAGTCGAGCGACGCGGGGAAGTACTCCTTCGGCCGGCCGACGACGACGCCCGCCAGGTCGTGCGGCCCGTCGACCCGATAGTCAGGCACCGGGACATCGGCGGTCGTCGAATCGAGGGGGTCGCGGCCGGCGATCACCTGGAGGGTACGCGCGGCGAAGCGGACGTCCTTTCCGAAGACGCCGATCTGATCGAGGGACGAGGCGAAGGCGACCAGGCCGAACCGGCTGACGCGGCCGTAGGTCGGCTTCACCCCCACGATCCCGCAGTACGCCGCCGGCTCGCGAACCGAGCCGCCCGTCTCCGACCCCAGCGCCACCGGCACGACACCGGCAGCGACCGATGCCGCCGATCCGCCTGACGAGCCACCAGGGACGCGCGTGCGGTCCACCGGATTCCGCGCCGGTCCATAGGCGCTGTATTCGTTGGAGGAGCCCATCGCGAACTCATCGCAATTCGTCTTCCCGACGAGGACCGCCCCGGCGTCGCGCAGCCGCCTGATGGCGGTCGCCTCGTACGGGCTTACGTACCCGGCGAGAATGCGAGAGCCGCAGGTCGTCGGGAGGTGGGTGGTCGCGATGTTGTCCTTGGCGACGAATGGCACTCCCGCGAGGGCGCCACCGGCCTGCGCGGCGTCCGACTCGGCGGCATCGGCGAGCGCCCGCTCCCGGTCCGTCCAGAGGATGCAGTTGAGGCCACTGCGCCCCACATCGACCGCCTCCATCCGCGCGAAGGCGTCGGTGACCCCGCGAACCGCGCTCACTCGGTGAGCTCGTCGGTGCCCTCGTGCGTCGCCAGGCGCGGCACGAGGAAGAAGCCATCCCGTGTCTGCGGGGCGAACGATTCGAGGGGATGCGCGAGCGGCACCGGCGGCCCCACGTCGGCGCGGAGCGGAAGCGCCGCGACGCCGACAGCGGCCGTGGCCTCCACCCCGCGCGTATCCACCTCGCGCAGCACCTCCATGTGGGCGAGGATCCCGTTGAGCTGCTCCACGAGCTCGGGGATGCGCGCGTCGTCGATATGGAGGCGAGCGAGCTCGGCGACGTGAAGCACGTCCTCGCGACTGACCGCCATTATTCCCACCCCCGCTCGAGGCCCGCGTACGCCACCACGAGTCGCTTGCGTCCGATCGCCTCGTCATCGAAGTCGACCGTCACCTTCGTGTCGCGCCCGACGCCGGAGAGCTCCACGACGCTCCCCGAACCGAAGCGCGGATGCTTCACGCGCTCCCCCTTCACGAAGCGCGGCGCGTCCTGCGACGCCTCGCCATCGTACTCGTCCGCGGATCGGCGACCGACCGGGCTGCCGGGTCTCCGGGACGCGGCGCTCTGCGGCAGCACGGGACGCCCGGTGGCGCGGAGACGGATCGTCGACCGCGTTTCGAGGAGATTCGCCGGCACGCTCGCCAGAAAGCTCGAGGGGAGTGAGGGCATCGACTCGCCGTTCCGCCGGCGGCTGCGCGCGTGCGTGAGGTAGAGCACCCGCTCGGCGCGCGTGATGCCGACGTAGAACAGCCGCCGCTCCTCCTCCAACGTCTCCGGCTCGTCGTGCGCGCGGGCGAGGGGGAAGAGCCCCTCCTCGAGCCCGGTGATGATGACCATTGGAAACTCGAGGCCTTTGGCGTTGTGGAGCGTCATCATCGTCACCGCGTCGGCGTCGGGATCGAGGCGATCGAAGTCGGTCACGAGAGAGGCGCGCTGCAGGAAGTGGTCGAGTGGCGTGAGGCCGAGCTCTCCCCCTTCGTCCACCACCGTTTCGGCGGCGCCGGTGATCATCTCTCGCACGTTTTCGAGGCGGTCGAGTCCCTCCGGCCCCTCCGCTCTCAGATGATCGGCGTAGTGGATCTCCTCGATCAGCTCGCGGATGATCTCGTCGACCGCCTCCGACGCGGCGCGCTCGCGCAGGCGTCCGATGAGAAGGCTGAAGTCGCGTAGCGCATCGCGGGCCGCAGGACGGAGCGACGACAGGAGATCGGGGCGCGCGGCCGCCGCCAGGAGCGGCAGCTGCGCCTCGCGAGCCGCCACACCCAACGCGGCGAGCGTCGACTCGCCGAGGCCGCGCCGCGGCGCTGCGATCGCGCGGAGAAACGCCTCGTCGTCGGAAGGGTTGGCGATGAGCTTGAGGTAGCTCATCAAGTCCCGAATCTCGCGACGGTCGTAGAAGCGCACCGCGCCGACGAGGCGATACGGGAGCGCGCGCCGCCGCAGCGCATCCTCGAGCGCGCGGCTCTGCGCATTGGTGCGGTAGAGGATCGCCACGTCGCGAAGCGCCATCTCGTGTCGCGTCCGCGCGCGTGCCTCCACCTCCTCGGCCACCCAATCCCCCTCGTCGCGCTCGTCGAGTCCCCCCACCACCGTCACCGCCTCCCCGGCGGCGCACGTCGGGCGGAGCGTCTTTCCGCGCCGTCCGACGTTGGCGCTGATGACGGAGTTCGCCACCGCCAACACCTGCGGCGTCGAGCGGTAGTTCTCCTCGAGGCGCACGACGGCGGCATTGGGGAAGTCGCGCTCGAAGTCGAGAATGTTCCGGATGTCGGCGCCTCGCCACCCGTAAATCGATTGATCGTCGTCGCCCACGACAAAGACGTTGCCGTGCGCGTCCCCGAGCAGCTTGACGAGCTCGTACTGTGCGCGATTGGTGTCCTGGTACTCGTCCACCAGCAGAAACTGGAAGCGGCTTCGCCAGTGCTCGCGGCGATCCTCGTGTTGCTGGAGGATGCGAACGGGGAGCACGAGGAGATCGTCGAAGTCGACCGCATTCGCCTCGCGCAGGGCGGTCTCGAGCGGTTCGTAGACCGCGGCCGCGGCGCGGCTGAGCGGATCGAGCGCGAGCCTCGCGTACTCGCGCGGCCCCACCATCGCGTTCTTGGCGTCGGAGATGGCGGCGCGGATCGCCTTGGGCGTCCACTCCTTGGTGGAGATCTTCGCCCGCTCCATGCTGCGCTTCACGACGGCGAGTGACTCGTCTTCGTCGTAGATCGTGAAGTTGGCGGCCCGACCGACGAGCGTGGCCTCGCGGCGCAGGAGGCGCGCGCCGACCGAGTGGAAGGTACCGATCCACATCCCCTCCGGCTCGCTCCCGAGCAGCCGCGCGATGCGCTGGCGCATCTCGGTGGCCGCCTTGTTGGTGAAGGTCACCGCCAGGATGTGCCGTGGGTCGACGCCATGGTGCTCGATGAGCCGGGCGATGCGCGTCGTGAGGACCCGGGTCTTCCCCGAGCCGGCCCCGGCGAGGACGAGAATCGGGCCCTCGAAGTGGAGCACCGCCTCGCGTTGTGCCGGGTTCAGCGTGTCGAGCAGGGCTTCGTCGGAAGGCGCCGTGAGCGTCATCCGCTAAGTATAATGTCGAACGTCGCGCCCTTCTCCGACGGCGCGAGCGTGAGCCGTCCGCCGTGGTTTTCCTCGACGATCCGCTTGGCGAGGGACAGCCCGATCCCCCACCCGGATTCCTTGGTGGAGAAGCCCGGCTCGAAGATCCGGTTGCGAAGCTCGCGCGCGATCCCCGGCCCATCGTCGGCCACGCGCACGCGCACGTGCTCCGGGTCGAGTCGCTTCGTGGTCAGATACATCCGCCCGCCGCGGCCGGCCAGGGCGTCGAGGCCGTTCTTGACCAGCACTTCGATCGCCCACTCGAGCAGCACCTCGTCGCCTTCGATGATGATCGGCTCGGTGCCCCGGGACGCGACCACCGTCACGCGGTGCGCGAGCGTGGGAACGCGGGCTTGGAAATATTCCCCCACCCGCACGACGAGGTCGCCGAGATCGACCTTGTCCTTTCGCGGCGGGCGGCCGATGCGCTCGAACCGGTGCGATACGCGCTGGAGGCGGTCGAGATCGCCATCCATGTGCGCCACCGCGGAGGCGGAGAGATCGTCGGTGCAGTGCTCGCGCAGCAGCTCGAGCCACCCGCTCAGGCTCGAGAGGGGAGTCGCCAGCTGATGCGCCGATTCGCGCGCCATTCCTGCCCACACCCGCTCCCGATCGGCGCGGCTCCGCGTGCGGACGGTGTAGATGCCGACGCCGAAGACGATGGCGAGGAGCGAGGCGAGCAGGACGGGAATGACGCGGAGGCTCGTAATGAGGCGGCTGTCGCCGAAGTGGACGCGGCCGATTCCCTCCTCGATCACCGGCGGGTTGATCCGATCGAGCACGCCGATGTACTCGGCGACGCGCGGGTCGTCGAGCGGCGCGTGGAAGGGGAGGTTCGCCGCCGCCGTGGGACGGCCGGTCATGTCCGTCACGATCACCGGCACACCCAACTCGCTAATGTGCTGCGAGAGGTCGAGTAGCGCGGCGCTCCCCGATGCCTCGCTGGTGTCGGAGAGGGCGCGGTAGACGCGCGCGTACATCTTGCTGTACTGCGCGGCGTTGTTTCGCAGCTCGAGAACGACGCGCCGCGAGTAGAGGACGTAGAATCCGAGGGTGAGCGCGAGCAGCGCGCCGAGGAGCACGACCGGCCCGCGTCCGCGCATCCGTCAGCGCAACACGTCCGCGCCGAGATACGGTCGGAGAGCCTCTGGCACCGTTACCGTTCCGTCGGGGCGCTGGTAGTGCTCCAAGATGGCGATGATCGTTCGGGGGAAGGCGAGGCCGGAGCCGTTCAGGGTGTGGACGAAGCGCGGCTTTTCGCCCGGGGAGGGGCGGAAGCGGATGTTCGCCCGGCGGGCTTGAAAGTCCGTGAACGTACTGCATGACGAGACCTCGAGCCACTTCCCCACTCCGGGCGCCCAGACCTCGAGGTCGTAGGTCTTGGCCGAGGAGAAGCCGAGGTCTCCGCCGGCCAGCACGATGACGCGATACGGCAGTCCGAGACGCTGGAGCACCGTTTCGGCATCGCGCGTCAGGCTCTCGAGCTCCGAGGGCGAGCTCTCGGGAGCGACGACCTTCACCAGCTCCACCTTGTCGAATTGGTGGACGCGAATGAGACCGCGGGTGTCCTTGCCGGCGGCACCGGCCTCGCGGCGGAAGCAGGGAGTGTAGGCGGTGACGCGCAGCGGAAGCCGCGCCCCCTCGAGCACCTCGTCCCGAAAGAGATTGGTGACCGGCACCTCGGCCGTCGGGACAAGAAAGAGATCCTCGTCGGCGACTCGGTAGGCATCCTCCTCGAACTTCGGAAGCTGGCCGGTACCGGTCATCGACTGCCGCGTCACCACCGCCGGCACCCATACCTCCTCGTAGCCGTGCGCTCCGGTGTGCAGGTCGAGCATGAACGACATGAGGGCCCGCGTCAGGCGGGCACCCGCCCCGCGCAGCACGACGAAGCCGGATCCGGAAATCTTCGAGGCGCTCGCCAGGTCGAGGATGCCGAGGCGCTCGCCGAGCTCCCAATGCGGAACGACGCCGGCCGCGGAGCGCGGCTCCCCCCACGTTCGCATGACGCGGTTCGACTCCTCCCCGCCCTCCGGCACATCGGGGAGTGGAATGTTGGGGATGTCGAGGAGACGGCGCTCGAGCTCCGCCTCGGTATCGCGAAGGGTCGCCTCGAGCTGGGCAATCTCTTCGCCCTTCGCTCGTGCGCTGGCGATCGCCGCGCCGGCGTCCTCCTTCGCCGCCTTGAGCCGCGACACGTCCTTGCTCAGCTGATTGAGCTCGGCGCGGCGCGACTCGACGTGACCGATGATGGAGCGGCGCTGCTGCTCGAGCTCCTCGAGCAGCGAGAGCGAGCCGCCCGATCCGGTGTACTCCTCGAGCTTGCCGCGCCGTCGGACTCCCTCGCGGAGAGCCTGCGGGTTCTCGCGCAGCAGCCGAAGGTCGTGCACGCGGTCAGT
>Ga0187777_10000852_pt1 | contig 20026 bp, 18 predicted proteins | sample 1015_Q2_SP5_10_M_FD_132416 | JGI IMG/M metagenome (GOLD analysis project Ga0187777, IMG submission 132416) | Tropical peat soil microbial communities from peatlands in Department of Meta, Colombia - 1015_Q2_SP5_10_MG | ecosystem: Environmental > Terrestrial > Soil > Wetlands > Peat | place... | reverse complement strand
GGATTGTCTTTGCCCCGCATTGCCTGAAGCATCTTTTCCAGTGCCGGCAGCACACACGCTCCAACGAAATCACTCGCACCTTCGTTTTCCATTTGCGCGACCAGACGCAAGGCGTGGGTGAGGTGATCGGGCAGTTCACTCGATTCACCCAGGCGACAGCGTCGCAGTTCCTCCCGCATCCGGACCAGCAACAGCCCGCGCTCGTAGTTCTCTCCGAACAGGTGCCAGCCCAGTTCGAGCGAACACACCGGGTTCAAATCGAACGTTCGTGTGAATAGCTCCTGTGCTTGGTCGGTCGCCAACTCTCGAACAAGTTGGAAAAACTGTTCCAGGTCTTCACGACATTCGGCCGGAGCAAGTCGCAGGCCGGCTGCGATCCGCTGTGGGTAGTCCCCTTCGGGATAAGTGAGCAGCCCCGCGAAAGCATCGTATATGGCAGCATCCCGCATCACAGGCCTCTTTGGGGCGCACTGACAAATCCAAAGCCAGCACTCGCCTTGTGCTCCAGCGGATCTTCCATCATCTGCAACGCCTCTTCGCGATGCATGGGCGGAATCACAAAACGGTCCTCAAACGTGCAGAGCGACGTAAGTTGGTAAATCGCGTCGGCCTCTTCCGGCGAGCAGTCCGCCTCGGCAAGCATGCGGCTGGCGGTTTCCATGGTGACGTCACCCACCGTCAGCGCACGCCGGTACCAGCGCACGGCTTTCTGCTTTCGCAGCGCGTAGCGCACCTTGTTTTCCTGACCGGCACCCAGCAACTTGGCCAAGTAAGCAACCGGCACACGCGACTCTTCGATGTCGTGGAACAAATCGCCTGAAACGTGGTCGATTACGCCTCCGTCCTTGCTCGCCATGACCGGCGACATGGGCGGCACGTAAAACAGCATCGGGAACGTGCGATATTCCAGGTGCGGCGGCAGTGCCAGCTTCCACACCTTCACGAATTGATAGACAGGGGACCTCTGGGCCGACTCGATCACGGAATCGTGTACGCCGCTGGCCCTCGCCGCGGCGATCACGTGAGCATCGTGGGGGTCTAGAATCAGCGACCGCTGTCCTGCAATCAGCTGATCGTCCGGCAGCTTGGCGACTTCTTCAATGCGCGACGCGTCGTAGAGCAACACGCCGAGATAGCGAATGCGCCCGACGCAGGAGTGAAAGCATGCCGGAGCTTGCCCGGTCTCAAGCCGCGGGAAGCACAGGATGCACTTCTCCGACTTGCCCGTTGACCAGTTGAAGTAAGTCTTCTTATACGGGCACGCGGCCACACAGGCACGCCATCCACGACAACGCTTCTGGTCGATCAAAACAATGCCGTCTTCTCCCCGCTTGTAAAGCGCCCCTGACGGGCACGCGGCCACGCACGCCGGATTCAGGCAGTGGTTGCAAATACGCGGAAAATAGAAGAACACCAGTCGTTCGGTGGCAAACAACTGCTCGCGCTGCTCTGGTGTCAGACGGTCCAGGTTGGGATCGTTCTTGGCATAAACTGGCGAGCCACCCAGGTCATCGTCCCAGTTCGGCCCTGCTTCCACGTTGATGTATTCGCCGGTGACCATCGAGATCGGCTTGGCCGTGGGCTGATCAGCCCCTTCAGGAGCGTTGAACAGGTTCTGATAGTCGTAGGTCCACGGCTCGTAGTAATCGTCCATCGTGGGCTGGTTGGGATTGTGGAAGATGTTGAACAGCGCTTTGCCCTTGTTTTGCGACTTGAGCTCAAGCTCGCCCTTTTTTTTCTCCCAGCCGCCCCTGTAGCGGTCCTGGTCTTCCCAGCGCGTGGGGAAACCCGTGCCGGGCTTGGTTTCTACGTTGTTCCACCACATGTATTCCGTGCCCCGGCGATCGGTCCAGATGTTCTTGCAGGCAATGGAGCAGGTGTGGCAGCCAATGCACTTGTCGAGGTGGAACACCATCGAGACTTGGGAGCGTACATTCATAGTCGATTCTCGGTTAGTCGTTTCGTCTTCCTACCACTTCAGTTCCGGCAGCTTTCGTACCAATACGTGCGTGTCGCGGTTGCATCCCGTCGGGCCCCAGTAGTTGAAGTGAAAGGTGAATTGTCCGTAGCCGCCAGCCATCAGGTTCGGTTTCAGCCGGGTCCGAGTCAGGCTGTTGTGTCCGCCGGCACGGCGGTGGCCGCGCAACGGGGACGTAGGGACGGAATAGGTTCGCTCCGGCGAGTGGTATTGAATGCAAATCCCACGCGGGATGCGTGCACTGACTGCAGCACGTGTGACCACGACTCCGTTGTCGTTGTGAACTTCGACCCAATCGTTATCCACGATGCCGATATCTGCCGCGTCGTGGTCGTTCATCCAGAACGGTTCAACCCCCCGCGAGAGCGTGGTCATGCGCTGGTTGTCGCCATAGGTCGAGTGGATGTGCCACTTCCCATGCGGCGTCAAGTAGTTAAGCATCTTGGTCGGCCCGACTTCCTTGCTGAACTTGAGATCGGCATACTGCGTGGGGAGCGGTTTGGGCTTGTACACTGGCAGGTGCTCGCCGAACTGGATGTAGAGGGGATGGTCAAGGTAGAAATGCTGGCGCCCGGTGAGCGTTCGCCACGGCATCATGGCTTCCACGTTGTAGGTGAAGGGCGAGTAGGCGCGACCGTTCTCGGTCAGCCCCGACCACATCGGGCTGTTGAGCAACCGGTGCGGATGGGCCTGCAGGTCCTTGTAGCTCAGCCTCACACCGCGGTTCTTCTCCGCGAGATGCACGAGAGGTACGCCTGCTGTCTCCTCCATTTCTTTGTAGGAGCGATAGGCCAGTTCTCCGTTGGTGACGGTTGCGAAGCGAAGAATCAGGTTGCAGGCGTGCTCGTCTTCGAGTAGCGAAGGATATTTCTTGCCCTCCCAAGAAACCGTCGGGCAAGTCTTCAAGGCCGAATCGTATTCATCGTCGATTCGATAGTGCGTGCCGTGTGCTCCTAGCCCGTTGGCTCGCACCAGCGGCCCGAAAGAGATGAACTGCTGGTAGAGATTCTTGTAATCGCGAGAGACCACTTTCAACCCGGGCATGGTCTTGCCCGGAATCGCCTGTACTTCGCCGTTCATCCAGTCCTTGATCTCTGGCTGCGCGATTTCAGCCGCAGTGTCGTGAGCGAGTGGAGACGCCACCAAGTCTTTCACCGGCTCCGGGAAGTGCTTTTCCGCGAGCTCCGAGAACTTCTTGGCGATGGCACGGAAAATCTGCCAGTCGCTCTTCGACTCCCAGGACGGCGGCACAGCCTGCGACAAAGGATGGATGAAGCTGTGCATGTCGGTCGAGTTCAGGTCGGCCTTCTCGTACCAGGTTGCCGCCGGCAGCACGATGTCCGAGTAGAGCGCGGACGTGTCCATGCGGAAGTTGAGATCGATCACCAGGTCCATCTTTCCTTGCGGTGCGTGCTTGTGCCACTCGACGGCGCGCGTCGAGCCTTCAGCCAAGGTCTCGTCAGAAATCGTATTGGTGTGTGTACCCAGATAGTGCTTGAGGAAGTACTCGTGGCCCTTGGCGCTTGCCATCAGCGCATTGCCGCGCCAGATGTACCAAACACGCGGCCAGTTCTCGGGCGCGTCCGGATCTTCCACGGAGAACCGCAGTTTGCGCTCCTTGAGTTGCTGGACGGCATAACTCACAACCGCTTCGTCCTGCTTCGCGCCTGCGCCTTCCGCCTCCTTTACGACCGCAAGAGAGTTTTTCTGAAATTGCGGGTAGAAGGGCAGCCAACCCGACCGCACCGCACGCACCTGGGTGTCCATGGTGTGCCCATGCGCGAGGTGCGCAGAGGACGAACCGTTACCGTTGGCGGGAGGAACGGTGTGGTAATCGGTGAAATCGCGCTCGTAACGCCATTGATCGGTGTGGACGTAATGCCAGCTGGGTGCATTCTGCAAACGCACTGCCGGAAACCAGTCGCGGGCAAAGGCGATCGCTGCCCACGATTCGCCAGGTGCCAATTTTTCCTGTCCGACATAGTGCGCCAGCCCGCCGCCGTTCACGCCAATGCAGCCGCAGAACATGAGGGCGTGAATCGCCGCCCGATACATCAGGTTGCCGTGGTACCAGTGGTTGATCCCCGCGCCGATGATCACCGTGCATTTGCCGTCGGTGAGTTCTGCCGTCGTCGCCCATTCCCGTGCAAAGCGGATGAGCATCTCCCGGCTCATTCCGGTATATTTCTCGCTCCAGGCCGGCGTGTAGGGATGATTTTCATCGTCGTAGCTCGCCGGGTACTCAGCCTGCAGTCCGCGAGCGACGCCATATTGCGCCATCAGCAGGTCGTAAACGGTTGCGACCGTCACCGTCTCACCGCGAGCCGTCTGGATCCGGCGCACAGGGACTGATCGCGTAACCACGCGGCCTTCGCCGAAATCGTTCAGTGCCACGGGAACGATGCCGTCATTCTTCTCCAGGAAGGTCAGGATGGGGTCAATGGACGACCCGTCCAGTCCGTCCTTCATCAGCAGGTTCCACTTGCCTTTTTCTTTTCCCCAGCGGAATCCAACGCTGCCCATCGGCATCTTCGGGCGCTTCTCGGCGGCATCCCAGATGAGGAACTTCCATTCGCCGTTCTCGATCGTTTCGTAGCCAGGCAGCCGGTTCGCTCGCAGCAGCTTACCCGCCTGCCACCTTCCTTCGTGCTCATGGAGCTCGACGAGGTAAGGCGAGTCCGTGTACTGCTTGGCGTAATTCAAGAAGTACGGAACTTTCTTCTCGTGATGAAACTCTTTCAGCAGGACGTGATTGACCGCCATCCACCACGCGCCATCCTGCCCGGCGTTAATCGCCACCCACTCGTCGGCGTACTTCGCAACCTGTGAGAAGTCTGGGGCGAAGACCCACATCTTGGAGCCGTTGTGTCGCGCTTCGGCGGCGAAGTGGCAATCCGGGGTGCGGGTCATGTTCAGGTTCGATCCCATCACCGCCAGCATTTTGGCGTTGTACCAGTCGGCCGATTCCTGAACGTCGGTCTGTTCGCCCCAGGTTTCAGGAGACGCCGAGGGCAGGTCGCAGTACCAGTCGTAGAAAGAGAGCGAGACTCCGCCCATTAACTGCAGCATGCGGGCGCCGCTGGCGTAGCTGATCATGGACATCGCTGGAATCGGCGAAAAGCCGGCGATGCGGTCGGGACCGTATTTCTTAATGGTGTAAATATTGGCGGCTGCGATCAGTTCGAGCATCGTGTCCCAGCCGGCGCGGCGGAATCCGCCTTTGCCGCGGGCCCGCTGCCAGCGTTGCCTCGACTCGGGATTCTCCACGAGCGACTTCCACGCTTCGACCGGGTCCTCATGCTGCGCCCGAGCCTGTTTCCACAAGTCAAGCAGCGCCCCGCGAACATACGGATACTTCACCCGCAACGGGCTGTAGAGGTACCAGGAGTACGAAATTCCACGCTGGCAGCCACGGGGTTCGTAAGGGGGAAGGCCGTTTTCCAGCATGGGATAGTCGAGCCCCTGCATTTCCCAGGTGACGATGCCGTCCTTCACGTGGATCTGCCAGGTGCAGCCGCCGGTGCAGTTCACGCCATGCGTCGAGCGGACAATCTTGTCGTGCTGCCAGCGGTTACGGTAAAACTCCTCCCAGCTGCGCAGCTTGGGATCGACTTCGTCCCGGATCCACGAGATTGCGTCTCGCGTCTTCATCGCTCACCTCAGTCTTCTTTGTGGACCAGGCTCCGGCGGACTCCGCGAAACCGTTGTTTCCACAGCGCGTCCAACGAGATCAGGCCCACCACCATGCCGCCTAGTCCAAGCAGGAAGAAATTCAGCAGCGAAGTCGTGTCGTCCTGCCCACCCTTTTTCGCCGAATCTTCAAACACAGCGATGAGCGACAGCACCTCCTCCGGCTGAAGCGCATGCTCTTTGAAAACCGGGGCCATGGTGGGACTGGCGGGCGACGACAGCCAGGCCGCCAATCCTTTTCGCCCCTGCAGGCGTTCAAAGACGCGGGTCAGGTCGGGCCCCAGCCGACCACCACCGAGCAGGGTCAATCCCTTGATGGTGTGACAGGAGATGCAGGCTGGACCGCCGCCTGTGAGCGGTGTGTCTCCCCGAAAAATCGACCTGCCTTTCTCCACGTCGAGCGCCGTCAGAGGCCGGTCACTGATTTGCATTCCCGCGAACTGCGAACGCGGCAACTTGGCTTCAGCGGCCATCAGGTCGAGCAGCGCTTGCGCCTGCTGTGGATTCATTCCCGCGATGTTGGGCATGACCACACCACGCGCGTCCTGCTGCAGCTTCGCGGCGTACGGATCGCCGCTGTCAATCATGGCTTTGGGACTTTGCAGGAACTGGACCAACCAGGCACGGTCCCTGCGAGAGGCAACATCCTTGAGATCCGGCCCGGTGAGACGTCCGCCGCCGATCGTGTGACAGCTCACGCAGTTCTGCTTGAAGAATGCGCTGGCATCTTGCTGGGCACTTGCGGGGCTACCGAGGAGCATGGGCAGCAGACCGAACGCGACGAACTGTGGCAAACCCTGCCCCAGAGTGCTCCACCGAACAGCGATCTTTCTGCGGTTACCAGATATCTGCAATCTCATACCTGTCTCCCGGCCGAAGAGGGGGATTTTTCCCGGGATTTGCAGCCCGTCAAGGCCTCGGCGCCACGCCCGGCGATCACGGAGAGGGGTGTGGAAACCAGGAATCCCAAGTACGCTGCCTGCAATGCACTCCATGCGGAGTGTGCCGAACAAGGAGTCGAATTCGAGCACGGCCGGGTGTGTCGCAGAAAGCAACTTGGCTTGGTCCGTGAGATTTCCTCAAACAGCTCCACCACATCGATGAGATAGATCTCAGCGGCGGGTTTGCGAAGACGGTAGCCACCACCGGAACCCCTCGTCGTGTCTACCAATCCCGCGTTGCGTAATGTCAGCAGCACCTTGGAGAGGTAATTTGCGGGAATTTCTACGGCTTGCGCCAAGTCACGCCCCAACAAGACCGAACCTTGGGGTTGATGTGCGAGGTGGGCCAGCGCCCGAAGTGCGTATTCCGATGTAGTCGAGAGCATTGTTGACTTCTACATGTACATATCTTTTTACGCACTTCCGCCCATCTTCGTCTGTGATTTCAGTCCTAGTTGATGGTGATTTCCGTCACGCCGGGTTGTGACGTCCTCTGGTCAGCAAGGTTGCGCAAGCCTCAAGCGGACACCGATGGCAAAGGGATTCTCGGTAAGGTATGTTTGACGTCAACCTTCCGCAAAGGAGAACGCAGGTGGAACAAGAACTTCCCAAACCAGTCAATCAGTTCCGGGAACTCTACCCCGACGTGTGGAAAGCCTTCACTCAGCTGGGAGAACGGTGTCACAATGCCGGCCCGCTCAATGAACGCGAACGTCGCCTCGTCAAGCTCGCTCTCTCGATCGGCGCAGGCTTGGAAGGCGCCACTCACTCGGCCGTTCGCAACGCGAAAAAGGATGGGTTGAGCGAAAAGGATATCGACCACGTCGTCGTGCTAGCGGTTACGACTCTTGGGCTTCCATCTGCGACTCGCGCTTTTACCTGGATTCGCGACCAGGGCGAGAGGTGATCTCGAGCGCAGCTAACCCCCGCCCCTGCCAGACGCAAAAACGATGTCATGGCAATTTGCCAGTTCTGCCCACGCGTGATGGTGGTTGCCCTCATGTTGCGCCTCTTGCCCTTCCTGCTTCCGATGTGCCCCGCGGCTCCCCTTGCCAACAGCCCAGGGTGAATGGCTTCACCGCGCCGGCAGGGGAAACGGTGCTCTCAACATATTTCTGCGATTCGTTCTGGCGACGTTCATGGTTTTCCACAACTCAATCCCCCACCACAACAAAGCGCTCCATTCAAGGAACCCTGTGAACCCGATCAGCGGGTACGCGACGTTAGGCACGAAATCCGTCAGGATCTGCAAGATCACTCGTCCGGCACAGCCCACGTTGAAGAGCAGGAATGGCACCCACAGCGAGTTCAGTTGCTCTGCCTCGATTCCTGCAAGGATGGGCACAACGCGCGAGGAGACTCCCAGGATCATCATGCTGATGAAGCCCACGGTAAATGCGTGCCGATGCGAACCCATATACGTATGCGCGAACCCTTGATGGGTCAGCGCCCCGTAGAATGGGAAAAGCGGCATCATGCCGCAAGCGATTACCAACCAGACATATGCGGCGCGAATGAACTTGAAAGTCCGATCCGGCTCCGTCGGCTTTCTGAACACACCAATCTGGTTAGCCAGCAATACAGCCCACAACGGCATCAGTAGATAGGCCAATTCGAGGCCGACGGCGAAAGGAAGTTGGTGGGTCGTGAGCAGCAGCACGTAGCTGATGATATTCAGCAGCAGGCTGCCATTGATCAGCCAGAAAATCAGCGGTTGGCGATCACGAGCCGGCTTCCCCAAGCCATACACGTGGGGCACGAATCGCTGGCTGACGCCGGCAATAATCAGTGCCGCGAAGCCGAGCAACTGCACGTCCCGCAGCGGTCCATCGATCAGCGCGATACGCATGATTAGGCTGTGCTCGGAATGTGCGGTAGCCTTGGCAAAAAAGAAGACGGCTTCCAAGATCGTGCCCAGCAGGAGCCAAAGGAAAGAACTGGCAATGAACTTTTGGTACGGGTTGTGCGGCTCGATCGACTGTCGCGCCGTTCGGTATAGCACCACCATGAAGATCGCAACGGCCGTGATCTCCGTTGCACCCGATATCGTCCCTAACACCAAGGAAACCGGAGTCGGCAGCAGCATCTCGGCCGCCATCCCTGCTACGATTCCTGATCCCAGGAGATAGAAGCTCAGATTCGCCAAGTCCGGTCGCCAGAGCGTAGTGTTCTTAAAGCGCGGAAACGATTGGTAGGCGAAGCCCATGACAAACATCCCGACCCAGCCAAAGATCATGGCGTGTGCGTGGGCATGGATCGAGGAAAGAAGCCGCAGTTGCAGGAAGTTCCTCCCCCACGCGATCTGAAGAAGGTTAATGGCTCCCCATAAGCAACCGACCGTCAGCACGATCGCCACTCCGGCTTTGAAGAAGCGCCGATAGAGGTAATCCTCGAGGGTTTCCCTGTGGATGTAGGGCTGGGCGGATGGACTCTCCAATTCGGCGTTGATCTCGCGCAGCAGGTCATCCAAGTTTGCCTGATGGACGGCCGCGAAGAACGCCAGTGGCTCGGTTGGACCATGCTCGCCGCCGCAACCCTTCAGCCCATGCTCATCGAAGATGCGTCGGGCGCCGGGACAGAGCTTCACGATGTCTGCCACGCTAGTGTGGGCGGTGATCTGGCACACAGTGTTACCTCCTTCGCCTCCGTTACCGGGACCATAGAACCTATGGCTTCGAGTCGGCCATGACTTTTGTCACACCTTCAGAAACAGCCGGTTCTGCAGACGGTCATCCCGAGCCACCAAGAGCCTCGCTGGCCTGACCATGACCACTCCTTTCCTGCCGTTAGCCTCGTGCAAGGTGCAACCGTGGCAGTAGACACCTGGCTGAAACGCACGGGAAAGGGCTGACTCGGCTGCAATAGACTGGAATCCATTACGTCGTCATCACTCTGGTGCATTCTGACTCCTCGAGACTGTGAATGGGCCGTTCACTGGACCACCTGTGACGGAGGATTGCTCACGAACGTGAGCAGCAGGTTGACGCCGAATACGGTGACGGCAGTCATTTCTATCACCGCGGATACAGGCAGCCAGGACCAGGCCCAGCCAGCGAATCCTTGATAGGCAAGAATCTCAGAACTCACGCGAAGCAGACATCCGATGGTCAACAACAGCAACGAAAACAACATGAGCTTGCTGCTGAACAGCAGGCGCATTCCGGAGAACGCGGGCAGAATTCGTTGGCCAATGCTGAAAACCATAGTGGCCAGGAAGCCTACCGTTAAGGCGTGACGTGACGCACCCCAGATCCCATGCGAGTTCCTAACCGCCGACGCCCAGATCCCGAGAATCGTTGCAATGATCCCCCAGAGATATGCCGACCGCACGAAGATGGGAAAACTGGTATGGACTCCCTTTGTCTTGGCCGGCTGTTGCCGCGCTTCCGCCAAGCGTAGTGCCCAAATTGAGATGCAGATTCCGCTCAATAGCCAAATCACCGCCAATGTGATCCAGCCTGCCATCGCCGTGAGCACCCCGATGGAATTTGCCCCAACGGCCACCAGCAAACCTCGCTCGCGTATGGGACGCAACCCAAGGAAGATGGGCAGCCATTTGGCGCTGAATCCCCAAACGAAAGGCACCAGGAATCCCCAAGTCTCCAGCACGAGGAACCGTTGGTCGAATCCAGGGGGGAGATCGGAAGAGGCACCACGAATTGCCAGGAACAGGGCTGCGCCAAAGTTGACGAGCAGGGTGGCGAGCAAGCCGACAGCGGCCGTGATCACCACCAGCACCCATTTCTCAAGCCCGCGCTTGCCGGAGTCTTGGGGGCGATGTCCGGAGACACACTTGGAGAAAATCAGAAATGCAGCAAGTTCGAATGCTGCCGAAAGCGGCAGTAACACCTGCCATTGCCAGTGGTAAACCCCCGTCAGCCAGCGCAATGCGGTCCCCGAAGTCCAGAGCCCCCAGCAGATCCAGGCAGCCCAGAGCGCGAAGGGATTCATGCGCCGTAACTTTGGAATAGAGTAAAAGCCAATACCGAGAATGAAGGTACCGATCCAGCCGAAGATCTGCGCGTGTCCGTGCGCCTGGATCCAGCTTGCGGAAACTGAACTCGCGGTGCGATGGCTGCTGATCGCCAGGAGGTTCCAAACTCCCAGGAACGTTCCAGGGAGCAACATGAAGGCCAAGCCAGTCGAGATGTAGAGAATCAGCAAGCGCGAGAGACTCTGCTCTCGCACCCGTGTGATTTCGAAGATTTCTTGAGCGCTAAGCGACCGCCCAGCCTGATTCTCGACGCGCGTTGCCAGGGCAGACACTCTACCTTGCTCCTCTTAGTGCGCCCCTTCCATCTCGATTGCGCGGGGAAACAGGATGTTGTTTTCCAGGTGGATGTGCTGGTGCAGATCCTTCTCAAAGTCTGCCAGCGCCTTGTAGAGCGTCTGGTAGCTGACACAGGCATCGGCCGGTGGTGTGTATCCGGTACTGGCTTGACGCATTACCCGCAATGCTTCCCCGGCAGAGTCGTGGTCGTGCATCATCATTGCCACTGGATTCCGCACAGTGCCGAATGGGGGCGGCAGAACTGGCTCCCGTTGGATGATGGCCTCCTCTATCCGCACGATGTAGGGGAATAGAACCGCCTCCTCTTTCATCATGTGCATCGTGAGTTCTTGCGCTAGCCCACGAAACATGGCCCGGAGGTGCTGCAGTTCGGGATGGTTTTTGCCATGCACCGAGACCACCTTGTCAAACAAGGGACCCAGCCGGGTGATCTCTTCACGCGTGTATTTGTGGTGCGTGCCGGTGATGTGGGCAACCAGATCAGCCAACGGTTCCGCCCTCCAGTTGCGATCTTTCTGTTTTGCCCGAGCTGTCTGCTCGGCCAATTCCAGAGAATCTAGTACCTCGTCAACCGAAAGATTGGAAGCGGCACAAGCCTCTTCCAGCGACCTATCCCCGCCACAGCAGTAGTCGATGCCCAGTTTTTCGAATATGCCTGTCGCCTCAGGTATCTCTAGGACCAGCTCGCGTACAGTTCTTGCCGTGCTAACACGCATCACCGTTCTCCTGGCAACCCGCTTCGTCGACCCGGTTGCTACTGCTGAACCTACTGGAGGATGGAAAGAGGGACGATGACTTTTGTCACACTCGGCCAGGAGTTTCCAAAATCCTCGCCAAAAACGGCCAATTCCGCTCGAAGGGACAGGCCTTGACCCATTCGCCTCTTTTGGCAGCTCAGACAAGGCGATTCCTGGCTGTGACATCAGTCACATGCACTCTGTAACAAGTCTGGCAGGCTTGACTACGGGCAACATTACGGCAAGACCGGAAGGCCAGCAATGGAACCGCATTTAGACTTCAGCGAGCGCCCGTTCATCGTGATCTGGGAAACTACTCAGGCATGCGATCTTGCCTGCGTGCATTGCCGCGCGTGCGCGCAACCCGTGCGCAGTGCGCTCGAACTCAACACCGAGGAAGCCAGGCAGCTCATTGGTGAAGTCAAGGTGTTGGGAGCGCCGGTGTTTGTGCTGACGGGTGGTGATCCGCTGAAACGTCCGGATATCTTCGAACTAGTCGCATATGCTTCGAGTCATGACGTGCGAACCTCCCTTACCCCCAGCGCCACGCCACTTCTGACCCAGGAGGCGATATATAAACTGAAACAGTGTGGCCTAGCACGGCTGGCGGTGAGCCTGGACGGACCGACCGCCGGGGTTCATGACACCTTCCGCCGGGTGCCGGGTTCCTATCCTTGGACGCTCTCTGCCGTGCGCTGGGCACGCGAGATCAGTCTGCCCGTACAGATCAACACCACTATTACCCGCCACAATCTCGAGTACCTCGACTCCATGATCGCCCTGGTCGAACAGCTCGATATCGTGTTGTGGAGCGTGTTCTTCCTGGTTCCGACCGGACGTGGTTCCGCCACCGACTTGATCTCGGCGGAAGAGTTTGAGCAGGTATTTCAGAAGCTCTACGAAACTTCTGGCCGAGTCTCCTTTGACATCAAGAGCACGGAAGCCCAGCATTACCGCCGGTTCGTGCTTCAGCGCCGGACCGAGGAAAGGCGCAAAGGCAATGGCCATTCCATGCCTCCCTCCCCTGACGTAGGCACGCCGGATGGGATCGGACGCGCACCCCGCGGCATCAATGACGGCAAGGGTTTCGTCTTCATCTCACACCTGGGAGAAGTATTCCCAAGCGGTTTCTTGCCTGTTTCTGCCGGGAACATACGCCAGCAATCATTGGCGGAACTCTACCGTCATGCGCCGCTTTTTGTTGCCCTGCGTGACAGTACGAACTTGAAAGGCAAGTGTGGCGTTTGTGAATTCCGCGAGGTCTGCGGTGGATCCCGGGCAAGGGCCTATGCACTCACTGGGGATATGTTCGCGGAGGAATCGTGCTGCACCTGGCAACCGAAATCACGGCCCCAGACGAGTTATCCGCCTTCTCTCTCGACCGCCAGCTAAGCACAACGCTGAAGGCACGATAACTGTTGATTTTGGTGCAGCCCCTGGCTGGGATGCGACACCGCGTCACATTGCCTATTCCAGACTTACGCCGGGAATTCAGAGGGAGAACTGTGAGCGCGCCGATGACTCTTGTCACACTGCAGGAACTTCAGACGTGCAGCTGAAACGTACTCGAAGGGTTATTCGGCAGATCGCAGTTCGGCTTCCAAAGCTTTCAGATCGTGAATAACAAGGTTGCGGCCATCGATCTTTACCAGTCCTTCGGATTGGAAGCGGGAAAGATTCCTAGAAACCAGCTCGCGAACCGTTCCGATCTGTGACGCCAATTCCTGATTGCTGACCGGCAGGGTGACCTCCACGCCGTCAGCCGTTCGCTTGCCCTGGCTGTGGGCCAGACGCAACAGGAACGAAGCCAGCCGGTGCCGCACGGTTGTGAACGAGAGTTCTTCGATGATTCCCACGAGTCGCCTCAGACGGGCACCGACCACGCGAAGCACCTTCAGCGCAACTTGAGGATGAGCGAGGCAGAGAGCCTGAAAGTCTTGTTTACTGACAAACAGAAGTATGGCGGCATCGACTGCGCTGACCGAGGCGGGGTAGTTGCCCCCATCGAAAACCGGTAGCTCGGCGACGGAGCTGCCAGGTCCCTCAATGCTCAGCACTTGCTCGCGGCCGCCTGCGGAACTCTTGAAGATGCGAACATGTCCGGACTCGACTACGTACAGTCCGGTACAAGGTTCTCCCTCGTTGAAGACGCTGCCGCCCGGAGAAAACCGGCGAGGCACGGCTCGTTGGGCCAGGAAAGCGAGTTCAGATTCGGTCAGCCCAGAGAAGATCTGGACCTTCGCCAGCGTCCGGGTGTGGTCAACCTTGATTTCCGCCACGGCGGCTATTGTATCGAAGCGGAACGCAGCCAGAACCTTAACGACGAGGATGGAATGGATGACCGCCGCTGCTCTCATCTGGAGGCTCGGGACTCTCGATGTCCAGATTCACGACCACGGCATCCTGTCCGCTTCTGACTACCACTGCTTCACACGGCATATCTGGGCGGGCATTGATTTCCTGATGCGGGACGTAGGGTGGAACGTAAATGAAATCCCCGGCGTCGGCCTCATCGCAGAACTCTAAGTGATCGCCCCAACGCATGCGCGCACGACCTCGAACGACGTAGATCACTGTCTCCAACTCGCCATGATGGTGGGGACCAGTTTTGGCATGCGGCTGAACGACTACCGTACCGGCCCACAGTTTACTGGCCCCGGTGCACGCGTGTGTAATGGCGGCGGCCCGGGTCATTCCGGGGGTCTGGGGCGTGTTGCTGTCCAGCTCTCCAGCGTGCACAACCTTCACTCCCTGTGTTTTCCAGTCCAATGCTTTCCCCCTTCCCAGGGTGTGGCACTACGGAGGGAGTATCCCAGCACTGGGTTCCCGATGCAAGCGTGCGTGCGGACGAAGCGGTCATAGGCCCAACGGTTGTTATAACGCTAAGGCTCACAAAGACACTTCGTCCTTTTTCAGGGTACTTGGTGTAGAATCGGCCCGGCTTTCGTTGCTGGCAACCGGTCACGCTAGGAACAGTCCCAGCGTTAGAGGTTTGATCTGACATGGGAGGCTTGATCCCGTTAGGCGACGCGTCCCGACGCCCGGCAAGCGTCCCAGTCGTCACTGCGTTCCTCATCCTTATCAATGTCTTGGTTTTTGTGCTTGAGCTTACCCGTGGCGATACATTTGTGCTCCAGTGGTCCGCGATTCCAGCCCAAATTGTTTCTGGCCATCACTGGATCACGATTCTTACCGCGATGTTCATGCACGGTAGCTGGTCTCACCTCATTGGCAACATGGTTTTCCTGTGGGCCTTCAGTCCGGAAATTGAGGATGCCATGGGTCCGGTGCGGTATCTACTCTTCTACTTGCTCGGCGGGCTGGTGGCGATGCTTGCCCAGGTTCTAGTCGACCCACATTCCACGATCCCCAACCTGGGTGCGAGCGGGGCGATCGCCGCGGTCATGGGCGCGTTTCTGGTCACCTATCCTCGCGATCAGATTCGTACGGTTCTATTCGTCTTCGTATTTGTCAAAATCACATTCATCCCAGCCTGTTTGCTGATCGGCTTTTGGTTCCTTACCCAACTGTTCCACGCGGGCGCTGTTGCGCACGTGCAGACCGGCGGCGTGGCATATTTGGCGCACGTCGGCGGCTTTATCTTCGGAGCCGCCACGGCACGTTTGTTTGAGGATCCGCGTCGAATCGCTTTGCAGCAGAGCGATGATTGATGTTGCAGCTGGGTTGCACTTCGCCTGCGACCATATCCTGTTTAGGGTGACGGGCCACGGTTCTGTTCAACAGCCGGAGACAAACGAAGGGGAGTGGTGGGCCAAAGCCGACAAGAACGCGATAGCGGTCGCCTACATTTTGTCATTCGCCAGCAGTCGAATGGCGAATACCCAGCCGGGATTGCAGCTGCCTCCGATAACGCCGGCTTAAGCGAAGTCTGATTCCCCTTTCGAGCAGCACCTCGTACTCTCCATCCTCATTCAGCTTTAGACCTTGGACTCGATGAAGGTTGACGATGGTGGAGCGGTGAATCCGGCAGAATACATGCCGGTCCAGTTCTGCCTCGAGTTCGGATAGACTTCTGCGTAACAGGTGCGTCTTTGTTCCTACGTGCACGCATGCATAGTAGTCCGCCGCCTCAATCCAACCAATTTCAGAGATCTTCACAAAGGAAACCTCACCAGCGCCCTTGATGATCAAGCGGTCTGGGCAGGTAGACGAATCCCCACGGTGCGCGATCCTCTCCTTGGCACGACGGAGTGCCCGATCGAATCGGCCGTCATCGAAGGGTTTCAACAGATAATCGAGAGCTCCAGCTTCGAAGGCTCGCAGCGCGTACTGATCGTAAGCTGTCACAAAGACAATGGCGGGAGGCAAGTCCTTCCCCAGCAACTCCAAGACATCAAAACCGTCGCACTCCGGCATCTGCACATCGAGGAAGACCAAGTCCGGCTTGATTTCCCGGATTCCGGCAAGAGCTTCGAGACCGGAACTGTACTCGCCCACGAGTTCGATCTCCGGATCCAGCCGCAACAGCACGATAAGATTGCTGCGAGCCAAAGGCTCGTCGTCCACAACTACGGTTCGCATTTTTGTAAGGCGATTGGGTGTCCCCACCCGTCAATGCTCCCGGAAGGGCATGGACACCAGGACCTCCACGCCCGCCGCAAGATTTCTGAGATTGAAGTCGAATCCATCTCCGTACAAGGTCTCGAGACGGGTGCGCACGTTGCAGATTCCTATTCCCGATTGCGTCTTTTCCCAGTCCGCGGCCAGATTCGGCCCGTCGTTGTACACGCGAAGAATGAGCCGTCCATCAGAGCGAAATGCCGAGACCCGGATCCATCCTCCCCGCGCCTGTTTGGCAATGCCGTGCTTGATGGCGTTTTCCACGATGGGTTGCAGAATCAAACTGGGAACCTGAACCGGATAAAGTTCCCGCGGCACATCCAAGCTCAGTTGCAGACGCTCCGCAAATCTTACCTTCTGAATGTCCAGATATTTTTCCAGGAACTGCATTTCCTCTCCCAACGGCACCTCTTGGCGATCCGAATGTTCAATGACCTTCCGCAGAAATTCGCTCAGCGCGGCCACCGTCGCTATGGCGGCATCATTTCGCTTCTCACGGATCAGCCCCGCGATCGCGTTGAGTGAATTGAACAGAAAGTGCGGCTCAATTTGCCGGCGGAGCGATTCGAGTTGCGCCTTCGAAAGCTGTTGGTCGAGACGCGCAGTTTCGACTTGTTGACGAACCAGCCGCTCCCGGGACTCGAGCAGGTAACTCACCGCCAGAATCGCGGCATACAGAAACACACATTGCAGAAGCCCGTTGTAGACTTTGTCCAGCCACAAGGGCAGGAAGGGCTCCGGGCTGACCGATCTTGCCCAGGGGTTCAACAACTCTTCAAGTCCTGAATCCCACGCAGCTGATATCAGATTGATGCTCATACCTGCTGGGACATGCACAAGCCATGTGGTCCAGCTTTGCAATCGCACGGGATATCGCTGGCTCAGATAAAGCACCAAAGGTGTTGCCAAAACCCAAGGCACCCACGAGAGGAGTTGGCTAACGAACAGACTCACCCAGGCATGGTGCATCCCCTCCGAGCGCATCACGAAAACAGTCTGGGTTGCGTCAAACAGAGCGATTCCGAGCCAAATCGATGCAATCCAAGCCCGTTCCCCCGATTTTGAGGCTTTTCGCACACCATTCATAGGGAGAATCCTACCCCACTTTGTGCGCGAACCGGCCAGAATGCAGCCAATCCACTGACCTATGCAGCCAACGGTCTGGCCTTACCCAGAAGCTTGCCGGATACTCCGCACATGTTCACACCGATCACAACTCGACTCCTCACGGTTGTAGTTCTTGTCAGCCTCCTTGCATTTGGTCAGCAGCCACCAAGCTCATTCCCGGAGACTGCTCCCAAACTGGCCGCCGCGGCCAAAAGTAGAATTAGAATTAAGGTTGCCTTCGTGCTGACCGACCACTCGGTCATGATTGATTTTGCCGGCCCCTGGGAAGTATTCCAGGACGTAATGATCCCCTCCCGCGGTGCCGCCATGGAAGACCAGCACGTCTTCGATCTCTACACCGTGTCTGACAGTACGAAGCCCATCCGCACCTCCGGCGGAATGCAAGTGATTCCGGCTTACACGTTCGACACCGCTCCCCAACCCAACGTCGTGGTTGTTCCTGCACAAATGGGAGACTCGCCGCAGATGCTGGATTGGCTCCGGAAGAGGGCCACGCGCAGCGATATTGTCATGTCAGTCTGCACGGGCGCTTTTAAGCTCGGAGAGGCGGGCCTGCTGAAGGGAAAAAATGCTACCACCCATCATGGAGCGTACGTCAGCTTTCAACATGAGTTTCCCGACGTAAGGCTGCAACGAAATATGCGGTACGTGCAGAGCGATCCAGTGATCTTCACTTCTGGCGGCCTCAGCGCCGGTATCGATTTGGCACTCCACGTCGTAGAACTCTATTTCGGCCGCGAGGTCGCAGAAGACACGGCCCGCACGATGGAGTATGAAGGCCAAGGGTGGATGGGAGATGGGACGGCTAGCGTGACGACCAGGGTTCGATCGAATCCCTCCGATCACTTAACCAAGGGGATATTGGGCAATTGGGAAGGCAAACTTGCCACAGCGGAAGGTACTTTTCGGGTGGCACTTCACATCTGGCCAGACCGGGGCGGCAATCTTACCGGAACCCTCGATAGCCTCGACCAAGATGCCACCGGCCTGACGGTTGGTCCGGTAACGTTCAAGAACCCCGACCTGCACTTTGAGGTGGCAGGAGTCGGCGGATCCTTCGACGGGAAGCTAAACGACCTTGAATCTGCGATTGAGGGTACGTGGCACCAGCATGGCGCTTCCATGCCGTTACTGTTTGAGCGGGTATATGAGGACTAAGCCTACGCCAGACGAATTAGCGATGTCCGCCTCTGGAGGACAAATGGCTTTTTTGTCCCCACAGAGAAGCGAACAGGGGTGTTACAGCAGTTCTTACCTTCCGATATTCACGCAGTCGCGCCACTGCTAGGCCAAAACTTGTTGGAATAGCAGCGCGGTATCAGCCGGTTGCCGACTGCAGTCGCATCCCCCGGCAAAAAGTTACAAAATCCCGACAATCCCGTGACATCGGTCGCCGGCGAACCCTCTACTGTGGCTTCGCTGTGTGTGAACGCATCGGTCTGCCAGCGCGAAATCGTGCGCCTCTACCAAGAAATCGATCGCCAACCCAGGAGGACAAGAATGCAAGGAAACCAGTCACTCACTCTACGAGTCAGCATGTTGGGCTTGGTGCTAGCAACCGTGCTCACTGCGGCTCGCGCCGCCGACAAATCATTCATTGGCAACTTCAACACCGTCACCCCCGTAAGCGGCACCGTGCCATCAAACGGCGACGTCAATCCCTACGGCGTCGCGCGTGTCCCGGTCACCAGGGGAAGCCTGGTTGCTGGCCGATACCTCGTCAGCAACTTCAATAACAGTGGAAACTTTCAGGGAACAGGCACAACCATCGTGCAGATCGCGCCCGATGGAACCTTCAGTCTCTTTGCTCAGATTGATCCCAACAAGGTGTCCTGCCCCGGAGGGGTTGGACTGACAACCGCGCTGGTAGCTTTACGGAGCGGCTTTGTGATCGTCGGCAGCCTGCCCACGGCAAACCAGGGCACGGTCTTCACAGGAGCTGGTTGCCTCATCGTACTCGACAGCAATGGCAATGTAGTTGAGACCCTTTCCGGGCATTACCTCAATGGGCCATGGGACATGACTGCCGTGGACGGCGGCGTCCTCGCATCCTTATTTGTGACGAATGTGCTCAATGGTACCGTCAAAGCAGGCGGCAACGTTGTGAACGGCGGCACGGTTGTGCGTCTGTTGCTGTTGATTCCCGACGGCTATCGGCCGCGGCTGCTCGATACAACGATTGTCGCGTCCGGCTTCCCCGAGCGCACCGACCCCGCTGCGCTTGTGATCGGCCCAACGGGTGTCGCCTTTGATGAAGACAGCGGTAATCTCTACGTCGCTGACAGCCTCAACAACCGCATCGCCGCAATTCCCGGGGCTCTCTTCCGGTCGGGCTCCGCGGGCATTGGCCTGACCGTATCCCAGGGCGGGGCTCTCAATGACCCCCTCGGGCTTGCGCTAGCTCCAGATCATCACATCCTCACCGCCAACGGAGATGACGGCAACCTCGTCGAAACCAATCCATTCACAGGCAAACAGGTGGCCGTGAAGCTCGTCGACAACACGGGAGGACCCCCGCCGGGATCGGGTGCACTATTTGGTCTGATCGCGGCTTCCGATGGCGTCTTTTTCGTGGATGACGCCTCCAACACATTCAACCTGCTTCACTGATAGAACGGCGGGCGCGGCGCTCCATGGGTAGAAATCAATGCCCGCGGGAGCGCTCGTGCCCGCGTTTGCG
>Ga0187777_10000851_pt1 | contig 20031 bp, 16 predicted proteins | sample 1015_Q2_SP5_10_M_FD_132416 | JGI IMG/M metagenome (GOLD analysis project Ga0187777, IMG submission 132416) | Tropical peat soil microbial communities from peatlands in Department of Meta, Colombia - 1015_Q2_SP5_10_MG | ecosystem: Environmental > Terrestrial > Soil > Wetlands > Peat | place... | reverse complement strand
TACGCTTCGGGCCGAAATCGCGCTCAGCCGAAACAATGCAGCCCAGGCCATTGAATTACTCCAGGCAGCGGTACCCTACGAATTGGGCCTGCCCCCTCAATTCCAGGTTGGTACTCTGTATCCGGTATATGTGCGTGGGCAGGCTTGTTTACGCGCGAGACAAGGAAGCAAGGCCGTAGCGGAATTTCAAAAGATCCTCGACAACCACGGTATTTTGCTTAACTCGCCCGTGGGGGCGTTAGCGAGGCTGCAACTGGGGCGAAGCTATCTGGCGATGGGTAACAGGGAGAAAGCGCGAACCCTTTATCAGGATTTTCTCAACTTGTGGAAGGATGCCGATCCCGACATCCCCATCCTGAAGCAAGCCAAAGCCGAGTACGCGAAGCTGCAGTAAATGCCGCAGCGACTACTTGGCTTTCAACTACGTCGCACACAAGGAGGAGGGGATTATGCCGGTCAAGCAAGGAAGCCTTGAACTCTTACAGCATCCCGCATCCAAACAGCTCCTGCAATCGACGATTCCCGCTCGACTGGCGTATGTCTGGACCGATGGCACGCCCAGAGTTATTCCGATCTGGTTTCACTGGAACGATCGAGAGTTCGTCTTGGCTTCGCCGCCCAAAGCCCCAAAGTTAAAGGCTCTGGCGAAGAACCCGAAAGTGGCACTCACGATCGATGACGACACCTTCCCCCATAAGGTACTGCTGGTGCGGGGCACTGCACGGATGCAATCCGTGAATGGGATTGTGCCTGAATATGCACTGGCTGCGGACCGCTATTTCGGAAAAGAGCAAGGCAGAGCTTGGGTGGCGCAGCTTGCTTCCATGATTCAGGATATGGTGCGAATCACAATCACGCCGGAATGGGTTGGCCTACTGGATTTTCAGACGCGTTTCCCCAGTGCTCTGCCGCTATAGTGACGCGGTTCACCTGACCTTATTCCACAACGTCCGCGTCGAGTACGCGTTCCTGCTCCAAGTAGTGCGCCACGGCATACTGTGCCAAAAGTGGCGTCTGTAGCCCAATCTCCGCGCCGATCCACTCGCCTTTGCAGTGTGGTACATCAGGCGAGTGATTACATCGTCCCCCACTCCCGAATTGTGGCCCAAATCTGGCGCTCTGAATTTGATCGAAGTGCTGGATGTTGCCCCAAGCGGCGTCGCCGACCGTACCGGAAACATCGATCTTAAGTCGCAACGCTGTCATTCCTTTACCAGCCCACTTCTCATTATCCGAGTAATAAAAGGACGCCGACGGACAGAGTCCCGCCTCGCTCATTCGCCCCGTTTTTTGCTGCGATTCGGGTTTCTCCTGCTTTGGTGCGGGCGAGATCGGCCGTCAGCCACCCGGTTTTCCCTCAAAAAAACATTTTCTGTAGTTTATAACGCGCTTCTGGAGCTTGTTCATGTTTGCCGGGTCGAAGGTTGAGCTGCCATGGAAACGTTCGCCCGGGGGTGGCACGAAGTACGAGTAGCCAGATACGGCTAAATCTGCTGCAACAAGTCGATTCAATATGTGAATAGAGTACGATACTATACATTTCAAAAGGAACTCATCACGGTGTCTTTCTTGCGCTTAATGCGCTGTTGCTTGCTTGTTGGAGTGATATACGGCATTGGCGCGGAGTGCCAGGAACTCACGATTCAGACAGAAGCGGGCCAACCGACAGTTCTAACCAGGGCGAATATCGAGGCGTTGCCCCACGCCAGGATCACGGTCGGCCCCCCGAATGCTGAAATCGCGTATGAAGGAGTATCAGTAGGGGCCCTGATGGAAAAGGCGGGGGTTACGTTCGGCGAATCGTTACGGGGCAAACGCTTGTCCTCATGCCTTCTGGTTGATGCTGCCGACGGCTATAGAGTCATATTCGCGCTGCCTGAGATTGATTCAGCGTTTACCAATAAGCAGGTCCTGCTCGTGTTCTTGCGAGACGGGAAACCTTTGGATGCCAAAGAAGGTCCATACCGGATCATCGTACCGGATGAAAAGAGAATGGCACGTTGGGTGCGCCAGGTCACCGCTTTGAGAATTGTTTCCCTGCCATGACGCCATCGAAATCAGAGCAAAGGATCTCACCGATGCGAAGATTTAGCTATGTTCTGTGTTTCGCCTTGATCTTGGTTTGTCAAGCCAGCCTGGCTCAGGAGATCACGGTTGCCGCCGCTGCCGACCTTCAGTTTGCCATGCAGGACATTGCGAGCAGATTCCAGAAGGAAAGTGGCCAAAACGTGAAAGTGTCATACGGTTCATCGGGCAACTTCTTTCAACAAATCCAGAATGGCGCACCGTTCGATTTGTTTTTCTCCGCGAACCTCGACTACGCCAAAAGATTGGACGCTGCTGGACTGGTTGAACCAGGAAGCTATTACCAATATGCCAGGGGCAAAATCGTCATCTGGGTATCGAACGATTCAAAGATTGATCTACGTTCCGGCCTGAAAGTCTTGCTGGAACCTTCCATCAAGAAAATTGCTGTGGCAAATCCTCAACACGCTCCCTACGGTCAAGCGGCTGTCGCGGCGCTGCAGAAAGAAGATGTCTACGAGAAGGTGAAGGACAAGCTTGTGCTCGGCGAGAACATCTCGCAAACCGCATCATTCGTAGTATCGGGGTCGGCTGACATTGGAATCGTGGCATTGTCGCTCGCGCTATCACCCAACATGAAGGATAAGGGCCGTTATGCCGAGGTCCCGAGTGATGAATATCCACCCATCGAACAAGCCTGCGTTATCCTTCGCTCGTCGAGGAACAAACAGGTTGCTCAGCAGTTTCTGACATTTGTGAAGACGGCTGCTATTGGCGACCTCTTAAGAGGCTACGGATTTCAGGTAGCCAGCGAGAAGAGAGAATAACCGGTTCATCGACCGCTGGGCGTTCTGTCAACTTCGGGGCCAGCCCACATAAGCGCCCGACACGCCAGTCCGGCCACCATGCAGCTTTACACATTCAATTCCGCCGCTTCAGCACCCGTTTGGGTAAAATACGGAGATCGTTAGTCGCATCTGGAGGACTCGCGTGAATCCTCACAGTGTAAAACTCGCAGTTACGCCTTGCTTGCGTCTCGAATGTAAGTTCTGGCTGGCAGATGACGGCTGGAACGCCACCATGGAATCCCTCGGCCTCAGCGTGTGCGCTCCGAGTTTTGAGATGGCCAAGAACGATATGGAACTGGCTCTCGGCAAACATATCGAAGCGCTGCTCAACCAGCACCCGGGCGCTCACCGTGTGCAGGCGGCGTGAGGACCACGAAGAAAACCTCTTACACTCATTCGGCGCGAACCAGAAAGCGAATCAGGTTGTCGGGCTTCGTGAACGCATTGAACTTTCGACTTTACGGCCTTGTGTGAGCCGCTGTGCGAGTTCTCGATTTCGGATTCGGCGAGCAATCTTCTGCCTGCGCTGGCGATTAAATCTTGCTTTGTCACCATTGATCGCTGACATGGTCGAACTTTCTGACTATTTGGGAATCTCGTATTCGCCCGAAATTTCGAAAATCACGCTACCCGCGGGATCAATTGGATCAGGTCTGCCGGAGTAAGTGCCTTCGCCTTTGACGCTCTTCACTGCCCCGGTGCCGCCGACAAAACTCCACGAGCCTTCGGAACTTTGGATCTTGCCGCTCTTGTCGTACTTCTCGGCGCCGTGAGTGCGGGCGTAGAATTTGTCCCCGTTTGCCAGGGTGCCTACGACAAACCCGTGCACTTGGGCCTTCGCGCCGCTCATTTCTACGGAATTGGTTACGACATCCTCTTTGGTCTGCGTACCGCCGATTTCCATTGCCTTGGTCCATGTGCACTTGCCTTGGCTGATGGCGAAGGCATGGTCCGGCTTGTCTCCGATGTCAATTTTTTGTACCTGGTCAGGCTTGCCACACTTGTTGAGGCCCGAAATCTTGGTTTGCGCCACTGAAAGCGTGGCCAATCCTAACATCATAAGTAACGTCGCGATCCCTCTGAAATTCATAGCCACCTCCCTTAGCGAAGATTTGGTGCGCAAGTATAACACCGGCTGGAAACGCGTCATGGCAAATTGCTGACGGACAGTGCGACTGGTCACGGCCAAAACAAAAAGGCTGCGCTAACTAATCGCAGCCTTTCACCGGAACCTCATCTCCCCCGGCTTAACGCTTTTTTTCTTTCTGAGCCCGTCAGAAGAAGGCTGTCAATACTCCGCTCAGCCGATCAACGAGCCCGTCACCTTTAACGGGTCTTCGCCGCTTTGTGGTTGAAAATCCGTCGGCCTCCGAGCGCCTTCGCGCTGATCGTCTTGGACTCTCCAACGGTCTTGCCGCTGACGGCCTTCGTGGTCTTCCTTGCCGGCTTGCCGCGTACCAATGACTTTTTGTGAACTGACATGTTGCTTCTCCATTCTGCGCCAGGGCGCCGGATCTAGGGATTCTGACCCTTACTTGTTTCATCCCCACAGACGATCACCAGGCTAGCACGCCGCGTTCCAAATCGCGCACTCCGCATGATCCCAAACCAACACGAGCTTTATCATGACCTTGGCCCCCGCTTTTCGCCAGCGTTTCTGCTCCGCAGAGATCCCTAAGACAAGAGGGATTACAAATTCATCTCTGAGTATTAATTTTTAATCTGCAATAATTCACCGGCTTTGTCAGGCAGGATGGCCGAACCCATCCAGACCAGCCATAGCTGCGCTGATCCGCTAGTACCCGAGTAACCTCGTAATCAGACCGAGCATTGACTTAGAACCGCGATTCTCGATAGATTTTTTGCAGAAAACGAAGCTAATCGCATTTTGTCAGTCGTCTCTGCCGATATGGAGCTACTGCTCAACATTCTTTGGATCGTGCTGGCGCTGCCCGCCGTCTGGATATGGCGCACGAGCCCCGCCTGCACGCGTGGTCCTCGTTGGTTCGCTCGCTGTCGTCCGTTCCTCGTGCTTGGGTGTGCACTTGTCCTGTTGTTCCCAGTTGTTTCGGTCTCCGACGACTTGCAGGCCGTTCGACCGGAGATGGAGGAATCCAGTTCGTTTGCGAAAGGGATCAAACAGTCGGCCGGTATTCGATCAACCCACTCGACGCATCCCACCTGCAGTTACCTGTCGCACCATGCAGGCCTGGCATTGCTGTATCCAATCGATCAGCCCTCCACTGTAGTTCTCACGACGTCTGTTTCGTTGCCTGACGCTTCCTTTTTCAGCCCGAGAAACCCGCGCGCTCCTCCGGCGCGCACCCTTCTTCTCGCTTAAGCGTTGGATTTGAGCAAACACCTCAATCGAAAGTAAACCTCGGCTGCTGCCCGCAGTTGCAGCCGTTGGCTTCGCTTCTTCCGCCGACCACGGAGGCGACTGGATGCAAAAACCGATTTGGCTTTATGAGGCGCTGGTCCTGATTGCTTTCCCTTTCTATGCCCATGCGCAACAAACGCTTACCTGGCAAGAGGTACGCTCCCGCTTTGAAACCAACAACCCGACATTACTCGCCGACAAGCTGAATGTCGACGAATCGAGGGCCGAGGAGATCACCGCTGATCTGCGCCCCAATCCTGAATTCAATTTGACCGTTGATGGTACGCAAATCGCTCCTCATGACAACGTCTGGCGTCCATTCGCCGGTACGTTTGAAGCGCCGGGTCTCAGTTTTCTGTACGAGCGGCGGCATAAACGGCAGTTGCGGTTCGAAAGCGCCAAAAAAGGGACCCTGGTTGCAGAGTTCAGTCATGCCGACCTGGAAAGGACTCTGCTCTTTGATCTGCGCGGCGCGTTTGTTTCCACCTTACAAGCCAAGGCGGTCCTGCAACTGGCCAAAGATAATCTGGCCTATTACGACCATGTGCTCCAGATCAGCCGAGATCGCTTCAATGCCGGCGACATCGCACAGATCGATCTGGACCGGCTGGAGCTGCAGCGCGTGCAATACGAGTCTGACCTGCAAACCGCTGAAATCAATCTGCGCACTGCCAAGATTCAACTGCTCACTTTGTTGAACGATCGAACTCCGATTGAACAATTCGACGTGACCGGCTCCTACGATTTCAGCGATCAACTCGCAAACCGCGATGAGTTCCGAAAGATAGCCATGGACACGCGGCCGGATATGAAGGCGGCGATCGAAGCCATCGCTAAAGCCCAAACCGATCACAAGCTCGCAGTCGCCAATGGCTCGACCGATCCGACCTTCGCCGCGTGGTACACACATAATGCATCTACCAACAATCCGGCAGCTTTCGACACCGTTGGCGTCGGCGTCAGCTTCCCCTTGCGCATCTTCGACCGCAATCAGGGCGAAAAGTTGCGCACCCAGATCGACATCGCGCGCAACGAGAAGTTACGCGACGCAGCTGAGGCTGCGGTGCTAAGCGATGTGGATTCCGGTTACGCCACCCTCGACAGCACCCTGATCCTGTTGCGTCCCTACAAAGCGAGATATTTGCAGCAATCGGTGCGGGTGCGCGACACCGTTTTCTTTTCCTACCAGCATGGCGGGGCCTCACTGCTGGATTTCCTCAACGCAGAGGCCGACTACCGGAGCGTGCAACTGAACTACGTGAATCTGGTGGGTTCTTATTTGATGGCCGCGGCGCAACTGAACATGGCCGTCGGCCGGGAGGTTGTCCCATGAAGATTAGACCTGACCTTTATGCGGTGCTGCCCGTTTGTGTGGCCCTGAGTCTGCTCCTTTGCGCCTGCAATGAAAGCAAAACAAATCCCACAGCCGAGGCGCCGCCCAAGCCAGTGGTCGAACCGGATCTTGACGCAAACAACTTCAAGGTAGATCACTCCGAGCAATTCCCGTTGGCGACAGCAACCGAATATAAGGCTGTTCCTGCCCTCAATGTCACCGGTGTGGTGCAGCCCGATATTGCTCGCGCTGTGCCGGTGGTTTCATTGGCCGCCGGACGAGTTGTCGAGATTAAGGCTCGGCTCGGCGATGAGGTGAAGAAAGGCCAATTGCTTCTGAGGGTCCAGAGCAACGACGTGTCGGGCGCTTATCAGACATACCTCAAGGCGGAGAATGACGACCGTCTGGCGCGTTTGCAGCTTCAGCGTGCGCAGATTCTGTACGAAAAAGGTGCCGTTGCGAAGAGTGCACTCGAATCTGCGGAAGACACTGAAGGCGATGCCAAAGCTGACCTCAATGCAGCAGCCGAACAGTTACGGCTTCTCGGCATCGACAAAAACCATCCCTCTGGAATCGTCGACATTGTCGCGCCTGTTTCGGGCGTGATCACAGATCAAGAGGTCACCAACGCCGCCGGTGTCCAAGGTCTCTCTGGCCCCAACCCATTCACAATTTCTGATCTGTCCGATGTCTGGATTGTGTCTGATGTTTATGAAAATGATCTTGATGCGGTGCACGTCGGCGAATCCGCAGACATTCGTCTGAATGCCTATCCCAACAAGGTTTTCAAAGGCCGCATCGACAACATCCTGCCGATTTTGGATCCCAACATCCGCACCGCCAAAGTCCGGGTCGAAGTTCCTAACCCGGGGTTCATGCGGGTGGGCATGTTCGTAACCGCGGCATTCTATGGCAGGCAGCCCGAAACCCATGCCGCAGTCCCGGCGACTGCGATTCTCTACCTGCACGATCGCGAATGGGTTTACACGCCGGTAAGTCCGGGGCACTTCAAGCGCCAGGAAGTGGCCGCCGGAAAAGCGCTTCCCGGCAACATGCAGGAGATCGTTTCCGGACTCCAACCGGGAGAGCGGGTGGTCATAAACGCTCTGCCGCTGCAGAACACTGTGGAGCAATAGATGATTCGCCGCGTCGTAGATTTCGCTCTCAATAACCGGCTGATGGTCTTGGCCCTGGCGATTATCCTGTTCGCCGGAGGAATCGTCTCGTTCAAGCGGCTGCCCATCGAGGCCTATCCCGACGTGGCCGACAACTATGTAGAGATCATCACGCAATGGCCGGGAATCTCGGCAGAACAGATCGAACAACAGGTCACGATTCCGCTCGAGATCGTCATGAATGGCATACCGCAGGTGGTGCATTTGCGTTCGTTCTCGCTCTTCGGCCTGTCGGATTTGAAACTGATTTTTGCCGACGATTCAGACAATGCCTGGAACCGCGAGCGGGTACTGGAGCGGCTGAGCCAGGTCAGTTTGCCATCGGGTGTCACTCCGGTGATGGGCACGGACTGGAGCCCCGTCGGCCAAATTTACTTTTTCACCTTGCATAGTACGAATCCGGCATACGACCCGATGGAGCTGAAATCCATCGAAGACTGGGTCATCGAGAAAAATCTCAAAGCGGTGCCCGACATTGTTGACGTTGCCAGCTTTGGCGGCCCGACGCGTGAATATCAGGTTCGTGTCGATCCCAACAAGCTGGTGGCTTATGGTCTGAGCTTGGGGCAGGTCGAGCAGCAACTCGCCAGCAACAACGCCAATGCGGGCGGCAGCTTCATCCAGGCCGGATTGCAGCAAATCAACGTGCGCGAAGTGGGACTGGTCAACCGTTCGCAAGATATCGCCCAGACCGTGATCTTCGCAAAGAGCGGCACGCCGCTGCACATGAAGGACATTGCCGTGGTTTCGCAAGGTCCGAAGATTCGCCTCGGCCAGTTCGCCAGGGCCACTCATCTGCAGGACGGAAAAATCATCGATAACGATGATGTGGTTTCGGGTATTGCGCTACTGCGAAAAGGCGCACCCGCAGACGCGGCTCTGGCAGGCATCCACAATAAAATCGAGGAACTCAACACTCGCATATTACCCCCCGGCGTAAAGGTTGTTCCCTTCATTGATCGCAGCGATCTCGTCCACTTCACGACTCATACTGTGCTTCACAACCTGACGGAAGGAATGATTCTCGTATCCGTCGTTCTGTTTTTGTTTCTGGGCAATATCCGTGGCGCCATGATCGTCGCCGCGACCATCCCATTCTCGTTGTTGTTCGCATCCATTTGTTTGGATCTGAGGCACATCCCCGCCAACCTGCTTTCGATCGGCGCGCTGGATTTTGGTATGGTCGTCGACGGCTCGGTGGTGATGGTAGAGAACATCGTCCGCCACTTGAGCGCCGGCAACGGAACCAGGACGCCTACAGAGCGAATCGGTGACGCCGCCCATGAAGTGCAACGACCAGTGTTTTACGCAATTGCTATCATCATCACCGCCTACCTGCCGATTTTCACCCTGCAGCGGGTCGAAGGCCGCCTCTTTCATCCCATGGCGTGGACCGTGGCCTTTGCTCTGCTCGGCGCTCTGCTTTTTTCCATCGTGATCGCTCCTGTGTTGTCGAGTTTCGCCTTCGCCAAAGGGGCACGTGAATGGCGTAACCCGGTCATGGACTTCCTGATCAAGCACTACCGGAATGCTGTCCGCTGGGCGATTCGGCGGCGTGCGCTCACCCTCGGCGTTGCCGTGCTGGGACTATTCCTCGGCATGTATCTGGCGTTCGGTGACGTAATTGGCTCCGAATTTCTGCCTCACCTCGACGAAGGCGCTCTCTGGGTTCGGGGCACTCTAGCCCCGAGCACCGGACCGGACGAGGGGATTCACGTCGCTAACCAGGCCCGCATCGTCCTTTGCTCCTTTCCGGAGGTCCCGCAATGTACCAGCCAGGTCGGACGCCCGGACGACGGAACCGACACAACCGGTTTCTTCAATACCGAGTACTTTGTTGATCTGAAACCGAAAGAACAATGGCGCCCTGTTTTCCATGAAAACAAGGACGAACTCATTGCTGCCATGAATCGCGAGCTCAGCAAAATCCCCGGAGTTGTCTGGGGCTTTTCGCAGCCGATTGAAGACAACATGGAGGAGGCGGTCAGCGGCGTGAAGGGCGAACTTGCTACCAAAGTCTACGGCGATGATCTGAAAGTGCTCGAAGACAAGGCCGATCAGATCGTCAGCATCATGCGTGGCGTCAATGGCATCGAGGACCTGGGTGTATTTCGCGTGCTCGGCCAGCCCAATCTGAACATAACGGTAAATCGCGATGCGGCCGCTCGCTACCAGATCAACGTCGCCGATGTGCAGGATGCAATTCAAACCGCGGTTGGAGGCAACGCGCTTACTCAAGTTCTCCAGGGCGAAGCACGCTATGACCTGGTCATGCGCTATCTCCCGCAGTATCGCGATACTCGGGAAGCGATCGAAGGGATTCGGCTATTGGCTCCGAGCGGAGAACGTGTATCGCTCGCCCAGCTTTGCAATATGAGCGTGATAGATGGAGGCTCGGAGATTTATCGCGAAGGCAATCGGCGTTACGTTGCAATTAAGTATAGTGTCCGCGGTCGCGACCTCGGCAGCGCAGTGGAAGAAGCCATGATGAAAGTGAATGCGCAAGTCAACTTGCCGCTGGGGTACCGCATCGGTTGGGAGGGGGAATACGCCAGTGCGAAACGTGCCAACGCGCGCCTCGGGATCGTCCTTCCCATCACCGTTCTGATCATCTTTTTCATTCTTTACACTATGTTCAAGTCATTTAAATGGGCGCTATTGATTATGGCCAATATTGCGATTGCGCCGATTGGGGGGCTGTTGGCCCTCCTCATTACGGGTACTCATTTCAGCGTCTCCTCCGGCGTGGGGTTTCTCGCTCTCTTCGGGGTGTGTGTGCAGACAGGTGTAATCATGCTCGAATACATTAACCAGCTCCGGGCACGGCGCTATTCCATCGAGGACGCCGCCGTCGAGGGTGCCGTGCTTAGACTGCGCCCCATCATGATGACCATGCTGGTGGCGACTCTGGGGTTATTGCCGGCAGCTCTCTCGCACGCAATCGGCTCCGACTCTCAGCGCCCGTTTGCCATCGTCATCGTCGGTGGTCTCATCGCGGCTCTGGTTATGAGCATCTTCCTGTTGCCGACTTTATACGTCTGGATCGCCGGTGAACGAGATGTGCTTCCGGTGCCTGAGGGAATGTTCGAAGAAGGCGAACACGTGGATTAGTCGGGGTAAAATGCCCCGAAGTTCAAAAAAGTATCAGGCTGCCGAGGATGACAGTGTCACCCCCCAAATCGCTTTGGAGCAAATTCCCGTCGGCATATGAGATCAACACTTGGGTCTGGCTTTCGGGGCTCAGCCAGAAATACGGCAGGGGCATTGAGTTGTCTTCCGTGCCCGCACCCGAATGGGATGCGATCGGTGCCTACGGATTCGATGCCGTGTGGCTGATGGGAGTGTGGGAACGCAGCCCCGCCGGCATCGCGATTGCAAACCGAAACAAGGACCTTCTTGAAAGTTTCTACAGAGCGCTCCCCGACTTTCGTCCCGAGGATAATGTGGGATCGCCTTATTGCGTGAGGCGTTACACGGTCGACGAACATCTCGGTGGGCCTCAGGCGCTTGCTCTCGCGCGACACGCACTCGCAACTCGCGGAATGAACCTGATCTTGGACTTCGTGCCTAACCACGTAGCACCTGATCATCCCTGGGCCACCACTCACCCTGAGTACTTCATCCGTGGCAATGCTGATGACCTGGCAAAAGATCCTTCCTCCTTTATTGAGAGAGGCGGAACTATATATGCGCGTGGACGCGACCCTTTTTTCCCGGCGTGGCTGGACGTACTGCAGTTGAATGCCTTTGACAACGGTCTTCGACAAGCAGCGCTGGAAACCGTCTCCGGCATCGCCGACCAATGCGATGGCGTTCGTTGTGACATGGCAATGCTTCTGCTGAACTCGATTTTTGGGCGCACATGGGGAACCCGTGCTGGATCGCACCCCTCATCCGAATATTGGACTGAGCTGATTTCTGCAATCAAGCGGAGGCACCCTGGATTCCTGTTCATTGCCGAGGCCTATTGGGATCTGGAGTGGGAACTCCAGCAGCAGGGTTTCGACTTCTGTTATGACAAGAGACTCTATGATCGTCTGGAGCATGAGAACGCGGAGAGCATCCGCCTTCATCTCTGCGCCGATCTTGATTACCAGAGCAAACTGCTCCGTTTCATCGAGAATCACGACGAACCACGGGCTGCAGCCATTTTCGGCCTTGCGAAGGAACAGGCCGCTGCTGTGACTACGTTCACGCTGCCGGGAATGAGGCTGTTCCACGAAGGACAGTTCGAGGGTCGCACGGTGAGAGTGCCCGTGTTTCTGGGGAGGCGCCCACATGAGCCAGTGAATCGGGAAGTTTTCACCTTCTATGCAAAGCTCCTGCAAGAAATCAATCAACCCGTTTTTCGGACAGGCCAGTGGACGTTATGCGAACGAAGCGGCTGGCCCGACAACCCGAGCTTTCAAAATCTCTTGGCATGGAGTTGGCAGCTGGATGGGGACCGCTATTTGATTGTGGTGAATCTGAGTGACTCCCCCGCGCAAGGCCGGATCAAAACTCCGTGGGCCGCTCAAGGACCCTGGATTTTCACTGATGCCTTATCCAATCTGATCTATGAGCGCGATGGAGACGAAATGCTGACCTCGGGGTTGTACGTAGAACTCGGAGCGTGGAAATATCATTTGTTCAGGTGTATGCGCAAAAACAAGAGCTAACACGATCTGCGCAGTGCTCAACCTGCAGCTGCCCGATCGGCGAAAATGACAGCTTGGTCAGGTGAGATTCTTCCCGCGGGAATTGTCCGGTCGCCTTGTTGCAACCGGCGCAGCGGGCCAGCTTTCTCGCTACCAGTCACCAGCCACAAAATGCGCCGGGCACGGTTGATGACCGGGTAAGTCAAAGTCATCCGCCGGCGTCCTTGGTAGATGCCGGTTACTGCGACATCTCTATTGCTCACATCAAGGACGGGATCGCCGGGCACCAACGAAGCTGTATGCCCGTCAGGACCGAGGCCCAGATGGATCAGGTCGAGGATTGGCGGCGAACCCGCGATCTCAAAGAGAACCAACGCATATTCCCTGGCCGCGGCCTCCAGATCTTGCGATTCCACTGGCATGGCATGAATGTGTTCAGGAGGAATCGGCGAGTGACCGAGAAGAGTCTCTCGCAGATGCGTCAGATTTCGATCCGGGTGCCCTGCAGGCGCAACGCGTTCGTCCACTTGCACCACGTGAACGCTCTGCCAAGGAAGATCTTCGTCCGCCAGAGCGCGCAACATAATCCAGGGACTTCGACCGCCGCTGACGGCCATCACAAAGCGCCCTCGCGCATCGACGGCAGAATCCGCCCCTGCCGCAATCGCCTTCGCGGCTGCCTGTGCAGCTTGCGTTTCATCGTCGAACACTTCAATCTTCATCGGCAGCCCTTGATCTTCATGCTTAAGCCACCCTCGTCTTGCCTTCAGATTTTTCCAGGTGTCCGCCAAATTGAAAGCGCATCGCGGACAGCAGCTTGTTCGCGAAGTCGGCCTCTCCCCGCGAGCTGAACCGTTCGTACAGCGCAGTCGTCAAAACCGGTACCGGCACGGCTTCGTCGATGGCCGCTTTAATCGTCCATCGTCCTTCGCCGGAATCCGAAACGCGGCCCGCGAACTTGGAGAGACTTGCATCCTCCATGAGCGCACTTGCTGTCAGGTCCAGCAACCACGATGCGATGACGCTCCCACGTCGCCAGACTTCGGCAATGTCGCGCAAGTTCAAGTCGTACTGGTACTCTTCCGGATTCCGCAGCGGTGTGGTTTCCGCATCGGCGGCAGCGTTTGCCTGCTTGCCAACGTTGGCCGCCCGCAGAATGCTTAGACCCTCTGCATAAGCGGCCATGAGTCCGTACTCGATCCCGTTGTGAACCATTTTGACGAAATGACCAGCCCCGTTTGGTCCACAATGCAGATACCCTTGCTCTGCTGTGCCATCGATCTTCTCGCGGCCGGGCGTTCGTGGGATATCGCCAATGCCCGGCGCCAGCGCCGAAAAAATCGGATCGAGGTGTTGGACAACATCTTTCTCTCCGCCAATCATCATGCAATAGCCCCGCTCCAGGCCCCATACGCCGCCGCTGGTCCCGACGTCAACATAGTGAATCTTCTTGCCCGCAAGTTCTTTTGCTCGCCGAATATCGTCGATGTAGTACGAATTGCCGCCATCGATAAGAATGTCTCCGGGCTCCAGGTGGGGAAGAAGGTCGGCGATTGTCGAGTCGACAACCGCGGCAGGAACCATTAGCCAGATCGCGCGCGGTTTCGCAAGCTTTTTCACAAATTCTGCAAGCGACGCGGCTCCGGTTGCCTTCTCCTTTACCAAGTCGCTTACCGCCTGCGGTGACCTGTCAAACACAACGCAGTTGTGTCCTTTATTGATGAGGCGCCGCACCATGTTGGCGCCCATCCGACCAAGACCGATCATTCCTAGTTGCATTTTTCTCTCCTCTTCCGAAAATTGGCGAGCCTCCCGTGGCCGAGCTTCTCACTATCAGCAATGGCGGCGACGACTGCGCTCCCTTCAGCGCTCGACTGTTTTGGACTTCCGATAGTAACTGATCAAGTTGTTGGTTGAACTGTCATGCATGAGCTTCGGTTGATCTTTGCTCTCCAGTTCCGGGATGATGCGCTGCGCCAGGACTTTGCCTAATTCGACGCCCCACTGATCGAATGAATCGATGTTCCAGATCACGCCCTGGGTGAACACGGAGTGTTCATAGAGCGCAACCAGTTTACCCAGCGTCTCCGGCGTCAGCCGTTGCGCCAGGATGGTATTGGACGGGCGATTACCTTCAAACACCCGATGCGGCACCAGCCAATCCGGCGTGCCTTCAGCCTTCACTTGCTCCGGCGTCTTACCGAAGGCTAGCGCCTCAGTCTGGGCGAAGACATTAGCAATCAACATGTCATGATGACGCCCAACCGGGTTCAGTGTCTGCACAAACGCGATGAAATCGCACGGGATGAGCCTCGTTCCCTGGTGAATTAATTGATAGAACGAGTGCTGACCATTGGTTCCCGGTTCTCCCCAGTAAATGGGGCTGGTGTCGTGACCCACTTTTTTCCCCTCGAGCGTGACGTGCTTGCCATTGCTCTCCATCGTCAACTGCTGCAAATATGCCGGAAACCGTTTCAGGTATTGCTCGTAAGGAAGCACCGCAACCGTTTGTGCGCCGAAGAAATCGTTGTACCAGATTGACAGAAGGCCCATTAGCACGGGCAGGTTCTGCGCGAAGGGCGTTGTGCGGAAATGCTCGTCCATCTGGTGGAAGCCACTCAGCATCGCGTGGAAGTTATCCGGCCCAATAGCAATCATCGTCGAAAGGCCGATCGCCGAATCCATCGAATAGCGTCCGCCGACCCAGTCCCAGAATTCGAACATGTTCGCGGTGTCGATTCCGAACTTCGCCACCTCCGCGGCGTTGGTCGAGACGGCAACAAAATGCTTCGCTACCGAACTTTCATCGCCACCCAGCCCCGCAACTGCCCAGGCACGCGCCGTGCGAGCATTCGTCATGGTCTCGAGCGTGGTGAAAGTCTTGGAGGACACGATGAATAAGGTTTCCGCCGGATCGAGATCGCGGACCGCTTCCACAAAGTCGGTGCCGTCAACGTTCGAAACGAAGCGGAAGGTCATAGCGTGCTCGCTGTAGTATCTCAGCGCCTCGTACGCCATGACCGGACCAAGATCAGAGCCGCCGATTCCGATGTTGATGACATTTCGAATCCGTTTGCCAGTGTGTCCCATCCACTCGCCGTTTCGCACGCGCTTTGAAAAGTCAGCCATCTTGTCCAGCACCGCATGCACCTCTAACACTACGTTCTTGCCATCCACCAGAATCGTGGCATCCTTCGGGGCACGTAGGGCAACGTGCAGAACAGCTCGGTTTTCGGTGATATTGATCTTATCTCCCCGGAACATGGCATTAATTCGTGCCCTCAAACCAGCCTCTTCCGCAAGCTGCAGCAGCAACTTGATAGTTTTGTCATTCACGCGATTCTTGGAATAATCGAGGAACAAGCCCACCGCCCCGAGTGTCAGACGGGTGCCCCGCTGCGGATCATCTGCGAAGAGCTGCCGCAGGTGTAGATCGCGGATTTCCCTATAGTGAGCATTCAGATTTCTCCATGCCGGCCCTTTGACCGCAGGGCGTCTGGTTATCGCTTCTGCTCTTGCAGCCATATCCTTGTCCTTTCCGGAACTGTCAATACTTAGAATCAATCTCGAGGTAATAGGTGTCAACGAATCTTTACTTCTCTAATACGCGATTCACAGCCGAATGCCCTGGCTCGTTTTAGCCTCTGCTGAGGCGACGGATGACGCCCAGTTAGGAGCAATGGCCGCCGCCGCTCCCGGGAAACTGATGCATACAAAGGGCCTATTTTTACAAGAAAGTGACATCTGTGGCCTTGTTTCACATTAAAATATCGAGCGAGTTCTTGTCGCCGCCCTTGTCAGACTTCGAGCCCCATGTGCTACTTCGTTAAACGGCCATCATTCCCCCATCTTCTGCTGATCGCCTCAGCTCTCTGTTTTGCTCATCTGTTTGTCTCATCTGGTACTGCGGAAGGGCAGATTCCCAGTTCGCCCACGCAGGGCAACATTGAGCTCCGCATGAACGATGTCAAGATCAACCCTTTCTGCGACGAGACGCGGCGATTAATGGTGACTGTGACCGGCGAAGATAACACCCACCTCGATCGCCAGGCCATTGTGAAGCTGCATGACAAGAAACGCGACATCACAACCTGGGAGAGCACCTCGAATGAGGGAGAGGTAACCTTCTGCAACATCGATTTCGGAGATTACGACGTCGAGGTAAGCGCCGTTGGATACCTGACCACACAGAGGGACTGGCATCTCGCCGGCACTGTGCAGGAGCGTCGATTCAACATGACACTGCGCAGAGATCCAATGGCGGTCGACTTGGACAGCTCTGGCAATGACATCCCCCCGAACGCGCGTAAAGAGGCAAAACGTGCGATTGCCGCTCTGAAATCGGCGAATTTCAAAGATGCGCAGAAACGCCTGGACAAGCTTTCCAAAATCGCCCCCTCCAACCCGGAGATTAATTTCCTCTATGGTTACCTGTGCGTAGAGCGCAAGGAGTTCGAAAGGGCGGAATCTTACCTCAGCCGTGCTGCGGCTCTAAACTCACGGAAAGCACAGCCACTCACGTTACTCGGTCGGGTCCAACTGCAAAGGCAGGAGTATGACGATGCGCAAAAGACCCTTGAGCGCGCCGTCCTCGCCGATTCCAACGATTGGATGGCCCACAATCTCCTTGGCGACGCTTACCTGAAGCACAAGGAATACGACAAAGCGCGCCAACAGGCGCAACTTGCCATCGATCAAGGCAAAAGGTCCGCCAGCGTAGCGCACTTGGTGCTTGGCCAGGCTCTGGCGAGTCTCGGTCATGACGAGGAAGGAATCCAGGCCCTCAAGCTTTTTGTCGAAACCAATCCCGATAACCCTGTCGTGCCCCAGGTCAAGGCTCTGATTGCCGAAATTCAAAAGCGCGATGCAGGACTGGCCGGGACTTCCGGTTTGCCCTCGGGAACTGACCTTGCATTGGCCGCCTCGGAGCCTTCGCTTCCCGAGAGCGCATGGGGGCCTCCGGGAGTTGACGACGTCAAGCCTGCGGTCGTTGCCGGGGTAACTTGCCCATCGCAGCAAGTGATCGAAGGTGCAGGGGAACGGGTGAAGCAGTTGGCCGACAACATCGCGAAGTTTGCCGCGGTCGAGGACATGCTGCACGAGCGCCTCGATAAAGTTGGCAGGCCTATCACCAAGGAAGATCGCAAGTTCAATTATGTGGCCACCATCACCGAGGAACCGCCCGGTTTCCTGCAGACCGACGAGTACCGCGATTTACGGTACGGCTTGACCGATCTGCCTGACCACATCGCCACCACCGGCTTTGTGGCTTTGGCCTTAATTTTTCATCCTGATATGCGCGACAGTTTCGATATGGCTTGCGAAGGGCTTGGAGATTGGCGCGCGCAGACCGCGTGGCTGGTGCATTTTCAACAGCGCGACGATAAGCCGAATCGTTTCGCTGACTATGTCGTGGGCACCGAGCACTATCCCATAAAGCTGAAGGGACGCGCCTGGATCACCGCCGACAATCTGCAGATTGTGCGTATCGAATCGGACCTCACCAAGCCCTTGCCCCAGCTCTCTGTCGAGCACCAGATCGCTGACTATGGCCCAGTCCAATTCAAGCAGCAGAACGTGGAATTGTGGCTGCCGCAGAGCGTTGATATCTACCTGGAATTAAATCGCCGGTACTATTATCGGCGGCACAGCTTCGATCACTTCATGCTGTTCTCGGTGAACTCGATTGATAAGACCAAGATGTTCAAGTCACCCCAGGAGCCGCCGGGCGCCAACAATTCCACTGGTGCGCCGATGCCAAACCCTTAAACCGGCAAATAAGGTGACGTTCGGAATCATGCCGACGCGAGTTTTGCGTTATTGAGTTCAACGCTCTACCGGCAAAAGATAACCGGGATTGTTGGCGAGCGCACCGCCCAGAACTTCCTGGTCCAGCTGACGTGTGTCCCACGAAATGACCGAGGTCGGGGTAATCTGAATCGTGACATCATCAAACGATGCGAATGCCGCCCCCACTCTTGCGTCCGCGAGTGCGGCGGCGCTCAGATACTTTCGGTGAATCCGCTTATTCCATCGCCCTGCCGGATCGCCCGTCAGGATTTGCGCGGTACCCACGACAGTGGTTCCCCGTGAAGCCGCGACATCACGTGAATCGATCATGATCGAAACATTTGAGTTGGCTTGCAGGTTTCGTGCTTTGTGACTACCAGCGGCTGTGGCTACGTACACGCACGTTCCATCGAACAAGTACCAAACGGCCACCATGTGAATGGAGCCATCCGGATTCTGACTTGCGAGTGAGGCAATATATCGTCCGTCCAACAACTGCCTGACCATCGCATCCGAAAGTGATGCCATAAAGGACAGTCCCTCCGCTGCCAGACATTAGCACAGCCAGTTTTTAAACTCGAATGCTTAACGATTCTGAGCACATCCGTCACGAACTGCGCCCGGATAAATTAGTGGGAAGGAGTCAATATTTGCAAGGCCAGGTGTTGTCATTTTTCAAGGGGATACTAATCGCGATCCCGATTCGCGCGCGGCGTCAACCTTCGGGCGACAAACTCCTGTACGATTCCGGCTAGCGAACTCTCACCGATTTTGAGCAGCGAATTTTGCACCAGCAATCCGCCCGTGCGCTGGCCTTTTGGATAGTAAAGATAAGAGATACCGCCGCTGGCAAAGCTGCCAATAATGGTGGAATAATTCGGCTGCCAGCGTTGATTGTCTCCCTTGCATATCACAGAATTAGCCAGCGCGTAACCAATCCGCGATTTCGTACTGCCTGACCCTCGATAGAAGTATCGCGGATCCTGCTTTAGCAGAGTTGGCAGTATTGCGCTGCCAATGAATGTGCCCGAAAAAATGTCAGCGTAAGCCGCTCCGAAGCGTTTCCCATACCCCTGCATTCCCTGCCCGTATGCCGAGAAATCATCCCCTGCTTGTTCCAATCCGGCAAGAAACGCCGCGCCGATAATAGTGATGGGGTCTGTAGACGATCTCCATGCCAGCTTGAATTTCTGCCTCGCGTTGAGAGGAACGGGGTTAGGGTCATAATTAACATAAAAATTCGGGATGAAACCTAGCACGCGTTGCTGCTCTTCTATCTTGATCTGCTGTTCCGCGACCTCAACCGTCGAGCCACCCACACGCACCTCCGTCTCACCGCCCGAAACCACAAGACTGACCAGCGGAACGATGTAGAACTGTCCCGGCTGTAGCTCCCCTGTCACCTCTTGTGTGATGAATCCCGCAGCCGAAATTGTCAGATGGAACGGCCCCGGAGAAACTTGCGTGAAAGAGAATTCGCCATTGATACCTGAGCGAACTTCTTGCGCTGCCGATTGCCCCGGACGGGTGAGCCTTACCAGGGCTCCGACGTTGACCGCCCCCGACTGATCTTCAACCGTTCCAGAAATGGCAGCCGCTTGTTGGTCTGCCGGCGCTTCACCCGGTGTTGCTTTCGCCGAGTTTGAGTCGTCCGCAGCTGACGTGTCTTGCGCCGCGGGTGGCTGTTGAGACTGGGCATTCAGAGCTACGGCAGACCCGGGGAGAACCAGGCAAAGGCCCAAAGACCAAACACCAATCGATGACACGAGCCACCGGCGACGGTTGGCGGCGTTAGTTGCTTTGTTCGGATACTGGCTCTCTAAGCGCACGGCGGCTACAGTTT
>Ga0187777_10000849_pt1 | contig 20035 bp, 15 predicted proteins | sample 1015_Q2_SP5_10_M_FD_132416 | JGI IMG/M metagenome (GOLD analysis project Ga0187777, IMG submission 132416) | Tropical peat soil microbial communities from peatlands in Department of Meta, Colombia - 1015_Q2_SP5_10_MG | ecosystem: Environmental > Terrestrial > Soil > Wetlands > Peat | place... | reverse complement strand
CCCTGGTGCCCGTAGCGGCGGGCGATGGTTCCGGAGAGCATGGCGCCCACCGAGCGGTGCGCGTTGCGGATGCGGTATTCGACGCGAACCGGCTTGCGCTCCTCGACCGCCGGCCGCGCATCGGCGATCAGGCGGTGGTCGAGCGCACGATCGAGTCCGTGATCCTGCACCTCGCAGTTGTAGCGGGCTACGGTCGCCGGCATCTTCGGTTGGTAGAAGACCCGCGAGAAGTCGAGTCCGCGCGCCTTCCAGTGATCGATGCCCGTGCGCATGTCGAGCAGGTCGGAGCGTCCTATCATCTCGCTGAACTTGCGGAAGCCGAGCTTGGCCATGATCTCGCGTACTTCCTCGGCGACGAAGAAGAAGTAGTTCACCACATGCTCGGGTTGGCCCGCAAACTTGCGTCGCAGCTCCGGATCCTGGGTCGCGATCCCGACCGGGCAAGTGTTGAGATGGCACTTACGCATCATGACGCAGCCCTCGGCGACGAGTGGAGCGGTCGCAAATCCGAATTCGTCGGCGCCGAGCATGGCGCCGATCGCAACGTCGCGTCCGGTCTTCATCTGGCCGTCGACCTGCACGGCGATGCGGCCGCGCAGGCGGTTGAGCACCAGGGTCTGCTGCGTCTCGGCCAGTCCGAGCTCCCACGGTGTCCCCGCGTGCTTGATCGAGGATTCGGGAGAAGCCCCCGTGCCGCCGTCGTGCCCGGCGATCGTGACATGATCTGCCTTGGCTTTCGATACGCCTGCAGCGACGGTGCCCACCCCTACTTCGGAAACGAGCTTTACGCTGATCGACGCCTGCGGGTTGGCGTTCTTGAGGTCGTGAATTAGCTGTGCCAGGTCTTCGATCGAGTAGATGTCGTGATGCGGCGGCGGCGAGATGAGTCCCACGCCAGGCACCGAGTAGCGCAGTTGCGCGATGTACTGCGACACCTTGTGTCCTGGCAGCTGCCCGCCCTCACCAGGTTTCGCGCCCTGCGCCATCTTGATCTGCAGCTGGTCCGCATTGACGAGGTATTCCGCGGTTACGCCGAAGCGCGCGGAGGCAACCTGCTTTATCCGCGAGCGCAGTGAGTCGCCTTCCTTGACCGGCACGTCCACCACGACGCTGTCGATTCGCGATTTCAGAGTCTCGCCGCTGCGCATCAGTGGATAGCGTCGCGCATCTTCACCGCCCTCCCCGGTATTCGACTTGCCGCCGATACGATTCATGGCGACGGCGAGCGTCGTGTGCGCTTCGGTCGAGATCGAGCCGAGGCTCATTGCGCCGGTCGAGAATCTTTTCACCATCTCGGCCGCAGACTCGACTTCCTCGAGCGGAATCGGCTCCGGCGCGAACCTGAACTCGAACAAGCCGCGCAGCGTCATTAGCCTCTTGCTCTGATCGTTGATCAGGCGAGCGTAATCACGATAGGTGGCTTGGCTCCCCGCTCGCACCGCGTGCTGCAGCGTGGCGATCGAATCCGGGGTCCACATGTGTTCTTCCCCGCGCACGCGATAGTGGTATTCCCCGCCCGCGTCGAGCGCGTCGCGCAGCAGCGGATCATCGCCAAAGGCAAGCCTGTGCAAGCGCCAAGACTCCTCGGCAACCTCGAACAAGCCGATGCCCTCAATGTTGCTCGCCGTGCCCGTAAAGTATTTCTCGACGAATGCCGAGTTGAGGCCCACTGCCTCGAAAATCTGCGCGCCGCAATACGACTGATAGGTCGAGATGCCCATCTTGGACATGACCTTGTAGAGTCCCTTGCAGATCGCCTTGACGAAGCGCTTGGCGGCGTCTTCGGCCGAAACATCGGGTGCATACTCGTGCAGCTGCGCTAGCGACTCCAGCGCGAGGTACGGGTGGATCGCCTCGGCGCCATACCCGGCGAGCAGGGCGAAGTGGTGCACCTCGCGCGCCGAACCTGTCTCGACCACCAGACCGGTGCTTGTGCGCAGGCCCTTGCGCACCAGGTGCTGATGCACGGCGGCGGTCGCCAGCAGCGCCGGGATCGGCATCATTTCGGCCGATACCTTCCGGTCGGAGATGATGAGAATGTTGTAGCCGAGATTTATGGCGTCCTGCGCGTGTGCGCACAGGCTCGCGAGCGCCGCCTCCATACCGGCCGCCCCCCACGAGGCGGGATAACAGATGTCGAGCTCGAGCGAGCGAAAAGTTCCACCGGTGAAGAGTGCGATGTGGCGGATCTTCTCCATTCCCTCCTGAGTCAGAACCGGCCTCTCCGCCTCAAGTCTCATCGGCGGGTCGGTTTCGTCGATGCCCAGAAGATTCGGCCGCGGTCCGATGAAGGTTACGAGCGACATCACGAGCTCCTCGCGGATCGGATCGATCGGCGGATTCGTGACCTGCGCGAACAGCTGCTTGAAGTAGTTGTAAAGAACCTTGGGCCGATTCGAGAGCACCGGCAGCGCGGCGTCGTTGCCCATCGAGCCCACCGCTTCCTCGCCGCCCTGTACCATCGGCGCGAGGATGATCTTGAGGTCCTCCTGCGTGTAGCCGAAGGCCTGCTGGCGATCGAGCAGCGGTACCGTCGACGGCGGCGGTGGTGCCGGATCGGGAAGTGCCTCGAGGGCGATCCTCGACCGGTCGATCCATTGGCGATACGGCTTCAGCGTGGCGAGTGAGCGCTTCAGGTCGGCGTCGTCGATGATGCGGCCCTGTTCGGTATCGACCAGCAGCATTTTTCCGGGCTGCAGGCGCCACTTCTTAATTACCTTGTGCTCGGGCACTTCGAGCACGCCGACCTCGGAGGCCATGATCACATAATCGTCATCGGTGACGATGTAGCGCGCGGGCCTCAAGCCGTTGCGGTCCAGCGTCGCGCCGATCTGTCGCCCGTCGGTGAAGGCCATCGCGGCCGGGCCGTCCCACGGCTCCATCAGCGCCGCGTGATATTCGTAGAACGCTCGCCGGTCCTCGTCCATCAGCGGATTTCCGGCCCACGCCTCGGGAATCATCAGCATCATCGCGTGCGCGAGCGGGTAACCACCCATGAGAAGCAGCTCGAGTGCGTTGTCGAAGGACGCCGAGTCGGATTGCCCGTCGTAGATGAGCGGCCAGATCTTGTCGAGATCCTCGCCCAGGACGCTGCTCGCGATCGCCTGCTGGCGGGCCCGAATCCAGTTCACGTTCCCGCGTAGCGTGTTGATTTCCCCGTTGTGGCAGACGAGCCGAAACGGGTGCGCGAGATCCCATGTCGGGAACGTGTTGGTCGAAAAGCGCTGGTGAACCATGGCCAGCGCGGAAACCATGCTTTCGTCCTTGAGGTCGAGGTAATACTCGCCGACCTGATGCGCTAGAAGCATGCCCTTGTAGACGATGGTCCGCGTCGACATCGACGGAACGTAGAACTCCTTTCCGTGGCGCAGCTTCAGCGCCTGGATGGCGTGCCCGGATCTCTTGCGCACGATGTAGAGCTTGCGCTCCAGTGCGTCCTGATCCATGTTGTTGGCGCCGCGCCCGATGAAGACCTGCCTGATCACGGGCTCGACTTCCTTGGTGCGCACCGACAGACCCGAGTTGTCGGTCGGCACGTCGCGCCATCCGAGAAGCACCTGCCCCTCGCCAGCGATGGCGCGCTCGATTTCCTGCTCGCACGCCATGCGTGAGGCCGGTTCCCTCGGCAGGAACACCATCCCGGCGCCGTACTGGCCGATCGCCGGCAAGGTCAGGCCCTGACGCCCGCAAACCCGACGCAGAAATGCATCCGGCAATTGCACGAGAATGCCGGCGCCATCGCCCTGCAGCGGATCCGCTCCTGTCGCACCGCGATGAGTGAGATTTTTCAGGATCTGGAGGCCTTGGCGGATGATCGCGTGGCTTTTTCGTCCCTTGATGTGCGCGATGAACCCGAGCCCGCAGCTGTCGTGCTCGTTGGCCGGATCATAGAGACCCTGTCGAGCCGGGGTACGCCGGGAATCGCTACTCATCGGGTCCTCCCTTGATCCTTCGTTGCGTGTGCAAAATGCGTCGGAACAAACCAGGGGCCGCGCGCTGCGTGGGCCCGACGGTCTCCCACCACAAAAGTGTGCGAAATCGAGTCATAGTAGCGAGGTTGTTGCATTGCGGCAACCAAAATGGGCTCTATGCCCGCCGTTGCCGATCTGTCCCTTCAAAAATACTTGCGTCTGCAACAGACTTGCGCTTTAATCTGAACAAAGTGGCCTATATGCTTGTCGCAGCGTTTAAAAACCAGCGACGACCACCGAATCTTTAGGACAACATCATCAGGGATCCTCTCATGGCGCCGAATTGTTTGACCGCCCGCTGGCTGCGACCGATCCTCGCGCTTTTGGCGCTGGTCGGGATGGCACTTTTGGCCGGTTGCGGCGGCGGCAGCGGTGCCCCCAACAATCCCTACGCCCCACCTCCGCCGACCCCGGGGCCGGTAGTGATTCTGCCCGGGGTATCGACGGTGTATTCGGGTACTCCAGCGTCGCTCGAGATCACGGGCGGCGTGCCGCCCTACACGGTCGCTTCTAGCAATTCTTCGATCCTTCCGGTCGCGCAAGCCAACACATCGGGAACGATCGTGCTGGTTCCCGGGAATGTCACCGCGGATACAGCGGTCACGCTTACGGTGGTCGACTCGATCGGACAAAGCGGGACCGCCGGTGTCACGGTTAAGGCCGCGCCAATCTTCAACACGCTGACGGTCACGCCGGCCAGTGCGTCGTGCGGGGCGAATTCCATCTGCTCCGGGCAGTCGGCGACGGCCAAGGTGACGGTCACCGGTCCCGGCGGTGCGGGCATTCCCGGCCGCTCGGTGCGCTTCGACGTCGTAAGCGGCGCCTACGGGATCAAGAGCAACGACCCGGCGAATCCGTTCGTGTCGACGCTGACCGTTGTTTCGGACCAGTTCGGCGTAGCCCAGGCGATCTTGCAGGCGGCGGCTGGCGTCGCGACCCAGCCGGGACTGCTGCGAGCCACCGAATTGACGAGCGGCGAGCAGCAGACGACGCAGTTCACCATCGTGCAGACGACCAACGGCTCGGCTGTCCTGTCGGTCATCCCCTCGAGCGTTACGTTCACAGGAACCGGGACCTGTCCGAACAACTTCCGCGCCGACTATTACATCTTCGGTGGGCAGCCACCCTACCAGGTGGCGGTTACGCCAAGCGCCCCGTTGCCCGTCCTCCTCGCCAACGTGCCGGTCACGGCCGCAGGTGGTTTCTTTGAGGCGATTACGAACGGCAACTGCGCCGACCCCGTGACCTTCGTGATAACGGACGCGCAAGGGCTCACGACCACCGCTACGATGTCGATCCAGCCCGGTTCAGCGACGCCCCCGTCGACTACCCCGCTTGCCATAGCCCCATCCTCTCAGGCAGGGGTCTGCAATGGAAGCAATCAGTTCATCTTCGCTATCACCGGCGGGGCCGGCGGATACAACGTTTCGGCGAGCCTTGGAGCAACAGTCTCTGGGCCATCTGGTGGATTGTTCACCGTGCAGCCGCCCGCACTTGCCAGCGGAACACTGGTTTCGATCGTCGGCATCGATTCAGGAACGCCACAGCAATCGGCGACGGCATCGATATCTTGTTCGTGACGGCGAGCTCTATCGGTTGACCTATCACATCTGACGCCGCGCGGCGCCTTCGGGCGCCGCCGTCGTTTTAGGCGGCACTCGAAACTGCATGCAGGACGTCCTCGCTGGCGATGTCCGCGCGCAGAACGCCTTGGCCGAGGGCAGTCAGCAGCACGAAGCGCGGTACTCCGCGGCGTACTTTCTTGTCGTGTGACATGAGTTCGAGCCAGCGGGAGGCGTCAAGCTCGGGCGGCATGCGCGTGAAACCTGGAACCCGGGAGATCAGCGCGCGAATGCGCCTCCCGTCCATCGGCGGAAGCCCCGCCGCGCGCTCGGAGAGCTTGGCGGCGATGACCATCCCTGCAGCGACCGCCTCACCGTGCAGCCAGGTCTCGTACTCGGTTGCGGTTTCGATCGCGTGGGCGAAGGTGTGACCAAAGTTGAGAAGTGCCCGCTCGCCGCCTTCGCGTTCGTCGGCCGCAACGATGCTCGACTTGATGCGGCAACTCTCCGTGACGGCATGCTCGATCACATCGGCCTCGCGCGCCATCAACCGCTCGATGTTCGCCTCCAGCCATTCGAACAGAGAGAGGTCGCGGATCGCGCCGTACTTGATGATCTCCGCAATGCCCGCCAGGTACTCCCGCGCGGGCAGAGTGCCGAGCGTTGCGATGTCGCTCACCACGAGATGCGGCTGGTGAAAGGCGCCAATCATGTTCTTGCCGAGCGGATGGTTAACAGCGGTCTTGCCGCCGACGGCGGAGTCGACCTGCGCAAGCAGCGTTGTCGGAATCTGCACGAGTGGCACACCCCGCTGATAGGTCGCCGCGGCGAAGCCCGCGAGATCGCCTACGACTCCGCCTCCGAGCGCAATTACGGCTGTCGATCGTTCCGCGCCGAGCTCGAGCAGACGCGTGTGGATCTTGTAGAGGGTCGCCCAGTCCTTGTGCTGCTCTCCGTCGGGGACAAGGATTCTGTCGTGCCGGATGCCAGCACCCGTCAGCGCTCTCTCGAGCGCGCCCAGATGGTGCGCCGCGACGGTGGGATTGGTTACGACCACGACCCGCGCAGAAGGCAGGTCGGCGAGCAGTGCACCGCTTCGGGCGAGCAGACCGGCGCCGACGTGGATCGGATAGCTGCGTTCGGCCAGCCCGACGGTGACGATGGGCACCAGCTACGCTCTTGCGGCCGTCGTGCGAAGCTGCTGCTCGAGACGGTGGGCGAGGCGGTTGACCTGCTCGCGGTCCGATTCGATGACGAAGTCCGCCACTTCCCGGTACAGTGCGTCGCGCAGCGAATAGAGCTCCTGCACCCGGGCGTACGGATCGGGTGCCTGCAACAGCGGTCGGTGCCTGCTGTGGCGCGTGCGCTCCCACAGCGTGTCCGGCGCGGCATGCAGGTACAGGACGGTTCCACCGTCCTTGAGGCGCTCGCGGTTTACTGGCCGCAGGACGGCTCCGCCGCCGGTCGAGAGGATGATGTTGCTGTGCCCAGCTAGGTCTCCGAGCACGGCTTCCTCGCGATCGCGGAAGCCATGCTCGCCCTCCAGCTCGAAGATGACCGGAATGGTCACGCCGAGCCGACGCTCTAGCTCGACGTCGGCGTCGTAGAAGAGCTTGTCGAGCCGTCGCGCGAGCAGCCGACCGAGCGTCGACTTGCCGCAGCCCGGCATACCCACCAGAAAAAGATTGCCCCGATGCAGGTGCATCGGGGCATTGTAGTTTAAGCGCCGCGGCTGCGCGAGCGCGGGCCGCGCTAACGCACGGCGGTGACCGATTCCTTGACGATGCGAGGCGTCAAGAAAATCAGCAGCTCCGTTTTATCGGTGGTCTTGTTCGTCTGCTTGAACAGGTAGCCGAGAATCGGTATGTCCCCGAGCAGCGGCACCTTGGTGATGTCGTTGTTGTTCGTCTCCTCGTAGATACCGCCGATTACCGCCGTGTCGCCGTTGTTAACCGCAATCTGCGTGGTCACGTTACGCGTGTCGATCGCCGGATACTGGCTCCCCTGGATCACGACTGTCTGGCCCACGGTGTCCTTGCGGACTTCGACGGTCATGACGATGCGATTGTCGGGCAGGATCTGCGGCGTCACGTCGAGCGCAAGCACGGCCTTCTTGAACTGGACGGTCGGCACCGTGTTGTTCGTGCCCTGGATGATGTACGGGATCTCGGTGCCCTGCTCGATGTGCGCCTTCTGGTTGTCCTGGGTGACGACGCGCGGTCCCGAGACCACCTTGCCCCGGCTGTCGGCTTCGAGCGCGGAGAGTTCGAGATTGATGAGGTTGCCGCTGCCGAGGTTGATCAGCGTCAGCGCCAGCTGTCCTGCGGCCCCCGCGACCGGCAGGTTCACGTTGAGCTGCGGTGAGTCGGAATAGCCGGCCGTGGCTATGCCCGAAGCCAGCTCGAATGGAGTCTGCGTACGCGTGTCGCGCGTGCAGGTCGTACCGGTGCAGTTCACCACCGGCTGCGTCGCCAAGCTACCGCCGACCCCGCCTGCGTAGCGGTTGTTCACGGTGAAGCCGGTTTGCACACCGAGCCGCACGCCGAGCTGCCGGCTGAACTTGTCGTCGGCGATCACGATGCGGCTCTCGATCGTCACCTGCCTGACCGGAACGTCGAGCTGACGGATGAGCTTGCGCACCTCTTCGAGGCGCGCCGGTGTGTCGGAAACGATCAAGATGTTCGTGCGCGGATCGACGATGGCCACACCACGCTTGGAGATGATCGAGCCCTGCCCACCGGTGGTCGCTGTCTGCCCCGCACCCAGCCCGTACGCTTGCTGCCGGTTGGACGACAGCATGTTTGCGAAGTCAGACGCCTTGAGGTAATTGAGCTGGAAGGTTTCGGTAACCAGCGGCTCGAGCTCGCTGATCTGCTGGCGCGCCTCGAGTTGCTGCTTTTCCTTCACTGCCAGTTCCTCGCGCGGCGCGATCAGAACGACATTGCCGTTCTTGCGCATGTCGAGGCCCTTCGTCTGCATGATGATGTCGAGGGCCTGGTCCCAGGGAATGTCCTTCAGTCGCAGGGTGAGGCTACCCGTTACCGTATCGCTGGTGATGATGTTCAGTCCCGTGAAATCGGCGATGACCTGCAACACTGCGCGCACTTCAACGTTCTGGAAATTGAGCGAGAGCTTCTCGCCCTTGTAACCCTGGCGAGTCCCTTGGGTCAGCCTGTTCGGGTCCTCCTGGATCGGCTTCACCTCGAGAATGAACCGGTTATCCGTCTGATACGCGGAGTACTCCCACAAGCCCCTCGGCTCGATGACCATGCGGGCGTCACCGCGCTGGGCAAAAGTCTCGATCGTAGCCACCGGCGTCGCAAAGTCGCCGACGTCCAAGCGTCGTTCTAGGTTGCGCGGGACCATCGTCCGCAAAAAGTCCACGACGAGCACGCGCCCTTGCTGCCGGATATCGATACCGGTCGAGTTGTCGGAGAGGTCGACGATGATCCTGCCCTCGCCGTTGCGCCCGCGGCGGAAATCCACGTCGCGAAGCGCATGCGTGACCTCGCCCGGCTTCGCCTCGGCAAAGCGCGACACCACCGGTCCTTGCGCCGCCGCGCTCCCCTGCTCGGTGAGGGTCACGTATACGACGTTGCCTTCGACCTGAGTCTCGTAAGACTGGGGCTTGTTGAGGTTGAACACCACGCGGGTGCGGCCTCCCGCCTGCACCACGTTCACGCTGCGCAGCGACGGATCACCGACTTCCTGCGTCGAGCGCCCGAGGCCGTTCGCCGTGTCCGGGAAGTCGAGCGCGATCCGCGGCGGATCGGTTATCGTGAAACCTGCCGGCGGGTTCGTCAAGGGCGCCTTGAGCGTGAACTTGACGATCGTGCGTCCCGAACTCGCCTTCGAGACGCTCAGCGCATCGATGCTGTTGGCACCTTGCCCCGCCGCGGGGTTCGCCGCGAGGGCTGCCAGTGTGATCAGTGCGGTGGCCGCCCATACCCACATTCGTCCGCGCTCCAGCTTTTGTTCTCTCCCTGGCAAAGCGCTCATCTTCGTCGCTCCTGTCTCTGGTCCGCTGCCTCGGCGAGCTGGAGGGTGCTCGATCGCTCGGTCCAGTCTCCGCTGCCGTCCTGCACCAGCTCCTTGAGGCGAATCTCGTTATCCGATATGCCGATTACGACTCCGAAGTTCTGCCCCAGATAGTTCCCGATACGCACTTGGTAGATGTCCTTGTCCGTCGTGCGCACGAGCGCGAAGGTCGTGCGGCCGCGTTGCAAGGTTCCGACCATCTGCAGCGATTCGAGCGGGAACGCCTCCAGGGGCTCCTTGCGCCGGTTGAGGTCAGGCGCCAGGCTCCCGCCGCTCTTTACGGGCTCGATCTTGCGCGGCTTGAACGGGTCCGGCAGGTCGAATGCGTTGTAAGTGAATGGCTCGTACGGCTTGATCTGGGGCAGCGGGTCAAGTTTCCCCCTGACGCCCTTGCCCTGCTCCTGCATCCAGGCACGAAGATCCTGGTGGCTCTCTCCACCACAGGCGGCGAGAAGCAGGGCGACGCTCGCATAGCCGATCGCTCGTTTCATTTCTTCGCCTTGCCCTTGTCCTTGTCCTTGGCGAGGCGCTTCTGCTTGGCGATCTCGTCCTCATCGAGATAGCGGAACGTCTTGGCCACCGCGTCCATCGTCAGCGTCCCTTTGTCGTTGACGATGTTCAGATCGTTGAGCGTTACGATACGTGGCAGCTGCGCGACATCGCTCGCGAACGCCCCCATGTCGTGGTAATTCCCCGTCACCTTCACGTTGATCGGAAGCTCGGCGTAGAAGTCCGCCACGCGCTCCTGGGTAGCGGGCCGGAAGAGCTCGAACTGCAGTCCGCGGCCGAGTCCGGCCTGGTTGATGTCGGTGAGCAGCGCATCCATCTCGGACTTATTCGGCAGCTGCTTGAGCAACGCGCCGAAGGACTGCTCGATCTCCTTGAGCTGCTGGACGTAGAGCTCCAGGTTGACGGCGCGGGCCTTCTTTGTCGCATAGTCACTCTTGAGCTTGGCCTCAGTGGCCTGCGCTCGATCGAGCGTATCGAGCTGGTCGCGCCAGTCGAAGAACCCACCGGCGGCAACGATCGCTACGAAGATCAGCCCCAGAATCACTACCTTCGGCAGCAGAGGCCAGTTGCCGGCCTCGCGAATGTTCAACCGGCGGAGCTCGTCGAGCGTCATGCCTTGCCTCCCTTCGCGGGCGCCGTTGGGGCGCCGCCCTTGGCGGGAGGCGGGGCCGCTGCCGGCTTGGCGTCCAGCGCGGGGACTGCTCGCTTCACCTGCAGCACGAGCGTGAACTCGTTGACTTTCTGCTTGTCGACAGCAACCGACTTGATCTCGACCAGCTCAGGCGACCCCAGCCACGGCGAGCTTTCAATGTTGCGCATCAGAGTGGACACCCGCGCATTCGACTGGGCGTATCCGGTAAGCATCACGCGAGTGCCGTTCTGGCGCACCGACTTGAGGTACAGTCCGTCCGGCAGCTGCCGCACCAGTTGGTCAAGCAGATGCACGGCCTCGGTCCGGTTGGCTTGTAGGGTTTCGACGACCTGCTTCCGGGCGAGGAGCGCCTGCGTCTGGTCGCGCAAGCGGTCGATTTCCTTGATCTGGTCGTCGAGCTTGGCGATTTCGCTTTTGAGCAGGGCGTTGCGGCTGTTCTGGTTCTCGATTTGGGCTGCGATCACAATGTGACCGAGGCCCACGACGGCAACGCCCAGGATCGCCAGACCGATCGCCAGCGAGATAAACTGACGCTGGCGCGCTTGGCGCTTCTGTTCGCGGTGCGGTAGGAGGTTGATGCGGACCATGTCAGTCGAAGCTCCGCATGGCGAGCCCGCAGGCGATCAACAGCAAGGGGGCATCTGTCGCCAGCTGTCGGGGCCGGATCCGGTCCGACACGCCCATGTTCGCAAACGGGTTGGCCACCATCGTATTCACGCCGGCGCGCTTGCTCACAAGCTCGTCGAGGCCGGGCAGCAGCGCGCAGCCTCCTGCAAGCACGATCTGATCGACCTGGTTGTAGGAGGTCGACGTGAAGAAGAATTGCAGTGCCCGCGTGATCTCGAGCGCAAGCGTTTCCATGAACGGCTGCAGCACGTCGGCGTCATAATTCTCCGGCAATCCGGCGTTGCGCTTGGCGGATTCAGCCTCCTCCGGCGAGAGGTTGAACGCCCTCTGGATCTCATGCGTCAACTGGTTGCCCCCGAAGGCCTGATCGCGCGAGAAGAGGATCTGATTGTTGCGCAGGACGTAGAAGTGCATCACGTGCGCGCCGATGTCGACCAGGGCGATGTTCTGGTCGCGCCCGTTCGCCGGCAGCGACGGCGCGATCATCTGGAAGATCTCCTCGGTCGCGTAGGATTCCACGTCCATCACTCGCGGCTTCAGGCCGGCCGCTTCGACGATGGCGACCCGGTCCTCGACCTTTTCCTTGCGCGACGCGGCGATCAGAACCTCGACTTCCTCGGGGTTGTTCGGCGCCGGTCCGAGGATCTGGAAGTCCAGGTTGACCTCGTCGAGCGCGAAGGGGATGTACTGATTGGCTTCGGCCTCCACCTGCAGCTCGAGCTCCTCCTCGGTCTGCCCCGCAGGGACGATGATCTTCTTGGTGATCACCATGGCGGCCGGCAGCGCCAGGGCGACGTTGCGGTTGCGGCTACCCAGTCGTTTGTAGGCTCTACGAAGCGCGTCGCTGACCTGGTCGAGGTTGGCGATGTTACCGTCGGTCACTACGTCCTTGGGCAGCGGCTCGATCGCGTAGCGCTCAAGGCGATAGACACCTTTTCCACCTTCCGAGAGCTCAACCAGCTTCAACGCGGACGAACTGATGTCCACGCCGATCAGGGGAGGCGCGGTCGTCTGCAAGAAAGAAAAAGCCGAACCGAGTTTTTCCTTCAGCATGGGAAGGTTAGGCGTAATACATATAAACTACATTAAATGCTAGCAGCAAGTATAAACCTTGGCAATTTCTTTTTTTCAAGTTTATTTTGGCCTCTAACCCTGCATATAATTGCGAGTCCCGCCCCACCCCCCAGTAAGTTTCATTCACCCATGCTAAAGCGGTGGCTTATCTACCTGGGGTCCGTCTTCTTTGGGTTGGCGCTCGTCGGGGCCCTGCTGGTGGCCTTTGTTTTTGCGCTGCTTTATCCCACTTTGCCCCCCCTGGACGTCCTGACCGACTACCAGCCGAAGATCCCTCTTCGCATCCTTTCGGCCGAGGGGGAGCTGCTTGGCGAATTTGGAGAAGAACGCCGCGCCATCGTCAAGATCCGCGATGTGCCCGAAGTCATGCGTCAGGCCATCCTCGCCGCCGAGGACGAGCGGTTCTATCAGCATGGTGGGGTTGACTACATTTCCGTCCTGCGCGCGGCACTGACCAATGTCGCGAGCGGCACTCAGCAGGGGGCCGGGACGATCACCATGCAGGTCGCGAGAAACTTCTTCCTGACCCGGGAGAAGACGCTCACCCGCAAACTGCGCGAGGTACTGCTCGCCTACAAGATCGAAGCCAACCTATCCAAGGACGAGATCCTGGAGCTCTACGTGAACCAGATCTTCCTCGGACAGCGGGCCTACGGCTTCGCGGCCGCATCGCAGATCTACTTCGGCAAGCCGCTCGCGCAGATCGACGTCGCCGAGGCTGCGATGCTGGCAGGCCTGCCGAAGGCGCCCTCAGCGTACAACCCGGTCGCGAACCCAAAGCGGGCACGCCTGCGGCAGCTCTACGTGCTCCATCGAATGCGGGATCTGCGCTTTATCACAGATGCGCAGCTCAAGCAGGCGGAGGACACCGCGCTGGTCGTGCGCCAAACGCTGCGCGACACCACGGCTCACGCCGACTCCGTCGCCGAGATGGTTCGCCAAGCGATCTTTGACGCCTACGGTGAGGAATCCTACAGCCGTGGCCTCACGGTCTACACAACAATCCGGAAGGCTTATCAGGACGCAGCTTATGCTGCAGTGCGGCGAGGGGTCGTCGAGTACGATCGTCGGCACGGCTATCGCGGGCCCGAGACCTTCGTAAGCCTCCCGTCAGACCCAGCCGAGCTCGACCAGGCGCTCGACCGGGCTTTCTCCGACCTGTCCGATAGCGACAATCTCGACCCGGCGATCGTCCTGGACGCGACGGCAAGCGCGGTAAAGGCGATGCGCAGCGATGGCGAGACCGTCGAGATCACCGGTGACGGTTTGCGCTTCGCCGCTCGCGCGCTGCAGGACAAGACGCCCGCCGCGAGTCGCATTCGGCGTGGGGCGGTCATCCGCGTCAGTCGCGACGATCGAGGCCGCTGGCAGATCGGTCAGCTCCCGCAGGTCGAGTCAGCTATCGTCTCGGCGCGGCCCTCCGACGGGGCCATCCTGGCGCTGGTCGGCGGCTTCGATTTCGATCGAAGCAAGTTCAACCACGTCACTCAAGCCTTCCGGCAGCCGGGATCGAGCTTCAAGCCTTTCATCTACTCGGCCGCTCTCGAGAAGGGCTTCAGCCCGGCCACGGTGGTGAATGACGCACCGCTGTATTTCGACGCCTCGCAGACTGGCAGCGACCCTTGGGAACCCAAGAATTACGACGGCAAATTCGAGGGAAGAATGCGCCTGCGCACCGCCTTGATGAAATCCAAGAACCTAGTCACCGTCCGCGTGATGCAGGCGATCGGCCCGCAATACGCACAGGATTACATCACGCGCTTTGGCTTCGACCCGAAGCTTCACCCCCCCTACCTGCCGATGGCCCTGGGCGCCGGCGCAGCAACGCCGCTGCAGATGCTCGGTGCTTACGCGATCTTTGCCAACGGCGGGTACCGGGTCACACCTTTCCTGATCGATCGTGTCCTTGATGCGAAGGGAAATACCCTGTCCCAGGCCGAACCGCCGACTGTCGAGCATGGCGCCGAGCGCGTGATCGATACCCGCAATGCGTTCATCATGACAACGATGATGCGCGACGTGGTGCGTGGCGGTACAGCGGTGCGGGCGATGCAGCTGGGCCGGCAGGATCTGGCGGGTAAGACGGGCACGACCAACGACAACGTGGACGCCTGGTTCTGCGGCTTCAACGCATCGATCGTCACGGTCGCGTGGATCGGCTTCGATCAGCCGAAATCGCTCGGTGCCGGCGAGACCGGCGCCGTAGCTGCACTGCCGATATGGATGAGTTTCATGGGGAAAGCGCTCAAAGGCGTGCCCGAGCAGCCCTTGGAGCAGCCCGACGGCATTCAGGTCGCCCGAATCGACCCCGAAACCGGTCTGCGCGTCCCGGAAGATCGCGGCGGTATTCCGGAGTTCTTCTATTCCGAGTTCCCGCCGGGGCGCAGCGAAGACACCCTCGCGCCCGGAGCCACCCGCCCATCCGGCGAGATTCGCAACCAGCTATTTTGACGAGCCGTGGATCGCCCTGCCCCCCAACGTTACCGACGCAACCGTTCCCGCATTGCCCAGACCACGGCCAGGCTCATCGCCGAACACGGTCTGACCGACTGGAACGCTGCCAAGCGCAAGGCCTGCCGCGAACTGGGCCTGGCCGGGCGCGAAGCCCTCCCGGACAACGAAGAGGTGGAGCAGGCGTTGCGCGATTACAACAGTCTCTTCCGGCAGGATGAGCAGCCCGCCCGACTGCGGGCCCAGAGACTCGAGGCTCTGCGATGGATGGAACGGCTCTCGGAGTGGAAGCCGGTGCTGACCGGCGCCGTGGCAGCAGGCTGGGCAACGGCACACAGTGCCATTCTTCTTGAGCTCGAGGCCGAGGACGCGAAAGCAGTGGAGATCGCCCTGATCAACGCCGGGATCGAATACGGCCCGGCGCCAAGCCGTCCGGGCCGCCGGGCCATGGCGGTCCAGCTGCGCGTCGAGAATCCACAGGGGGAGCTCCAGCTACTGATCATGTCGCCCGCGGAGAGACGCAACCGTCCGCGGCGGGAGCGAACCGTCGAGGTTGAGGATCGCCTCAACCTGGCGCAGCTGCGCAGTCTTCTTGCTCCGCGGGAGGAGCGCTAGGCCGGCTCAGCGCAGCCACGCCGCGGCGGCGAGCGCAAAGTAAGTGAGAATCGCGTCGGCCCCGGCGCGCTTGAATGCAAGCAGCGTCTCCATGACGCAAGCTCGCTCGTCGAGCCAGCCGCGCTGCGCGGCCGCCTTGACCATCGCGTACTCGCCGCTCACTTGGTATACGGCAGTGGGCACGCCGAAGCTTTCCTTCACGCGGCGAACGATATCGAGGTACGGCAGCCCCGGCTTCACCATCACCATGTCGGCGCCTTCCTGCAAATCGAGGTAAACCTCCCACAGCGCCTCGTCCGAGTTGCCCGGGTCCATCTGGTAGGTGTACTTGTCGCCGCCGGCGAGGTTCGTCGCCGATCCAACCGCGTCACGAAATGGCCCGTAGAAGCTCGAAGCGTATTTCGCCGAGTAGGCGAGAATGCGCGTCTTCTCGAAGCCGGCTCGATCAAGGGCCGCGCGCAGAGCGCCTACGCGCCCGTCCATCATGTCCGAAGGCGCGACGATGTCCGCACCCGCCTGCGCATGCGACAGCGCCTGGCGCGTAAGCGCCTCCACCGTCAGGTCGTTGGCGACGTAGCCGCTATCGTCAAGGAGCCCGTCCTGGCCGTGACTCGTATAGGGATCCAACGCGACGTCCGTGATGATGCCGAGCGCAGGAAAGCGCTCCTTGAGTGCCCGCACGCTGCGTGGTACGAGGCCTTTCGGGTTCCAGGCCTCCGCAGCATCGAGCGACTTGAATTCTCCCGGAATCACCGGAAACAGGGCCATCGCGGGAACGCCGAGCTCGACGCAGCGCTCAGCGTCCGCGAACAGCAGGTCCACGCTCTTGCGCGACACACCGGGGAGCGAGGGCACGGCCTCCGCCTGCTTCCTGCCACCCTGAACGAAGACTGGAAGGATCAGGTCCGCCGCATCGAGGCGATGCTCGCGCATCAGCCGCCGCGAAAAAGCGTCGCGGCGCATGCGGCGCGGCCGCCGTTCCGGGAATTTCCCTGTGAAGCGCATGGATAACTCGCATCCTAGCCCGTGCGTGTGCCCCGCAGCAAGCTTCCGAATCCAGCGTCGAACATTCCCGCGCGCTCGACCGGGCGAAGCGATTTCATTGATCCGCGGAACTCCGCGTACAGAGCGCGGTCTGATCACCGGACGGTTGTAACGTCTCCCGCTTTCCTCCCTGAGCGGGTGCCCTACGGTTGTGAGTCTTCACCGATCGCAGGGCGTTTTCGGCCCCGTGTCACTCCCCTTGATGCCGGGGCCTTTCTTTTTGTGTCGTCGCAGCGGATGCGAGTGAACCATTCGCCGATCGCCTCCGTCGCCTCAGCGACTCCCCATCGATGCGAAGAAGAGAAGAGTTGCGCCGAGAGCTGTTGCGCGCGATCCGGATGGAAGCGGGCGAGCGCGTCATGTGCGCGATCGAGGGCAAGCGCTCGCTCCCGTGCAATCAATTTGTCAGCCTTCGTCAGTAAGACATGCACGGGGATATTCGACGGAAGAAACCAGTCCAGGAGCTGATGATCGAGGCGTGTGAGTGGGTGCCGGCTATCCGCGATGAGGACGAGGCCGACGAGCGATAAGCGCGCAGATAGATAGCCCGTCACGAGCTGCGCCCACTTCCGGCGCGCCTGCTCGGACGCTGCCGCGTACCCGTAGCCCGGGAGGTCCACCAGTAGCGCCCCCGTGGGCAATTGAAAAAAATTCAAATGCTGTGTTCGCCCCGGGGTGCGACTCACCCGGGCCAGACCCACCCGCCCGACCAGCGCGTTGATCGCCGAGGACTTGCCTGCGTTGGACCGTCCGGCAAAGGCAACCTCCGGCGCGCCTCCGCTGGGAAGTTGCGTCAAGTCTGCCACGGTGGTGAGAAAGACCGCGCCTGCAAATGGGGGGACGCGGGCGGAGAGCGAGTCCCCAGGCGCCCTGGGCTCACCTGCGCCCTGACACGCGTTTTCGGTAGAATGCACAGCCTGTTTCGGCGCTCGCGGCATCAGCGCGAGCGCGTCGCAAACGGAAAACAACCCTTCAGGGCGGGTTCAGGGAGTCGGGGAATGCGAATTGCGCTGTTGCTGGCCACGATCTGGAGCATTGTCTGTTCAGCAGGGCTCGCCTGGGCCCAAGCGTCGGGCGGCAAGCCCGACCTCGCTAAAGCCGGACAGATAGTCAACTCTGTGTGCGCCGCCTGCCACGGTTCGGATGGTAACAGTCCGACCGCTGCGAACCCCAATCTGGCCGGCCAGCAGCCCGAGTATCTTGCGCTGCAGCTCAGCCACTTCAAAAGCGGCGTACGCAGCAACCCTGTGATGGCGGGAATGGCAGCAGGCCTCTCCCCGGATGACATGCGAGCGCTCGGCGTGTACTTCTCACAGCAGCTGCCCAAGGGGGGGGCTGCGCACGACCCGGCGCTCGTCGCTGCAGGACAAAAGCTCTACCGCGGAGGAAACACCGCCACCGGCGTGCCTGCGTGCGCCGGCTGCCACACACCAACGGGCGTTGGCATTCCCTCGCGCTATCCGCGCCTTTCCGGGCAATACGCCGACTACACGTACGCGCAGCTCAAGGCATTCAAGACCGGTGAGCGCGGAATGGACAAGGAGGGCAAGGATCTCAACGGGCGAATCATGGCTCAGGTCGCGAGCAGGATGAGCGACCAGGAGATGCGCGCGCTGGCGGAGTACACCGCCGGGTTGCACTGAGCTAGGCCGCGTTCTCACTCGCGAGGCACTGCGCGAGTGCCTCACGCCAGTGCTCGAGCGACAGCCCGAACACCTGCTCGAGCTTTTCGGTTGCGAGTACGGCGTAGGGCGGGCGGCGCGCCGGGGTCGGGTATTCGGAAGTCTTAATCGGGACGACGCGCGGCTTGTCGACCGGACCGACGATGGCCTGCGCGAACTCGAACCAGCTCGTGCTGCCTCGCGCGCTCAGGTGATAGATCCCGGCGCGCTCGACCAGGGAGTCGAGCCCGAGCCCGACGAGCGTGCTCGTGGCCCGCGCCACTGCGCGGCTCCAGTTCGGAACGCCGAACTGATCGGCAACAATCCTCAGCTCCTGGTTTTGCACGGCGAGACGGCGAATCGTCAGCAAGAAGTTTCGTCCCCGGAGGCCGTACACCCAGCTCGTGCGCAGGACGAGACTCGCGGCACCGCTCGCGAGCACCGCTTGCTCCCCCAGCCACTTGCTACGTCCGTAGGCGTTGACTGGATTCGGCTTTGCATTCTCCGGATACGGAATCGAGGCGGTCCCGTCGAAGACATAGTCGGTGGAATAGTGGACAAGCAGGGCGCCGAGTCGCTTCGCCTCTTCGGCGATGACTCCGGGCGCACGCGCATTGATCGCTTCCGCCGCTTCGGGTTCGTCCTCGGCCTGGTCGACCGCGGTGTAGGCTGCCGCGTTGACGATCAATTGCGGCCGCAGCGCGCGCAGCATGCGTCGTATTGCATCGGGATCGCCCAGCTCGAGCTGCGCGCGATCGACCGCCGTGACTTCGCCGTGTGCCGGGAGCAGTCGCGCGAGTTCAAATCCGAGCTGCCCCTGCGCGCCAGTGACGAGAATCGTCGGTCGTGCCATCGGACCTACGGGTACAGATCAGCCGACGCGAGCGGCCGACCAGCGGCATCCTTCGCCGCGACAGTCGGCGGCCCGTCGAGCGGCCATTCGATCGCGAGCGCCGGATCGTTCCAAAGCAGCGTGCGCTCGTGTTCGGGATACCAGTAGTCGGTCGTCTTGTACAGGAACTCCGCGCTGTCGGACGTCACGAGGAAGCCGTGCGCGAAGCCGGCCGGGATCCAGAGCATGCGTCTATTCTCGGCAGAAAGCTCCATCCCTATCCAACGGCCGAACGTGGGCGAGCTTCGGCGGATATCTATGGCGACATCGAAGACCGTGCCCGCGCATACCCGCACGAGCTTGCCCTGCGCGTGCTCGACCTGATAGTGCAGGCCGCGCAGCACGTTGTGTCCGGACCGCGAGTGATTGTCCTGCACGAATTCGGCTTCCACGCCGGCTTCGCTGAACGCGCGGCGGTTCCAGCTCTCGAAGAAAAACCCGCGCTGGTCGCCGAAGACGGAGGGCTCGATCAGCAGGACCTCGGGCAGAGTGGTCGGAACTACCCTCACTTCGCCTCACCGGATGACGGGCTCGCGCAAGACCCCGAGCAGATAGCGCCCGTAGGCGTTCTTCGCCATCGCCTGGCCCAGCTTCTCCAGTGCCGCGGCATCGATATAGCCCAACCGATAGGCGATTTCCTCCGGGCACGCTATCTTCAGTCCCTGACGGCGCTCGATGGTCTCGATGTATTGCGCCGCCTCGAGCAACGACTCGTGCGTGCCGGTATCGAGCCACGCCATCCCGCGCCCCATTACCTCGACCGCGAGCGTACCGCTGGCGAGATACGTCCGATTGACATCGGTGATCTCGAGCTCGCCACGTGCCGACGGCTTCAGTCCCGCTGCGATTTCCAGAACGCGGTTGTCGTAGAAGTACAGGCCTGTGACCGCGTAGCGAGATTTTGGCTGCGCAGGCTTCTCCTCCAAACTCATCACCTT
>Ga0187777_10000848_pt1 | contig 20049 bp, 21 predicted proteins | sample 1015_Q2_SP5_10_M_FD_132416 | JGI IMG/M metagenome (GOLD analysis project Ga0187777, IMG submission 132416) | Tropical peat soil microbial communities from peatlands in Department of Meta, Colombia - 1015_Q2_SP5_10_MG | ecosystem: Environmental > Terrestrial > Soil > Wetlands > Peat | place... | reverse complement strand
TCATGCACCCGCCTTCCCGTGCCGTCCGAGCATTCTGGCGCATTCACCGCTACTGTGCGCCGAGCGTTCCCAACAGAGGAGGCCGCCGATGCCCCCGGTGCCCGAGACCTACCAGCCCCCGGCGATCGAGCGCCGGGAACCGTTGGGACCCGCGTTCGGCGAGACGGTCACGTCGGCACCCTCCGCCTCCGGCTGACACTCGGCCTTCGGCCGCTCCCACCCTTTCGGCTCCCTGAGACCCGCGACTCCCCACGCGCTCGCGCGGGTGGTACAAGGAAATGGCGTCGGAGGCTCCTCCTATCCGGCGCACGGCTCTCCCTCTCCCTGTCAGCAACCCAAGGGAGAGCCGCGCCCGACCAGTTCCCCGCCGTGGACCAGTAGGTGACGGGTCGGCTCGCGAGTCGACGCCGTTCGTAGGTTGCGCAGCCCGGCACGCGCGCGCACAAGGATGCAATTCGCGGCGCGGTTGCGCGAACAACGCCGGCGAGCATCCGTCAGTCGAGCACGTGCAATCGCCAACTGACGGATGCTCGTCGGGGGGTGGTGCGTGGAGGCGGCGACGGGAATCGAACCCGTGTCCAGGGTTTTGCAGCTCCACCCCGGCCGTTATGACGCGTCGCGGGCCGTCATCAGTCGTCCACGCAAACGCGCGAAAGCGCAGGTCAGCGCACCGATTCGGTAGACGGGCCATAACGCGCTCGTACGGCGCGCGAGGGGCTCAGGTTCGCGCGATGTGATCATTCTGTGATCAGCGCGGGCCGTGGACACCGCTCTCTTCGTGGCTCAGAGGCGTGTCCGTCGTCTTACTCGTCGCACCCGTCGTCGAGGATGGCGAGGCGGGCGCGCACCTCCGTGACTACACGGGCGGCGTGTTCGAGGTCGAGGGACGCGAGCACCGGATGCCGCGGGCCGACCGTCGCGAGCACGGCGAGGCCCTCGTCGACGAGCGCAGCGGGCGCGGTCGCGGTCAGGTCGCTCAGCTCGAGCGTGTCGGCTTGCGCGGCGCGGCAGATGAGGATGGCAAACTCGAACCCCGAGTGCGGCTCCTCCGTGGCGGGTGTTGGCGCGGACAAGGCGCGGTGGGTGATGCTGAGCGAGCCGACCGTCGTACGGGCCGAAGAACACCGCGTAGCGGTCGCCGCCCAGCTCGTCGACGAGCGCTTCGATGCGGGCGACCTCACGGTCGTCCTCGGCGTGCATGGTGCGGAGCTCGAAGAGGCCCGCGAGCAAGAGCGCGCGTTCGTGGTCGTCGAGATCCATCGCTCGACGGTACCGGCGCGAGGACCGCGGGACGGGTTCGCCGCCGTCAGGCGGCGTGGGCTCGCCGGCGCCAGAAGTAGATGCCGGCGCCGGCGATGATCACGACCGCGGCGATGATGCCGATGATCAGGCCGGTGTTCGACGAGCCCGAGTTGTCCTCGACGGACGCGCTGGTCTTGCCGGCCGACGCCGGCGTCGTGGTCGTCGCGTTCGAGGTACCCGAGCCATTCCCGGACGAGGTTCCCGAGCCATTCCCGGACGACGTCCCCGGCGAGCCCTTGCCCGTGCCCGTCGTCGCGTTGGTCGTCGCGGTCCCCGGGCCCGTCCCCGTGCCGGTCGTGCCCGAGCTCGTGATCGTGGCCGGGCCGGACGTGGTCGTCGTCGCCGTACCGGTGCCGTTTCCCGGGCCGAACACGATGGGCACGTTCCCACTCGGGCAGGCGCCGAGCTTCTGACACCCCTCGGGCAGCGTCGTGCTGGAGGTCGAAGGCGCGGTCTGGACGCCTCCCGACGGCGCGGTCTGGAGCGTCTGCGTCGGCAGGGCGGGTGCCAGGGGCGCGCTCGCCGCCGTCGCGGTGAGGGCCACGACGATCGCCAGTAGCGCAGTGCCGACGCAGACCCCCAGTGCCATCCGCACGTTGCGCGCCATCGCGCCACCCGACCATCGCGACCGATGTCCTGTTGCTCCGGAGCGAGGCTAACGCGGGTGTCGCGTGCTGTCGATCTCAGTTGGCAAAAGAGCCGACCGTGCGACGCTCGGCGGACGGTGCCTCGACTTGCGTATCCCCTGCCGGCCTGGGCGGAGTCGGCGGGGCGGAGCCGCTCGCGCATTTTGTCAAGCGCGTCCGCCGCGCGCTCGAAGTCGGGATGGTCGCCCAAGTAGGGGTCGGTCCGGCGGTTTCGCTGCCGCAGTTCGCTCGCAGAAGGATGCGTGGCGCCGCAGGTAGATGTCCGTGGCGTAGTGTCCGGTCCTGGCGCGGGGACAGACCGCAGAGGCGAGGTGCGGCGCCGTGGAATCCGGACGCCGTCGGCTGGTCGTTTGCTCGCGAGGTCGAGGCGACGAAGCTGCCACGGATCCGGTTCCACGATCTTCGGCACAGTCACGCGACGCATCTGCTCGCCGCGGGCACGAACGTCAAGCTTGTGAGCGAGCGCCTGGGGCACGCCACGGTCGCGTTCACGCTCGACACCTACGGGCACGTCCTGCCCGGGCAGCAGGCCGACGCGGCGGCGGCTCTCGTCGACGCGTGAGCCGCGCGATGTGATCATTCTCTGATCACGACGATCACACGGCCGACGAGCACGGCCGTACAACGGTTGCGACAGTTCGAGGCGGCGACGGGAATCGAACCCGTGTCCAGGGTTTTGCAGACCCTTGCCTGAACCACTCGGCTACGCCGCCGGAGACGACGAGGGTAGTCGGCGGCGAATTGCCGTTCTCGAACTTCACCCCGACGTCGCGAGCGCCGAAAGACCCGTATGGCACTCGACCAGGGTGGGCCCGCGGTCGCGCTGCGCGGGGTCGTGCGCTCATTCGGTGACGTCGTCGCGGTCGACGACCTCACCTTCGAGGTGCCGACCGGCACCGTGACGGTGCTGCTCGGCCCCAACGGGGCGGGCAAGACCACCGTCGTGCGCCTCGTGACGGGCGCGCTGCAGCCGAACGCCGGCAGCATCCGGACCCTCGGGCTCGACCCCTCGGTCGACGCGCAGGGCACCGAGGCGCGTCGACGTTGCGGCGTCGTCCCCGCGCGCCCCGCCCTCTACGACCGGCTGACCGGGCGCGACAACCTCGAATATGCCGCTGCGCTGTTCGAAGTGGACCCGCACAACCACGAGCGCCGCATCGAGGAGGCGGCGGCGCGGTTCGCGATCGCCGGCGCCCTCGGCCAGCGCGTCGGCGGCTACTCCACGGGCATGCGCGCGCGGCTCGCGCTCGCCCGCGCCGTGCTGCACGACCCCGACCTGCTGCTGCTCGACGAGCCCACCGCCGGCCTCGACCCGGAGTCGGCACGCGCGGTGCTCGAGCTCATCGACGACATGGCCGAGAGCGGCAAGACCGTCCTCATGTGCACCCACCTCCTCCTCGAGGCCGAGGGGCTCGCCGACCAGGTCATCGTGATGGACCACGGCCGGGCCATCGTCGCCGGCTCCCCCGCCGAGCTCAGCCGGCAGTACTGGCCCGCGGCGCGGGTCGTGCTCGACGCCGCCGATCCGTCCGCACTCGACGCCGCGCGTGACTTCCCGTTCGTGCGCGCCTACGAGCGGAACGGGACGGTCACCGTCGACCTCGAGCGCGAGGCCGACGTTCCCGACCTCGTCGACGGACTCGTACGCGCCGGCGCGCGCCTCACACGCGTCGAGCCGTGCGCGCCGAGCCTCGAAGAGCTGTACTTCGCGATCCGCAAACGCGCGCGATGAAGCGCACGCGCCATCGCTCGCGCGCATGGGTCATCGCGCGTACGGACCTGCACCAGTTCGTGCAGGCGCGCGACTTCTGGCTGCCGCTCTCGATCGTGGCGCTGCTCTTCTTCGTGGTCATCCCCACGTTCCTGCTGTTGATCATCTCCACCGTCAAGGACGTCAAGCTCGTCAACCAACTCAGCGGCGTGGTCGGCAGCCTCCCGGCGCAGCTGAAGCACAGCGTGAAAGGACAGAAGGGACCGGTGAAGGCTTCCTATGCCCTCGCCGTCTACCTCTTCGCGCCGCTCGCGATCATCGTGCCGCTGACGGTGTCGTCGGCGGTGGGTGCGCACACGATCATCGGCGAGCGCGAGCGGGGCAGCGGCGAGTTCCTCGCCCACTCCCCTGCCACCGAGCGCCAGATCTACCTGGGCAAGCTCATGGCCAGCCTGATCCCCGGCTATTTCACCGCCGCGGTGGGCTTCGCCATGTACTCGCTCGTCGTGAACCTGATCGTCGGTCCCCAGCTCGGGGGCTGGTTCTTCCCGACCGGCAACTGGTGGATCCTGATGCTCTGGGTGCTCCCGCCGTTCATCGCCATCGCGCTCGCGGTGATCCTCGCCATCTCGGCGCGCGTCTCGAGCGCGGCCGCGGCGCAACAGTCGTCGGCGCTGGCGACCCTGCCACTGATCGTCATCGCCTACGGCGTGTCGAGCAACACGATCTTCAAGGGGCACCTCGTCGCGTTCGTCATCGGCGCGCTCGCCTGGGTGATCGCCGTGCTCGCCCTGCTGCGCGCCTCCCGCGCCGTGTCTCGCGAGCGGCTGCTCGGGATGGGTGCCTGAAGGACCCCGCAGTCCGGGCGGTAACTTCCCCCGCATGCGACGCGCCGCCGCGCTCGGCCTCGTGGTCTGCGCCCTCATCACCGCCGCCCTGACCGCGGCACCCACGGCGGGCGCGGCCACACCCAAGCACGCGCGCCGCCCACTCGAGTTCGCGGTGGGCGTCACGACCCAACGCTTCGACAACGAGGGACGGTCGATCTCGGCCACCGTCTACTACCCGGCAACGGGGCGGGCGGCTCCGTTCGTGATCGACGACGCGCCGCGCAACACGAAGTGGGCTCCCTATCCCCTGATCCTCTTCAGCGACGAGCTCGGGTCGAACGCGAACGACTACGCCGCGCTCCTGCGCGCCTGGGCGTCGAACGGCTACGTCGTCGCGGTGCCCGACTACCCGCAACCGTCGACAACCGACACGAACGCCGACGGCCAGGTCAGCGTCGACCTCGGCGAGCGAGTCGTCGACGCCAGCTTCGTGATCGACCGGATGCTCGACGAGGTGCAGGGCGGCTTCGGTCACCTCGTCGACCACAAGAAGATCGTCGCCGCGGGCCACGCCCTCGGTGCCATCGTCACCTTCGTGCTCGCCTACGGCACGGGCATCCGTGACCCCCGTATCGAAGCCGCGGTCACGATGGCCGGAAGCCTGGCGGGCGACCCGACCAACTACTTCGCCGACGTGAACACGCCACTCCTCGCCATCCACGGCGACGCCGACAAGATCGACCCGATCGCGGGCACCAAGAGCGCGTACGCCCTCGCGAGCCCGCCCAAGTTCTACGTGACGCTCCTCGGCGCCGACCACAGCGCGCCGTACATCAGCCCGACCGACGCAGGTTTCCCGGTGGTCAAGGAGACCACGCTCGACTTCTTCTCGGCCTACGTGGGCGGGCGCGTGAGCGGGTTGCAGCAACTCGAGCGGGACGGCAACGTTCCGAAGGTCTCGAAGATCACGAGCAACCCCGAGTAGGACGCGTGTACGAGAGCTTCGCAACCGTCTGGGAAGCGATGGCCGACGCCGTCCCCGACACGACCGCCGTCGTGCAGGGCGACCGGCGGCTCCGCTGGGACGACCTCGAGCAGCGCGCCGCACGGCTGGCCGGCGCGTGGGCCGAAACGGGCGTCGCGCGCGGCGGGCACGTCGCGCTGTACCTCTTCAACTGTCCCGAGTACGTCGAGTGCCTGTTCGCCTGCTCCAAGCTGCGCGCGCTCCCTGCCAACGTGAACTTCCGCTACGAAGCGGGCGAGCTCCTCGCGCTGCTCGAGAACGCCGACGCCGAAGTGCTCGTGTACCACCGGACCCTCGGGGACCGCGTCGCTGCCGTGCGCGACCGGGCCACGAAGGTTCGGCTGCTCGTGGAGATCGACGACGGGAGCAGCACCCCCCACGTCGACGGAGCCGTCGACTACGAGGCGCTCGTGGCCGCGCACGCGCCCGCGGCGCGCGTCGAGCGGTCGGGCGACGACCTCCTCCTCTGGTACACGGGTGGCACCACGGGCCTGCCGAAGGGCGTGCTCTGGCAGCAGGGCACGTTGCTGTCGTACGGCGCGGTCTACGCGAACACGCTGCTCGACGAATCCCCGCCCGAGTCGCTGCGCGACGCGGCGACGAACGCGCGCCGGCGCGCGGAACGCGGGACCACACCCATCGCGCTCCTGCCGACGCCGCTCGTGCACGCGACCGCGGTGCACCAGTCGAACACCTGGCTCTCCTTCGGGGGTCGCGTCGTGCTCTTGCCGCGCGGCCCGATCGACGGTGACGAGCTCTGCGCGACGATCGAGCGCGAGCGCGCCACGACGCTCACGATCGTCGGCGACGTGATCGTTCGGCGCATCGTGCGCGCCCTCGAGTCGGCGGAGGCGCGCGGCCGGCCGTACGACCTGTCGTCGCTCCGGCGGGTGCACAACTCGGGCGCGATGGTGAGCGCCGCGCTCAAGGACGCGCTCCTCGCCCGCGGCACCATGAGCTTCTACGACTCGCTCGGTTCGAGCGAAGCCGTCGGGTTCGCACTGGCGCTCACCACGTCTCCGTCGGAACACGGCACCGCCCGGTTCGTGCTCGGCCCGCGGGCCCGGGTGCTCACGGAGGACGGCCGCGACGTCGTGCCCGGCTCCGGCGAGCCGGGGCGGCTCGCCGTGAGGCAGTCGACCGCCGTCGGCTACTACAAGGATCCCGACCGGTCGGCCGCGGTGTTCCCCACCATCGACGGCGAGCGGTACGCGATCCCCGGCGACTGGGCGGTCCTGCACGAGGACGGCACGATCACGCTCCTCGGCCGCGGCTCGGGATGCATCAACACCGGCGGCGAGAAGGTGTGGCCGGAAGAAGTCGAGGAGGTGTTGAAGGAGCACCCCGGCGTCGCCGACGCACTCGTCGTCGGTCTCCCGGACGACACGTGGGGCGAGACCATCGCCGCGGTGGTCGCCCTCGACCGTGCCGACGGCCGACCGCCGCCCGCGGAAGCCGAACTGGCCGACTGGGTCGGGAGCCGCCTCGCCTCGTACAAGCGCCCGCGGCGGGTCGCAATCGTCGACGAGGTGCGGCGGACGACGGTGGGGAAAGCCGACTACGGGTGGGCGCGCGCGGTGCTCTCCTGAGCACGCGCGCGACGTGGGCTCGTCGTCCACGAGCCGATCGCTCCACCGCCTGCGCCCACGAGCCCCCACGCCACCGCAGCCGCGAGCGCGACGAGCAGCCCCACCGACCCCCCACCTGCTCCACGGGCGGGAGCAGGCCGGCAACGTCCCCGTCAGTCGCGCAGGTGCTCCCGCACCAGCGCCGCCGTGCGGGCCGTGTCCTCCTGGGGGAAGAAGTGGGACCCGCGCAGGCGCAGGTAGGGCGCGCCCGCCGCGTCGGCCTGGGCCGCGAACACGTCCCCGGGCAGGTTGGAGTCGTCGCCCGCGGCGATCACGACCGAGCCCGAGAAGTCGGGCAGGTGCGCGAAGGCGCGCGGCGCACCGTCGGACTCGCCCGCGGCTCGGAAGTAGCGGGCCTCCACGTCGGGCGCGCACGCCAACTCGACGGTCCCGTCGGGCCGGTCGCGGAACCCGTACCGCACGTAGGCGGCCAACGCGGCCGGCTCGAGCGTGTTCATCGGCGGGCGCGCCGCGTACGACGCTCGCACCGTCTCGCGATCGGGCCAGACCGCGCGCCGTGAACGGGCAACGTCGGCCATCGGGTTGGGCGCGCCGCGACCCTGCGGGATGCCGAACGGCGGGAACGCGATCGCCTCGCAGAGGAGCGCCCGCCGCACGATGCCCCGCCGTTGCTCGTCGAGCATGATCGCGACCGCGCCGCCCATCGAGTGGCCGAGGGCGAACACTTCGTCGACACCCAGCGCGTCGAGCACTGCGAGCGCGTCACCGGTCGCGTTCGGGAACGTGCACGAGGCGAGGTCGGCGGGGCGGTCGCTCCCGCCGTGGCCACGCACGTCCACGCCGACCGGGTGGTACTCGCCTCGCAGCTCCTGCGCGAGCGGGTCGAAGAACCCGGCGCAGAACCCGTTCGGGTGCAGGAGCAGCAGGACGGGCCCCTCGCCCTCCCAGTCGAGCGCGTTGATGTGCAGGCCGTCGTGCTCCACCGTGATCGCGCGAGGATCGGTCACGGCGGCGCACGCTACCCGGCCGCCGCGGAGCCACCCTTGCGGAGGGTGCCATGAGAGCGCTGTCGAGACTGGCAGTCTTCACGTTCGTGCTCGCGACGCTCGCTGCCGTCGCCGCACCCGCCTTCGCCGCGACCGCGCACGACGACGACCCGCGGAGTCAGATCGTGATCACGGGCAGCGTCGACGTGCGCCCGAACCAGACCGTGCGCCGGGTGCTGATCTTCGACGGCGACGTGCGGGTCGACGGTCGTGTCGACGACTGGGTGTTCGCGTTCCACGGCGACGTCACCGTCAGCGGGCACGTCGGGGGCAGCGTGACCGCGCTGACCGGGCGCGTCGTCGTCACACAGACGGGGACGGTCGGCGGCGACGTGGTGTCGAGCGACCCGCCGCTGATCGCCCGCCGGTCGTCGGTCGAGGGCGACGTCGCTCGCGCCCGCCGGCGGTTCGCCCTCGGGCGCCTCGGCGCGGTCGGCCGCATCGTGCTCTGGATCGCAGCGTCGCTGTCGAGCTTCCTCCTCGGCGCGGTCCTCCTGCTCGTCGCGCCGCGCGGCGCCGAGGCGGCGGCGCGGGCAGGGCGCACCGCGGTGGGCCCGGCGATCGGGCTCGGCGTGGCGGTGGCGGTCGGGCTCCCGGTGCTCGGCGTGCTCGTCTCGCTCACCATCGTCGGGCTCCCGCTGGGCTTGGCGACGCTGTTCGCGCTCGCGCTCCTCTTCGGCCTCGCGTACGTCGCCGGGTGCTTCTTCCTCGGCCGCCTGATGATCAAGGAGCCCAAGAGCGCCTGGCTCGCGTTCCTCGTCGGGTGGGCGATCCTCCGGGTCGTGGGCATCGTGCCCGTCCTGGGCGTGCTCGCGCTGCTCGCCGCGAGCGTGTACGGCGCCGGGTGCCTCACCGTCGCGGTGTTCCGCGCCCGCTCGGGGGGCGCCCGCGCGGACGACGCGCTCGGCGAGCCCCCGCCGCCGCCCGCCCCGGCGAGCGCGCCGGCGGTGCCGGCGGGCGAGTCGCCGTCGACCGTCGCCTCCTCGTGAACCGCGCCGAAGGCGTCGACTGGCCGGACGCCGGAGCGCGTTCGGTATCCTGCTGCGCATGCCGATCACACCGGGGAATCGACTCCGCTGCGCGCAGTGCGAGACGGAGATCATCGTGGTGAAGGGCACCGACGGCGAGGTGTCGTGCTGCGGGCAGCCGATGGTCCCGCGCGAGGGGTAGGAACGATGGCGAACTTGATGGGCAAGCGCTACACGTGCGGCGTCTGCGAGGCCACGGTGCTCGTCACCAAGCCCGGCGACGGCGAGATGAGCTGCCACGGGCAGCCGATGGAGGTCGCCCAGGCCAAGCCGCTCCCGTCCTCGGACTGACGGTCACCCGCCGCCCTCGACCGTCCACCGGATCCTGCCGATGAACATCGCCACCCTCCTCGAGATGGCCGCGGACGCCTTCGGCGACCGGGTGGCGATCGGCAGCCGCGACGACGGGCTCTCGTTCGAGGGCCTGCGCCGCGCCGCGCGCGCCATCGCCGACCGGGTCGTCGACTCCGGGGCGCTCCACCTCGCGCTCATCGAGCCCAACGCGCCGATCGTGCCGGCGTCGCTCTTCGGTGCCGCGTGGGCGGGCGTGAGCTACGCGCCCCTCAACTACAAGCTCCCCGACGCCGCGCTGCAGGAGCTGCTGGCGCGCCTCGAGCCGGCGGTCGTCGGCGGCACGAACTGGGTCGACCCCAAGAGCGCGTCCGACCGCACGTTCCCCGAGGCGCCGCAGCACCCGGCGGTCGTGCTGTTCACGAGCGGCACGTCGGCGGCACCGAAAGCGGCGCTGCTCCAGCACGACCAGTTGCTCGCCTACGTGTTCAACACGGTCGAGTTCGGGTCGGCCGGCGCCGACGAGGCGTCGCTGATGGCGGCGCCGCCGTTCCACATCGCGGGTGTCGCCGCGCTGCTCACCGCCACCTACAGCGGTCGCCGGCTCGTGCCCGTGCCCGGCGTACGCTTCTCGGCCGAGGAGTGGATCGAGATCGCGCAGCGGGAGTCGATCACGCACGCCTTCCTCGTGCCCACGATGCTGGGTCGGATCGTCGAGATCATGACGGCCGACCCCGACGCGCGGGTCCCGAGCCTGCGCAACCTCGTGTACGGCGGCGCGCGCATGCCCGCGCCGGTGCTCGAGCGCGCGCTCGAGCTGTTCCCGGAGACGGACTTCGTGAACGCGTACGGGCTCACCGAGACGAGCAGCACCGTGGCGCTGCTCGGCCCCGACGACCACCGGCTGGCGATGTACAGCGACGACCCCGTGTGGACGGCGCGCCTCTCGTCGGTCGGTCAGCCGATCCCGGGGATCGAGGTCCGGATCGTCGACGAGGCGGGCGTCGACGTGGGGATCGACGTGCCAGGTGAGATCCAGATCCGCGGCGACCAGGTGAGCGGCGAGTACGCCGACACCGAAGCGAAGGTCGACGCCGAGGGGTGGCTGCACACCGGCGACCGCGGCTGGCTCGACGTCGACGGCTACCTGTTCTGCGAGGGCCGGGCCGACGACACCATCATCCGCGGCGGCGAGAACATCGGGCCCGCCGAGATCGAGGACACCCTGCTCACCCACGACGCGGTGTCGTCGGCGTGTGTCGTCGGTGTCCCCGACGAGGAGTGGGGCGAGCGCATCGTCGCCGCGGTGACGCTGCGGCCCGGTGTCGACGAGATCGACGTCGAGCACCTGCGCGACTGGGTACGCGACCGAATCGGCTCGCTCAAGACGCCCGAGGAGATCGAGGTCCGCGACGAGCTCCCCCAGACCGCCACCGGCAAGATCCTCCGCCGCCAGGTCAAGAGCGAGCTCACCGACAACTGACCCCACTTCGAGGGGCGGTCAGCGCTGCAGGCTGGCGAGGTCCGGGTGGGCGGCGACGTCGGTGGTGACACGGGCGAGGTGATCGGCGTTGCCCTTGAGCGTGCCGTCGAGGAAGTCGATGGTCGCGGCGCTCACCAGCTCGAAGTACGGGTTACCGGGCTGCGTGTAGGGCGGCACGTGGCTCGCCCCGAGCAACGTCACCATCCACCGCGGCGGCGTCAGGTTCTGCTGGTCCCAATCGATCGAGTGCTGGTACGGGTCGTACTCGTCGTTCGTCTCCATCACGTGCAGGATCGGCAACCCCGTGTCGCGCATCGGGTCGACCCCCGCGTTCGACAGGTCGCCGGCCATCGCGATCACCGACTTCACCCGCCCCTCGCGGCAACAGGACGCGAACCCGAGCGTGAACGTCACCATCTCGCCGTCGGAGTGGCCGGCCGCCGCGATGCGCGTGGGGTCGACCAGCCCGCCGATCGGCGTGTCCCGACCGCTCGCGAGGGTCTGCGAGATCACGAACGAGGCGTCGCCGAAGAGCTGGTCGTAGTCGACGTGACTGGCACCGCCCGGCTGGCCGCTCAGGATCGGGAACCTCGGGCCGGCGACGACGTAGCCGGCGCTCGCCCAGCGTTCGAGCATCGGCGCGTAGAAGTCGGGCGTCACGTTGTACCCGTGCACGAACAGCACGAGCGGGTACGGGCCGTCGGCGCGGTCGGGCGGGCCACCGTCGCTCACCGCGGGAAACCAGAACGTCGTGGGGAGCGTGCGCGTCGGCGCACCGGGGAAGCTGCCGTTCGGTGATGTCGCCCGGGTGGTGTCGACGTACTGGACGCTGTAGGTGCCCACGGGGTAGCGACGGTCCGGATCGGGCGGCGTGGTCGTGGGTGGCGCGGTCGTGGGCGGCGCGCCCGTCGCCGGTGCGGTGGTGGGCGCCGTCGTCGTCGCGGTCGATGCCGGCGCGCCGGCCGTCGTGCTGGTGCGCTCCACCGCGCGCGCCGAGCGCCCGCCTCCGTCGCCGAGCACCGTGGTCGCGGCGACGCCCGCGCCGACCAGCAGGACGACAACGGCCGTGGCGACCGCAACGGTCACGCGCCGGCGGCGTCGGCTCTGGTGGCGTGCGGCGGCGCGGTCCCGGTCGTCGGGGCTCGGCAGGACGGTCGACACCGCCCCGCACGGTAGCGGGGAGTGATCCACCGACCGCCGCGGCAGTGAACCGACACGTTTTGGCGTCTTTGAGTGGGGCTATAGCCCCACTCAAAGACGCCAAAACGAACGAGGTGGCTCAGCTCTCCTCGATCTTGATCGCCTGCTTGGGGCACTGCCGGACAGCCTGCTCGCACTTCTCGCGCAGCTCGTCGGGCGGGTTCTCCTGGAGGACATAGAGAAAGTTGTCGTCGCGGACCTCGAATACTTCCGGAACGATGCCCATGCAGATGGCGTTGCTCTCGCAGAGGTCGAAGTCGACGACGACCTTCCAGGCCATGTGTGCCTCCCTGTGGCTGAGACGGCGATGCTAACGCGAAGCGCGCGCCGCGCGACCGAGGACCGAGGAGTCCCGGCGCGAGTGGACCGGCCGGCGCTCGCTGCCGACGCCTACTAGGAGTTGATGCGGTGACGGCGCCGGGCGCCGACCGTGAGCACGAGACCCACGACGACCGCTGCCACACCGATGAGCACGAACGACGGCGTGTTGTTCGAGCCGGTGAAGGCGAGGGGCTGCTGAGCGGTCGTCGCCGCCGCGTCGACCCGCACGACGGTGGCGCCCTCAGCGGTGGCACACCCGGTCGCGTATCCGTCGCCGGGCTGGGTCGAGAAGTTCGCGCTCACGTCGGTCGGGCCGGTGAGCGTGAAGTCGGGGCTGTGGAACGTGCCGTCGGCGGCGGTCACGGTCGAGACGAGCGTCGTGGCGCCGCTGAACGCGGTGACGGTGGAGCCGGCGGGTGCGGTGCCCTCGATGTGCACGCTGGCCGGGAAGCCGGACACCGGGTTGGGCAGCACGTTGAAGATGCACACGCCGCCGGCGCCGACGTCGGTCTGTTGCGCGCTCGCGGTCGACGCGAGCCCGAGGACCGCGACCATCGACGCGAGCGCGCCCGCGACGAAGATCCCGAGGTACCTGCGCATCGCTCTGTGCACCTACGTGCCTCCTCGGGGCCCTGCCCTCATCGTGGGGCTCCTGGTCGATGGTGCGGTCTCGCGACCACGTTCCGCAGTCGCACCATACTCACATACCGGACCAGTCGTGTCGAGTCTATCGGTGTGACCACCCGCAACCCTTGAGCGCGAGCGGCCTCGCGGCGTGCCGGCGGTCACGTGACCAGCGAAAACACGAGCCCCGCCAGCGCGAGGTGGTAGGTAACGATGATCGCGAGCGGTGCCCCCGGGCGGGCTCGCACGAACCGCGTCTCGCCGATCAGGGCATCGGACACGAGGAAGAGCCCGGCCCCGACGACGGCGACGGCGTTGCCGGACGCGACGGCCGTCGCCACCATGGCGCCGATCGCGGTGACGTACGCGATCACGGGCGGCACCAACGAGCGGTGCCCCTCGGCCGTGAGCGCCCGCACGAAGCGCGACGCGATCGGCAGCGCGACGACGGCGACGACGGCCACGCCGACCGCCACCGACGTCGCCGAGCGCGCCTGCAGCGCGAACCCCACGGCAAAACAGAGTTGCGCGACGAGGAACGACGCGAGTCCGGGGACGAATGCGTCGCGCGGGAGCATGAGGAACACGTCACCGGCGACGCACCATGCGAGCGCGACGCAGAACCAGACACGCGTGTCGGGATGCACGGGGTCGAGCGCGATTGCGGTCGCGAGGAACGCGAGTGCGGCGGACGGCTTCGCGACGTACTCGAGCACGCGCCGTTCCGTCACGACCGCGTACCAGTCCAGCACCGCGAACCCGGCCGCGATCCCGAAGCACGACCACGCGGCGGCGTTCACGGCGCTCCCCGGATCACCGCGCGCAACCTATCCGTGCCGGAACGCCCGCGCGACGAGCGACGTATCCTGCGGTCCTCGTCCGCCGAGGAACGGAGCGCACTCGTGGACCACACCTACAAGATCACGGAGATCGTCGGATCGTCGAACACCGGGATCGACGAAGCGATCCGCAGCGGGATCGAGCGGGCCGCGCAGACGTTGCGCAACCTCGACTGGTTCGAGGTCACCGACATCCGCGGGTCGCTCGACGGCGGCGACGTGGGCTGGTTCCAGGTGACGATGAAGGTCGGCTTCCGCCTCGAGGGCCAAGACTGAGCAACAAGACGCCAGCCAGGGTCGCGAGGCGCTGTCCGCCGAGGCGCTATCGCTTCGCGGGAGGGGTGACGTCGGCCGCGCACCGGTACGGCTCGGCCACCACGTAGCGCGTGCCGTCACCCTGCACGAGCGCACCGCACGGGATCGCGCGCGTGTGCATCGCCGGCCACGTCGAGCGACCGATCGTGCCGGCGACCTCGTACACGAACGAGTCGCGGTTGGCGGCATCGAGGAATCGCCTGGCGGTGACCCTCGTACCCACCCGCGCCAGGGCACGCAGGAAGAAGTCGGCCGAGAAGTACCCCTGGACCACCTGAGGAGTGATCGCCGCCGACGGGTCGGCCGCGTGCACGTCGGCGATCATCCGCCGGAGTGCCGGCGTGCCACTCTCGTTCGGCGCGATCGTCACGAGGATCGTGAGGCCGGCCCCGACGCCCGGCGCGTCGGGCGCGTAGAGCACGTCTTCGGTTGCCACGGTTCCCACGTAACCGAGCGCGGCGAGTTGCTGCGCGAGCGCGAGCACCGTCGGGGCGGACGCGAGCACGAGCACGACGGCCGGGTTGCTGGTCACGAGCGCCTGCGCGGTGCTCGCCATGTCGACCGGTGCCGGGGGCTGCGGCAGCACGATGGCCTTCGTCACGGTGAACCCGGCGTCCTGCATCGTCGCGGGGCGAGTTGCCCGGCGCGGCCGGCGTACCGAGGTCGCGAAGCGCGGATCGTCGGTGATGATGGCGACGCCCTTGTTCTTCGAACCGCCGAGGAGCGCGCGGAGTTGCAGTCCCCATGCCGGGTTCGGCTGCCGCGTCCGGGCTCCGACCGCGCTGCCGGTGATCCCGAAGCCGTGCACGTTCCCCGACCACGCGGCGTCCGCGGCCACGCCGACGAACGGCAGGCCCGCTCTGGCGAGCACGGTTGCGGGTTCCGCCACCCCGACGGCCGGCACGACCGCGAACGCGTCGGTCGTGAGCCGCGCGACCGCGGCCGGATCGGCAGCGCTCGCGACGCCCAGGTACTGGATCCGCCGGCCACCGACGCGCCCTGCGCGCGCGAAGCGCGCGCGCGCGCCGAGGTCGGCGCCGGCATTGGCGAGGTCCGGGGCGACGAGACCGCCGACGGTGACGGTCGTGCGCGTGACGCCCCGCTCCCGTGGCGTCGTGACCGCAGCCGGGGCGCTTGCGAGCGCGGCGACCAGCGCCCCCACGAGGGCGACGACCGAGACAGGGGTGTGGGCGCTGATCACTGCTTGACCGGCACTACCGTCCCGCAGGTGTAGGGCACCTGCACCGTGAAGGCGGTGCCGTCGCTCCGCACGAGGGTGCCGCACGGTGTCGGGGCGCGGTGGGCGGTGGGGAACTTCGTGGGCCCGACCGTGTCGGGCACGCGGTACGTGAACGACGAATTCGCAGCCTTCAGCAGACTCGCGACGGTGAGGTCTTTCCCGGCGCGCTTCAGGGCGGCGATGAACAGGTCGGCCGCCCAGTAGCCCGCCATCACCGGCTGGTCGATCGGGACGTCCGGCGCCACCGCCTTCACGTCGTTGATCAGTTGCTGCACGGCGGGGTTGGTGGGCGCCGTCTCGAGCGCGGCCGTCTGCAGCATGACCGACGAAGTGCTCGCAGCCGCGACGAGATCGGGGTCGTACTCGATGTTGTCGGTGAACACCCCCGCGAAGCCGGCGTCGCGCAACGCCCGTTTCATCAGGGCGACGTTCGAGTACGACCCGGCGACGAACACCGCGTCGGGTGGCTTGCCCTGGTTGGCACCCATGACACCCTTGGCGAGCGCGCCGTAGTCGCCGACCGGTGGCACCGGGAGGTAGCTCACGGCCCCGACGACGGAGAGCCCCGCCGACTTGGCGGCCGCGGTGAGCGCTCCGACCATGTACCGGCCCGACGGCGTGCTCTCGGCGAGGATCACCGCCGTGGGGTTCGGCACCTGCGGCCCGATCGCGGTCTTCACCAACCGGCCCCACGCGTCGCTGGTGACCCGCCCACCGGGCGGCAGCACGCACCCGCTGAACCCGAAGCCGTAACGGTTGCCGCAGAAGTTCGACGAGACGGCCCACCCGAAGTACGGGACCTTCTGCTCGGCGAACACGCTCCCCGCACCGAGATCCGGCGTCACGACCGGCACGACCGCGAACACCTGGTCCTGCTCGACGAGTTGCGCGCCGACCTGCTCGTCGCTCACGCCGATCCCCTGGTCGTCTCGCATCCCGACGTAGTCGATCGTGCGACCGTTCACGCCACCGGCCGCGTTCTCGCGCGCGAAGCGCGCCTTGGCACCCACGTCGGCACTGCCGAACAACAACGCGTCACCGATGCCCTCGACCTTGATCGTCGTGGGCGTGACGCCCCGCACGACGGAGCCCTGCGCCGGGTTCGCGCTCGACGTGGTCGTGGTGCTCGTCGTGCTGGTCGCGCTCGCTGCGCCCGACGCCGCCAGCACCCCCAGCACGGCGATGCCGACGACCGCGCGCGTGCTCACCCCGCCTCCCGGAAGACCGGTGCCAGCCGTTCGAGCAGTGCGTTGATCCGCACCGCGCACTCGTGGAACACGTCCTCGTCGCCGCCTGCGGGATCGTCGACGTCCTCCCAGTGCTCGAGCACGACCGTGTCCAGTTGGAGGGAAGCGACACGCTCGGCGAGCGAGCCGACCCGTTCCGGCAGGTCACGCGCGAGCCGCTCGAGGGTGCCGGTACGCGCCGCCGCGTACGGGTGCTGGCGCCGCACGAACTGCACGTGCTCACGCGCCATGGCGACGACGAGATCGGCGGTGCGGAGATCGTCGGCGGTCAACTGGCGGCTGCGGTGCGGGTGGTTGTGCACGCCGAGCGCGGCGAGCGCGCTCTGGGTGCGGAGGCTCATCGGCATGCCCTCCACCACGTGCGTACCGCGCGTCGTCACGAGAACTTCGACGTCGGCGTCGAGCAGCGCACCGGCCATCACGGAGCGCGCGGCATTGCCGGTGCAGAGCATGACGACGTGCGGCATCCCGGCGGGAGCCTACGCTCCGCCCTCGGGCCTCCCCGCGCGGGCCGACGTACGCTTCCGCCATGACCATCGACGTCCGCAGAGCTGCCGACCGCTTCCACACCGAGCTCGACTGGCTCGACTCGTGGCACTCCTTCAGCTTCGGACAGCACTACGACGCTGCGAACACACACCACGGGTTGTTGCTCGTGAGCAACGACGACGTCATCCGTGGGGGCGGCGGCTTCGGTACGCATTCGCACCGGGACATGGAGATCGTCACGTGGGTGCTCGACGGCGAGCTCCGCCATCGCGACAGCATCGGCACCGACGGCGTGATCTATCCGGGCCTGGCGCAACGCATGAGCGCGGGCACCGGGATCGCGCACTCCGAGATGAACGGCAGCGCGACCGCCGACGTGCACCTGGTGCAGATGTGGGTGCCGCCCGACACGGAGGGGATCGCACCGAGCTACGAGCAGCACGACGTGAGCGAGGCGCTCGCCGGCGGTGCGCTCGTCACCGTCGCGTCGGGGCACGGCAGTCGCGGCGGGGTGAGCATCCACCAGCGCGACGCCGAGCTGCTCGCCGGGCGACTGTCTCGCGGCGTCGAGGTCAAGGTGCCCGAGGCACCACACGCGCACGTGTTCGTCGCCGTCGGCAGCGCCGAGCTCGAAGGCGCGGGCGCGCTGGCGACGGGCGACGCGGTGCGGCTCACCGGCGAGAGCGCGCGGTCGCTCACCGGCGGCCCCGAGGGCACCGAAGTGCTCGTCTGGCTCACCGCGTAGCCACGCCGCACCGCGTGCGTGTCGTCGGCGTCGACTGGTCGGGGCGGACTCGCGGCGCGCGGCGCGCGATCTGGCTCGCCGACGTACGCGATCGAGAGCTGGTCCGCCTCGAGGACGGTCGCACGCGCGGGGAGGTCGCCGACCACCTCCTCGATCTCGCCGCCGACGACCCCATGCTCGTCGTGGGCCTCGACTTCTCGTTCTCACTCCCGTCGTGGTTCCTCGCCGAACGCGGCCTCACGACGGTCGACGACCTGTGGGACGCCGCGGCGCGAGACGGCGAGCGCTGGCTCCGTGCGTGCGCGCCGCCGTTCTGGGGACGGCCCGGACACCCCCGCACCCCACTCGGACCCGAGCTCCGCGCCACCGAGGCGGCGACGGCCGGCGTGGGCGGGATCCGGCCGAAGTCGACGTTCCAGATCGGTGGCGCCGGCAGCGTCGGGACGGGGTCCATCCGCGGGTTCCCGGTGCTCGCGCGCCTGCGCCGCGGCGGCTTCGCGGTCTGGCCGTTCGACCCGGCCCGACCGCCCTTCGCCGTCGAGGTCTGGCCACGCGCCTGCACCGGTGCGGTCGTGAAGCGCGACCCGTCGGCACGCGCCGCGCTGCTCGACGAACGCCACGCCGGCCTCGCGCCGGACTTGCGCGCCCGAGCCGTGGCGTCCGAGGACGCCTTCGACGCCGCCGTCACCGCGCTCGTCATGAGCGAGCACGCCGAGGCACTCGCCGCGCTCACCGGACCCGGCCATCCGGACGCTGCGCTCGAGGGGTGGATCTGGACGCCGTGACGTACTGACGGCACGACCGCCCGGGCGCGCGTGGCGCGCGCCCGGCGCCGGTGACCGGTAACGTCCGCGTCGGTGATGACCGCACGGGGCGTCGTGCGCGCGCTCGCGTTCCTCGCCGGCGCCGCGCTCTTCCTCCTGGTGGTGCAGATCCTGTGGGGACCACCGGCGGGAATCGTCGTGCAGGGCGCGCTGCTGGGCGGCCTGACCGCGCTCATCTCGCTCGGCATCGCGCTCGTGTACCGCGCCAACCGCATCCTCAACTTCGCGCAGGGCGACCTGGGCGCGGCACCCGGCGCGCTCGCGGTGCTGCTCGTCGTCTCGAGCGGCGCGAGCTGGCTGGTTGCGTTCGCCACGGGAATCGTCGCCGCGGTGGTGCTCGGCGCACTCGTGGAGCTCCTCGTGATCCGCCGCTTCCTCCGGGCTCCCCGGCTGATCCTGAGCGTGGCGACGATCGGACTGGCGCAGGTGCTCGCCGGCATCGGGTTGCTGCTCCCGCAGTGGTTCAACGTGACCACGCCCCCGCAGAGCTTCCCGGCACCGATCGACGCGTCGTTCTCCGTCGGCGTCGTGCGCTTCGGCGGGAACGAGGTGATCGCAGCCGTCACCGTGCCGCTGGTGTGCCTGCTGCTGGCGCTCTTCCTCCGCACCCGCGTCGGCGTCGCCGTGCGCGGCAGCGCCGAGAACGCGGATCGCGCCGCGCTCCTCGGCATCCCGGTGCGCCGGCTCGAGACGCTCGTGTGGGTGATCGCGTCGGTGCTCGCGTTCCTGTCCGTCTTCCTCCGGGCCGGCATCGTGGGTCTCCCGATCGGCACGGTGCTCGGCCCCGCGATCCTGCTCCGCGCGCTCGCCGCCGCGGTGATCGGCGGCATGGAGCGACTCCCGACGATCGTCGCCGCCGCCGTCGGACTCGGCATCGTGGAACAGTCGGTGGTGTGGGGTTGGGGGCAACGCGAGTACGTCGAGCCGGTGCTGTTCGTGATCGTCGTGGTCGCGCTGCTCCTCACGCCGGCGGGACGGGGACTGCGCGGCCGCATCGAGCCCTCGACGTGGCGCGCGGTGCGGGAGCCGCGCCCGGTGCCCCGAGAGCTCGCGCGGCTCCCCGAGGTTCGCTGGGCGGGACGGTCACTCGTCCTCGTCGTCGCGCTCGCGCTCGCTCTCCTCCCCCTGGCACTGAGCCCGAGCCGCGTGAACCTCGCGGCGGTCGCGCTGATCTACGCGGTCATCGCGCTCTCGCTGGTCGTGCTCACCGGGTGGGCGGGTGAGATCAGCCTGGGGCAGATGGCGTTCGTCGGC
>Ga0187777_10000847_pt1 | contig 20072 bp, 18 predicted proteins | sample 1015_Q2_SP5_10_M_FD_132416 | JGI IMG/M metagenome (GOLD analysis project Ga0187777, IMG submission 132416) | Tropical peat soil microbial communities from peatlands in Department of Meta, Colombia - 1015_Q2_SP5_10_MG | ecosystem: Environmental > Terrestrial > Soil > Wetlands > Peat | place... | reverse complement strand
GTGGGCCGGCGGCTGTGGGAGCTCCGGTGGGCCACGAGAATGATGCAAGACTCGAAGCACCGGACAGTCGCGTTCTCAGCCCGAGCGCGAGGAGGTCTCCTCCTGATGACCAGGTCTGCCGCGACGACGATCGCGATCGTGCCGCACGAGAAGTTCAGCGTGACACGCCAGAGTTTGCAGAGCGTGCTCACTGGCACACCGGAGCCGTATCGGCTCGTCTACGTCGACGGTGGATCACCGCGCCGCGTCGCGCAGTATCTGGAGGCTCAGGCTCGGATCCACGACTTCACACTGATCAGGACCGAGCACTTCCTGCAGCCGAACGAGGGACGAAATCTCGCGCTCGCCTACGTCGACACGGAGTTCGTGGTTCTCCTCGACAACGACGTGGTGGTTGACCCAGGGTGGCTCACCCAGCTCGAGCGCTGTGCGCACGAGACGGGGGCTGCCGTGGTCTCGCCGCTGTGCTGCATCGGACCCGTCGTCCACGCGCGCGTGCATCTGACGACCGGCGAATGCGAGATCATCGAGGCGAACGGCCGGCGGGTCATGCACGAGCGCTTCGTCGACTCGCAAGCATCGCTCGCGGACGTCCTCTCCCGTGTCGAGCGGGTCCAGTGTGGGTTGGTCGACGCGCATTCGCTCTTGGTGCGATCCGATGCGCTGACCCGCGACCCGCCGTTCGACGAGGCGATCAGGCTCGAGGAACACATCGATCTCTCCCTCACCGTACGGGAGGGGGGCGGGTCGCTGTGGCTCGAACCACGGGCGATTGTCACCTACCTGACTCCACGACTCCAGCCGTCCGACCTCCCCTACTACGTCTTGCGGTGGAGTGACGCCTGGAACCGGGCCGGCCTCGCGCACTTGGCAGAGAAATGGCGAATCTCAACGGACGATCCGTGGCTCGACGAGAAGACGGCCTGGGCGACGACTCACCGGCACCGCGGATATTTGCCCTACCGCTCACCCCTGAAGCGGTTGTGGCGTCACTACGGGCGCGAAGTCCGACCGATCGTCGACCGCGTCGCGCAGCCCCTCGCTCTGCGCTACCACGGTCGGCGACGATTTCGTGAACTCGTTCCCCGCCTCGTCCACGCAGCCAGTTGGGTCCGTGACTCGATGCGGCTGTCGAATGAACCCGTCGCACCGTGTCGGGTCACCCGTGAGTAGACCGCGTCACCTCGGTGAGCGTCATCACACCCGTCTGCAACGGTGCGCGCCACCTCATGGACGCGGTCGTGAGCATCGAGGGTCAGCAGTACGCACCGCTCGAGATTCTCGTGATCGACGACGGATCGACGGACACATACGCGCTCCACTACAGCGTCCACGCCGGGAACATGACGCGTGGACTCAGCCCGGTCACGACGGCATCGAGCGTTCCGCCACCGTGCACATGAAGCTGCTCGATGTAGATGGCCAACTGGCACGCCAATCCGACGCTTGCAGCCCCTGGTGCCGCAGGGGCCCTTTGGCCGGTCTATTGCACGCGGCGCAACCAGCCGCCGGGGTTGAAGGTGAACAGCAGTTTCTCGCGGCTGTAATCGACCGCGAACTCTGGGTGATCGGGCAGCCACTTCTCGAGCGCTTCCCGGGGGCCGGGCCCGAAGTCGCCCGCGACGGGGTTGCCGTTGACATTGGTGTCCTCGACCACGAGGTACTGGCCCGGTGACACCAAGGAGGCATAGCAGTCGAGTTCCACGAGGACGTGATCAGCCGAGTGCTCGGAGTCGAGCACGACCATGGTGCTGTCAGCCGTCGACGCCAGGTGGTGCACATGGTCGACGACGGCAGGATCGAGGGAAGAGCCGGTGAGGTAGACGATGCGAGGGTGGGCTCGCCGCTCGTCGCACGCTTCGATATCGATGGTCACGATCGTGCCGTTGCCGAGGATGTCGAGCAGGCTGGCGAAGTAGAGGGCACTGCCGCCTCGGAAGGTACCGGATTCGATGATGAGGTCTGGCCGGGACTCGTAGATGATCTCTTGAAAGATCCAGAGGTCCAGCGGAAGCTTCCTGATGGGTACACCGAACCAGTGGACATCCCGCCAGGTACCCGCGTGCAGGTCGCCGACGTCGTAGTAGAGCTTGTGAAACTTCTCGGTGACGTGCTCGCGATTCTCAGCGAGTCCGCCGCGCCCCTCTTCTTGCCCCCGCATGGCGGGGAAGCATGGCACAAGAGCCGCGTGCGAGCACAAAGGCACTGCCACGACCCAGTGACGTGACCGTGGACCCGCCTGCTTCTCGGTTCAGATCGCTCGGGCTGGTAGCGGCCGATCGAACGCTGACGCAACTCGAGTCGAGCAAGCGATGCTCGAGACCGCGCCCTGGTCAGCCGGCTCAATGACATGTTCGATCAGCTCACCGCCAATCAGGGCCACGCATCGGTCCGCCGACGCAGATTGCACCTCGGGGCTCTGGCTCGTGCCGGCACCCGTCGCGCTGGTGAACTCAGCCTCCTTCTCATCGCCATGACGCAAGCAGCATGCGCGTGATCGTCATCAGGCCTTTCGAGGTCTTCGGCGGCCATGCCGGCTCGCGGCCGGCCCTTGTGCCACAAGGGTTTCGACGGCGGGGACCAGGAGTGAGCCCTTTCGGTCGGAGAACGGTCTCGTGCGATCGACGCAAAGCGGCCGCGGGCCCGCGATCACAGCTACCGTCTGGGGACGAGACGCGCGACTGGAGGGACATCTCATGGCTCCCGTGCCCGAACCCAAGATGGCCTATGAACGGCCAACGATCGCTCGGCGCGAGCCCATCGTCAGTCCTCTGATCGGGACAGGCAGCGGTTCGTTCGTGGTCGACGGCTGAGTCGCGCTCTGTGACGGCCGGCGGAGAGCTTCGGGGGTCATCCCAACTACGGCCACTTGGATCCCTGGCAATGAGGAGCACACCATGACGACGACTCCACCAGAGCCGTACGAGGCGCCCTGCATCGAGGCTCGCGAGCCGCTCATCGGCGCCTTGATGCCCCCACCACTGTCGGAACCGCCCGTCTAGTTCTTGGTGAGCAACCGGCGACGAGCAGAGTTGCGAGTGGAAGACAGTTCGCCGGTTCGCCTTCTCCGGCGCGGTGATCGTCGGCTCTGAGCGACGCCGTAGTGTGCTCTCGTGCGCGTGCCCGACGAAGCACTCGACGATGTTCGCGAACGGGGTTTCGCCGTTGTCGAAGGCTTCCTCGCTCTCGACGAGCTGGCCGCCGCGCAACGCGCGCTCGGGTTGCACTTCCCGGAGCCCGCGGAGTACTTCGCCGACCCGGCGAAGTTTCCCGAGTATTCAAGCAGTCAGTTCGCGGGCGTCGAGGAGTTCCCGTACCGGTCGTGGGACTTGAACCGACTGGCGTTCCATCCCGACCTCGTCGACGCGGCAGCGCGCTACCTCGGCACCGAGGACCTGCACCTGTACAAGGTCGAACTGTGGGCCAAGTACTCGGGCGCGGTGAACTACGACCAACCACTCCACCGCGACTACGGCAGCCACAGCCTCGTGGTCCCCCGCCGCGACGGCCGGTACCAGCAGATGACCACGTTCATCTTCCTGTCCGACGTCACCGAGGACGACGGCCCGACCCGGATCGTCCCCAACGACGTCGGGAAGGACATCCCGTTCACTCCGCTGTACTTCCCGCCCGGGCCCCTCGTCGACGTCGAGGTCCCCGCGACCGGCGCCGCCGGGAGCCTGCTCGTCTACCGGAGCGATGTTCTCCACCGCGGTTCGAACTTCACGGGCGTCGACCGCGCGCGCTTCTCGTTGCTCGCCGACTTCCAGGCGAGGGGGACCACGTGGGGCGGAAAGATGGCGTGGCCGAAGCAGGAACCGGAACGGTGGGCGGAGCTGATCCCGAAGTGCACCGTGCGCGAGCGTGACCTCTTCGGATGGCCGCGCCCGGGCCACGACTACTGGAACGAGCAGACGCTCGCCGACGTCGCAGCCCGTTATCCCGGCATCGACATGACGCCGTACTGCCGATGAGTCTCGCGGCGTTCTGAGGTTCCCCTGGCGCCACCGCACCCTTGTTGGCGTCGGCGTGTCGCTCAGCGCGGTCCCGAGAAGTCGTCGAGGAGCGCGGCGGCGTTCGGGAACTGTGCGGCGAGACGGACGCGGTCGCCGGTCTCGACGTCGGCCGGTTCCACCCCCGGCCACTCGGTGCTGCCGCCGAGGAACCACGCACCACCTGCTGTGAGTCGCGCGGTGTGGAACGTGCCGCCAGGAAGGAAGTGTTGCGGTCTGTGGCCCGCAACGATGTCGGTCCCGACCACGACCACCTCGGAACTGCCGTCCGGGTACAGCGCGAGGACCTCGAGCGGGTCGCCTGCGTACGCGTGGTACAGCTGGTCGTTGCGAATGCGATGAAGTCGCACACCGCGATCCGGTGTCACCAGGAAGTACAGCGCGCTCCCTACCGGTCGCCCGTCGGCGAACGGTGCTCGCAACCCACCGGGGGAGATGCGGTCCCGGCTGCGAAAGGTCTCGGCGACATAGCCGCACGTCGGATGGGGCTCGAGCCCGAGCAACTCGATCACCGTTTCGGCATCGGCCGGAGGCGGCACGCAGGCGATGCTAAGCCCGTCGATCCGCTCGCTCGTGTAGACCATCACCCGATGGAGGGTGACGCGCCGGCCTCGATCGAGAGGATCCCGTTGACGCTGGTGGACGAGTCGCGTCCGACGCCGGCCAACAACGACTATCCCGGCGCGCCGCACCGCACCCTCGTCACCGACGTGTCGTACGTGCCGACCGGCGACGCGGTGCCGGCGCCGCGCCCGCTCGTCGTGTTCGCCACCGGCTACGGCGGGACCACCACCAACTGGGCCGGCCTGTACGACCACTGGGTGCGTGCGGGTTACGTCGTGGCCGCTCCGGCCTTCCCGCTGTCGCAGCGCGACGCGCCCGGCGGGACGACCGGCGCCGACTTCGACAGCCAGGCCGGCGACCTCCGCTTCGTCACCGCGCAGGTGCTGCGACTCGCGACGACACCCGGCTCCGAACTGCATGGTCGCGTCGTCGTCGACCCGGATCGCGTCGCGCTCGCAGGCAAGTCGTTCGGCGCGATCACCGTCTTCGAGGCCGGGTACAACCCCGAGGAGCTCGTGCCCGGCATCCGCGCCGTGATCGCGATGACCGGCGTCGCCACCAAGGGACCGCAGTTCGAGCGCGTGGGCACGCCGTTGCTGCTCGCGCACGGCGACCAGGACGCGCTCGTGGCCATCGCGGGGAGTCAGGACGTGTATCACCGCGCGCAACCGCCGAAGTTCTTCGTGACGCTCTTCGGCGCCGATCACCTGAGTGCGTTCCACGGTGGCACGTCGGCTGCCGAGGACGTCGTGGTGCGCGCGACCACCGCGTTCCTCGACCACTACGTGAACGGGGACGCCGATGCGCTGTCGCGCCTCTGGAGCACCGGCGACGAGCCGGACGTCGCCTCGATCGAAGCGTCGGTGTAGGTTCGGTCCATGGTCGACAAGGTTGCATTCGTGACGGGCGCGAGCCGTGGGATCGGCAAGGCGATCGCCCTCGAACTGGCGACGGCGGGATACGACGTCGCGCTGACGGCGCGCACGGTGCACGAGGGCGACGCCCACGAGCACAGCTCCACGCTGAAACGCTCCGACACGAGCCCGCTCCCCGGCTCGCTCGACAGCACCGCCGACCTCGTGCGCGCGACCGGGCAGCGCTGCCTCACGCTCCCCGCCGACCTGCTCGACCACCCCACGTTGGTGGCCGCGGCCGATGCGGTGCTCGCCGAGTGGGGTCGCGTCGACGTGCTCGTCAACAACGGCCGGTACGTCGGGCCGGGGCACATGGACCTGATCCTCGACACTCCGGTGCGCGTCCTGCGCGACCACCTCGAGGCGAACGCGCTCGCGCCCGTCGTGCTGGTGAAGGCGCTGGTGCCACAGATGATCGAACGCGGCGAGGGCACGGTGATCAACATCACCTCGGGCGCGGGCTACAGCGACCCGCCGGCCCCCGCCGGTCAGGGCGGCTGGGGTCTCGGGTACGCGTTCAGCAAGGGGGCGATGCACCGGATCGCGGGGGTGCTCGCGTTGGAGGCGCGCGACACCGGCGTCCGGGCGTTCAACGTGCAGCCCGGCTTCATCGCCACCGAGCGCATCGCGCAGGACATGGCCCAGTTCGGCTTCGACGCCTCGACCGGCGCGCCCGCCGCGGTGATCGGGCGGGTGTGCGTGTGGCTCCTCGAGTCGCCCGACGCGGCCGCCCTCAACGGCCAGACCATCCAGGCCCAGGAGCTGTGCGACGAGCTCGGCCTGCTGCCCGGTTGGTCGCTCTCGCCCGCCGGGTGACCTCCGAGATCGATCCCTGGTCGGACTCGGTCGATCCGGACAAAACGTACGGAGCCGTCTCTGCGCCGTGGCTGAACGCGCCCCGACGACGCGGCGAGTTCTAGCCAAACCCCGGCCGTGGGAACGGTCGGGCTGCTCAGGGCGATCACAGCCGCTCCGCATCACCATGTGCGCGAGCGAACTCAGAGAGTGAGGTACCACCCGTGAGCGACGACACGCCTGCGGACGAGTCACCGTCCGCACCAGGGGCCGACGAGCCCACCGTGAGCGGCGAGCCCGAGGCCGCCCCCGCCGCATCTGCGGCACCCGGACCCGAAGCCGGCGCACCCGAGGCCGAACCGGCCGGGTACGCAGCACCCCAGGGCGCCGACGCCCCCACAGCCGCCGGGCCGGGACCCGAGGCCGAGCCGGTCACGGCCGACCAACCCGCAGCCGTGCCACCGGTGGCGGCTGCCGCCCCCGCCGCCGCAGCCGCGGCGGCTGCGCCCGCGGCGAGCCCCCCCGGTGAGCGGCGCGGCGTCTTCGTCCCCGCGTGGGTCGCGATCGTCGTCGCGATCCTGCTCATCGGCGGCTTGGGCTTCGCCATCGGCTACATCACCGGCGACAACAACGGCTCCGACTCGAGCAATGCGGCGAGCACCCAGACCGTCCCGACCCGGCCCACCCCGACGCGGCCGACCCCGAACGAGAACGGCCGCGGCAACACCGGGAACAACGGCAACGGCAACAACAACGGCGGGAACAACAACGGCAGCGGTTCGAACGGCGAGGCCGGCGCGCAGACCGCCTTCCTCGGCGTCTCCGTCGCCGCGGCACCGAACAACGGCGGCGCGCAGGTGTCGCAGGTGAGCAACGGGAGCCCCGCGGCAAACGCCGGCCTGAAGACGGGAGACGTGATCACCAAGATCGGCGACACCACGGTCCAGAGCCCGGTCGATGTGTTTCGCGCGATCCGCAGCCACCAGCCCGGCGACCAGGTGACGATCACCTACACGCGTGACGGCAACTCGGCCACGGCGACGGTGACGCTCGGCAGCCGCGCCGCGGTTCGCCCGGCGATCCCGTCGTGATCGGGACCTCGATCGGTACCCGTCTAACGTAGAGCGCCATGGTCACGCCGGCGAGCACCGACGCGGTGATCGCCGGCGTGAACAAGGCAGGCACGACGTCACTGTTCGTGTCCCTGTCGACGCATCCCGACGTCGCCCCGTCCGCCGTGAAGGAGACCCGCTACTTCCTTCCCGCGCGGTGCGGGCAGCCGCTCGAGCCGTTCGCAACCTACGAGGCCTACTTCAGCGACACGCGCGATCGCCCCGTGCGGCTCGAGGCCACGCCCAGCTATCTGTACGGCGGCGCGGCCGTCGCGACCCGCATGGCGGAGCTCCTCACGAACCCGCGCATCATCGTTGCCCTGCGCGAGCCGGTGAGCCGCGCGATCTCGTTCTTCACCTACCAGAAGGCGCGGTTGCGCTTCCCCGCAGACCTCTCGTTCGCGGAGTACCTCGCCGCCGCCGATCGCCTCTCCGACGACGACTTCCTCGATCCCGAGAACGAGAAGTACATGGCGGTCCGGGGTGGGCGTTACGCCGACTTCCTTTCGGACTGGTTCGAGGTCTTCGGCGCGAGCGGCATCCGGATCGTGTGGTTCGAGGAGCTCGTGACCGATCCCACCACCGTCATCGATCCGCTCGCCGGATGGTTGGGCATCGACGCGGGGCGTTTCCCCGCCGGCGCACTGAGTTCGGAGAACCGCACCACCGGCTTTCGCAACAAGACGTTCCAGAGCGTGGCCTTGAAGGCGAACGACCGTCTCGAACGCGTGCTGCGGCGACACCCCGACGCCAAGCGCAGGTTGCGCGAGTTCTACTACCGGCTCAACGGCCGCGCGACCGACGACCACGTGCCGTCGGCGGTCCGCGACGAGCTCGGCGACCGGTACCGCGAGCCCAACGCCCGGCTCGCGGCGCTCCTGTCCACGCAGGGCATCCGGCTCGCGTCGTGGCTCGACGGTCAGACGCCGGCCGCGGGCGCTGCGCTCGACACGAGCTCACCTGGCGAGCCGGTCGACGGTGTGCGCCGCTCCTGATCCAGTCCGGCAGCCACCACGTACACCGCGGTGCACTCGAGCACCAGGACCATCAGCGCCGGGATCGCGATGCCGGAGTCGTTCAGCGCGTAGCCGAGCACGGCGGTCAGCGTGAGGGCGAGCAGCACCTGCCGGAACACGAGCGTGTCGCGAAGGAGCCCGCGAACTCCCGTCGACCGTGTCCACCAAAGGTAGACGAGCAGCGCGACGCCGATCACGAGCAGCCACACCAGCCGCGTGCTCGTGAACGACCCGAAGTTCTCGAGCGCCTTCCGCCGGATCACGACGAAGAAGCCGTTGAACCCGTCGTGGGAGACCTGGTCGAAGAAGCGACCGATGTGCGTCTGCTTCGACGTCGGCCTCAGCAGGTCGATGGCACCGACCGCGAGGCCGCTGGCGACGAGGATCACGCCGAGCCACACGATCGTGCGGATGCGCACCCGCCGGCCGAGGAGCAACCACGCCAGCAGCGCGAACCCCGGCGCGCCCGCGAGGGCGGCGCCGAAGTCGCCACCCCACGAGGGCGCGGCCATCACGACGAGCGTGACGGCGAGCATGCCGATCACGAGCCACACCGTGCGTCGACCGGGCCGCCGCCACACGAGCAGCCCGGCGAGCAGGATCGCCGACGCGCTCAACTGCGCGAACGTGAGATTTCCTTCGCCCGCGACCCGGATGCCGATCGTGGCCGAGTAGCCGAAGACCGAGTTGAACTCGAGGTGCGCTCCGGTGACGAGGTCGCCGACGTGCAGCACGATGACCAGCGCGAGCGCAACGATGATCGGGCCGGAGCGCCACCGTCGACCGGCGAGCAGGCACGCGAGCCCGATCAACATGCCGACCCCGACGATGAAGGCCCAGTACACCGTGACGTTCGAGCTCTTGCTGAAGTCGAGCGGCCCGGCGAGGTAGGACGCATCGAGGATCCCGAGGACGGCGAGCGCGGCCCATCGCAACACACCCGCGCCGCGCCGCTGCCACCGCAGCATCGCGATCGTCCCCATCCCGAGCAAGCCCGCGAAGACGAGCAACATGTTGTTCGCGGTGGCCACACGCGCGTCGCGGAACACGCCTTCGGAGTTCGCGCGCACGAGGAACTTCGTGCGCTGTTGTGGCGTCGTGCCCTGGTCGCGCACCTGCATCGTCCGGCCCTCCATGTCGGACGGCGTGGCGACCCCGAACATCCCGAGCACGGTCGGCGCCACGTCGGAGACGTAGACGAAGCCGGTGCGGTTGCTGCTCGCCGATCGCAGCAACCCCGTGGGCACGCCCGGTGCCCGAACCGACGCGATCGTGAGACCCGAACCGCTGCGCGACGCCGACGGCCCCACCACGAGCACCGCGTCGTGCGCGAAGTCCACGTCGGCGAGCAAACGGCCGACGAGCTCGTCGGTGTCGTGGAGGGCGCGGCTCCTGAGGGCGGCGAGCTGGTCGCCGCTCGCGAACGCACCGTAGATGTCGGTGCGGAGCAGGTCGGAAGCCTCCACGAGCACGACGCTCCGCGGCCTCCACGCGCGCTGGAACGCGCGCACGACGGCATCGGGGTCCAGCCGGAGCCCGAACGGGGCACCCGGGTCGCGCATGAGCAGTTCGTCGCCGACCTCGCCACCGGGCACGACACCGTTGTGGTCCATGAGCGCGCCGACCGCGGATCGTTGGTACTCGCTGAGGTCGTCGTCGACCACCGGCTGGGCGCCGTCGGCGTTGGCGATGACGGCACGGGAGATGTGCGCGGCGGCCAGCTCGTCGCCGAACGCGCCGAGCGTCGGGTCGTACACGCCCGCCTCGTTCTCCCGCTCGAGCGCGTCGATGCCGAGGTGGATCAAGCCGCGGTCGACGGTGAGACCGGTGCGTTGGCGGAACACCGCTTGCGCCGACGTCACGCCGTAGGGCTCGTTCGGTTCGAACGCCTGCCCTGCCAGCGGGTTCACTGCCGACGCGCGCCCTCCCGCACCGAGCGTCGCGTAGCCGCTGCTCGCCGACGTCCGCCGCCCTGCGGCGCGCGTGACGAGGTCGGCCACCGCCGACGTTCCGAGCAGCGCCTCGAGGTGGGGGACGTCGGCCGCCTGCAGGTCGGCCCACGACACCGCGGGGAGCGAGAGCAGGAGCACACGGTCGACGGTCGCCTTCGGGGCCTTCGCGGAGGCAGCCGCCTCCCCGCCCGCGGCGAACGCGGCGACGAGGAGCCCCACCATCAGGGTGACGGCGCCGACGCGCACGAGCCTCACAGCTCGACGGCCAGGTCGGGATCGGTGGGTTCGAGCGCCGCGGCGCGCCGCTCGGACCGCTTCGGCAGCATCCGCAACATCGCCACGTACAGGCCCAGGCCGAGGACGCCGATCACGAGCAGCACGCCGGCGGTCTCGAGTCGCGCGTGCGGTGCGACGGCGCGCTCGACGGCCCAGGCTGCGCCACCGAGCACCGTCGACACCACGAGCGCGCGCCAGAAGGAGTGCGGGAAGAGTGGATGTCCGAGCCGCACCCGGAGGAGCGCGTACAGCGCGACGCACCCGACGAGGTAGGCGACGCTGTGCCCTGCCCCCAGCATGGCGACACGTGCCGCGCCGTCGTTCACGGCGAGGACGCCGACGACCATCACGGCCGATCCGACGAGCGCGCTGCCCAGCGCGACGAGCGCGGGCGTGCGACTGTCGCCGAGCGCGTAGAAGGCGCGCGCCAGGAGGAGGAACGCGCTGTAGACGAAGAGGCCGACGCCGAGGGATGCGAGCGCGGCTGCCAGCAGCTCCGGACTGCTCGACGAGGGCGCGATCACCTTCATCGCGGGCAGCGCGAGCGCGACGTAGGCGGCCGCGACCGGCAGCACGAGGATCGCCATCCGGTCGAGAGCCCAGCGCACACGTTCGGAGAAGTCGGTGGTGTCGCCACGGTTGGCGTCGAGTGAGATGTCGGGGAGGATCGTGGTGAGCACCGGCTGCGCCAGGATCGCGTACGCGGCCAGGAACGCCACGAACGCGAACTGGTACGCAACGACCCCACCCTCGACGCGGTTGCCCATCACGATCGACGTTCCGAGCAGGAGGCCGATGCCGGCGTGCTGCAAGACCGCCCAGGCGGAGAGGTTCAGCAGCCGCCGGAGCTGCGCATCCGGGCGCGCGAACGCGGGGCGGAAGCGGAAGCCCGTCCGCATCAGCGCGACGACGGGCACGCCGACGAAGCCGGCGACGCCGAGGAACGCGCCGACCGCGAGGATCAGCTTCTCGGCAAGCGTGAGGTCGAGCCCCGCGTCGGGCCCCGCCACCAGCCAGAACAGCACCAGGGAGGCGACCACCAGCACCGTGTTCGCGATGGGGGCGATTGCCGTGATCACGAAGTGCCGCTTGGCGTAGAGGATCGCGGTCGCGATCGTGCCGAGCACGTAGAGCAGCACCTCGGGGATGAAGAAGCGCAGGAAGAACGTGCACAACGCGACCTGCTGCTCCTGGATCTTCGGATCGTGGACGCCCGTCGACAGCAGCCGGGCGATCGGCGTCGCGAAGGCCACACCGACGACCGTGACCACGCCCATGACCGCGAGGCCCAGCCCGAGCAAGCCGGCCGCGAGCCGCTCGGCGCCGTCGTGGTCGCGTGCCTCCAGGAGCTGGACGAAGGTCGGGACGAGGACGGCCGAGAGCGCACCGGCGGCGAGGAGCTCGAACAGGACGTTGGAGACCGAGCTCGACGCCTGGTAGGTGTTGCCGAGGAACGTGGTGCCCAGCACCGCTGCGATCACCCAGACCCGCACGAAGCCGATGCCGCGCGAGGCGAAGGTGGCGACGCTCATGCGCGTCGCCGCGCTGGTTGGGCGGTCGACCGTGGCCATCGGGATCCCGCAGCAGGATACGGGGGCCACACCGGGTTCCGTCGCCAGTACCCCGCGCCGGACCAAACGGGGGCGCGCGCGTTTCTCGCGACACGGCGTGCATGCTGTGACCCGCGGGAGGCCGCCCACCGGCGACGGGGCACGACCACCACAGGGGGGAGCGGTCGAGGCAGGCAGGTGGGCGCCTCCCCCGATCCGTTTCGCGTCACAGACCCACCGGTTCGGTGGGGGCTCCGGCGCCAAAACGCCCGGGGGTAGCCTGCCCGCCGTGCACGCGGTCCTCGACGGCGCCGAACGCGCGCTCCTCGACGAGGGGCGGGCGCTCACACGGGACGAAGTGCACGCGATCGCGGCATTGCCGCTCGACGAGCTGCCCGCGCTGGTCGCGCTCGCGCACCGCGTGCGTCTCGCGTACTGCGGGCCCGAGGTCGAGCTCGAGAGCCTCGTCAACGGGAAGTCGGGCGCGTGCCCCGAGGACTGCGCCTTCTGCTCGCAATCGGCCCGGTTCCACACCGACGTCGACGTGTATCCGTTCCTCGACCTCGACCAGGTCCTCGCCGCCGCGCACGCGACCCGAGATGCGGGCGCCACCCAGTTCTGCATCGTGGTCGCGGTGCGGGGACCCGAGGAGCGCCTGCTCACGAAGGTGCTCGACGCGGTCGACGCGGTACGCCGCGACACCGGGCTCGAAGTGGCGTGTTCGCTCGGTCTCCTCACTCGCGAGCAAGCCGAGCGGCTCGCCGCGGCGGGCGTGCGCCGGTACAACCACAACCTCGAGGCGTGCCGCGCGGTGTTCCCGCGGATCTGCACGACGCACACCTACGACGACCGCGTGGCCACCGCGAGGCTCGCGACCGAAGCCGGGATGGAGCTGTGCTGTGGCGGCATCCTGGGCATGGGCGAGACGCTCAAGCAGCGCGTCGACTTCGCCTTCGAGCTCGCCGCCCTGGAACCCTGCGAGGTCCCGGTGAACCTGCTCGACCCGCGGCCCGGGACCCCGCTCGGTGACCGCGCCCTGCTGCCGCCCCGGGAGGCGCTGCAGGCAATCGCGCTGTTCCGCCTCGTGTTGCCGTCGGCGTGGATCCGGCTGGCGGGAGGGCGCGAGCGCGTGCTCGGGGAACTGCAGGCGATGGGGCTGCTCGCGGGTGCCAACGCGCTGATCGTGGGCAACTACCTCACGACGATCGGCCGCGCCCCGGCCGACGACCTCGCGCTCCTCGACGCGCTCGGGATGCCGGTTGCCGACGGTCCCGGCGAGGGACGCTTCGTGGTCGACGGCTCCGGCGCGCACTCCCGCCCCGCGCAGTCGACGCCTCCGACGCGCCCCACCATCCCCGTTCGCGCCCAGTAGCGCGCTACGCGATGCTCCGCAATCGGCCGGTCCGGAAGAACTCGCGGCGCGGCCCCGGCAGGTAGAGGTCGTACTGCCCGACGAGGTACCAGCACACCGCGAGCCCGACGAGCTCCTCGATCACGACGATCCACGCCGCCGGCAGCAGCGAGTCGTGGGCGAACGACGTACCGAGGAACGGCCACCAGAACAGCTTGTCGTTCGTGAACGCGCCGGACAGTACGAGGCCGCAGAACACACCGATGGGCAGGCACAACAACCGCCGGCGCAGCAGCCGCGGTCGCCCGATGGTGCCGATCATGACCGCGGCGAGCAGCACGACGCCGAAGAGCAGCGTATAGCTGTAAGTCCGGTAGCCGAACGGGAGCCCGAGGAGTAGCGGCAGCATCGAGCCCAGCGCGACCAACCGGTAGTCGATGCCGACGCTCTTGAAGATCGCCGCGACGAGAAGAACGGACAGCCCCACGTACCAGAGCAGCAACGGCGTGCCCGCTACGCGTCGAGCGCCGCGTTGACGAGCGCGTCGGCATCGGCGTTCAGCTCTCGCCGAACGTGCGCGATGTCGACCTCCTCGTAGTCGTCGAGCAGCGCTAGCGCACGGGCGTGCAACGGACGCAGATGCGGTTGCTTCACCTTCCACCGCCCCTTGAGCTGCTCAACCACGAGCATCGAGTCTGCCCGTACCCGGATCGCCCGTGCGGGAAACTCGCGTGCCGCCTCCAGGCCCGCGATGCACGCCTCGTACTCCGCGACGTTGTTCGTCGTCTTGCCGATCCGCTCGCTCACCGTCGCGAGTGTCGTGGGCGGCGACGTGCACGGGTCGATCACGATCGCCCCGATGGCTGCCGGGCCCGGGTTGCCACGGGCGCCGCCGTCGCAGTAGACGACGACCTCGTCGCGCTTGCCGTCCACCCCGCCGGTCACGGCACCAGGATGCAGCCGCAGTTGTCGCAGAACGCCAGCGTGCCCTCGGGGGCCCGACGGATGCGCTCGACCTCGGTGGACGGGATCGTGAGGTGGCAGCCCTGGCAGGTGTTGCCCACGAGCCGGGCGGCGCCGACGCCCTGTGCGCGCGCCCGCCGCCGTTCGTACTCGGTGACGAGGGACGATTCGAGGTCGCCGGCGATGTCGTCCCGCGCCTTGCGCTCCCCCGCCATCTCGTCGTCGATCGCCGCTTCAGCCTGCTCGAGGACGGATCGCGCGTCGTGCAACGCGGTTGCGAGCGCGGCACGCTCGGCATCGAGCTCGGCGATCTGACGGTCGACGGGTTCGAGAGCTTCGATGAGCTCGAGCTCTCTGCTCTCGATGGCCTGCTCGTGGCGCCGCAACTGGTCGACGTCGGCTTGCATGGCCTGGAGCTCGCGTGGCGACGACACCGAGCCCGAGTACATCTTCGCCTCCACCTCGCTCGCCTTCTCGCGCAGCGAGCTCGCTTCGTCGCCGAGCCGGCGTTCCTCATTCGAGAGCTCGTCGCGCCGCGCGGCGACCGACCGGAACCGCATCGCGACGTCCGCTGCGGTCGCCTCGTTGCGCGCAACCGCGTCGCGCTCGGGCAGCGTGTCGCGACGGTGCTGGAGACGGTCGAGCGCGGCGTCGTGCTCCTGGAGCGTCAGGAGCGCGTCGAGCCCCGCCTCGCTCATGCTTTCCCGCTCTCGGCAGCTCCGCTGCGGCCGCTCGCTCGCGTGGGATACCCGCCTCGCGGCCGCTCGCTCATGCTTTCCCGCTCTCGGCAGCTCCGCTGCCGGGCCACGGACGCTCGTTCATCGTCGACCGCGGCCGATGGGGATCGTCTGCGGTGTGGTGGGCGGCAGTGTGGGCGGCGTGGTCACCGGCACTCGCGTCTGGTTGGGTGTCCGGTTCTGCTGAGGCGTGGGTGTCGGCGAGACCTGCGTGACACGCGGCTGCTGGGTCGGCTGCTCGACGACGACCCCCGGAGCCTGGGTCTGCGCGGTCGGGAGCGCGATCGGCACCTGGCTGTGACCACCGTCGGGGTTGATCGGCTGGCCGGGCCGGTTGCACACGTCGTTGCTCGTCATGTCCGGTAACGGGACGTCGGGTTGGTTCGCAAGGGCTTGCTGCATGAAGTCGCGCCAGATCGGTGCGGCGACGTCACCCCCGAAACCGGCCGGCAACTGGTTCGTGGTGCGGTTGCCGAACCACACCGAAGCGGCGAGCTGCGGCGTGGCGCCGATGAACCACCCGTCACCGCGATTGTCCGTGGTGCCCGTCTTGCCGAAGGGCTCGTGACCGGTCAACGCCGCCTTGGTGCCCGTCCCGCCGGTGACCACGCCGCGGAGCACGAGCTGCTCACACTGCGCGACGTCCGTCGGCAACACCTGGCGGCCGAGGGCGGCCCGGTTCGACTCGTCGATGATCACCTGGCCGTTCGGCGCCACGACCTTGCTCACGAAGAAGGGGTCCTGGTGCACGCCGTTGTCGGCCACGGTCGCGATCACCGTCGCCATCTCGAGCGGCGTGGCCTCGATGTCGCCGATCGAGAGCGTGAGATGCGGGAACAGGCGCTTCTGCGTGATGCCCATGTCGTAGGCGGTCTGGATCACCTTGTCCTGGCCCACGCTCGTCGAGAGCCGGACGAAGGCACAGTTCACCGAGCCGGCCGTCTGCGCCCAGAGGTCGTTGTAGCCGCCCTCGCCGTCACCGGCGTTGACGGTGAACGCGTTGCCGAATTTGCTCGGCACGGTGCACGGCGCGCTCCCGTCGACGGTGTCGTTCGGCGAGTAGCCGTTCTCGAGCGCGGTGGCCAGCGTGATCACCTTCCACGTGGACCCGGGCTGGCGTCCGTAGGGGTGGGTGGCGATGTTGTACTGGCTCTGCTGGAAGTTGGGCCCGCCCACCATCGCCTTCACGGCGCCCGTGGTCGGGTCGATGGCGACGAGCGACGAGACCCAGTCGGGGCCGGAAGGGCTGGTCGGCAGTGACTCGGTGGTGGCGGCCTCGGCCATGCGCTGGAGGTTGGGGTCGAACGTGGTGGTGATGTCGAGGCCGCCCTTCAGCAAGCGGTCGCTCCGCTCCTTGGGGGTGGCGCCGAGGCGCGGGTCGTTGAGCAGCCGCTCCTGCACCTCCTCGGCGAGATAGCTGTGCGCGCGCAACTCGGGTTCGGGCCGCACGGTGGGCAGCGGCTCGTTCTTCGCCGCGTCGGCTTCGGCCTGGGTGATGTAGCCCTGGTCGACCTCGGCCTGGAGCACGGTGGCACGGCGAAGCCAGGCGCGCGACGGGTACACGAACGGGTTCGTGCCCTCGGGATTGGAGATCACCCCGGCCAGCAGCGCAGCCTCCCCGAGCGTGAGGTCGTCGAGGTTCTTGCCGAAGAAGCGAGACGCCGCGCTCTTCACGCCGTACGAGTTCTCGCCGAAGTAGACCGTGTTCAGGTACTCCTCGAGGATCTTCGGCTTCGAGAAGTGCTCGTTCAGGCGGAGCGCGTCCTGGATCTCCTTGACCTTCCGGTTCACGTCACGTGCCGGAGACAGGATCCGGTTCTTCACGAGTTGCTGGGTGATCGTGGAGCCGCCCTGCTCGATCTTGCCCGACGTGACGTTGCTCACGAACGCACGGAACACGGCACCGAGGTCGATGCCATCGTTCGTCCAGAAGGTGCGGTCCTCGATGGCGATCACCGCGTTCACGACCCTGAGGCCGCCGGGCGACGTCGCCAACTCCTGGTAGGTGACGTTCTGGCGGTCCTGGAGGCCGAGCTCGTCCATCTTCGTGCCGTCGGCCCAGCGGACGATCGACTTCTGTGCCAGGTCGCGCAGCTTGGGGACCGTCTTCACCGTGTAGTGGTGCGCGGCGACGACCTCCTCCGCGCCCGGGACGAGCGCAGCCATGCAGGCGCCGACGGCGATACCGCCGATGACGACGCCGAAGAAGAGGGTGCGGAGTGCACGCGTCAGCAACATTCGGCCCCCCAGCTTGGCACACGGGCGGCCCCGGACCCCCTTCAGGGCCGAAACGGGGGTCGTTTCGAGCCGGCCGGTTGCAGCCGGTCAGCTGCAGCCAGTCAGTTGAGGCCAGTCAGTTGAGGCCGGTCAGTCGAGGAAGGTGGCGATCCACTGGGCGTAGAACTGCGCGCCCTCCGGCCGCAGGTGGATGCCGTCGTCCCAGAAGAACTCGGGATGGGCGGCGGCGACGTCGTGCCAGTCGGCGAGCACCGCCTTGTCCTTGTAGCGGGCCACCCCGTCGGCGAGCGTCTCGTTGACCTCGTCCTCCCAGGGTCTCGGCACCTTGGCGTTGACGATGACGACCTTCTTGACGTTCTTCAGGATGTCCATCATGCGGTCGAAGTCGGCGGGGTTGACCGTGCCGTTCGTGCCGAGCTGGACGACGACCTCGTCGCCGAGCTGCCCGTTGTCGCGGTAGGCCTGCAGCGCGTCGACGCCGGCCGAGAACTGGCGGCTCTCCGCCGCGTCGACCGTGATCTTGTCGGCGCCGATGGTGTTGACCAGGGCGTTCGCGGCCCCGAGCATCACGGAGTCGCCCACCGCGGTGACCCTCTCGGTCACCGGGGCCGGTGTGGGCGCCGTGGCGGGCGCCGCCGTCGTCGGGGTGGTCGCGGCGGCGGCCTGGGTGCCGGGGCTCGCCGGGACGGTGGTCGTCGTGGGCACCGCGGCGGTCGTGCCGGGCGCCGCCGGGGCTCCGGGCGCGGTCGTGGTGGTCGCGGTCGGCCTGATCACCACTGCGGTCTCCGGCGGGAGCCCGGGCGGCCGGGGCGTGGGCTCGGCGTTGGCGAACCCGGCGGCGAGGACCACGATGAACGCGACGAGCGCCCCGCCCACCGCCGCGAATCCCGTGGCCAGTTGGCGCCGCCGCTCCCCCGTGGCACGCCGGAACGCCGCCCAGCGGCGCCCGAGCGCGCCGTGCCGGATCGGCTCCTCGACGTACTTGAACGAGAGCGCGGCGAACACGAACGTGAGAGCGAACCGCAGGACGAGCAGGGGGATCCCGGTGAGGGGCACGTCGGCGTGCGGGCGCGTGACCATGAAGATCGGCCAGTGCCAGAGATAGATCCCGTACGACCGCACCCCCACCCACACGAGCACGCGCTGCCCGAAGACCGCCGGTGAGAGACGCGATGCCGGATGCACGGTCGCGGCGATGAGGAGCGCGCTGAACAGCGCGAGCACGAGGAACCCGCCCCGGTACATCCAGTTGTCGTATTGGCCCGCGTTGAGGAAGAACCAGACCACGCCGACGAGTCCCACCGCGGCCATCACGTCGAGCGTGAGCGGCGCGGTGCGTCCCGTGTCGCGGGTGAGTCGCCACGGCGTCCAGATGATCGCGAGCGCGGCGCCGACGAGCATCGTGGCGGCGCGGGTGTCGGTGCCGAAGTACACGCGTGACGGATCGCTGAAGGGCTCGTACAGCACCGCCATCAACACCGTCGACGCCAGCACGCCGGAGAGCACGACGAGGAGCAGCTTGTTGCGCTGACGACCCCAGCGCGCGAGCAGGACCGACAGGATGAGCGGCCAGAACAGGTAGAACTGCTCCTCGACCGCAAGCGACCACACATGCTGCAGGAGTGAAGGTCGTCCTACGGAGACGAAGTACGACACCTTGTGGAAGATGAGGTACCAGTTCTGCACGTAGAACGCGGAGGCGAGCATCTGCCCCCGGAGCTCCGACACCGTGTCGGGCAGGAAGAGGAGCGAGTACAGCGCGACGATGCCGAGCATCAGGAAGAGCGCGGGGAGGAGCCGTCGGGCGCGGCGGAGATAGAAGTGCGCGAACCGGATCTGCCGGTACTCGCGCCAGTCGCCGAGCAGCAGGCTCGTGATCAGGTACCCGCTGATCACGAAGAACACGTCGACACCGAGGAAGCCGCCGCGCATCCAGCTGACGTCGCCGTGGTACAGGAGGACGGCCACGACGGCCAGCGCGCGCAGCCCGTCGAGCGCGGGGATGTATCCCAGGCGCGGCAGGCGCGCCGGGACCGCGTGGGCGGGTGCCTCCGTCCCCGACATCGCACCATGCTCGCGCGTACGGCGCGCGAGCTGACCGCACGAGCGGTCGGCGCAGCTCGCTCGGGGCGTTCGAGCTCGCCTCACGGAGTTCGGTCAATGCGTCTGACTCGGGCCGTACCGTCACCATGGGCGCGAAGCCGTCCCGTCGCGCGCCCGTCGTGACGGCCGGCGCCGGACGGCACCCGGGCCGGCGACGGCGCGCGAGACTGCGCTGCCGGACAGGAGGTCATCTCGGTGGGATCGGCACTCGCGGGAAAGGCCGCCCTCGTCACCGGGGCATCCAAAGGGATCGGGCTCGGCATGGCGAGGGCGTTCGCGCGCGAGGGCGCCGCGGTCATGATCTCGTCCCGCAAGCAGGACGCCCTCGATGCCGCCGCCGCCGGCATCGTCGCCGAGCTGCCGGACGCGCACGTCACGACGTTCGCCGCCAACGCGGGCGAGCCCGACCAGGCGGAAGCGTGCGTCGGCGCGACGATCGAGCGGCTGGGCGGGATCGACATCCTCGTGAACAACGCGGGCACGAACCC
>Ga0187777_10000846_pt1 | contig 20093 bp, 21 predicted proteins | sample 1015_Q2_SP5_10_M_FD_132416 | JGI IMG/M metagenome (GOLD analysis project Ga0187777, IMG submission 132416) | Tropical peat soil microbial communities from peatlands in Department of Meta, Colombia - 1015_Q2_SP5_10_MG | ecosystem: Environmental > Terrestrial > Soil > Wetlands > Peat | place... | reverse complement strand
CCATCCTCGAAGAAGCGCTTCATCGAACGCATTTTCACTTGGTAATCGTGGTCGTCGATCATGGGCCGGAGCTTGATCTCCTTGATCTCGACGACTTTCTGCTTTTTGCGGGCTTCGGCCGCCTTTTTCTGCGCCTGATATTTGTATTTGCCGTAATCCAGGATTTTGCAGACGGGGGGCGACGAGTTGGGGGCGATCTCGACGAGGTCGAGCCCCGCGGCCTGCGCCATGTCTAGCGCGGCTTGGATCGGTGTGGGGCCGTGATTGTGGCCTGTGGCATCTATTAGCTGGACCTCGCGGACGCGGATCTCCTCGTTAATGCGCGGGCCGTCCTTCTGAACGGGCAGCGCGGACTTCATCGGACGACGAATGGCTTTTTTCTCCTTGTGCTGTTGCGACTGTCCTTTGGCGCGATGCTGCGTGCGCCGCAGGAATAGCGAAAGATTGGTAGAAACGGTGAAGAAGTCAACGTAGTTCCGTCATGATTCTCGACAGCTGGATCGGAATCTGCCTTCAAAGTATTCAAATTGCTCCGATTTTAAGTTGCCTTAATTTTGTTGGGGTGCGCGTTGCCGTGTTCCCCGGCGATCTCGCCGTAGAGCCGCAGCGTTTGCTCGGCAACAATCTCCGGGTTGAAATGGCCGACCACCCATTCCCGCCCACGGCGACCGATGGTCGCAGAATTCGGCTCTGGCATGGAGAACAACCGCAGCAGGGTTGCCGCCAGGGCCGCATCGTCACCGCTCTGGAAGCGGAAGCCGGCAACCCGGCTTTCGGGGACCGCCGGTGCGGCAAGCACAACGTCAGGGCCGGCACCAAGATCGGACACGATAACGGGTCGCGCCATCGCCTGCGCCTCGAGGATTGCACGTTGCACGCCCTCAGGCTGCACTGCGGCCGAAACAACGACGGACGCGACCGCGTAGGCTGCGGGCATGTCGGCAACCGGTGCGGCCATGCGGATCACGTCCATTGTTCCCGTTGCCAGCACAAGGTCCCATAGCTCGCCGGTGTAACGGGTACGTCCGCGGTCCTCGCCGACAAACACACACAAAAAATTCTTCAACCCTGTTTCCTTGAGCCGCTTCACGGCCTTGACCACGACGTCATGGCCTTTGCGCCGCAGAATACGGCCGGTAATCAGAATGACCCTGGTATCGCGCTTGGTGCCCCACGCGTCCCGCACTGCCTCGATACGTTCGCGGCTGACACTTTCCGGATTGAAGCGGTCGAGATCGACACTGCAAGGCACGACCGTGATTTTTTCCCAGGCGGTTCCGTAGCGGTCATTGATCAATTGCGCGATTTGCTCGCTCGATGCGAGGACGCGGCTGCCGCGCGCCATGACGCTGTTGTAAAGACGTTTGAACAAGTTCTGTTCGCGGAAGCCCTTGTACCAGCTCGTTACAAACGGAATGCCGCAAAGCCGTGCGGCAAAATATGCGCTCCAGGCACCGGCGCGGCCGAAGGCATGAATCACAGCGCATTGGTGCTCGCGCGCCAATCGCACAAGGACAATTCCGTTGCGCAACATTGTAATTGGATTGTTGCTCGACATATCGAGCGGAATGAACTTTCCGCCGGCCGCAGTCACGTCGGCGACGAGACGGCCGGCGCGCGACGCCACGACGGCATGATGGCCTGCCCCGGCAAGGATGCGCACCAACTCCACCGCACCAGCGTCTGCGGCGCCGACATCAAGAGACGGCACCACAATAAGCGCAACAATCCTGTGAGATGCAGGGTTGCGGGATTCGCTTTCTGATTGGGTGGACTTATCGAGTATTGGCTGACCGCCTGGCGTCGGCATTGCTGGTGCGGGCGAACTCGACATGTATCGAAAGGCCTCAGAATACCTGCGTTTTTGCGGTCATGGAGGAAAGGGTATTCAGCCGTCGCGCGTCAATAACGACGTATAGACCCCGCGAATGGCGTCGGCAACGCTTTGCGCTGAAAATGCGAATACCGCAAACTGCCGTGCGCGGGCAGCCAAGGCGCCGTACGCCGTTACGTCGAGTGCAAGGGCGGTGGCGACGGCTTTCGCAATTTCACCGGCATTTCCAGGTGGCACGAGCCAGCCGGTGCGCAGTTCATCCCGCATTCGCGGTGGGGCAAGCACGTTCTCCGGAAGCGTGCCGACCGAAGTCGTGACCACTGGACGCCCGCTGGCCTGCGCCTCGGCAACGGTGCGGCCTGAAAGTGGCGGTTTAATCGCTGGCACAACTACGACATCGGCGAGAGCAAACGCCGCCGGCATGTCGCTGCAATGGCCGACAAACCGGCACAGACTGTCGATCGCTTGCAGGCGCGTCTGGCCGCGCAATGCGCGAACGTAACGCGGTTCGCTGTGCTCATCTCCGGCAAAAATGAAGACGATGTTGCGATTGCTTCGTTCGGCGAGGAAACGCGCAGCATCGATCACGCCGAGTTGCCCGTTCCATGGAGCGAGGCGGCCTGGCACCAGTACGACTCGCATATCGGGCGCGACACCCCAGGCGTGACGCAGCGCGGTGATGCGATCGGCGCTAATTGACGCCGGATCATAAGCGTCGGTGTTGATGGCGCGTGGAATGACGGCGATGCGCTCAGGAGCGAGTTTGTAACACTCGATCATTGCGCGTGACACGTAACTCGAGGGCGCGATGACTCGATCGCCGCGCGCAAGCGAGCGCCGGAACCAGGTGCTACTCCATGAATGCGCCGGCAGGCGATCGGCAAAAGAGGTCACCAGGAAGACCGGCATGCGCTTGGTTGCCGCGAGGGCGCTCCACGCGCCCCCCGCGCTCTGCGCGTGCACGATATCGATGCGCTCGACGGAGATGAGGTCCGCGAGGCGGCGCGCGTTTTGCCAAATACGCAGGGGATTGATGGTGTCGTTGATCATCGGCAGCCATTCGCCGCCGAACGCGCACAGATCTCTGACGAGCGATCCTTCAGCGGCGGCGACCATGGCACGCGCCCCCGACTGCAGCAGCATGAACGCGACCCCGACAGCGGCATGTCCGGCAGGGTCGTCACGCAATGCTGGCACGATCTGGAGGATGGTTGCCCCGGCCAGCGATCTTGGACTTTTGCGGACGTCCTGATTCATTTACCGCACAGCCCTCTTGCAATTAAGAAGGCGTTGCGGCGAGAAGAACGCGCGCGTGTTCCAATATTTGGTCCCAGCACCCATGAGCGAAGCCCAGCTGACCTCCCTGACGATGGTTTCCCCCGGGGAAACGACCATTGCCGTGCGCACGCGAGAGGGCAAGAGCCCGGGATTGTTCTGGCTGGGCGGTTTCAAATCCGACATGAAAGGCACTAAAGCTGAGGCGCTTGACCGCTGGGCCGAAAGTGCCGGCCGCGCGTGCGTGCGTTTCGACTACTCCGGCCATGGCGAATCCGGCGGCAAGTTCACCGAAGGCACCATTGGCCGGTGGCTGGAGGAAAGCCTTGCGGTCTACCTGCGCTTTGCCCTGGGCCCGCAAGTCGTGATTGGCTCGTCAATGGGCGGCTGGCTCGCACTGTTGCTGGCGCGCGCGCTCGGGAAACATGGGGGCACGGCGCCGGTTGCCGGCATGGTGCTGATCGCGCCGGCGGTCGATTTCACCGAGGAGCTGATGTGGAAACAGTTCTCCGATGCGACCAAGCGCGAGATCGAGCAAAAAGGCATATGGATGCGGCCCTCCGAGTACGATGAGGCGCCGTATCCAATCACCCGCGAGCTGATCGAGGATGGGCGCAAGCACTTGCTGCTTGGAGGACTGATCGAAACACGTTGCCCCGTGCACATTTTGCAGGGCGTACAGGATCCGGACGTGCCGTGGAGGCATGCCGTCGAGTTGGTGTCGCGCTTTTCCCGTGACGACGTTGTGTTGACGCTTATCAAAGACGGCGATCATCGGCTGTCCCGGCCGGAAGATATCGAGCGGTTGATCGCGGCTATAAAAGAATTCTAGCCGAGCGCCGCCGTCCATTCCTCTAAAACGGCTGCATCCGTTTCGCGCTTACGGCGGGACAGCGTTGAGAATTGTTCGCGTGGCAACAATCGCGACAGTGCCCACACAGCAGCCCCGCGCACCAGCGGCGACGCGTCATCGAGCAGGCGCTCGGCTTCGACCGCGAGGGTGACGTCACCCGAGTTGCCGATCGCAATCAGCACATTGCGCACGAAACGGTCGCGGCCGGAACGTTTGACTGCGGTTTTTGAAAACATCGTGCGAAACGCCGCATCGTCGAGGCGGACGAGTTCGCTCAATTTCGGCGCACGCAGCGCATCGCGTGCGGCGAATTTCGCGTCGCGCGCGATTTGCGCGAATTTGTTCCAGGGGCAAACGGCAAGGCAATCGTCGCAGCCGTAGATGCGGTTGCCCATCGCCGCGCGAAATTCGCGCGGGATCGGGCCCTTGTGCTCTATAGTGAGATAGGAAATGCAGCGCCGCGCATCGAGATGATAGGGCGCGGGAAACGCCTTGGTCGGGCAAATATCGACGCAGGCGCGGCATTGGCCGCAATGGTCTTTGTCCGCGGTGTCATAGGGCAGTTCGAGCGTCGTGAAGATCGCGCCGAGAAAAAGCCACGAGCCGTATTGCCGCGAGACGAGATTGGTGTGTTTTCCCTGCCAGCCAAGGCCCGCCTGTTGGGCGAGCGGCTTTTCCATGACAGCCGCCGTGTCGATAAACACCTTGACGTTGCCGCCGCCATTTTCCACGAGCCAGCGCGCGATCGTTTTCAGCCGCGGTTTGATAATCTCGTGATAGTCCTCGCTGCGCGCATAGACGGAAATCGCGCCGCGGTCGCGCCGTTTGAGGATTGCGAGCGGGTCGCCCTCTTCGGGCCCGTAGTTGAGCCCGAGCATGACGACGGAACGAACCTCGCTCCACAGCGAGCGCGGATCGCCACGCCGTTCGGCAGTTGTCTCAAGCCAGTCCATCTCGCCGTGGGCGCCGTCGGCAAGAAAAGTTTCGAGATGCTTTTTAGCTTCGGCGATGGAATCCGGCGGGGTCACACCGACGACGCTGAAGCCCTGTACTTGCGCCTGCTCGAGAAGCCCCGCCTTGAGCGCAGCGGGATCGCTCAGAAGTCGAGGTCGGCGTAGCTTTTCGACGGCGGCAGGCCGGCCAGTGTGTCGGCGAGAATCGCGCGAAACGAGGGACGCGACTTCAGCCGCGCGTACCAGTTCTTTGCTGCTTCGTCTTCGTTCCACGGCACTTCACCCAGATAATCGGCAGTCGACAGATGCGCAGCCGCAGCGAGATCAGCCAAACTCAGCCGGTCGCCGGCGAGCCAATCTCGCGTCCGCACCAGCCAGCCAATATAAGACATATGATAGCGGATATTGTGGCGGGCGGCGCGCAAGGCGTCGGTGTCAGGCGGGCCGCCGCCCTGCGCTTGCGTCATGTGGCGCTTGAACGCGCGCTCAGTCGCGAATGGGCCGCTGACCTCGTTGTAGAATTTTTCGTTGAACCAGTTGGCCAGCCGGCGCACCTCGATGCGTCGACTAGGCTGCTGCGGCAGCAGGCGATCCTTGCCGTTCTCCGCCGGATAAGTCTCCTCAATAAATTCAGCGATGACAGTGGCGCCCGCGATCGGTGGCAGGCCCTCGGTCACGAGCACAGGCAGTTCGGCGGCCGGGTTTAGCACTAGGAACTCTTCCCGCCGCTCCCAAACCCGCTCCTCAATCATTCTCGCCTCGATGCCGTATTCGCCGAGGATCAGGCGCACGTAACGCGAACGGGGACAAAGCGGGTGATGAAACAATGTCAGCATGGGCGCCCGGGTTGCCACGGCGAGGCCGCTTTCGGGAAGGAATCAATGTTCGCACTATATGAACCCGCGGTGGCAGCGCAAATCGTGGCGGGTATCTGTGTTTTTTCGTTGCCTGGAACACGCCTTTGCGTCAAAAGCGCTGGCCCATCTCTTTCGGCAACAAGCATCTGAAATTCCCCGGAGCAGTTCATGCAAATCGTTGCCATCAACGCCGCCATGCTTGCCCCGACCGCGGCTCAAGTCGACCTGATCAAGGCGGCGGTGCTCGGTATCGTCGAAGGCCTGACGGAATATCTGCCGGTGTCATCTACGGGTCATCTGCTGCTGATGGAGCATCTGTTCGGCTGGGGTGATGATGCCTTCGGCAAATCCTTCGCGATTCTGATTCAGCTCGGCGCGATTCTGGCTTTGTTGAGTATTTATTTCGGCCGGCTCTGGGGGCTGGCCAAAGCGATGTTCACCCAATGGGCGGCAGCTCGGTTCATCATCGGCGTCTTGCTCGCGTTCCTGCCGGCGGCGGTCATCGGCGCGCTTGGGTATCAGATCATCAAGTCGTATCTGTTCGATGTGCGCATAGTTTGCGTATCGTTGATTGTCGGCGGGTTTATTCTGCTGTGGGTCGACCGCCTGAACCTGGAGGCGCGCTACCACGAAGCGACGGAATTCTCGTTGCCGATGTATTTCGGCATCGGGGTAATTCAATGCATTTCCATGATTCCGGGTGTGTCGCGCGCGGGCGCAACCATTGTCGGCGCCATGCTGTCCGGCGCTGACCGCCGCTCGGCTGCGGAGTTTTCGTTCTGGCTGGCAATGCCGACCATGGTCGGCGCGTTCGCCTATGAGGTTTACAAGAGCCACGGAAATCTCGCGGTCGGCGGCAACATCGCGGTTACCGCCGTCGGTTTCATCTTCTCGTTCATCTGCGGGTGGATCGTCGTAAAGACGTTCCTGGGCTACGTGCAGCGCCACAGCTTCGCGTTGTTTGCTTGGTGGCGCATTCTCGTTGGCGGTATCGGATTGGCGGCGCTGTATTTTGCCTAGGCGTCACGCCATGCTGCTGCGGAATTGGCCGGTCCTGCGAAAGCGCCACAGATAAGACGGCACAATCGCCTCCATCGGCTCGGGATCGATGTTGAGGCCTTGCAGCGTCCGGCCCTCCGTCTGCGCGGCTGCCGATACCACGTTGTCGACGCGCAACAGCTCGACCTGATCAGGAGTGAGAAGCGGCTTCGGCAGATATTGCAAGAACATTGCCTGTATCTTGGCCACGAAGAACGGCAGCGGCACCAGCAAGCGCCGGCGCTCGATCGTCGACAGCACGAATTGCATGAGTTCCTTGAACGTACGTATTTCCGGACCGCCAAGTTCGTAGATCGTGCCCGGGCGCGCTTTGCCGTCAACGGCATCGGCAATTGCGGCGGCAACATCGCCGACGAACGCCGGCTGAAAGCGCGTATGTCCGCCGCCGATCAGGGGCAATGCCGGCGAAAGACGCGCGAGGGCGCCGAAGCGGTTGAAGAAATCATCCTCCGGCCCGAACAGAATGGACGGCCGCATGATTGTTGTTGCCTGCTGGGCTGCCAGAACTAGCTTCTCCGCGTTGGCTTTGGAGCGCGCGTATGCGCTCACCGAATTTTGGTCGGCGCCGATTGCGGACACATGTATCACGCGTGCGCCGTGGGCATTCGCCGCCAATGCCACCTGTTCGGCGCCATAAGTATGTACCGTGTCGAAACGCTGGTGGCCGCGTTCGAACAGGATGCCGACGAGGTTCACCAGAACCTGAGCATCGCGTGCAGCGGCCTCCACTGAAGCCGCATTGCGCAGATTGCTCTGTACCGCATGAATCTGGCCGACGCGGCCAAGTGGCTGCAGATATCCGGCCAGTTCGGGACGGCGCACTGCCACGCGGATGCGGTAATGGCGCTTGGCCAAGGCACGCACCACATGGCGGCCAAGGAAGCCTGAACCGCCATAGACGGTGACCAGGGTGTCATAAGGGCTACGCACGGTCATGCCGATCCCGATATTTCGCCGGCGCTTGATGCCTTGAAACTTCGGCCAATACAGGATCGGCCGGGGACTGTACAGGGGCCTTGCCCACTTCATTGACAGGCCGGAACGGACTCCGTATCTGGTCCCGACAAGCCCAGGTGGCGGAATTGGTAGACGCACTAGTTTCAGGTACTAGCGGTGAAAGCCGTGGAGGTTCGAGTCCTCTCCTGGGCACCAGTGTTCCGAACCTAAGAGGCTGAATGACCATTCGCCTGCATCGCGGCGATCTTCCCGACCTCTCCGCCTACAAGGGTGCGGTTGCGATCGACACCGAAGCCATGGGTCTCGATCCCAACCGCGATCGGTTGTGTGTCGTGCAGCTTTCGCCGGGTGACGGCTCTGCCGATGTCGTGCAGATCGCCGCCGGTCAGCACAAGGCACCTAATATCGAGCGATTGCTCGCGGACAAGTCGATTCTGAAGATTTTCCATTTCGCCCGCTTCGACATGGGCATTCTGGCGAAGTCTTTCGGTGTGATGCCGGCTCCGGTTTATTGCACCAAGATCGCTTCCCGCCTTGCCCGCACATACACCGACAAGCACGGGCTCAAGGATTTGACGCGCGAAGTGCTCGGCATCGATCTTTCAAAGCAGCAGCAGTTATCCGACTGGGGCGCCGACGAACTCAGTGACGCGCAGGTTTCGTACGCAGCGACGGACGTTCTGCATCTCCATGCTTTGAAAGAAAAGCTCGACGTCATGCTCGCGCGCGAGGGCCGTACCGATCTGGCGGCGGCCTGTTTCCACTTCTTGCCAGACCGTGTACGGCTCGATCTTGCCGGCTGGGCCGCTGAAGATATTTTTTCACACTCGTCGTAAGTTATTGTAATTTAGCCGCTATTGGTTGCGCATAGGCGGTTTGACTGCCGCGTCGGAGCCATATTCGGGAGGCATGTTTCGTCGTGGGGCGCAAGAAGATTTCCGACACTTCGGTTGAGCGAGTACCAACACCGGGCTTGGCATGAGCCATGTGACCATAGCCAGACGCGAGCAGGAGTCTCCGCGCGCTTATTGGACGATGAGCCGCGACGACACTGAACGTGCGTTTCGCGCGGCTTATAAACATAGCAGGCTGGTACGCATCCTGCGCGTCGCAATTCCGAGTGCCGTGGTAATTACGATCATTGCCATATCTCTGGCCACTTATCTCAATCCGCTGCGCATGCTCGTTAAACTGCCGATCAACATCGACAATCTGGTCGTGTCCGGCACGAAGGTCACCATGGCGCAACCGCACTTGTCCGGATTCACCAGCGACGCACGCCCTTACGAACTGATTGCCGACTCCGCCGCGCAGGATATCACCAAGCCGAACATCGTCGAATTGCGCAACATCCGCGCAAAAGTGCAGATGCAGGACAAGACCATGATGGAAATGACGGCGGTCATTGGCATCTATGACTCTAAAGGCGAGACCCTGCGGCTTGATCGGGAGATCCTGCTCAATTCGTCCACCGGCTATCAGGGACGCCTGAGCGAAGCCCTTGTCGATATTCGCAGCGGTGATGTCACCTCGGAACATCCAGTCGAAGTAAAACTGCTGCAGGGAACGCTTAACGCCAACCGCCTCAATATCGTCGACTCCGGCGAGCTGGTGCGCTTCCATGGCGGAGTCGTCATGGACCTGATGCTCAACGAAAACGCCTCAAAGCCGAAATCCGAAAAGCAATGATGGCGACACGCACATTTTGTTTTTGGCTGTTGATTGCCTGCACACTCGTGGCGGCGGGTACGGGCCTATATGCGCAACCCGCACCGCAGGGACCCGCGAATGCGCTGCAGGGTTTCTCGCAGAACCGGGACCAACCTGTTCACATTGAAGCTGCAACACTGGAAGTTCGTGACCGGCAGAAAGAGGCGACGTTCAGCGGCGATGTGCGGGTCAAGCAAGGTGATACCGGCCTGCGCTGCAAATCTCTGGTCGTGTTTTACGAACAGGACGGCCAAGCCGGCGAGAGTAAGACGCTTCAGGCAGCATCTCCCGGTCCGGGCGGCTCGCAGCGCATCAAGCGGCTCGAGGCGCGCGGCGGGGTGATTGTAACCCAGAAGGACCAGACAGCGACCGGGGAGCTCGGTGTCTTCGATATGAAAAACAATACTGTCACGCTTACCGGGAATCCGGTGGTGATGACGCAGGGACAGAACGTCCTGAAAGGCGACCGGCTGGTGGTCGACCTGACAAGCGGTGTGTCACGGGTCGAGGCGGGAAAGAGCGGCCAAGGCCGGGTGCAGATGATGTTGTTGCCAAGCGCCTCCGGGTCCGACACGAAAACCGGCAGCAGCACTCCGCAAGCTCCGCGCGCGGTTCCGGTACGCCCGTTCAATTAACGGCAGCATGCTCGTGAAAAATCCATCCGCCCGCGAATTTCGCAATCAACTGGTGTCCTACGTTCGCCAGTGGCGGATTTTCGGGCGGGCCTACAGACCACAGAAATATGGGCCGGCATTTGAAACCGATCGCGCAAAAAGCTCGCGCCCACGCGGCATTCTGGCGAACATCCTCTCGCGATTCCGCCGTCAACCGCCGCGTGGCCGCCGTTCTCCGCCGCCGGGCGATGGGCGCGCACAACAAGCCGGCGTTGCACACGGCCAGGGCGCCGTTCGGCCGCGCCGAGATGGCGATGGTCGTCCGGCGGCGCGACCATCGTATCTGGCTGTGCATGGCGTGGAGAAAACTTTCGGCGGCCGTATGGTGGTCAGGGGGGTTACACTCTATGTGCGCCGCGGCGAGGCCGTCGGATTGCTAGGCCCGAACGGCGCCGGCAAGACCACGGTGTTCTACATGATCACCGGTTTGGTCAAAGCCGATCGCGGCCGGATCGAGCTCGACGGCTATGACGTCACAACGCTTCCGATGTATCAGCGTGCGCGTCTCGGCATTGGTTACCTTCCGCAGGAAGCGTCAATCTTTCGCGGCCTCAATGTGGAAGACAATATCCGTGCGGTGCTCGAGGTCATTGAGCCTGACCGCCGCCGCCGCGAAGCCGATCTCAATGCATTGCTGGAGGAGTTCAACATTGCGCGACTGCGCAAAACGCCGACGATTGCGCTGTCAGGCGGTGAACGGCGCCGTGTTGAAATCGCGCGTGCGTTGGCGACGCGGCCAAGCTACATGCTGCTCGACGAGCCGTTTGCCGGAATCGATCCGATCGCGGTCGGCGATATCCAGGCGCTCGTGCGGCACCTGACCCATCGCGGTATCGGCGTTCTCATTACCGATCACAATGTGCGGGAGACACTAGGTCTGACGGACCGCGCGTACATTATCTACTCCGGCGAAGTGCTCATGGAGGGCCGCGCCGAAGACATCGTCAGCAATCCGGACGTGCGCCGACTCTATCTGGGCGAAGAATTCCGCCTCTAACAAAGCGGTGGCTGCTTTTTGGTTAATCGCCGCGTGGACGCCGGGCGAAATCGCATATCGCCCCTCCGTAGGACCTGATATAAACAGGCAAGAATCGGACCAGTTTCCATCCGGAAATCGCTATGGCGTTGTCGCAAAGACTGGAATTTCGTCAGACCCAGGCGTTGGTAATGACGCCGCAGCTGATGCAGGCCATCAAGCTGCTGCAGCTGTCGAGCCTGGATCTGGCCGCCTACGTGGAAGGTGAGCTTGAGCGCAATCCGCTGCTCGAGCGTGCCGCCGATGACGATGCGCCGCCGGTAAACGCCGAGACCGAGCGGCCAGAGGCCGAGCGCGAGGAAGATTCTGCCAGCGCGTCCGACTGGATCGGCGCCGAGCTCGAGACCAGCCGCAGTTCAATGGAGCAGGGGCTCGGCACCGAACTCGAAAATGTTTTCCCTGACGACGGAAGCGAAAAAACTTCAGCACCGGCAGAACCGCCGCCGCCGGCCTACTCGGAGTGGTCGGGCGCCGGTTCAGGCGGCGGCGAAGACTACAACCTTGAAGCCTTCGTCTCAGCTGAAACCACTCTCGCCGATCACCTGGCGGAGCAGATGGCGCTCGCGATTTCCAATCCGGCCGGTCGCATGATCGGTCAATATCTGATCGATATGGTGGATGAGGCAGGCTATCTCACCGGCGATCTCGAAACCGTGGCCGACAAGCTCGGTGCGCGGCGCAGCGACGTCGAGCTTGTGCTTGCGGTGTTGCAAACATTTGACCCGCCGGGCGTGTGCGCGCGAAACCTGACCGAGTGTCTCGCGATCCAGCTCAAGGAACGCGACCGTTACGATCCGGCGATGCGAACTCTCGTTGAGCACCTCGATCTGCTCGCCAAACGCGATTTCGCGGGCTTACGCCGTTTGTGCAGTGTCAGCGAGGAGGATCTCGTCGACATGATTGCCGAGATCCGTACACTCAATCCCAAACCCGGATTGGCTTTCGGCTCGATAATGGTGCAGCCGATCGTTCCCGATGTGTTCGTACGCGCCGCGCCCGATGGCACGTGGCAGGTCGAACTCAACAGCGACACGCTGCCCAAAGTACTGATCAATCAGAAGTACTACGCGCAGGTGTCGAAAACTTCACGCAATGAGAAAGAAAAAACCTATATCGCCGACTGTCTGCAGACGGCGACCTGGCTGGTCCGCGCGCTCGATCAACGAGCAAAGACAATTCTCAAGGTGTCGAGTGAAATCGTGCGCCAGCAGGACGGTTTTTTCGCGAAAGGCGTGCAGCATTTGAGGCCGCTCAATCTCAAGACCATTGCCGACGCCATTGGCATGCATGAATCGACAGTATCGCGCGTCACCGCCAATAAATACATGGCGACCAGCCGCGGTATCTTTGAACTGAAGTATTTCTTTACGTCGGCGATCGCGGCCGCCGACGGTGGTGAAGCGCATTCGGCCGAAGCGGTGCGTGATCGCATTCGTCAACTGATTGACGGCGAAAGCACCGAAGATATTTTGTCCGATGATACTATCGTGGAAAAGCTCCGTGGCGCCGGAGTTGACATAGCGCGCCGCACCGTCGCCAAATATCGCGAAGCAATGCGCATACCGTCATCGGTGCAACGGCGGCGCGAGAAAAAGGCGGCTGGCACCTAGATGTATCGCGACACATTGACGTCCGGAACGATTCTAAGCTGAAATCTTTAGTGGCGGGCGGGTCAAACGGGGGCCGCCGTACGCGTTCATATGGAGCACGGAAATGCCGTTACGCGTTTCGGGGAAAAACATAAATATAGGGGCGGCGCTGCAGCGGAAGATCATAGAACGGGTCGAAGAAGCGACGTCCAAATACGTGCGCGGGCGCTATTCAGGCCATGCCACCATCGGTAAAGACGGCTTCGGGTTCCGCACGGAATGCGTCTTGCATCTTGATTCAGGCGCCCTACTTGAGGCCGAAGGCATGGCTGCGGATGCCTACGAAAGTGCCGAACAGGCCGCGATTCGTATTGAAAAGCGGCTGCGGCGCTACAAACGCCGCCGCAAGGACCACAGAGCTCGCCGCGGTGGCTGAATAGCCGAAAAATGCGAAGAAATCGGAAACTACAGCCTGAGTTCGCCCATTGACGGCGGGCCGGACCGCTCTTATGGTCCGCGGCCTTCAACCACCCCCTGCAACTTCGGCGCTGTTAAAAATCCGATCATCGGACATGTCCATGACGCTCACCGACCTCGTCGCGCCGACCGCAATTATTCCGGCTCTCAAAGTTAACAATAAGAAACAGGCCATCCAGGAGCTGGCCGCACGCGCGGCAGAGCTGACGGGCCAGAGCGAAAAGGCGATTCTGGAGATACTGCTTCAGCGGGAAAAGCTCGGGTCGACCGCCGTCGGCAGCGGCGTTGCCATCCCGCACGGCAAGCTGCCCAAGCTTGGCCGCCTGTTCGGTCTGTTCGCAAGGTTGCACCGGCCGATCGATTTTGAAGCGCTCGACAATCAACCGGTCGATCTGATTTTTCTTCTGCTTGCGCCGGAAGCCGCGGGCGCTGACCATCTGAAGGCTCTTGCGCGCGTTGCACGGCAGCTGCGTGATCCCGAGATCGCACGCCGCTTGCGGGAATCCAACGACGCCGACGCGCTCTATGCGGTGCTGGCGATGCCGCCGGCAAGCACCGCGGCATAGCGCGCTACATCTTCGCTAGAGACGCGAATGCCCGACACACATAGGCGTGCGAAGCACGGACAGCTATGGCCGGGCATGACAATGTTTGTTTTTTTCGCTGAAGCGTTCAGTGCACGCTGACCGGCTCGAGCTCCTGGCTCCAGGCATTTGCCAGCGCGGCTTCGCGCGTATCCGTCAACATGATCGGTCTACCGTCAGCTGCGTGCAGCGCGAAAAGCTTCATTCCGGGCGCGATCTTCGGCGCCTGCGGGAAAAGGCTTGCAACGTCTTCAGAGCGTATCGTCTTGACGTAAGCCAGACGTCCGTCGCCCAGCTGCGCCAGCGCTTCCTGACTTATCACAGGGTGAGTAGTGTTCGGTTCAATCTGCTTGTCGGCGGTCATGGCCCTCGACTCCTTTCTGATTCAACGCTTGACGCGGTCGAGTCCTGCTTCACGAGTCCGTCATTCCTGTTCATTGATCGAGATCGTTTTCACGATCCGTTCCGGCTGCGGCCGGCTAAGATCGATCGATAACAGCCCATTTTTGAGATCCGCACCCATCACCTCCATGCCGTCGGCAAGCACGAACGTGCGCTGGAACTGACGCGCGGCGATGCCGCGGTGGAGGTATTGGCGGGTCTTGTCGTCCTGCTGCCGCCCGCGGATCACCAACTGACTCTCCTCGATGCTCACATCGAGCTGATCGCGGGTAAAACCGGCAACGGCGAGCGTTATCCGCAACCGCTCCGGGTTTTGCGAGTCACGCGGCAGCCGCTCGATGTTGTAGGGCGGATAGCCGTCGGCTCCCTTGGCAACGCGGTCGAGCACGCGCTCGATCTCATCGAAACCCAGGAGGAACGGGCTGGACAAGGACGGAACTCGCGACATGGTCTCAAAGCCCTCGCTTGAAGCGACTTTGACGGAGCCCCTTTCAGGCACTCCAACCGTCAGGCAACTGTCTGACAGTCCACCCCAATATGGATAGGGCGGGTTAAAGGTTCAAGAACGAAAGAAATTTGGCTTGGACGCCGTTATAGTCGTCTTTTTTGCGGGTTTTTCATGCCAAATCGGCCTTCTACGCGATCCCTGATCGTACGCGCCGTACGAGGAACACCGGTCGAGGTACCGCTCAATTTCGTGCTCGGCACCAGCGCGGCCGTCGTGCGGCAGGCGCCCTTGATGTTGATCGATGTCGAGACCGAGCAGGGGATAACCGGGCGGACCTGGCTGTTCTGCTATCTGCCTGCCACGGCGCCAGCGGTCATGAGTCTGCTGGGCGAGATCGAGCGGCTGACAAAAGGCGAAGCGGTCGATCCGGATGCGCTTTGGGCCAAGCTGGCGCGACGTTTCACGCTCATCGGCGTGCAAGGCATCGTTCGCATGGCGATGGCCGGTTTCGACACCGCCTGCTGGGATGCCTTGGCGCTCGCCGCCGGCGTGCCGCTTGCGACTTTTCTTGGCGCCGCTCCGCGGCCGATCCTCGCCTACAACAGCTGCGGTCTTGGCCTGAAAGACGATCTCGGTGAGCTTGCCGACGAGGCAGCCAGACTGCTGCAGGGCGGCTTTCGCGCAATCAAGCTTCGCCTCGGCTATCCGTCGGGGCAGGCCGACATCGCTGCGGTGCATGCGGTCCGCAAGCGCATCGGTGAAGGCATCGCGCTGATGGTCGATTACAATCAGGCGCTATCCGTCGACGAAGCGCTCGTGCGCGGACGCGCGCTCGATGCGGAGAATATCTACTGGTTGGAAGAGCCGATCCGCCACGATGACTATGTCGGCGCGGCCAAACTCGCGCGCGAGCTCAAGGTGCCAATCCAGATCGGCGAAAACTTTTCCCTGCCGCCGGCGATGGAAGTGGCAATTGCGCAGGGTGCTGCCGATTACGTGATGCCGGATCTCGAGCGCATCGGCGGTGTCACCGGGTGGCGGCGGGCGGCCGAGATCGCCAAAACGCGCGGCATGAAAATGTCTTCGCATCTTTTCCCCGAGGTGAGCGCGCACCTGCTCGCCGCAACGCCGACATGCCACTACCTCGAATATGTCGACTGGGCGAATGCGCTGCTCGAGGAGCCGCTCACAATTGCCGATGGCCACGCGATGACGCCGTCACGTCCCGGCAACGGAATGGTCTGGGACAAGAAAGCTGTCGAGCGCTATCGCATGCGCTGAGCTAGCGCAGCGGCAACCTGAATAATTTGATGGCGTTGCTGCGGCCAACCTTGGCGCGATCGGCCTCGCTGATCTCCGCCCTGTCGAACCATTCGGCGCCTTCGCCGACATCTTCGAACGGCCAGTCCACGGAAAACATCACGCGGTCCGCACCCATCACCGTTATGGCGTTGACCAGTGCCGGGGTGTCGAAATTGCCCGAGGTGGTGAGATGAAAGTGTTTACGGAAATAATGCGCAACACCGTGCTTGGCCGGATATTTATGTAGCGCCTTCATCCAGCCATTGCGATGATCGATGCGCCACAGATAAATGGGGATTCCTTCGCCGATATGACCGAGCACGATCTTTAGTTTTGGATGCTCGTCGAAAATTCCGCTGCCGATCAGGCGCAGCGCATGGACCGCGGTTTCCGCCGCGAAGGCCCAGTTCGGGCCGAGCAGCCAGTTGTGGCCTTCATAGAACTTGGTCCAGCTCGGCAAAGGATTGCGCGGATGCAGATAGAACGGCACATCGAGCGCCTCGACCGCGCGCCAGAACGGACGGTATTGCGGCAGGTCGTAGTAGGTGACGTCGTCCGGCGATCCGATCTGCGAAAAACCATTGACCAGCACGCCAACCATGCCCAGCTCCTTGACGCAACGGGTGAGTTCGTTACTTGCCGCTTCCGGATCCTGCATAGGCAGCGCGGCGAATGCAGCGAACCGACCGGGGCGTTTGCGCACTTCGCCGGCCAGCGCATCGTTGGCCTGTTTTGCAACGGCGATTGCTTTTTTCACGTCGGGGATGGCCTGGATCGCCGGTGCGTTCAACGACAGGATCATCATTTCGATGCCGTGCTTATCCATCTCCCCCAGGCGTGTCTCCTGGACGTCGAGCAGGCGATGACTCAGGTCTTTCCACACATGTCCGCCGAACACCTGCGAGTCGCCGAGCGTCGGCTCGATAGCGAAGTGTTCTTCAAGCGCAATTTTGCCTTGCATGTCGTTTTCCCGGTTACCGACGTATGATTCAGCCAAGGTTTCTTTCATTCAAGGCCATGTGGACTTCGCGGGCGAAAGAGATCAGCGAAGCGGAGAACAGGCCAAGCGACAGGGTAAAAAGGAGAACGGCACCCGGCTCATGTCTTAAGCCAAGATAAGCAGTCACAAAGGCAACGATCATGAGCAAGCAGGTGCAGATGCCGCTGCCAACCGCCCAATAAATTGCCCGGTGTACCAATTTGGCGCGAACCTGGAGGCTCGACCAAAGTGCTTGTGCGCCTTTTCGCGCGTCGCCCGTCATTGCATCGACGGCATGTATTCGATCGGCGATGCGGCTCATGTGCGATACCAACACCGACAGAAACGACGCAATCGCACCCAACAGAAAAGCAGGTGCGGCAGCCTGGGAAATTACCAGCGAAAGCTGATTTGCGGTGATGATTTCGTTCAACATTACAAAGTCCTCCCTTACTTGAAGCCCTGACTTTACCCGCGCCGGAACGCGGAGGTAGCGGCGCTTGTTTTATTTGGAATACTTCCTCTGGAAAACAGGCAATCCGTACCTACATCGTGGCCGGCTCAACCGGGCGAGGCGTGGCCATGTCGATCTTGTCTTTTCTGCTCAATGTACTGTGGATCGTTTGCGGCGGTCTCTGGATGGCCGTCGCGTGGATCGTCGCCGCCGTAATAATGGCTATCACGATTATCGGATTGCCCTGGGCGCGCGCGGCTTTCAATATCGCACTCTACACGCTTCTTCCATTTGGGCAGACAGCCGTATCCCGGGAAGAATTTCTTGGCGTTGACGATATCGGAACGGGATTTCTCGGGTTTGTCGGTAATCTTATTTGGCTCGTGCTGGCGGGCTGGTGGCTGGCCCTCGGTCATGTGATCACCGCACTTCTTCTGGCCGTGACGATTATTGGCCTGCCATTCGCCTGGGCCCATTTGAAGCTTGCGGGCATCGCGCTGTGGCCAATCGGGAAGATGATTGTGCCCATTGAAGAGGCGAATTTTCATCGCTTTGGCCGGCCCGGACCTAGGTGATTAACGCCTGAGTTCGCATCGTCTCATCGCCATGCCCCGAAGATCGCGACCTATGGTACCAATCTGTACCGGCACGATCGGAGATGGCTTCGTCGAATGAGTGAGGCGGCCCTGGCTAACAAAAGCGAACATGCAATGGCCGCCCCGTTTGGAGCGCTGACTCCGGGTGGTTTTGAGAGAGCCATTATCGCAGTGACTGCCAATTTGCCGAACAATTGGTTCGGCCTGCGGGTTGCAATCGGCCTGCGAAGACTTGTGATGAGTTCGCACGAAGATGACTTCGGACTCGACGTCGAGCGTTGGGGACTTCATCTGCGCCTGCACCCACGGCGTAACGGCTGTGAAAAGAATTTGCTGTTCACACCCCAGATGTACGAAGTCCCTGAGAGAGTGGAGCTGGCTTCAGAAATTGACGAAGGAAAAGCCGCGGGCCGACCTTTTTGCTTTGTCGACATAGGCGCCAACGTCGGATTGTTCTCTTTTTTTGTGGCTTCTCGCGCCGGCCCACACGCAAAAATTATTGCCATCGAACCGGAGCCAACAAACTTAAGCCGGATGCGCTTTAACCTGGCGGCGAACCCGCAGATCCCCATTCAAGTTCTCGGGTTGGCGCTTGGCGAAAACGCCGGGCGCCTCTCGCTCGAGGTAGACTGCAGAGATAGAGGAGGTACGCGCACGGCGCCTTTGAATGAGCATAATCAAGCGACTGCGGTCGAGTGCCGGCCCCTGTTGGAAGTCGTCACGCGGCAGCAATTGCAATACATCGATGCGCTCAAGATCGACGTCGAGGGCGCCGAGGACAAAATTCTGGTTCCGTTTTTCCTGGCTGCGCCCGACGCGCTTTGGCCCAATCTCATTATCATCGAGGACACGCGGGATTTGTGGCGCACCGACCTCAACTCATTTCTCGCCGACCGGGGCTATCGGGTCAGTACGCGAAGCAAGCTGAATTTGATGCTGCGCCGGACGATTGCAGTGCAACACGTCCGCTAACGGGCCCCTTCCAGACTGTTTGGAAGAATTGATACGATGCCCCATGCCGGGATGGTGGCATGCCATTTGAATTAGGCAGAAAATCCGGACTGAAGTGGGGAAGCGATGGACAATCTTACACGCCGCAATCTGTTGGCCGGAGCAGCCAGCATAACAGCAACCGCCATTCTACCGGGTAACACACCGGCAAGTGCGGCGACGCCGCCCGCCGGCAAACAGGCCGCGAGCTGGTATCGCTACAAAGTCGGAACCATTGAGATCACGGTCGCGACCGATGGGGTCGCGCGTTTCAAAATGGCGGAAGATCACGTCACCAACCAGAAACTGGACACCGTGAATGCGGCGCTGGCCGAAGTCTTCATGGAAAAGGGCATGATGACGACGCCTTACAATCCAATCGCTGTAAACGTCGGCTCGAAGCTTGCCGTCATCGATACCGGGACCGGGGAGGCCAACTATAAAAAATCCAACGGAGTTGGCGGCCAGTTCATTACCAATCTCGCCGCCGCCGGGATCGACCGCACGGCCGTCGATACCCTGATCATCTCGCACTACCACGGCGATCACATGAATGGCCTGCTGATGGAAGATAACTCACTCACTTATCCGAATGCTGAAATCCTGGTGCCGGCGCCCGAGCACGCCTTTTGGATGGATGACGGTGAGATGAGCCGAGCGGGCAACACTCGCGTTCAGACCAATTTCAAGAATGTCCGCCGCGTATTCAACGCCGAGGTGATGAAGCGCGTCAGAACTTATGAATGGAATAAGGAAGTGATACCCGGCGTTCTTGCGCAGGGCACGCCCGGTCATACGCCGGGTCACACTTCTTTCGTGATCGCCTCAGGTTCGGACAGTGTGTACGTCCAGTCCGACGTCACGCACGTGCCCTTCCTGTTCGTTCGTCATCCTGATTGGCACGCCTTCTACGATCAGGATGGGCCCATGGCAGAAGCGACGCGCCGCAAGGTCTATGACATGCTGGTGGCGGACAAGTTAAGAGTGCAAGGCTTCCACTATCCGTTCCCATCGCTTGCGCATGTCGAGAGATCCGGTACGGGCTACCGTGAAATACCGGTGAT
>Ga0187777_10000845_pt1 | contig 20106 bp, 17 predicted proteins | sample 1015_Q2_SP5_10_M_FD_132416 | JGI IMG/M metagenome (GOLD analysis project Ga0187777, IMG submission 132416) | Tropical peat soil microbial communities from peatlands in Department of Meta, Colombia - 1015_Q2_SP5_10_MG | ecosystem: Environmental > Terrestrial > Soil > Wetlands > Peat | place... | reverse complement strand
TGAGCACTTCTCCCATTTCGCCGCGGCTGGTGAAGGGCGGCATCGTCACCCTCGATCCCGACACTGCGGCTCTGCAGAGCGTGATCGCGCTGCAGTACAACCCGGATTCGCTGAGCCGGACGCTGCAGATTCAAGCCGTGCAGGGCGGTCAGGACGGTACTCGCGTGGACGCCTTGCGGCTGCGTGGGCCGGCGGTCGAGACCATCAAGATCGAAGCGGAGCTGGATGCCACAGATCAATTGGAGTTCCCGCAGCAGTTTCCGGTCACCGCGCAACTGGGCCTGCATCCGCAGCTCGCGCAGCTGGAGATGCTCGTCAACCCGACGGTCGAGACGCTGCTGGCCGACGTGGAGCGCGGCGGCATCAAGCCCGTCATCGATCGCGTGTACCCGCTGGAGCAGGCCGCCGAGGCGATCCGCGTGCTCGAGGACCGCGAGGTCTTCGGCAAGATCATCGTGCGGCCGTGAGCAACGTCGGCACGATCCTTGGCTTCCCCCGCACACCAACCTTCTCCCCAGAGGGGAGAGGGCAGGGTGAGGGGGATCACGTCGCGCTCATAGATCTATCCAAGCCCGAGGCGCCTCGCGAGGTCACCTACGCGGCGCTGGACGCCGCGTGCGGCGCCGTCGCCGCCGGCCTCGCCGCGCGCGGCCTCGCCCGGGGCGACCGCGTCGGCATCCTCGCGCTCAACCGCACGGAGTACATCGAGGCCCTCTACGGCACGATGCGCGCAGGCGCGGTGCCGGTGCCGCTCAACATCAAGCTGCCCGCGGAGACGCTGGCCTTCATCGCCCGCGACGCCGATCTCCAACTCTGCTTCGTCGACGCCGCGCACCGCAAGGTCGCGCCGCCCGGCGTGCCCGTCGTCGACTTCGACGCCGACTACGCGCGGCTCCTCGCGCCCGGGCCGTTCGCCGCCATCGAGCCTCAGCCCGGCGACGTCTGCCTGCTGATCTACACCTCCGGCTCCACCGGCCGGCCCAAGGGCGTGCTGCTCACCCACGGAGGCCAAGCCTGGCAGATCGACGCGCTGGTGCGCGCGCGCCGGATGACGCCGGATGACCGCGTGCTGGTAGCCGCGCCGCTCTACCACAAGAACGCCCTGGTGTGGACGAAGGTGGGGCTCGGCAGCGGGTCGTCCCTGGTGCTGCTGGCGCGCTTCGACCAGCGACTCTACGTGGAGTCGATCGGCCGCTATCGCGTCACGCGCCTCTCCGGCGTGCCGACCATGTTCCACCTGATCCTCGCCGACCCGGCGCTGGCACGGACCGACGTCTCCTGCGTGCGCTCCGTCGGCGTGGGCTCGGCGCCCGCCTCCCCGGCGCTCTTCGAGGCGCTGCACCGCGCGTTCCCGAACGCGGCGGCCTCGAACGGCTACGGCGTGACCGAGGCGGGCCCCGTGATGTTCGCCAACCACCCCCAGGGCAAGCCGCGCCCGGCCACGTCGATCGGCCACCCGCTCGAGGGCTGCGAGATCCGCCTGGACCCGGGGCCGGACGAGGGCGTGCTGCTCACGCGCAACCCGGGCGTGATGGCGGCGTATCACAACCTGCCCGAGGAGACGGCCCGCCGCGTGAACGACGGCTGGTTCGACACGGGCGACGTGTGCCGGCGCGACGGCGACGGCTTCTACTACTTCGTGGGCCGCAGCGACGACATGTTCGTGTGCGGCGGCGAGAACGTCTACCCGGGCGACGTCGAGACCACGCTGGAGCGGCATCCCGACATCCTGCAAGCCGCGGTGCTGCCGGTGGATCACGAGCTGAAGGGCCAGGTGCCGGTCGCCTTCGTGGTGGCGCGGCCCGGCTCGGGCCTGGGCGAGCAGGCGGTGAAGGAGTGGGCGCTGGCCCACGGGCCCGCCTACCAGCATCCCCGGCGCGTGTACCTCGTGCCCGAGCTGCCGCTGGCCGGGACGAACAAGATCGACCGCGCGGCGCTCAGGGCCCGCGCGCTGGCTGCTCCCCCGGATTCCCCACGAGGAGAGTGATCCATGCTCATCGATCGCCGGACCTTCGTGAAGGGCGCCGCCGTCGCGGGCGCGGCCGCGGTGTCTCCGCAGGTGCTGGTGCGCACCGCGCGCGGGCAGGACAAGAACAAGGTCGTCTTCGTGTCCGAGGAGTCGAACCCGAAGGCCATCGCGGTCTACGAGAAGATCAACGCGGACTTCAAGAAGGACACCGGGATCGAAGTGGTGGTCGAGACCCCCGGGTTCGCCAACATCGCCAAGCGCGTGGCCACGCTGATCGCGGCCGGCACCCCGCCCGAGATCGTCTGGTACGGCGCCGGCCAGGCCATGAACCTGGCGCTGGAGAACCAGCTCGCCGACGTGGGCGACGTGCTGAAGGTGACCGGCGGAGCCGCGGAGAACCAGCGCCTCGTCTACAAGGGCGCGGACCGGTCGATCCCCACCAGCCAGCAGTTCACCTACGGCTGGTACCGCAAGGACCTGTTCGACGCCAAGAAGCTGGCGGCGCCGAAGTCGTGGGACGACTACCTCAAGGCGGCCAAGGCCCTGAACGACCCGCCGAACATGTACGGCTGCATCGTGCCCTCGGCGGAGACGGGCGCGAGCACGCTCCTGCTCGAGACCATGTTCATGAAGAACGACGTGCACTGGTTCAGGTGGGACGCGGCCAAGAAGGACTACGAGGTGGTGCTGGACCAGGGCGACCAGAAGAAGCGCGCGGTGGAGACGCTCGACTATCTCAACGAGCTGCACAAGTTCTCGCCCGAGGCCTCGACGTACAACTGGGGCGAACTGATGTCGACCTACTTCAGCGAGAAGGCGGCGTCGTCCTACTACGTGGGCTCGCGCCTTCTGGACCAGACCATCGCCAACAACCCCAAGATCGCCGACGCCACCGTGCCCTTCGAGCTGCCGAAGAAGATCACCGAGGCGTACTATCTCTCCATCCAGGGCTTCCACATCCTCGAGAAGTCGAACGTGGAGGGCGCGAAGAAGTACGTGACGTACTTCCTCAAGCACCCCGACCTGATCTCCTGGTACCACGCGGTGCCGCTGCACATCGTCCCGGCGAGCCGGGCCATGCTGAACTCGGCCAAGTACCAGGACAACCCGGTCATCCAGAAGCGAATGGACGTGCTGAAGTTCCTCGACTCGATCTGGACCAAGGGCGTGCCGCTCTACTACTGGGACGGTCGTGAGCTGAACCCGTACATCGGCCTCTACCACAACGAGAACCTGGCCGGCTGGATGCTCGCGATGCGCAACATCAAGGGCATGAAGTCGGAGCAGATCGTGGACGAGGCGGCGGCCCAGGTCCGCAAGAAGATGAAGCGGGTGGGATGAAGAAGCCTCTGCGCGGAGTCAACCCCGCGTCGAGACCGAGTGGCGATGGATGCGCCGAATGCCTCGCGTCACCGAAGGGCTGGTGGTTTCATCTCCGTCGGTGCGCGGAGTGCGGGCACATCGGTTGCTGCGACAGCTCCCCGAGCCAGCATGCGTCCAAGCACAGGGCGGCGACGGGGCATCCGATCATCACCAGTTTCGAGCCGGGTGAGGACTGGGCCTTCGACTACGAGAAGCGGGGGATGATCGAGGGCGTGGAGCTGCTTCCGCCGCGTTCGCATCCCGAGAATCAGCCGGTGCCTGGGCCCGCGGGAAGAGTGCCGGCCAACTGGCAATCGCTCCTGCACTGATCGACCCCTGAGCGACCGCCCCTTCGGGGACGTGGTAGAGTCGCCGCCAATGAGCGCCACCAGCGAGCGGCGCGCGTGGATCCTCGGCACCACCGCTCCCGCCCTCGTCTTCCTCCTGGTGATCGCGTACCTGCCCATCGGCTACGCGGTCGCGCTGTCGTTCTTCAAGAAGACGGCGTTCAACCCGGCGATGACCTGGGTGGGGCTCGACAACTACCGCTACATCTTCGCCGAGCCCGAGCTGTGGAGCGCCTTCGGTCGCTCGGTGGTGTTCACGCTGGGCTCGGTGGCGCTGCAGCTCGTGATGGGCCTGGGCTCGGCGCTCCTGCTGAACCGCGCCTTCGCGGGGAGCACGGTGGTGCGGAGCCTCTTCGTGCTGCCGTACCTCGTGCCGTCCATCGTGGTGGCGCTGATCTTCCAGTGGCTGCTCTCGCAGGAGTACGGCGTGGTGAACCAGCTGCTGATGCAGGGCGGCCTGGTCTCCCGGCCGATCAACTTCTTCGGGGGCCTCGGCACCGCCATGTGGTCGGTCATCGGCATGGCCGGCTGGCAGTACGGCTCCTTCGCCACGCTGCTGATCCTGGCGCGGCTTCAGGCCATCAACCCGAAGCTCTACGAGGCCGCCGCCGTCTCCGGCGCGGGGCCGTGGCGCGCGTTCATGGACGTAACGCTGCCCGCACTGCGCACCACCCTGATCGTCATCGCACTGCTGCGCGGCATCTGGATGTTCAACAAGTTCGACTCGATCTGGCTGGTGACCCACGGCGGCCCGCTCAAGGCCACCGAGACCCTGCCGCTCTACGCCTATCGGCTGGCCTTCGAGGAGTTCGACTTCGGCCTGGCCGCCGCGGCCTGCACCGTGATGTTCCTGGTGCTGCTGGTGGGCGCGCTGCTCTACTTCAAGCTGTTCGACCCCACGCGCGAGATCGAGGTGGGACGGTGAGGCGCGTCCAGGCTTACGGGCCGCTGGCCCTGCTGCTGGTGGTGCTGGTGGTCGTGGCCTTCCCGTTCTACTGGATGCTGATGACGTCGTTCACGCCGCGGGAGGCGCTGTTCAAGCCGCCGTTCAGGCTGTTCCGCTTGGATCTCTCGCTGGGCAACTACCGCGAGCTGCTCTTCGCCACCGAGTTCGTGACCTATCTGCGCAACAGCCTGATCGCGGCCGCCGGCGCCATCGTGCTGAACGTGGTGGCCGCTACCCTGGCCGGCTACGGCCTCACCCGCTTCGCGTTCCCGGGCAAGAAGGGCTTCGCCTTCGGGACGCTCTTCTCCTACATGTTCCCGCCCATCCTGATGGTGATCCCGCTCTACATCCTGTTCTCCGCGCTCCGGATGCGGAACAGCTACGTGGGCCTGATCCTGGCCCACATGGCCATCAGCCTGCCGCTCAACATCTGGCTCATGTGGCAGTACTTCCAGATCGTGCCCGTCTCGCTGGAGGAGGCCGCGTGGATCTCCGGCGCCAGCCGCCTCGCCGCCCTGCGCCAGGTGTGCCTGCCGTCAGCCCGGCCCGGCATCCTGTCGGTCGCCATCTTCTCGTTCGCGCTCTCCTGGAATGACTTCACATTCGCGTTCATCCTCCAGACCGACCGCAAGATGTTCACGCTGCCCGTCGGCCTGGCCACGTTCGTGGAGCAGACCGGCGTGCACTGGGGCATGGTGATGTCCGCCGCGGTGCTGGTCTCGGTGCCCACGTTCCTGCTGGTGTTCTTCCTGCAGAAGTACCTGCTGTCCGGCCTGCGGGCCACGGGGTAGGGACTCGCGCGATGGCCTTCAAGGTCCGGCTGGAGGGCGTGCGGAAGACGTTCGGGCGCGGCGCCCGCGCGGTGGAGGCGGTGCGCGACCTGACGCTCGAGATCGGCGAGCGCGAGTTCTTCACCTTCGTCGGCCCCTCCGGCTGCGGCAAGACGACCACGCTGCGGATGATCGCCGGCCTCGAGACACCGACCGCCGGCCGCATCTGGTTCGGCGACCAGGACGTGACGGCGCTGCCTCCGCAGCAGCGAGATATCGCCATGGTCTTCCAGGACGTCGCGCTCTTCCCCTACATGACGGTGCGCCAGAACATCGGCTATCCCCTGCGCATCGCCGGCCTGCCCAGGGCTCAGGTGGACGCGAAGGTGGAGAAGGTGGCGGCGACCCTCGGCCTTACCGACAAGCTCGCCCAGAAGCCTGGCCAGCTCTCCGGCGGCCAGCAGCAGCGCGTGGCTATCGGCCGAGCGCTGATCCGCGAGCCCAAGGTGCTGCTGATGGACGAGCCGCTGTCGGCGCTGGACGCGCGGCTACGTGTGGAGATGCGCACCGAGATCCTCCGCCTGCACCGGGAGATCTCCTCCACCATCATCTACGTCACCCACGACCAGGTCGAGGCCATGACCATGTCGACGCGGGTGGCGGTGATGGACCAGGGGCGGGCGCTGCAGGTGGCCCCGCCGCGGGAGCTGTTCGCGCGGCCGGCGAACGTGACGGTGGCGACGTTCATTGGGACGCCGGCGATGAACATCGTTCCGGCGGCCCTGGTCGCGTCGTCCGGAGGGCTGTCAATAGAGGTGCTAAATCTGGTGATTCCGCTAGTGGGCCAACCCCATGGACCCTTCCGGGATCTCAAGGCAGTGAATTTGGGGATACGGCCACAGGCGATCAGGCTAGTGAGGCCGGGACCAGAGCGGATCACCGGCCAAGTGTTTCTGCGTGAACCCTTGGGGTTGGAAGACGAGGTTCTCGTGGAAGTGGTCAACGGAACAAAGTTGAAGGTAGTAACGGCAGCGGGGGAGGAGTTCCTGGAGGGTGCGAGAGTAGGGCTCGACTTCGACCTGGCGGATCTTTATTTGTTCCACCCGGAGTCGAAGGAGGCAATCCACCACAGAATCGACGGGGCTGGACCGTCGTCTGCTCGTGGCTGAAACACTTGCTCAGGCGCGAGCTTTCATGCTGCTTTTGCAGAAAACCGGCTCTCCGCGGAATTCAATATGGCGACGGAACCACTCAGGATGGTCGGGCAAAATGCTCCAGAGACTACCCAACCGACCGCCAAGAACTATCGCGTTGGATTCAATCAGAGGGATTCTCTGTCGATTGTGGGTCCCGAACGCAATGCTTGTTCAATCGCCGCCCAGCGAGAGTTGGAGTTGCACCGAGTAAGGGCAGCTAGATTGCTAAGAACGCAAACGGGGAGTGGTAGCGTGGAGACGAGGCGAATCCTGCGGGAAGACTAGCGGCTCTGGAAGGCAGCGAGAATGTCGTCGAAAGCGAACGTTGTTACATTCGAGATACCGATGAAGGGGGACCACCCATGAGGGTCGTTTTCGGCGTCGGTTGGATCGCCGGCTGGCTTTTTGTTGGTGCTGTCCTTGGATTTCAGTTCTATTCGGCGGAGGCTCAGCCGGGGAGGAGAACGTTCGAATACAAAGTGGAATATTTTGACGCAGAGACGGCACCGCTCGTGCACCAAAAGGCTCTCAACGAACTCGGACGTCAAGGGTGGGAGTTCGTGACGTATATGCCTAAGCTTAGCGGCGGCAGCGCCCACCCTGCGCTGTTCAAGCGATAGCGACTAGCCCCAACCTATGAACTCGCATGGCCAAGCTGAGCGGCTTGCGCAAGCGGTTACGCAATGAACCTGCCCGAACCCTCACCATGGTTGAGCCTTATCATTGCGCTAGTTGCTCTCGTGGCTCCCAGCGTTGGCTGGGCTTATCGGCGATGGTTTAAGCGGGGCAAAGTCGAGGCACATCTCACGGGCAGTATCGAGTTGGGCTATGGGAACCTCGGTCCGAGTGTCGCTCTGCAGGGCACTCTTCAGGGGATCGACCGGGAGATGTTCGTCAGGGTGATCTCACTCCAGGGTACTAGGGACGCGGACCAAGCCAAACATGACTTCGAGTGGGCACTGTTTAGGAGCACGCGATTCGTTAGCACACGGCCGAATGAAGTGGCATGGGCTCTCCCGAGTGGGTTTCTACTTCTTCCGTCACAGCCATTCCGCTTCAACATCTTCTTCAACGATGCGGGCTTTCGGCAGCAATACGTTCAGCCCCTTCTGGACAATCTCCGGGCGGCTTGGACTGCCCAAGTCCAGCTCGCCCTCGGACCGGGGGCTCTTCCAGTAAACCCTCAACAGGCTCAGGCAACGATCCAACATGCTGTGCAAGCAGCTTACCCGGGGTTCACAACTAGCGCGATCCACGTAAATGCGCATACCGAGCTCAACCAGAGGTTCTACTGGCACGCCGGGCACTATCGACTGAGGATGATCGTTGACGCGCAAGGTCGATCCTTCAGTTGGGAGTGGCGATTTCAGTTGAGTGCGGCGAACGAGGCAGCATTACGACTGAACTCAATCAAGGCCATTCAGGAAACATGTGGCCAATACATTGGCGAATACGTCGTTGCGCATGTACAGCGTCAACCGGTCCAGTAGAGAATAGAGCGGTCCACTAAGCCGACCTTCTCGCGTGGTAGCGGCAAGTCACGAGCAATCTGGGATGGAATCTGAAATGGCGTGTCTACATTTCTGGTTCCGGCTAGATCGGTAAATGCCCAGGTCCAGATCGCTTGAGAATCGGCACGGAAATGACCGTAGGGCTTAGGTTGAACATCGTCTAGATCGAGATAGCGAAATGTCTGCCGTGCTCTCTGCTGTCCTCGACGAGGCGAGGCCCAAGTCGGGAAGCCGAAGCTCATGATGATGGCTCTGACTACGCAGAGAGACGGGAACGTATTCTCGTATAGGTTGATCTCCAGAAGCTCCGAGAGGCTCCTAGCGAAGAACTGATCCCGTCGTCAGACGCGCCGCGCCGTATTTCCCGCGACGTCCACCGCCACGCCGTAGTCGCGCCGCGCGCCCTCCGCGCTGACGAGGCCGGCGCGGACGTCCTCGAGCACCTCGTCGACCGGACGCTCCGCCGGCTCGCCGAGACCGCCGCCGCCCGGCTCGATGGTGCGGACCACGTCGCCGGGCTTGAGCACGTAGCGCCCCTTGGGATGGACCGGCTCGCCGTTGATCCAGTACCGGCGCCGCTCGCCGGCGCGGCCCCCGTGCAGGCCGAGCGGAGGGAACTCGGTGCGCGCGCCGAGGCATGCCACGGTCATCGGGTGCCCGGTGTCGTTCCGGATGGCGATCTCCTGGCCGAGGCCGCCCCGGTAGCGGCCCGCGCCTCCAGAATCCGCGAGGAGGGTCTTCTTCTCCATGAGCGTGCTCGTGAGGGTCTCCCACACCTCGACCGGCGTGGAGGTCATGTTCGACGGGAAGGGCATGCAGGCGGCGCCGTCGAGGCCGTCGAGGGCGCCGTAGCCGCCGGCGGCGAAGTAGATGCTGGAGACGTCCTGGCCGTTCCGGTGCCGGCCCTGGAAGTTCATCAGGTTCTGCATGCCCGCGCCGGCGGGAATGTCGCGCACGCCGGCCTGGGCGAGGGCGCCCATGACCAGCGGGGTGACGAAGTGGCCGACGATGTGCCGCCCGCCGGTCGGGTAGGGGGGCAGCGCGTTCAGGATGCAGCCCTCGGGGGCGGACACCGTGATGGGCCGGAGCGAGCCCTCGTTGTTGGGGATCATCGGGGTGGTGAGGCACTTGATCGCGTAGGCCGCGAAGGCGCGCGTGTAGCAGAGCGGCACGTTGATGCCGAAGTCGATGGCCGGATCGGTCCCGGCGAAGTCCACGCGCACGCCGTCGCCCTCGACGACGAGCGAGCAGGCCAGCCCGATCGCGGTCTCCTCGCCCTCGATCTGGAAGCGGTGCTCGTAGCGGCCGTCGGGGATCTCGCGGAGCCGGTCGCGCATCGCGCGCTCGGACAATGCCAGGATCTGGCTCGCCAGCGGCCCCAGGTCGTCGAGGCCGTACTCGTCCATCAGCTCGAGGAGCAGGCGGCCGGCCACCGTGTTGCAGGTGATGTTCGCGTTGAGGTCGCCCACCACGTGGTCGGGCACGCGCACGTTGGTGCGGATCAGCTCCAGCAGCTCGCGGTTCGGCTCGCCCTCGCGCACCAGGCGCACCACCGGCAGGCGCAGGCCCTCCTCGTAGATGGTGCGGCCGGTGGCGGAGAAGCCGCGCCCGCCGATGTCGGGCAGGTGGGTGATGGACATCGAATAGCCGATCAGCCGGCCGCGGAGGAAGATCGGAGCCATCACGTTGACGTCGAAGAGGTGGCCGGTGCCCATCCAGGGATCGTTGGTGGCGATGACGTCGCCGGGCCGGAGCGTGTCGGCGGGGAAGCGGTGGAGCATGTGGCGCAGCGTCGCGGGGCCGGTGCCGGTGAAGGAGGGCACGCTGTAGGTGCCCTGTGCGAGCGAGCGGCCGTCGGCGCTGAACAGGAGCACCGAGAGGTCGTAGCTGTCGCGCACGTTCGACGAGAACGACGTGCGCACCAGCGCGGACAGCACCTCGTCGGTGATCGAGATCAGCCGGTCCCACAGGATGCCGAGGCTGACCGGGTCGATGGCCATCAGGCGTCCCCTCCGTAGGAAATCTCCGCGATGAGGTTGCCCGCGCCGTCGACCTCGACCCGGTCGCCCGGGCCTACCACGCAGGTCGATTCCCGCTCCTCGATGAGGGCGGGCCCGGTGAGCCGCGCGCCGGGCGTCAGCGTGTAGCGATCGTAGACCGGGCACTCCACCGGATCGGTCGGCCCGAAGGAGGCCCGGCGCGTGCCCTTGAGCGCGCTTCCATGCCCGGCCTCTTGCTCCAGACGGTAGGCGTCCGCCTTGGCCGGGCGCGGGCCGGTGACCGCGACCTTCCAGTTGACGATCTCGATCGGCTGGTCGTTCGAGGTCACCGCGAACAGCTTCGCGTAGCGCGCCTTGAACCGCGCGGGCAGCGCCTCCAGCGCCTCGCGTGGATCCTCGGTCGCGGGCACCGGGACCTCGATCTCGAAGCCCTGGCCCTCGTGGCGCATGTCGAGCCGGCGCTCCACCGTCACGCGGTCGGCGGGAATGCCGTCGGCCTCGAGCTGGCCGATCGCCTCGTCGACCAGCGCCTGGAGGATCTGGGCGAACGCCTTGGGCTCGAGCTGGTCCAGGCGCACGCGGTAGGAGCGGGCGGCATCGAAGGAGAGCGGCGAGACGAGCAGCCCGACCGCGGACATCACGCCGGCCCCGAGCGGGAAGATCACCCGCGGGATGCGCAGCTTGCGCGCCACCCGCAGGGCGTGGATGGGCCCGGAGCCGCCGAAGGCGACCATGCCGCAGCGCCGGTAGTCCACCCCGCGCTCGGCGGCGTGCACGCGGAAGGCGCGCGCCACGTCCTCGTTGATGATCTCGTGGATGCCCCACGCGGCGGCGGCGGGCGTGAGGCCGAGCGGTTGCGCCACGTGCGTGGTCACAGCCTCGCGCGCCGCCGCGACGTCGAGCGCCATGCGGCCGCCGTTGAAGAAGGCGGGATCCAGGTAGCCGAGCAGCACGTTGGCATCGGTGAGCGTCGGCCGCGTGCCGCCGCGGCCGTAGCAGGCCGGCCCCGGATCGGCGCCGGCGCTCCTCGGCCCGACGCGGATGAGGCCGCGCGCGTCGACCTCGGCGATGCTCCCGCCGCCCGCCCCGATCTCGACCATGTCGATGAACGGGCCGCGCACTGGCAGCCCGCTGCCCGGCTTGAACTCGTGCACGCGCGCCACCTCGAGCGCGTAGCGCTTGCGTGGCTCGTGATCCAGCACGATGCAGCCCTTCGCGGTGGTGCCGCCCATGTCGAACGAGAGGAGGTCGGGCGCCGCGAGCTGGCGGCCGAGGCTCGCGGACATCAGCGCGCCCGCCACCGGCCCGGACTCCAGCAGGCGCACCGGGAAGCGTCGCGCCGCCTCGAGGGTCATGGTGCCGCCCGCCGAGGTCATCACGTAGAGGCGGCCGCGGAAGCCCTGGCCGCCGAGCTCCCGCTCGAGGCGGTCCAGGTAGCGGTCGATCATCGGCTGCACATAGGCGTTCATGGTGGTGGTGGTGAACCGCTCGTACTCGCCCGTGAACGGGAAGACCTCGGACGAGGTCGAGACGGCGAGGCGGGGGAACCGGGCGCGGGCCAGGGCCTGCACCTGCCGCTCGTGGATCGGGTTGGCGTACGCGTGGAGCAGGCAGACCGCGAGCGCCTCGACGCGCTGGCCGTGGACCAGCTCGTCGAGGAGGCGCTCCACCTCGCCGGAGTCGAGCGGCTCCAGCACCTCGCCGTCGTAGCGGAGCCGCTCGGTCAGCTCACGCCGGAGCCCGCGGGGGACCAGCGGCGCCGGGTACACCGCGCGCAGGTCGAAGAGGTCGTAGCGGGTCTCGCGCCCGAGGTCGAGAAGGTCGCCGAAGCCATTCGTCGTGAGCAGCCCGGTGACCGCGCCGCGGCGCTCGATCACCGCGTTGGTGGCCAGCGTGGTCCCGTGCACGATGGCCTGCACCTGCCCGATGGGGACGCGATGCTCGGCCAGCAGGTCGCGGACGCCGGCCAGCACGCACTCGGACGGGTCGCGCGGCGTGGTGAGCGCCTTCGCGAAGCGCATGGCGCCGCTGGTCTCCTCGACGAGGACGAAGTCGGTGAAGGTGCCGCCGATGTCGATGCCTATGCGATAGCTGGACATGCTCGCTCCCGGAAGGCGTCGGCGCCCATCAGATGCTCCGGAGGCGCGGGTCGAGGCGCTCTCGGACCAGGTCGCCGAAGAGGTTCATGCTGTACACCGCGAGGAAGATGGCCGCGCTGGCCCCGATCGTGTACCACGGGCGCTCGAACATGTACTGGCGCGAGGTGGCGACCTCGAGCCCCCACTCGGGCGACGGCGGCTGGGCCCCGATGCCGAGGAAGCTGAGGCCGGTCAGCAGGAGGAGCACGGTGCCGACATCAAGGCTTGCCTTGACCACGAGGGAGGAGACCTGGTTCGGCAGCATGTGGCGCAGCAGGATGCGGGCCAGGCTGGCGCCGCTCGCCCGCGCGGCCTGGACGAACTCGACGGCGCGGAGCACCTGCGCTTCCCCGCGGGCCAGCCGCGCGTAGGACGGCCACCACACGAGAATCACCGCCAGCGCGGCATTGCGCGCGCTGGGGCCCAGCGCGGTGGCGATGGTCATGGCGAGGATCAGGGCGGGCACCGCGAGGAACACGTCAGCGATCCGCATCACGGTCTCGTCGATCCATCCGCCGACGTAGCCGCCGATGAGGCCCACCGCGCTGCCCGCGAGGCCCGCCACCAGCACCACCGCGACGGCCGGGACCAGCGACACGCGCGCTCCGTGGATCACCCGGCTCAGGATGTCGCGGCCGAGATAGTCGGTGCCGAGGAGATGGGCCGCGCTCGGCGGCTGGAGCCGGCGGCCCGGCTGGGTCTTGAGCGGATCCGCGGGGGCGAGCGCGTCCGGGAACGCGGTGAACGCGAGGAAGCCGAGCAGCACCGCCCCGCTCAGCATCTGGGGCACGGTGGCCGCTCTCACGCGGTCGCTCTCACGAGAGCCGTACCCGCGGGTCGAGCACGGAGTAGAGGACATCGACCGCCAGGTTCACGAGCGCGTAGACGAGCGCCACCACCAGCGTCACGCCCATCACCACGTTGAGGTCGACGTTCCGGGCGCCCTCCCACGCATAGCGGCCGATGCCCGGCCACGCGAAGATGGTCTCGGTGATGACGGCGCCGCCCATCAGGAAGCCGACGCGGAGCCCCATGACGGTGACGACCGGGATGGCCGCGTTCTTCACCACGTGCCGCCAGAGCACGGCGCGCTCGGCGAGGCCCTTGCTGCGCGCGGTGCGGACGTGATCGGCGCCGAGGACGTCGAGCACCGCGGAGCGCGTGATGCGCGTCATCTCGGCGAGGGTGAGGTTCGAGAGCGCGAGCGCGGGGAGGACGAGGTGCGCGGCGGCGTCGCGGAACGCGCGCGCGTCGCGGGCCAGCAGGCTGTCGATCAGGTAGAGGCCGGTGACCCCCGGCGGAGCCACGACCATCGGGCCGAGGCGTCCGCCGTAGGGCAGCCAGCCGAGCCAGCGGTAGAACACCAGAAGCAGCACGAGCCCCATGACGAAGACGGGCACCGAGAGCTGGGCCACCGGCCCCGCGGTGGCGAGCGCGTCGAGCGCGCTGCCACGCCGGACCGCGGCGAGCACGCCGAGGGCGCCGCCCACGAGGACGGAGAAGACCAGGCTGACCAGGGTCAGCTCGAGCGTCGCGGGGATGAACTTCGCGAGATCCTCGGCCACCGAGCGCCGCGTCATGATGGAGGCGCCCAGATCGCCACGCGCCAGGTGGCGCAGGTAGAGCGCGTACTGGGTTGGGAGCGATCGGTCGAGGCCCATCTCGCGCCGGTACTGCGCGACCATGTCGGGCGCCGCGTCGAAGCCGAGGGCGGCCCGGGCCGGATCGGTCGGGACGAGATGGCTCAGCGCGAACGTGAGGGCGGAGAGCCCCAGCAGCACCAGCACGAGGAGGGCAAGCCTGCGGATCAGGAACGGCAGCACGAGATCAGAGCGAGGCGCCCACCGCGTCGATCGCGCGCGCGACCTCCGCGTCGCCGATCAGGCGGTGGGTGACGAAGCGGAAGCGGGAGGCGGACCGGCGGAAGCCGAGCACCCCGCGCGCGGCCAGGCGCGGTAGCAGCGCGTCGACGCCCGGTGCCTCGGTGTCGATCGCCACGATGTTGGTCTGCACGGAGGCCACGTCCACCCGGAGGCCGGCGAGCGGAGCCAATCCCTCGGCGAGCCGGCGCGCACGGCGATTGTCCTCGGCGAGCCGGTCGATCATCGTGTCGAGCGCGACCAGCCCCGCGGCGGCGAGCGGGCCGGCCTTGTGGAGGCTGCCCGCGCCGATGAGCCGCGCCTTCTCGCGCGCGCGGGCGATCAGCGGCTTCGAGCCGGCGAGGAGCGCGCCGCCCGGGGCGCAGAGCCCCTTGCCGAGGCTCATGGCGACGGTGTCGGCGTCGGCGGCGAGGCGGCTCGGGGCGACGCCGAGGGCGACCGCCGAGTTGCAGAGCCGCGCGCCGTCCAGGTGCACGACGGCGCCGTGCCGGCGCGCCGCCGCGGCGGCCGCGCTGGTCCGCTCGGCCGAGACGGCCGCCCCGCCCGCGTTGTTGTGCGAGTTCTCCAGCACGAGCAGCGAGGTGGCGAGCCCGGCGTGGCGGGCCTCCGCGATGGCCAGCTCGACCGCGTCGGGATCCGGGCAGCCGGCGCACGCCGCGACGGGAAACGCGCGCAGCCCGGCCACGTGCTCGAAGCCGGCGCCCTCGCTGGTCGCGACGTGGCAGGTGGGGTCGAGCGCGATGGCCTGGCCCGGCGTGCCGAGCGTCAGCAGCGCGATCAAGTTGGCGGTCGAGCACGTGGGTAGGAGGACCGCCGCCTCCTTCCCCAGGAGGCGCGCGCCCCGCGCCTCCAGCTCGTTGACCGACGCGTCCTCCCCCAGGTAGGCCCAGCCGACCTCGGCGGCCCGCATCGCGGCCCACATCGCGTCGGTGGGCCGCGAGAGCGCGTCGGTGCGGAGGTCGATCACCCGGTCAGCGCTTGCGGATGTCGTAGAAGACCACCGTGGTCGGGTACATCTTGAGGTTGAAGTAGAAGCCCTCGATGTTCTTCCGGGTGTACATCTTCCCGACGAGGCGCTCGATCATGATCGTGGGGGCGTCCTTCATCACGAGATCCGAGACCTGGCGGTAGAGCGGCCGCGCCTTGTCATCGTCGAGGGCGGCGGCGGCCTGGGCGAGCAGGCGGTCCACCTCGGCGTTCTCGTAGTACATGAAATTCCGGCCGTACTCCCACGCCTTGCTGTTGAAGTGCCAGTCGAGGTAGTTGTGCGCGTCGAAGATGCGGGCGGGCGTGAAGATCGTGATCATGTCGATCGCGCTCGTCGGGTTCCCGGTCTTGCCGAAGTCGCGGACCATCTCGAACATGCGCGCGACGATCAGGCTGCGGATCTCCATCTGGATGCCGAGCGTGCGCAGCTCGGCCTGGAGCAGCTCGCCCATCGACTTCTTGTGGGTGTCGCCCTCGAGATAGTAGTGGGTGATCTTGAAGCCGCCGTTCGGGTGCCCGGCCTCGGCCAGGAGCTGCTTGGCCTTGGCGAGGTCGTAGTCGTAGGTCACCGGCTTGTAGCCCTCGCCCAGCACCTCGAGGGGGGCGGGAGCGAGCTGCTCGCCGACCACGCCGCCCAGCGAGGCCTTCCAGGCCGCGCGATTCCACGCGTGCTGGATGGCGCGGCGCACCCGGACGTCGTCGAGCGGCTTCACCTTGGTGTTCATCATCATGTACTGCGGCGCGGGGAACTCCTTGACGTATACGTTCAGCTGCGGGTTCGCCCGCAGGGGCTCGATCGCGTCGTTGCTGTAGATGGCGGTCATGTCGACGTCGCCGTTCTCCAGCATGAGGCGGGCCGCCGCGGGGTCGAGCTGGACGATGTACTCGACGCGCGAGACCTGGCCCTTGCTCCAGCCGCGCCAGTAGTCGTCGAAGCGCGTGTAGGTCTGCCGCTCGTTCAGCTTCACCTCGCCGAGCTTGTAGGGCCCGGTGCCGACGCTGTTGCGCTGGATCCACTTCTGGCCGAGATCGCCGCCCTCCTCGTGCGCCTTCAGCGCGGCGGGGCTCACGATCATCACCAGGGCCATCGCCTTCAGGGCGAGGCGCGGGTTCTCCGAGACGCGCAGCCGCACGGTGGACTTGTCGACCACGTCCACCGCGGAGATGCCGCGGATGAAGACGGCCGGCCCCTTGTTGAGGGTCTTGATGCGCTCGATCGAGTACTTGACCGCGTCGGAGTCGAGCCCGGTCCCGTCGTGGAACTTCACGTTCTTCCGCAGCGCGAAGGTGATGCTCTTGCCGTCGGGCGCCAGCGTCCACTTCTCGGCGAGCCGGGGCACGAGGCGCGTGGTGTCGCGCTCGGTGCCGATCAGGCCCTCGTACACGTTGTCGATGAGGACGCCCATGTCCTGGGTCGACATCAACGCGGGGTCGAAGTTGGTGACCTGCTCGATCTGGGCGATGCGGAGCACGTCCGACGGGGCCGCCGTCTGGGCGAGCGCGGGCGCAGGGTGCCACCCGAAAAGCACGGTTGCCACGAGGGCGAGGCCGGAGCTTCCGAGGGCGTGGACGAGCAGACGGCGAACTCGGTTCGACATGGCCTCTCCTCCTTCGATCGGATGCGAGGGATGCTATACTCCGCGCGGCGACGCTGTCAACCAGCCCGATTGCTGTTTCAGCAATTCGTGCTCGTTGTTTTTGAGGAATTCGCAACACTGACACGAGGAGACGACGGAGACCGGCAATGGACAGGGCGAGGGGAGTCCTCGACCTCGACATCATTCGGTGCCTGCAGGACGACGCCCGCAGCTCGGTGGCGGGGATCGCCGGCCGCCTCCGCGTACCCGAGTCCACGATCCGCCATCGGCTGAACCGGCTGGTGAAGGAGGGGGTGGTGGAGTTCGCCACCCTGACGAATCCGCTCCACATGGGTTACCAGGTGTGGGTGCTAATCGACATCCAGACCGAGCTCCGCCGCACGCGGGCGGTCGCCGAGCAGGTGGCGGAGGCGCCCGAGGTGTACTGGGTCGGCATCACCACCGGCACCCACGATCTCCACGTGGGCGCGGTGTTCCGGTCGAACGAGGAGCTGCTGGACTTCGTCACCCGCCGGCTCTCGAAGATCCCGGGGATCGTGCGCACGTCCACGTCGAGCATCCTGGAGCTGATCAAGCGCAGCTACACGATCCGGCTCCCGGACCCGCCGGCCGGCAAGCCGCGAGCCCGACGTCGCCGGAGGTGAGAGGCTTCCGTCGGCGCGTGCCATGAGCGCGGCGATCGCTTGACAAGCCCGGTCCGCCCACCCAGTATCGCCGTCACGCGCGCGCCATGACCCCGTCTTCGCCCGCCCCCCGCGCCACCGACACCGCCGAGATCGGGCGCACCGGCCTGCGCGTCTCGCGGCTGGGGCTGGGCGGCGTGGCGCTCTCGGGCGCGCCGCCCGCCACCGACCCGCAGCGCCCCACGCCGGAGGACGAGGGGGTGGCGCTCATCCGCCGGAGCCTCGCGCTCGGGCTCACCTACCTCGACACCGCACCGATGTACGGGGTCGGCCAGAGCGAGGCGCGCTACGGCCGGGCGCTGCGCGGAGTGGCACGGGATTCCTTTGTGCTGTCGACCAAGGTGGGGCGCGTGCTCCGGTCCGGCGAGCCCGGCAAGCCGCCGACCTGGGCCTTCGATTTCAGCGCGGCGGGGGTGCGCGCCTCGTTCGAGTCCTCGCTCACGCGCCTGGGACTCGGGCGCGTGGACATCCTCTTCGTCCACGATCCGGACGACCATCACGCCCAGGCGGTGGCAGAGGCGTTCCCCGTGCTGATGGAGCTGCGCGCGCAGGGACGGGTGAAGGCCATCGGCGCCGGAATGAACCAGTGGCAGATGGAGCTGGACTTCGCGCGGCGCGGCTTCTGCGACTGCTTCCTGCTCGCCGGGCGCTACACGCTGCTCGACCAGAGCGCGCTCCCGGAGTTCCTGCCCTACTGCCTGGAGCAGGGGATCTCGGTGATCGCGGGCGGCCCCTACAACAGCGGGATCCTCGCAGTGGGCCCCCGCGAGGGCGCGACGTACAACTACCGTCCGGCCGAGCCGGCGATGATGGAGAAGGCCCGGCGAATCGCCGCGGTGTGCGCAGGTCACGAGGTGGACCTGCGCGCGGCCGCGCTCCAGTTCGTACTGGCCCACCCGGCCATCGCCTCGGTCATTCCCGGCGCGCGCTCGATCGCCGAGGTCGAGGAGAACGTAGCGCTGCTCGAGCGTCCCATTCCGGCTGCGCTATGGGCGGCCCTGAAGGACGCCGGGCTCCTCGATCCCGCCGCGCCGACGCCCGGCTCCAAGCCCCAGCCGTGACGTGCTAGAGTCGCGAAGCTTTGGACCTAGAGATCCTCGTCGAGAACGTCCTCAACGCCATCACCGCCGGCATCACGATCGGGTGCATCTACGGTCTGATGTGCATCGGGCTCGGACTCATCTTTGGCATCATGCGGATCGTCAACTTCGCCCAGGGCGAGCTCTTGATGCTGGGCATGTTCACCTCCTTCTACCTGGTCAGCGAGGGGCGGATCCTCTCCTTCCTGGGGCCGTACTGGGGGCCGTTCATCGGGGCGATGTGCGCGGCGCCGGCGGTCTTCGCGGGCGGGGCGGTCCTCCATAGATTCCTCATCTCGCGGGTGTCGGGCCTGCGGACGGTGGGCTCATTAGATGAAGGCCACTTCGGCCAGCTCATCGTCACGCTCGGCATCTCGCTGATCCTCCAGAACGGCGGGCAGATCCTCTTCGGCTCCACGCCGGTGGCGGTGCGCACGCCGCTCTCCTCCGAGGCGTTCCTGATCGGCCCGATCTACCACGGCGCCACCGTGTTCCTGAACAAGGCCAAGCTGGTGGCCTTCTTCGTGGCGGTGCTGACCGCGGTCATCCTCTATCTCGTGCTGGAGTACACGCGCCTGGGCAAGGCGCTGCGGGCCGCGGCCGACAACCCGACGGCGGCCACCTACATGGGGATCGACGTGGACCGCGCCTACCGCATCGCCTTCGGCCTGGGCAGCGGCATCACCGCGGTGGCGGGCGGGCTGATGGCCACCTACATCTCCTTCGGCCCCTTCGTCGGCTTCGACTACGTCATCATCATGTACTCGGGCGTGGTGCTGGGCGGCATGGGCAGCATCTTCGGCGCCTTCTGGGGCGGGGTCACCGTGGGCTTCGTCCAGCAGTTCTCGGCGCTGGTGCTGCCGCCGCAGCTGCAGAACGCGGCGATCTTCGTCGTGTTCCTGATGATCGTGCTGCTGCGGCCCCAGGGCCTCTTCGGCCGCTCCGCGGAGCGCGCGTGAGCGCGATGGAGCGGGCATGAGGCTGGGCGCGGCCCCGTACCTGCGCCGCGACCTGATCGTCCTCGCCGTCGTCTCCGTCGTCTACCTGCTCGTCGCGCTCTTCGTGACCAACAGCTACTACCAGCTCATCATGACGCTGGTGCCGGTGTGGGCGCTCTTCGGCGTGTCGTGGAACATCCTCTCCGGCTACGGCGGCCAGCTCTCCTTCGGCCACGCCAGCTTCTTCGGCATCGGCGCCTATACGGTGACGCTCGCGATGGTCTACTGGAGCCTCTCGCCGTGGCTCGGCATCCCGCTCGGCATGGTCCTGGGCGGGCTCGCCGCCATCCTGATCGGCATCCCCACCTTCCGCCTGCGCGGGCACTACTTCGCGCTGTCGATGCTGGCCTACCCGCTGGCCATCCTCTACGTGCTGCAGTACCTGGGCTTCCAGGAAGTCTCGATGCCCATGCACCGCGAGAATGGGCTCGCCTACATGGAGTTCGCCGACCCGCGCGTCTACACGCTGCTCGCCGTGCTCCTGCTGGTGGGCGGCGTGGCCGTCTCGCTGGTCATCGAGAACTCGCGCTTCGGCCTGGCGCTGCTGGCCATCCGGCAGAACGAGCTGGCCGCCGAGGCGGCGGGCATCAACGCGCGCATGTGGAAGATGCGCGCGCTGGTAGTGTCGGGGATGATGGCGGC